>Ga0180437_10000123_pt1 | contig 165591 bp, 135 predicted proteins | sample SS_ome_4_FD_132410 | JGI IMG/M metagenome (GOLD analysis project Ga0180437, IMG submission 132410) | Hypersaline lake sediment archaeal communities from the Salton Sea, California, USA - SS_3_D_1 metaG | ecosystem: Environmental > Aquatic > Non-marine Saline and Alkaline > Hypersaline >...
AGCTACGTTTTGAATTGCCAAATGATCCGGAGGTGCAGCATGTTTTGCTGAAAATGGACACTGAGCAGCAAATGCTCTACGACTTGCTGTATTGACAGGGTGTCCCAATGTTGAAGTCAGGTTCCAATCCGCAGAATTACTTGATGTAACATCAGGCGCATCGACCATGACCAAATCATGGTCCTGGGCCCACATAGTGCTCACTATCATGAGCACCAGGGTCACAAATACAATTTGACCACTAATTGAAGTTACTCTTTTCTCGCTCATTTTCGTTTACCTCCATTTTAATAGTTTATTGATTTTCCAGCCTCACATTCACAATCAACCTTGGCTGGGATTTCCGCTTAATTCTTTCGGAAAGGTTTTACATATTTCAATTGAATACCCTATCTCAAAAGATACAAAAAATAACGAACCGAACAAGGTTCCTGAAACTTCTTTCGATAACTACGAAATTGGCAGGGAAACTTACGTCTCGCGTAATCGATACACAGTTTTATCCAAATGACCAAGATGTCATCGCCAGGCAAGCTCCGACAAATATCTAATAGAGCGGTTCTGAAAAACGGGGACAGACTTTTTCCTATCCTGTAGTCAAATCCTCGACAGCTAAGCCGTAATTTCCGCTGATCAGTTCCGTATCCCGCAAATAAAGAGCACAAGCAAATAACACAACGGCACAGCACACCGGCAACCATTGGCTAATCACATATACAAATATGGTGCATCTCTTGCTAAATCCACTTCCGAAAATTGAAAGTAGTACGTAGACAGGAAGAGGTCAAGAAAAAAATGAAAAAAAGTGAAAAAAAGGTGAAATCCTGAGAATAGATTTAAATCGAGCATCAACTGGCAAGATATGTTTTTACCACGAAGCTCAAGCGGCGTCTCACTGAGACCTTGCAATTGACTATTTACGATTGATTATTGATTATTTTAGCTTCGAAATCAGTGCCAATCAGCGTTTATCTGTGGTTAATTCTACGATAGATCCCTCGACTGCGCTCAGAGCCTGCGCTGAGCTTGTCGAATGGGACGCCTGTGCGCGCAGGCCCGAACGGCATGGACCGCGCGCTCGGCGATAAAGAACGCCGTGTAATGGAGTTTTATTTAAATTATGGCCGCTTTTTCGGATTGCTGGTCGTATAATAAATAACGTATTAGTATATAGTCTATAGTATTTGGTATATAGTGAATGAAAATGAAAAACCTGGTTATTTATGATCCGTTCGACTTCCCTCAGGACAGGTTTACGATTTTTTCATTTATTCCGCGTAATCAGCGAAATCCGCGGTTTGAATTTGAAGCTTAGTTGAAAAAACAAAGCCAATTGTAAAAAGAGCAAATGAGCATAAGTGCTTATTTTACAAGTATATATGAAGAATTCAGCGGTTTTGAATGGTGAAAAAACAAAGCCAAACAAAGCCAATATACCGGCCTCCGGCCGGAAATCCGAAGCACGAAGCTCTAAATCCGAAAGTGGATGGATTTGTGAAAGGTGTTTGAAAAAACAAAGCCAATTTTCAGGTAGGCCAAATTGATGTATTCTCTTTTATGAAAGGAACTTATGAATAATTTAATGCTTTGTGGCAGCGAAAAAACAAAGCCAATTCAAAGCCAAACGCTGATGATAGAGCCTTTGTGTCCTTTGACAAGTGGATTAATACGGCAGATCTCATCAGGGGAAGACTTAGCAGTAGTGGGCAAAACGGCCAAGAAACGCTAAAAACACATTCCTGGCCGATCATAAAATAGCCCCAAGGGGATTCGAACCCCTGTTGCCGGGTTGAAAACCCGGTGTCCTAGACCTGCCTAGACGATGGGGCCAACCGAATTTACTCCATACTAATTGCTTCCTCCGGACAGGCGTCGACGCACACTCCGCAATCAATGCATTCTTCGGCATCGACTACTGCCTTCTCTTCAGCCATACTGATAGCTTCGCTCGGACACTCTGATACACATGTTTCACAACCAGTGCATTTCTCTTCATCTACTTTAGCTGGCATTTACTTAATCCTTTCATAAAAACAGAAGATTATACTGCTTTTCTAAAACCTCAGTTATTAATTAAGACAGGGAATATTACAAAATTATTACGATATTACAACTTATTTTTCGAAGAAATTTTACAATGTTTTGCCAGATTATACATGAATCCCCAATGAAAAGTTCAAATCCTGATTTTTCGCCCTTTAACGCTCTTTGATAATTGATATTATCCACCCGGCAAATCCCTGTTTAAGACAATTGCCATATCGCGAACAGTCTTGCTCGGATCATTTTTCGCAGTCCAGTCCAGGACCTGATTGAATTTGCTGTCCGGAATTGTGCTCAGCAGATAAACAGCCATCAGACGAACCGGCCAGTTAGTACTATTCATATTCTCTGCCACAGCACTAATGAGTTCGTGATCCATCGGCAAAGAAAGCATATCAGCCATCGTATGCACTTTAACGACCCACTCATCATCAGCAGGATTAAGAAGCAGCCCGGATTTATGCGATAAGGCATTCCTCAATAAAGAAGTCGTCCAATCAGCATACATAAATCTGTAAGGCGGTGTACGATTAGACATTGCATACTGTTCCTTCAAGAGTCCGGTAAAAAGCTGAGCTGTTTTGATTTTTTGATTAACAGAAGCCGTCGAGATCGAATCAAACTCGTTTCGAATATATTTGCCGGTCAGTTCAATGCCGGGGCGTTTTATGCTCCGCCTGCCCGGCTGGATATTCACGAGTCTATTGGTAACTTTGCCGTCATTTGCCACCACCGGATCAAGGTAAAGGGTAAATTCCATGTCGAGTGATGCCTGTGGATATGTAAGAAGCGTTTTTCTAAGTTCACCGGCAACAAGTCGCAGAGGGACCTGGATACTTCGGCCAGGTTCAATCTGAAAGATATCCCTTACCCTTCTGAACATCAAACCCGGTATCTTTTTGCTAAGATCTCCACTGATAACAGCATCAATCCTGATATTCCCCTTAAACAAACTATAATCACTGATTATAAGAGGCTCGGAAGAATGATTTGTTATTGCTACAGTGCCACTGAATTCGCTGCCGTATGGAAATGCACTTCCCTGAATTTGAAGCTGTGCTGAGATAATTTGCTCGGGAGGAGTAAAAACAGGAACGAGTGTTTGGCCAAATACATTCTGTAATGCAGATAGCACCGTATTAGCCTCGGCCGATTGGACGTATTCTTTGCCCTGTTGAGTGAGAATTTCCTTTGCTCGCTCGGCTGCGAATGACCCGGGATCTTTGGCAATAGCTGCTCTCAGGTTTCCAATCGCCAGATCATTCTGCCCCTGTGCCAATCGAATCATAGCCTGTGTTAAATCAGCAATTTGAGTCTTCTCGAAATTATTAACGAGAGGTTTGGCCCATTCAATCTGATTATTCATAGTAAGAGCATAAGCTAAAATAGCCGCTGTCACAGGCGAATTGGGCTCAGCAGCAAAAGCTTTGTTCGCCCAGCTCAGAGCCTTGTCCGGAACCGGCAGAACAAGGGAATAAAACCAGGCCAATTGTTTGTTATAATCCTGCTCTGAATACACGTCATCAGGATTATCCGATGGAGTTGTATTTATACTCGAGCCTCTCAGCGTCATCAGCCGTTGTGTTTTTTCTTCAATAGCCTGGAATATAAGGGTCGCCAGTTCAGTGTCACCCATTTTAATTGCCGCCTTGCCAGCGATAGATTCCAGACGCAGGTCGAACCCGCCTTCCTGCCGGACACGCTTGGCAATTTCCAGGCATTGGGCTTGATTTTGTCTCGAATTGTAGCAACTTATGGCCCAGGGCAGGTAGATTCGTGCCGGCAATGTTTCAGATGGGTATAGATAACTAAATAAGTCGGCACAATATTTATAAGCCGCCGCCGATATCTCGTAAAGCTGCAGGTGTTCGGCTTGTTGTGCAAAAGTAATTGCAACATCAATATCAGAAGGATTCTCACGTATTGCCAATCTTAAACGTTCAATATGTAACTCAGAACTTATCCGTTCGGGCCTGATTTCAGTCAGCTTGGCGAAGGCTTTCCAATTATATCTATTGTTCTTGTAAGCCTCCATAAAGTAATATTCTGCAGCTTCCAAATCCGCTTTTTCTGCTTTCAATACACCAAGCTTAGTAGCCAGCTCGGAACTCAGGATTTTATTCTTGCTGCCAAGAGTCCCCAGCATCTGCTCAAGAAGCTTCTCTCGCCTTTCACGAGAATTAAGCCGTTCAAGCAAATACTCAACCGCATTTCTCGTCACTTCAAGATCAGCGGATTCATCTACATAGTCAACAAGCAGGCTATAGACAAGATCGGAATAATTCCACCCTGTTTCCCGACAGGTAAATTCAATTAACAGTGCTCGCACGTCTCTGGCATTACTATCGAGACTCAACGCAGCAGTTAAGAACGCCATCGCCTGTTCGACTTTGGGCCCGGTGACATCTTTTGAATTAGCCAGATCGTAAGCTATTTCATAAAATTGTTTGCTGATAGAAGGTGAATACAACTGCTGCTGATCCACTGTCGGCCTGGCCATATCTCGTGTAGTTGATCCCTGAGCACAGACTAATAAAGGACAAAAAAGAATTATCGAAAACACCAGGATAGATGTTCTCTTAGGCATTTGTTTCTCCCGTATAAATGCAAAAGAAACAGTATTCGGCATAAGTATAATTCAGCATCCCCGTCATTTAAACCTGAGATATAATGGCAAAACAGCAATTTTACGTAATGAAATTTGTATATCCCTTAAACCCATATCTGTCAAGCTGGATTTGTATCAAATCAAGGTTTTTTGCCGGAAAACAATGAAAGCATCTCGATACGCAGCAACTTCGCCGCCAAAGTATAAACCGCTGCAGTTGTCGGCACAACTACTACAAGCCTCAAAACATCATAGCCGGTACTGTCGGGCAGATTTCTGCATAGATATAACAGGCATTGTCCGGCTATCCACAAAAGAATTGTTGCCGTGAGTGTTTTAAACAGCGTAATCAACATGCCATCTAATATCGATGAGCCAAATCTTTTGCGAAGAGCAAAAACAAGAATCGTAACCTGTAAATACGAACACAACGCTGTTGAAAGCGCCAATCCGGCCGTTCCTATAAACCATATCAGTGTCAGGTTAAGAACTATATTTACACACACTGCCACCAGGGCACTTCGGGCGGGCATTTTGGAATCCTGTATCGAATAGAATGCCCTGGTGACGACCTGCTGCATAAAGAAACCACATAATCCGAGTGAGTAAAATAAGAGCACTCCCGCCGTGAGCGTTGTGTCACTACTTGTGAACCGCCCTCGTTCGAAAACGACTGAAATAACGAGATTGCGCACCAGTAACAATCCTGCTGTCGCAGGCAACGCGATAAAAACAGCACCTCGGATGCCGCGAGAAATGCTCCTGGTCAGGGCTTCGAAATCCTTTCTTGCCGCTTCGGCACTCATCACGGGGAATATCGCAGTAGCCAGAGATATACCAAGGACTCCCAAAGGAAACTGATAAAGCCGCTGCGAATAGAAAAGCTGAGAAACCGCTCCTTCCCACATCGGATACCTTATGTCCCTGCCGAACAGCGAAAAGATTTCGCCCTTTTCCGGTGAACCTGAAAACCACAAAGCAATAAAATCGTCGGCCAGCGTGTTTATTTGCGTAACCGTTAAACCAAGAATCATCGGCCCCATGAGAACAATAATTTTCCTGAAAGCCTCCGACCTGATCTGCCAGGCCGGACGAATATAAATTCCCTTTGCCCCCAGCGGCTGAAGCTGCATAAATAGCTGAAACAGCCCGGCAAAAAGAACTGCTGCGGCAACGACAAATACTAACCTTTCCGGTTGTATGCCAAAACCCCATCCACCGATGCAAAGTGAGCCGATTATAAAAATGTTCAGCGCAATCGGTGCGGCCGCCGGCATAGCGAAATGCCTGTGAGCATTAAGTATTCCAGCTAAGATTGCTACAACACAAATTAAAATCGTATATGGCAGCATTATTCCGCTTAGCGTCAGCTTCAGGTCCGTGCTCGGATGTATGCTGAAAAACCTGTAATAGCCCCAGATAATCCCCTCACCGAGCAGAACCAATCCGGCCAGGATTATGAAAATTACCGTAACCACAGTACAAGCCAGTTTCTTCGCCGCTTCAAGGTCTTTATGCAGTTGTTCGCTGTAAACAGGTATCAGAGATGAGGACGCCGCTCCTTCGCCGAAAAGTCGCCTTGCCAGGTTGGGGATTTTGAATGCTATCACCCAACCGTCCATCAGACCGGCGGCGCCCAGGAAATAGGCGAACGCCATATCGCGAAGCATGCCGAATACTCTGCTGATAGTCGTAAGACCTGCAATTTGTCTAAATCCTTTTATCATTTCCGGCTGCTCGATACTCCATTCACGGCGGGAAGATTGCTGATTACGTTTTGGGAGCTAAGCTGAAAGGCCTGCACCGGCCAATATTATTCAATAAGCCCACAGAAGTCATACAAATCAGCAGACTCGAACCACCGTAACTTACGAACGGCAATGTCAAACCTGTTATCGGCATAAGACCTACAGTCATGCCAACATTTATGATGACCTCAACTACGAACATTGCGACAATACCGATAGCAAGCAACCTGCCGAATGGGTCGGTATTATTCGCTGCGATTTCAAGTCCACAGCTTACAATAAGAACATAAAGCCCGAGTAAACCAAGGCAACCCCAGAAACCCCATTGGTGGGCGATTATGGCAAAGATAAAATCGTTGTCCCTTTCAGGCAGGAAATTGTATTTAATAAAGGGCCCCCGTCTGTAACCGTACCCTTTGGCGCCGTTTATTCCCCCTGAGGCGATAGCGTATTTCGAACGGATAAGATGGTAGCCCCAGTCGTTCTTCCATTTTTTCGTGCTGAACTCGGATCCAACGAGAATCTTACCCACAAACGGATGCTGCTCGGCTTTCTCGCGAATCCAGGCATTTTGCAGAAATACACTGCTTATTCTGGTTCGCTGATAGGCCTCCATTTTGAACCATAATAACGGGCTGACCATAACAGCCATAAAAATAATAAGAAGCAAATGCTTGACCTTGGCCCCGGCAACAAACAGCATTGTGAATAAAATCGGCATCATTAACAGCACCGTTCCAAGATCCGGCTCGGGCAAAATAAGGAGCATCGGTAAAAGCGTCAGAGCAAATGGGCCGATTAGGGCTTTGAAGTTTCGATAGTTGCTACGATATCTCAAGTACCATGCCAGAGCAAGAATATACGCCAGCTTGCAAAATTCCGAGGGCTGGATAGATGGGAGCGTACGTCCCCCAACTGAGAATGATATCCAACGGTACGTTCCATGTATCGGTTTTGCAAAAGGCAAAACAACAACATATTTGCTAAAAAGAAGTATAACCAGCAAAACGAGTACACCGGCGAAAATCCAATAGCTTATGGAGCCCAAACGCCGGTAGTTGATCGTATTAATCGCTATAAAGCCGGCTAATCCGACTACAGCAAATATGGCCTGCTTTTGCCATTTATTGCTTAAATCCTCGATATGGCTATCAGGGCTATCCTCTGCAGGATTACCAATGGAGTAAATAGTGGCTATTCCAATACCAATCAGCATCAAAGCAGCCACCAGCAGACATATCCTTACAAATAGTAGTCGTCCTTTCAGAAAACCGTACATATTTAAAGATTACCACAGAGAGGGCAAAATTGCATATATGAACTGTAAAATTACAAAAAAAACTTGTTTTTCGAAATTTTCTGCTTGAAGTAAAGGCAAACATGTGTTACGATAAAATTGATCTTCACCAAGAGAAACCTGTGCTGCTTTTTGGCACAAAGATACCGCCGAAAGGCGAGAAAGGAGTGATAAAGGGAAAAAATTCAATCTATTTATTTTCGGCAGTTCCTGCAGGCCGAAACGCGTTGTTTAATGACTTAGAAGTTCAATACATTTTCAAATGAACAAGCGAAGATAATGTATTTTCATGCAGGAAACAAAACCAAGACAGTGCAGAAAATATTTCTGCGAGGAAGAAAAGTAGAAGGAAAGGAAGGAGTTGTAATATGAAAAAGTTTTTTCTTGCTTTGGTTGTGGTCTTTTTAACTACTCCGGCCTGGGCAAGTGTTGCTATCTCCGTTACTGATATCGGTGATGGAAAAGCCGCCATCGACTACTCGGGAACCGAGTTGGTCAGGGCTTTCGCCCTCGACATCACAGTCGATGCCGGCACAATCGATTCCATCAGCGATTTCGCTGTTGGAGATGACAACAATGGCTATGGTATATTCCCGGCCAACTTTAGTCGGTACATTACCGTCGATGCAGTAACCGGCGAAGTCAGCGATTGGGCAGTAGAGGGTTACACACCCGTAGCCGACCCAAATGATCCGGGCGCGCTGGGTGGTCTCGGCACAAACGGAATCACTATCGAGATGGGCTCACTCTATGACACCGCAGCACCGCCTCTTGAGGGCAGGCTTTGCGTCATCACATGCAGTGAGGCATGCAAAGTGACCGTGACAACTAATGCTACTCGCGGCAATGTGGTGCTGGAAGATGCTTCGGAAGCTACTGTGGATTTAACCGGAGCTACAGATGTCCAAATCGGTGGCGTCGGCGGCTACTCTGGCCCGCAACCTGATGAATGGCAGGCCGTAGGAAATCCGGAATGCTGGATAGCCAGTGTTAACCCAAGGCAGTGCAAAGGCGACGCTGACGGTGCCTCTGAAGGTAAGCAGCAATACTGGGTATCAACCAACGATCTGGAAATCCTCATTGATGCATGGAATAAAAGATTTGTCGAGATTGACGGTCAAACAACGGCTGGTATTCCTTGGATTTGTGCCGACTTTGATCATCTGCCCCAAGGTAAGCAGAAATTTCGTGTCTCGACCAACGATCTGGACATCCTGGTTTTCAACTGGCAAAAAAATAATGGACCGGCTCCCGATTGTCCGTAACAGGCCTGGGACTCGGGGCCAAAGTATTCAACATACTTGCTATATGAGACATTGATATTTCAAATGCACAATATCTTTCCTACGATATGAAAGGAGAAGATGATGAGAAAATTATTAATATTGTTTTTGGTCCTCGGAATGGCATCGACGGCGAATGCTTTGCTCATCAAAGTCGATGACCTGGAAGGGGAATCTTTTGAAGTTGATACACAGGCCACAATTACCGTAGTAAGCGAGGACACATCCAGTTGGCTGGGTTACATTATCATTGAAGAAGGTGGCGCCGGATCATTGGAAAACGTCTCCATTCTGGACGCTGCAGGAAACAAAGCGTCTGCCGAACCCTACACAGAAGCCAGCTGGGGTACTGGCTTTGAACTTACCGCAGCATCGACAGGAGATCCTCCTCCTGTTGCGGCTGGTACTCAGTTCAGTCTCGATTACGTCGGTGCCGTAGGTGATACTGCGACGATTTCGCTGTTCGTAGATCCTGAGTACACGACACCCGTCGCCTCAGTAAACGTTACGGTTGTACCCGAGCCAATGACAATTATATTGCTCGGACTTGGTGGTCTGTTCCTGCGCAAACGCAGGTAAAATGTTTGCCTTGGCCAAGGCCAACAATTTGTTAGCCACGAGGCAAGTCGAAAGGCTTGCCTCTTTTTTTTATTGCAGCATATATCGCAGTCTCCTAAAATTCGAATTATGAAACGATTCGTGCTCTTGTTGTTTAGTGTTTTTCTTGCTGTCACGTTCTCCGGTTGCCAAAGTCCGGCCGGCAACGGCGTCGAAGTCACCATCGACGGCATCGGGCAATTCCCGGAATATCTGGTCGGCACATGGAAGGCCGAAGAAGGCGGCTGGGAATTCGTCTTCGAGCCGGACGGCAAAATCTCCTCCGCAATAGTCAGCATCGGCAGAGTAAAACTCCAACCGGGCCGGACTACTGCCGTGCCGATGCAGATGGGCGGCAAAAGTGTTTATAAGCCGGGATTGTGGTCGGTGCAATATTCTCACCAGCGGCGGGAACTTGTCGTCGAAATAGCAATAGATCAGTTTCGCGTCGAGCTTGGCGACGATATCATCAAAGGCCGGACTCTTGACTTTTTCGTAGGCTCGGTCTCCGCAGACGGTAAGTCCTGGTGGGCCGACCGGCTCAGCTTCCCCGAATATGTAGTCGATACCGATAAATACCATAACTACAAACTCCCTTTTGACCCTAAAGACAATCCCCGCGAGAGCATCCTCTTCCAGAAGGTCACCGAATCGAAATGAACTATTTTTTCTGTTTTGCTTTTTTCAGCTCGATAAGCTCAAGAAGCTTTTTCAACTGCTCCACCGCTTCTTCGTTGCCGACTTTTGACATAAAACCGATAGCTTTCTGTAGCTCGACTATAGCTTCATCATAGCGTCCCTGGATTGACAGCGCCTGGGCCAGCATCGAATGGTTCCCGGTATTAAGCGGATCCAGATTCACAGCCTGACGAAAAAATTGTGTTGCCTCATTAAAATTGCCGACCGTCGCCAAGGCATTGCCGAGCCGGGCTGCAATTTTCGCCGAATCCGGCTCTCTGGCAAAATCCTCCCGGTAACCCCGAATCGCATTTTGCAAATACGCCCCGGCCTGGTTCTCGTCACCCTGTCTTCGTAGTGCTATGCCGATATTGTAGTGGATGTTTGACATGCTAAGCCGGACTTCGGCTTTTTCATTGTATTCAAGAGCGCCCTTGAAAGCCTCGATCGCTTCAGCGAGCCTGCCCCGCCCCGCCTCAACCATCCCTATTTCATTATACGCCTTAATCGACAGTGACGGATCGACTTTGATAACATCCTCGAATTTCAGGATGCATTCGTCCCATTGCTCTTTCGCTTTAAGCTTCTCGGCCTGTGCTAGATATTTCTCAGCTAATAAATCCCTCGCACTGGCAAGCACTACCGGCGCCAGCAGGTTCTCGACAGGAGCATAATCATCCATCAATACAATCCCACGGGCCTTTTGCCGTAGAGCATCAATCTCGGAATTGCTCAACACCCACAAATCCAGATTTCTCACTTGTTCTTCGGCTGCGAGATTGTCGAGATTAATCTGGTGCTTAGCAGCGATAACCACAAAAGTAATTCGCGACGAACGCGGCTCATTCTCAGCAACAACATAAACATAATCAAACGTCTGCTCTAAAGTATTAATGAAAGCCCCGACGAACAATCCGCTGTCGTAAATATCTATCAGCTCGATCATATATACGCCGCGGTCGGTCAGTACCCGGGCGATTTTGTCGTTAAATTCCTTCGTCGTGAGCTGGTACGGCACAGAATAATCATTCAGTGCATCTTCAAAGATAAAATCATACCGCTCTGCCTCTCCCTGCTCTAACAGTTGATTGACATAATTGCGGGCATCCATCGTGAACGTATTAATTGAACTGTCCCGCTCCAATCCGAATGCTTGTATCGCAGCTTCGGTTACGCCCGTATCAATCTCGACGACATCAACACGACTGCCCGGCCAGACATGCTCGACATATCGAGGGAAAACATAACCTCCCCCTCCGATTACTAAAACCGAGAGTTTGTCTTTATCTTTGCTTAACCGATGCGTTACTGCAGCCTGAATCTGCGAATATGAGTACTGTAGATCAAGGATATCGCCCATGACGATATCGCTGTGCTTTAGCTTGTCCTGCATGAAAGCACGCCTGTCGGGATTTTCGGAGATTCGCTTAACAGCGATATAGCAATACTGGCTTTCATCTTCGTAAATGATGTCCGGATTGGGTTTCTCTCTCAAAGCCATACCGGCTCCTGCTTCATTTGCCCAGCCAACCGGCACCAATCCCAAAGCCATCAGGGCGATAAATATTGCCGCCCATATATACAACACCCAGAGCCTGGCCCAGTAGTAGATGGCCAAAAGCAGCAAAACACCCCCTACCGCCCAGATAATCGCTGTCGTTCCCATAGCAGCAATCAGGTAATAGCCTGTCGCGAAGGTCCCGGCGATACTGCCGGCAGCGCCCCAGGCATAAATATCGCCCACGGTCCTTCCGGTCGGCAGGCCCCGCTCGAGCGCCATCTTCGCAACTACAGGGCTTATCGTCCCAAGCAGCACCGACGGCAGCAAAAATACCAGCGAGACATGGCTGAATACCCGCATCGGCCAGCTAAATCGCCAAAGCCAAAGCCACCCGCCGACGAGATTATTGGCGACGACCGTAATAACACACGCCGCCGAGGCCAGGGCAAAAAGGATCGCTAAGGCTTTTCTGGCTGGAAACTTGTCCGCGATTCTTCCGCCGAGGTAATTGCCAATCGTAATTCCCGCTAAGACAACTCCGATAACCGCCGTCCATGTGTATAGCGAAGAACCGAGGTGCCGGGCGATAAGACGTGCTGCAACCAGTTCCAGCACCATAATGCAAAAACTCGACAGAAACACCGTTCCGCTCGGCACAGCTATCGAAAGAAAGCTCCTTGACTTGCCCATATTCGTCTATCCCTATTTAATGCCGGCAAAAGTATAACAAACCAGAAAATTCACAACAAGACGATTCTTATTAAGCCATTTTTCTTGACTTATGCAGTTAAATCGAGTATGATGTTATTATGATTGTTGAGCACGCTATAGATTTGGCCTTATTCTATTTAATCATGTGTTATACCACCCTCTTATTTAAAGAAAACAAAAGCAGCTGGAACATTTCCTCAAAATATCTTCTATATGCCGCCACCGCTGCTGCTTTCGTTTTCACAGGAATATCTATTGGTTTTCGTACAATTCTCGTATATATCATTTTTTCCATCATTATCCTTGTTGTCAGCTTGCCTATTCTTCGCATATTCATAGAAAGACGCCGCAAACGTTATACTCATTACGCCGAACGCAGCCAGTAAGGACTCTAAAAGAGAACGCTGAACGATTAAATTGGCCCATTCGACTGCGCTCAGGGTAAACTTTGAATTGGCTATGTTTTTTTGTCGCCCAAAACCACAAAATTCTTCGTATTCACTTATCTCATAAGCACTTATTCTCATCTGCTCTGCTTAAAATTGGCTTTGTTTTTTCAAAAACACATCAGTTCATCTTGTTTCGGATTTAGATATTAGGATTTAGGATTTCCGGGCGAAGCCCGTTATATTGGCTTTGTTTGGCTTTGTTTTTTCGTCTCATAGAACCACAAAATTATTCATATTCACTTACCACATAAGCACTTACGCTCATTTGCTCTGTTTAAAATTGGCTTTGTTTTTTCAACTTGCATTCTGTCAGACACAGATTTACACCGATTATCACAGTTTTAAGAATGTTCCGTATCCGCTCGCAATTCTCTAATTCTCTTAATTCACTAATCAACTCAATTTTCACTACGAACTATGAACTATGTACTACAAACTAATACATTATACGACCGGCAATCAAAAAAAGCGGGCATTTTTAAATAAATCTCCGTGAGACAGCGTTCTTTATTCGTTCTGTGTTATTGCGTTTCGAGGATAAAAATCTTCAAAAATATTTTTTTAATAATACTTGACAAATTTCAGAATTTCGCATATACTATATAAAGTTATAGGCGTGGACTCGCAAACTAAAAGTTTTGCTCTTTTTATGTGCTGGAATGGCAGAAAGGAGATGAAAAAATGGACTAAGGGATTTTTACGCTACACGTTGTTGTGTGGCTCTTTTTATGCGCTAGTTTTGTAGGGCCCGGATGGGCGAAAATAAATTTTGAACAGGCGGATGCCTCAAAAATTGAAAGGTCAATAAAATGAAAACTATTAACGTAATTGCAGAGTATTCACGACGTTTCCCAGATCCACTTAACAGAATAGCTACTGACCCACCTTTGAACATTGAACATCATGTGTTGCTATGCCCAGCAAACAAGTTGAGTTGTGATATACCGAAAGATCCAAATCCTCGTGAACAAAATATAGATAAAGCTCTTTACAAAGAAGTGAAAGAAAGCCTTCTAAGTGAGCTAGATCCGACATTTCATCTGAAAAACAAGGGAATAACAATAATCGCCCATTCTGTATCATATTCAGAAGATAAGAAGAATGTCCAAGTTACTTTTAAGAATGGCGATGGTATCGTCGATGGAGCCCATACATATGAGATAATTAAAACTAATCAAGAGGAATGTCCTGAAACACAATTTGTGAAAATTGAGCTTCTAACGGGCATATCGGTTGACATGATCGAGTCAATTGCCCAAGGACTTAATACTGCTGTTCAAGTACAGGAAATGAGTCTTGCTAATCTTGGACGCAAGTTTGAAGGGATAAAAACAACTCTTAAAGATGAACCATATGCAGATCAGATTGCATATAAAGAAAATGAGGAAGGTGCATATAGTGCTCGAGATATTGTAGCTTATATGACGTTATTCAACATCGGAATTGATGAGTTTAAGGAAAAGGGGCAAGGTGGCACAAGACATCCTAAAGAGGCTTACTCAAGTAAAGCTGCTTGCTTGAAGCTCTTTAAAAAACACTCTGAATCTTATGAAAAAATACAACCAATTCTCAAGGATATTCTTCAATTGCGGGATATCATTGATCTCGAAGGTAGAGAGCTTTATAATAAGAAATATTCAGGTCGTGGCGGACGCCTCGCATTTTACAAATCAAGAAAACGTGGAAAATACAAATTCTATTTTAGCGCAGATCAAGAGAGCAAACATCAGCTTCACGATGGTGCCCTTATGCCCCTCTTGGGTGCTTTTCGCTTTCTTGTAACTGAAAATAAGGATGGTAAATTTACATGGAAAACAGGTTCCTTTAAGGGTGTAATTGATCTCTGGCGAAGGGTAGGTGCCGATATGATTAATACAACCAAGATTACCAGCGATAGTCGTGCCAAAAATCCTAATGCCATTGGCAAAGATGAAGGACACTGGGACAGTCTCTATAAAACAGTTGCTCTTGAGTATCTACAAGGACAGCTTTAAATCAATTCGGGGCGGTAGTATTTCTTACCGCCACCCCTTTATTTTTTCCTAATATTCAAACAGCACGAACAAGTTTCTTAGCCGTATTGTTGGATTATTTTATATAAACTTTCAGCACAGTAAATTGGCCGTTTTTTTTCTTATATGCTTTACTAATCTGGTCGATAAAATCTTAGTAGCAGCGAGTTATAAAATGATCGATCAACTCAATTAAGTCATCTAATTATTGTAGGTGAAATAAAATGGAGCCAGAGACTCTTACAGTTATCTTCAAAGGGATAGGGATGATTCTTTCAATTTCCGGTGGAATTGCTATGGGTTATTATGGATTCCTCCTTTATAAGAATGGGGCTGGTACAGGTCGTGATCTTGCCGTTTTTGAAGTTGGGCAAATCAAAATTAAAGCACATTCTGTCGGTTCCGTTGTGATGGCAACGGCTTTCCTTTGGGTGTGGGCTGGTGTTGCTCTAAGTCCCAACATAGAGAAAGAAAATGGTAAGATTCGTGTATATTCTTTTAATACACCTAATTACAATATCGAAGCTGAATCATTGCAAACCAATATATCCATGCCTGATTGGAAGGTTGATAAAGATCCACAATATGTAACACATATATTTAAAGATGCAATTCATAAGTACTCTTCAGAGCAGAAAAACAAATTAAGACTCAATGACAAACCTGCCAATTATGATCCGGATTCGATAAAATTTGAGCGAACACAGAACGGAGATTATTTTATAACAGCAAAAGTTGAAAGCGGATCAGCATCGACCAGTTTGGTATTTGAACCAAGCAATCTCGAAGGGAAACTTGTTTTTGTACCAAAAGGTTTCAAAAATTTCTCCTCTAAAAATCCTGATCCAAACAAACCGACCACTCCTAATCCACAGAAATTCCCGTTAAAATAATTGACATTTGGCATCGATTATGCAATCATATTCGGAGTCTGATTTTGAGATTGCTTCGCTGCGCTCGCAATGACAGACAAAAACTTGCCGTTTTAGAATATGACATGCAAAAGCAGTTCGAATCGAAAAGGAGAAGAGTGATGAAGCACGAGAAGTTTACACGAAGAGATTTCATGCGGAATACGTCCGTAATAGCCGCAGGGACGATTGCCGGGGCGCTGGCGGGTAATACCAAGGCAGTCGGGCCGGTTCATACATCTAAGATTATGAACTACAACGAAAAGATGCACTACCGCCGGATGGGCAAGTCTAACCTGATGATATCCGAGGTTAGCCTGGGCGGGCACTGGAAGAACCGCAACGCCGGGCGGTACTGGGACAGCTTCGCCAACGAAGAAGTACCCGCGGACGTCGCCAAGAACCGAACAGACGTGGTCAGCGCCTGTATCGATTCCGGTATAAATTACCTCGATATTACTACCGCAGCCGAGTGCCTCTGCTATGGTGAAGCTATAAAAGGCCGTCGCGATAAGATGCACGTCGGCGCCGATATTCACAACCTCGGCCCGCGCGGCTCGGACCGCTGTAACGTTAAAGACCAGACCTTCAATGTCGAGACGTGCCTGAGATTGCTGAAGACCGATTATCTCGATATATGGCGTCCGCAGGCAAAGATGGCCGGCAAGCTCGGCACCAGCCAGCTCAATACGGATGAGGAAGTCGAATCTCTAATTGAGACCTTCCAGAAGCTGAAAAAGCAAGGCAAGGTGCGGCATCTCGGAATGTCATCTCACTGCCGGCCGTGGCTGGAGCACGTGCTGAACAAATATCCCGAGTTCGAGATGATAATCTTCCCGTGCAGCGCCAAGACCAGGGCCAAGGGTGAGACTCCTGTAAAGGGCAACGTCGAAGAAGTCAATCCGGGTCACGGCTCCGACCAGACGCAGAGCATCTTCGAGACGGTCATTAAGCAGGACGTCGGAATCGTTACGATTAAGCCCTACTTCGGCGGCAGCTTGTTCAAGAGCTACGGCAAAGTCAAGTTCCCCGTCATGGGTGTGGGCAGCAAGACCGAAAACGACCTGGCGAGGCTGACGTTGCAGTGCATTTTGGCCAATCCGTCCATTACGGCGACGGTGCCCGGGCTTTCGACGCCTTACGAAGCGGAGAACGCCGCTCGTGCTTCTTATACCCGTCCGCTCGGTATGACCGCCGCGGACAAGCAGTGGCTGACGGAAATCACCGACAAGCAGTGGGAAAATCTGCCCGAGGAATACCAGTGGCTGCGCGACTGGGAAGTGGTTTAAGGCAGGATACAGAATACAGGACACAGAATTTTGCTGCCGTGCGGCATCGATTCGTTTGAATCTTGACTGTCGTCAGACAAGTTTCGATTCAATAGAAGGAGAGAAAAGTGCGCTCGTACATTCGAAAAATATCGTATCTAATCGTAGCGATAATTATCGTTGCCGGTTTGCTTACAATCTGCCCGGCGGAAGAATCTCAGACTGAAAAGCCTAATGAGAACAGCAAATGCTACGTTTGCCATCCCGATATGAAAACCGAGGAGATCTCGACAGACCACATCGATATGGGCGTCTCGTGTGACGTTTGTCACGGACCTTCGACCGAGCATATGCACGATGAGATGCTTATGACCGAGCCGGATCTCAAGTTCGGCCGGGAGGAAGTAGAAAGGATGTGTTCGAATCCATCGTGTCACAAGCCGGGCGGTGATCGGGAAGTTTACGGGCGACAGGACCACTTGAATCCTACGGCAGTGGAAGCATTTTTCGAGAAATGGACCGGCCGGATGCGCCCGAACGGCCGGGCCGTCACGCACGATTCGGTCTGTACCGATTGTCACGGCACACATAATATCAGCAAGCCGCTCGAAACAAAATCCGGCGACCAGCAACCTCAATGGATAGCGGCTTTCAACGGCAGCGACCTTTCGGGCTGGAAGACTTCGGATGCTGTTAACTGGAAGGTTCAATCCGGCCGGATTGTTGGAACCGCCGGTACGAGTGATAAAGGCAGCACGCTCTGGAATGAAACGATACACGAGAACTACCTGTTAGCGATAACATTTCGGGCGACGTGGCCTGTCCATGCCGGCATCTGGCTTCGCGGCATCGAATCGAAAAGCGGTACACGTATCGAGATTTTAGATTCGGCGCCGGCCTATACCGGCAGCGTTTTGTTGCCCGGCAAAGGACTGGCTCTGACCAACATTCGCGAGGACCTTGTGGATCGCGAAAGCTGGAACACCATCTCGGCAAAGGTCGAAGGCGATAAGGTTCAGGTATGGCTTAACGGCGAGGAAATCGGCTCGGTTTGCGGAATCGAGCCGGAAAAGGGAAAAATCGGGCTATATATCGAAAAGCTCCCGGCTTCTAAATCCGCAGAATTCTGCGTCCGCGAAGTGCTGATTCAAAAATTAGCTGAAGCCGAAGAGAAATAATTCGGATATTTAACGTATTTTCGATATTTTGGCGTCGTTATGACAAAAAAAACGCTGATTCAGCAAGAATATTGTTGAAAATAAGATTAAATTACGTTATTATGAGACATGAAGTTCGCAGGAGTCTTTTAGTTTAAGTGCATACGGAGAATCACGGTTAGTATCGTTTTATTAAAAGCATGAACATCAGCCCTGTTTATGCCGATGATTCATTGCTACAAAAAACTTTTTTTAGGAGGAACAAATATGTTAGCTAAGAAATGTCTTTTTGTGGGAATCTTCACTTTGCTCTGCATGAGTTTGGCAGTTGCGGATCCACCTGCAACCCATCCCTTAACAGGAGAAGACCTCGTGTTAGAATGTCTCTGGGGTACTCCTTCAACAATTGACGGGGACCTTAGCGACTGGAATCTCGACGCAATGACTCCGGCAGTTCTTGATGCAGAAGAGCAATTGTATACGGGAGTAACCAGTTGGAGCGGTCCGTCGGACTGTAGCGGAGAATTCTATGTGCTATGGGATGACGAGAAAATCTACTTTGCTGTGATTGTTAAGGACGATACGTTTTCCCAGAATAAAACCGGCGGCGATATCTGGAATGCGGACGCCATAGAAATATTTTTCGCTACAACCAACGCAGTTGCAGGACATGAAGAACATTACCAGTACGGTTTTGACGCTAAAAACCAGACATGGAACTGGTGTAACATGGATAGTGCCGGTCAGAGCGCGATTGATTACTTAGAGGTAGCTTCAACCATGACCTCCGATGGATACATCTGCGAAGCCGCTATCGAATACGGAAGAATTTTGGATTTAGATTTTTCAGTGGGTAACAACATTGGATTCCACCCGGTTATTGATGATACTGACGCCACCGACCGGGAAATCCAGATAACCTGGACAGGCCGAGAAGCTCACGACCAGAGTCTCGGATTCGGGTATCTGCATCTCTCCGATGCAGCAGTAAGACCCGGATACACAAGTGGTCCGTTTCCTAAAAACGGCGACCTGGTCGCGCAGACATACGTCACACTCGCCTGGAAGGCAGGAGAATTCGCAGCATCGCATGATGTATATATCGGCGAGGATTTCGACGACGTCAATGAAGCCACCCGAGATTCGAATGACTTCCGGATCAACCTGGAAGCGAACACATTGTTTTATGTTGCCGGCTTCCCCGGATATCCTTATCCGGCCGGTCTTGTCCCCGGCACAACATATTACTGGCGAGTCGATGCGGTCAACGCGCCGCCGGATGATGCCGTCTATAAGGGCGATGTCTGGAGCTTTTCGATTCCCACTAAAACCGCATACGAACCTATTCCGGCCAATGGCGCCGATAATATAGATTTGAATGTGGAGCTTACGTGGACGCCTGGTTTAGGAGCAAAATTACACTACGTGGTCTTCGGCGATGATTTCGACGAGGTAAGCAGCGCTGAAGCGGGTGATCGAATCGGCCCTGCAAAGTTCAGCCCCGGCCCGCTCGAACTGGCCAAGACTTATTACTGGCGCGTTGACGAGTCGTCCGATGGCATAGAGACGTATAAAGGAGAAGTCTGGAGCTTCACAACAGAAGGCGCGGTAAGCGGCCCGAACCCGGCAAATGGCACTGAAGACGTAAGCGGGACACAGATTCTGACGTGGGTTGCGGGAGCAGTTGCTGAATCGCACGAGGTGTATTTCGGTACGGATGCGGATGCAGTCAAGAATGCAACAAAAGCCTCGCCTGAATACAAAGGTTCAAAAGCCCTCGGAGAAGAGAGTTACGATCCCGGCATACTTTTGATGAATACGGACTTCTTCTGGCGAATCGATGAAGTTAACAGCATCAATCCTCTTAGTCCGTGGAAGGGCACTCTATGGAGCTTTACGACGGGTAATTACTTAGTGATAGACGATTTCGAGGACTACGATTCCGCCGACAATCAGATTTGGTTTGCATGGCACGACGGGCTCGGCGCCGGCTCACCCGGCACACCCGGGTATCTGCCCGGCAACGGAACAGGCTCGGCTGTTGGCGATGAAAATACTCTTTCTTATACAGAAGAGACCATCGTCCATGGAGGCGATCAATCGATGCCGCTGGTGTACGACAACAACAAGCAGGGCGCCTCAAAGTATTCGGAAGTGACACTGACGTTGGACAACATACGCGACTGGACTCTGGACGGCGTCAGTGAACTGTCACTATGGTTCAGAGGCTATCCTGCAAAAGTTGGCAGCTTCGCCGAAGGACCGACCGGTACCTACACGATGGTCGGCTCCGGAGCGGACATCTGGGACGCAGCAGATGAGTTCCACTATGCTTATAAGACTCTCACCGGCGTCGGCTCGATTATAGCAAGGGTCCAGAGCGTCGAGAACACAAATAACTGGGCCAAAGCCGGCGTAATGATTCGCGAGACGCTCGAACCGGGCTCGGCACATGCTTCGATGGTCGTAACTCCGGCACAGGGTGTTTCCTTCCAGCGTCGTGTTTCAGCAGACGGTGTCAGCACCGACACGACAACAGCCGATATCGTTGCACCGCAATGGGTGAAGATCGAGCGTGACCTGGGCGGCAACTTCACAGCGTCCTATTCTGCCAACGGCTCTACATGGACTCAACTGGGCACTGAGAACATCCAGATGAGTGCTATGGTACACATCGGTCTGGCCGTAACCAGCCATGACGCCGACCTGGCCTGCCAGGCTGTAATCTCCAATGTTACGACTGCCGGCAATGTTGGTCCGCTGTGGTCAAGTCAGGATATCGGTATCATCAGCAACGAAACCGAGCCGCTCTACCTGGCGATTTCAAACACTGCCGGAAACCCGGTTGTGGTAGTTCACGATGATCCGGCCGCGGCAAACATTGGCGAATGGACCGAATGGATTATTCCATTGCAAAGTCTTGCCGACCAGGGATTAACCCTGAGCAATGTCGATAAAATTGCGATTGGCCTTGGAACACAAGGAAACCTGACCAATCCCGGCGGTAAGGGCAAGATGTACTTCGATGACATTCGGCTGTACCAGCCGAGAACTGCTCCATAAGGGTAAATGTTGCTCTTGCTGTAAGTAACATTAATAAGTACATTAATTAAGGGTCTATACTGATACATATCAGTATAGGCCCTCTTTTTTAGGATCACATGATGTTTTCATTCCAAACAAACCGGAGCGAGATAATACCATTATAAAATGCGCTCGATTATGGGGCGTAAAAAAATACGGAAAAAGTTTGAAGAAAATCAGGGGTTAGAGTGTATATTATTGTAGAAATAAAGTTAAGAAATTGCGTTTGAACCGAAAGACTCTGATTTTGGGGCCTAAGAAAGTGACAAGCGTGTGCCAGGAAGAAACAATAGTATTGCAGCGTTGCCAGCGGGGCTCGTCAGAGGCTTTCGAAGTTTTAGTAAACAGATACATGAAAGATGCGTATTTTATTGCATTAGGTCTTGTGGGCAATCGCGAAGATGCGATGGACCTGTCACAGGAGGCCTTCGTTCGAGCATACCGGCATATCAAAGATGTCAAGCCCGGCAGAAAGTTTTTTCCGTGGTTCTATCAAATACTGAAAAACCTGTGTGTCAGTCATCTGAGAAAACGACGATATCGGCAGGCCAGCTCTCTCAATTCGGAGGACTGCCCCGAAGTGGCCTCCACGGACGACTGCTTTTCGCCCGAAGAGGTTGCAAAAAGAAACGAGACAAAAGACAAAGTCTGGCAGGCAATCGGGAAGCTGGACGATAAACATAGAGAGGTGATTATTTTGAGACACTTTCAAAACATGTCTTACGAGAAGATTGCAGAGGCCCTTTTTTGTAACAAGGGCACCGTGACGAGTAGGCTGTATTACGCCCGCAAAAAACTTGAAGAATTGTTAGGCACGGGAAAGGGAGGTTTTATCCATGACATGCCATGATTATAAAGATTTGATGATGGGCTACCTGGACAACGAGCTGAACGACGAGCAAAAAAAACGGTTCGAAGAGCATTTGGCCGGTTGCCCCGAATGTGCCGGCGAGCTGAAAGAATTCCAGAAACTCAAAGCAATAACCGACGAGGTTACCCTGGTCGAACCCGAGGACCGGATGTGGCAGGACTACTGGGCCGGGATTTATAACCGCATCGAGCGCGACATCGGATGGATAATATTCTCAGTTTCCGCCATCCTTCTTTCAATCTGCGGCGGATTTAAGCTGATAGAGAAAATCGTCACGGACGCTACAACTGGAATGCTTTTGAAGATCGGCCTGATTGCACTTATCGTAGGGCTGGCGATATTGTTCGTCTCGGTGTTGCGTGAAAGAATTTATTTCTGGAGTAAAGACCGGTACAGGAATGTAAGGAGATAAAGCGATGCTTTTGTCCACAACCGACACAATTCACGGCAGGAAAATCATAAAGCACCTCGGGCTCGTTCGGGGTAATACAATCAGGGCCCGACATATCGGCAGAGACATCATGGCGATAATTCGTCATATCATCGGCGGCGAAATAACCGATTATACCAAGATGATGGCCGAATCCCGCGAGCAGGCCATTGACAGGATGATAGAAGATGCTCAAAAACTTGGTGCTAACGCTATTGTTAGCATAGATTTTTCTTCCCAGCAGATAATGGGAGGAGCATCTGAGATTTTAGCCTTCGGCACCGCCGTGGTTGTAGAATGAATCTTTCCGACAGGAATTATTTGAAAAGCAAATATTTCAATAAACACAAGAAATGGAGGTGACTTATGAGTAAGTGGCTCAAAATCATGTTTGTTTCGTCCGTCGTTCTAAATATAGTATTAGTCATCGGAGTAATATGGGCAAGAAGCTATGTAAGAAATCAGAGCTTTGAGCTTGCCGCGATGACTGCCGAAGCAGAAGGCAGACTTGCAAAACATATATTAACGGAACTTGAATCCGATGAACCCGAAAGAATAGAAGCAGTCAAAAAGTTTCTTCAACATAGCATCGAAAATACGAAGATAGCTGCTGATATGTGGCGAGATGTAGTCGAAAAGTAAAACCTTGAGTTGAAATTTAAATTTATGAAAGGTTAGTCAAATGAGTTTGGAAGCGATTAAAGATTTTTTGAAGCCGGAGCTGATATGGTTCCTGATCGGGCTTGTGCTGCTGGTGCTTGAATTTATCATGCCGGGATTGATTATCGGCTTCTTCGGCGCAGGGGCCTGGATCGTCGCGATTATCTGCCTATTCAGCGCTTATGTCCAGGGCTCGATAAACGCCCAGTTAATCATATTCATTATTGCCTCGGTGCTGGCTCTTTTGCTGCTTCGAAAATGGCTCAAGGGAATGTTCATTGGGCATACCAAGTCACAACAGGATCTAACCGAAGACCTTAAAGAATTTATCGGTGAAAGGGTGGTCGTTAAAGAGAAAATTACTCCGAAGGTAGTCGGCAAAGTCGAACTTCACGGCACAAACTGGGTCGCTGAAGCGGACCAAGAAATCGCAGCCGGAACTGTAGTTGAGATAATCGCAAAAGACAACCTTACTCTGAAGGTCAAAGAAGTGTGAAAGCAGAACAAAACGATCGGTTGTTAGTAGCAGTTACAATAACAGAAAGAACAAAACATAAACCATTTTATAAGGAAAGGAGATAGCCATGCTTGCAGCATTACCAACAGGAACCGTTTTAACAATAATTCTTGTCGGAATACTTCTCTTCGCGTTGATCATTTTCTTCAAGACCATAAGGATAGTGCCTCAGAAACAGGCATACATCATCGAGCGGCTCGGTAAGTATTCGAAAACGCTTGAGGCGGGATTTCACATACTAACGCCCTTTTTTGACAAGGTTGCATATAAACACACGTTGAAAGAGCAGGCGGTAGACGTTCAGCCGCAGTCGTGTATCACAAAGGACAATATCGCGGTCGAAGTCGACGGTATTCTGTACATGCAGGTTGTCGATGCCAAGAAAGCCTCGTATGGAATAAACAACTATCAGTTCGCATCGGCACAATTGGCCCAGACAACGATGAGAAGTGTAATGGGCAAGCTCGAGCTGGACAAGACTTTCGAGGAAAGGGAGACGATAAACAGCGCGATCGTCGACGCCGTGGACAAGGCTTCGGACCCTTGGGGAGTCAAGGTGACACGGTATGAGGTCAAGAACATTCTGCCGCCCCAGAGCATCAAAGATGCGATGGAAAAACAGATGCGTGCCGAGCGTGAAAAGCGGGCGACGATTGCCGAATCGGAAGGTGACCGTCAGGCAAAGATCAACCGGGCCGAGGGCGACAGGCAGGAAATGATTGCCCGCTCCGAAGGTGAGAAGCAGAAAAGAATCAATGAAGCCGAAGGCCGGGCTATCGAAATCCTGAAAGTTGCCGAAGCAACGGCGAACGGAATCCGCGAAATCGCCTCAGCGATAAATGAAAAAGGTGGTGTCAACGCAGTAAACCTGCGCATCGCCGAACAATATCTGGATGAGTTCGGCAAACTCGCAAAAACCAACAACTCGATTATAATTCCTTCGGACCTTTCCGACATCGCTGGCATGATTAAGGCCGCATCGTCAGTGATAAAACACGGCACGGAAGAATCAGGCCCGGTGGAAGTCGGATAAAAATGCAGAACACGCTTTTTCTACATGAAGAGATTTTATTGCTGGCCCTGCGGGATGAGGAAGGCACTATTGCTTCCGGCGGGACAATGTATCAGTACGCAATTGGCGCGGCACTGCTGGCTGAGCTGTTATTGAGTAAACGTATCGAAGTTGAAGAGTCCAGAAAGAAAAAGCTGGTCAACATTGTCAGCACAAATCTCCTCGGTGAACCGTTGATTGACGAATGTCTTGAAAAGGTTAGCAATGCAAAAAGACGTGCCGTGCTCCAAACGTGGGTATCACGCTTTTCCAGCATAAAGAACCTCAAGCACCGTGTAGCCCAACAACTGTGCAGACGCGGTATCCTGAGAGCCGATGAAGACAAAGTTCTGCTGCTCTTCACGCGAAAAATCTATCCGGAAGTCAATCCCGGGCCGGAAAGGGAATTGATCAGACGGCTGGAACATGCCATATTCACCGACACAAGAGATATTGATCCCCGTACTGTTGTCCTGTTGTCGTTGGCCAACAGTACGGGTCTTCTGAAGATTATCTTCGATAAAAAGAAGCTGAAAAGCCGCAAAGCCCGTATCAAGCAAATCGTCGATGGAGAAATAACGGGAAAGGCCGCAACCGAAGCTATCCAGGCAATGCAGGCGGCTGTTATGGTAGCGTGTATCATGCCGGCAATGATAGCAACAACAGCGAGCCATTAAACATTGTGACGAATTATATGGAGATGGTAGTTGTTTATAAGGCTAATTCCGAGTCACTGCAGACGGTGCTCGGGCTTCTTCGGAAAGAAGGATTCAATCCCGCAACGCTGGAGAATCCGGGTTTAGCTCCTGTTCGAACCGGCGGAACCTACCTAATCAGTATCACTGTTCCGAGGGATGAAGCAGCAGGAGCTAAATCAGTTCTAAGAAAATGGGATCAAGCCCGGGAGTCGGAAATCGAAAAAACTACAAGTAAACTCGCTGGGCCGTTACTACTTTCGGTAATGGTTGCTGTAGTGTTTGCTATTATTTTTCTCTTTATAGGGATTCTTTGGGATATTGTGCCTTTACTTTTTGTAATCTGGCTTGTAGTCTTTGCATTACTGGCTAAAGTAGTGAAATAGCACAAAACCAGAGAGAAAGAAGAGCAAGTCAAGGACAAGACTGCTAAGGTAAAGAAAAATGGTCGGCATCATATCGAAGCCCGGTACCCAGGAGAAATTGGAGATACTCAGTGCCGATGCGCAATACGACCTTGCCTGCGCGTGCAGCACGAGTAAGGACGAACACCGCCGGCGAACCGAAGATGGCAAATGGATATATCCTGTCACACTTCCAAGCGGCGGCAAGAGCGTACTTTTCAAAACCCTTACCTCGAACGTTTGTACCAATGACTGTAAGTACTGCCCGCTTAGAGAGCAAATGGACGTCCGCAGGGTCAGCCTGGCGCCAGAGGATACGACGAAAGTTTTCCTTGACTATTTCAATCAACGAAAAGTCTTCGGACTTTTTCTAAGTTCAGGCGTCCTCAGTTCTCCAGATACGACCATGGAAAGACTCAACGGCGTAGCGCGATTGCTGAGAAAAAGGCACGACTTCAAAGGTTATATCCACTTGAAGATCATTCCCGGGGCGAGCGATGCTGCCGTAGAAGAGGCTGTTTCATTAGCCAGTGCCGTATCACTTAATATCGAAACACCCGGCGAAAAAAATCTGGATAAACTCTCGGCCAAGAAAAATTATATCCGGGATATTATCGAGCCGATCAAGCTCATCAGCAGGCTAACCGGACGCGGCTCGCGATATGAGAGAGTAAAGCAGACAACACAGTTTATAGTAGGGGCTGCCGGTGAACAGGATACACAAATAGTTAAGTATATGTTTGGGTTGTACGAGCGATTAAAGATGCACCGGGTATATTTCAGCGCCTATCAGCGGGGATTGGGCGATTCGTCAATTGCCGGAGAACAAGTTAATCCTCAAAACAAGGCAGATATTCTGATGCGGGAACACCGGTTGTATCAGGTGGATTTTCTACTTCGCAAATACGCCTTTACAGAACCGGACATTATCTTCGATAAGGACGGTAATCTCTCCTTAGCAACGGATCCCAAAGAAGCCTGGGCTCTCAGGCATCCCGAATTTTTCCCCTTGAACATCAATAAAGCATCGAAATTATCACTTCTCAGAGTACCCGGCCTTGGACCGGTAACAGTAAAAAGGATTATTGAGCGGCGAAAACGAAGCCGAATCATGTCTATCGAAGATGTCGGAAAAATAGGAGTCAGGCTGGAAAAAGCAAAAAAATATCTGACTTTCTAAAAAATTATCATTGTGGCGCCAACATTAAGATATATAATTCTCTCGCTAAATTCGTAAAAGACCAATATAATCATAAGGTAGTGGCAATACAAGGGAGTAACAGATGAGCAATCTCGTACCCACCAAAGTATTCCTCACGAAGGGGCTTGGCCGGCATAAGTATCAACTCAAATCCTTCGAGGAAGCACTCAGAAAAGCTGGCATCGCCCAACAGAACCTGGTTCAGGTTTCTTCAATTCTACCACCGAAATGCAAGATTATAAGCAGAGAGCGTGGACTGAAGGAACTAACTCCCGGGGAAATCTGCTTCTGTGTTATGGCACGATCCGATACTAACGAGCATGGAAGATTAGTGGCTTCGTCGATAGGGGTTGCTGTTCCACGAGACAAAAGCCAGTGGGGATATCTCAGTGAGGTCCATGGGCATGGAATGAACCAGCAGTCCGCGGCTGATATGGCTGAAGACCTGGCGGCCGGGATGCTGGGAACAACACTCGGATTCGAGGTTGATCCGAACAAAGCATGGTCGGAAAAAGAGCAGGTCTATAAATCCAGCGGCCTGATTATTAGGACCTCCAACATCACCCAGACCGCTCGTGGCCAGGAAGACCTGTGGACCACAACAGTAGCACTTGCCGTTTTTCTATTCGATTAGGGATGTCTATAAGAATGAACGGATAGTTTCTAAATAGGCGCCTTATATGGGACAAACAGCACATTACGGAGACTTGCCCAAAGAATATTCCGCCCCTTCGAGCGCAACGGTGGTCATAATTCCCGTCCCTTTCGACCGCACGAGCACCTGGCTCAAAGGTGCGGACAAGGGACCGGCGGCTATAATCGAAGCATCCGCCCACATGGAACTTTACGATATCGAGACCGATTCGGAAGTCTATAAAAAAGGAATATTCACTGCCGAACCTGTCGATGGGCATTTGCTTCCCGAAGAAATGGTTGAAATGGTCGCTGAGCAGGTCAGCCGGTATCGGCGGGATAATAAATTCGTCGTGGTTTTGGGAGGCGAACACTCTGTGAGCTTCGGTTCGGTCAGGGAACATGCTGCAGATTACCCCGATTTGACCGTCCTGCAGCTCGACGCTCATTCCGACCTGCGGAACGAGTACGAAGGCTCGAAATATAATCACGCTTGCGTAATGACAAGGATATCCGAACTATGCCCGATTGTCCAAGTCGGCATAAGAAGCATGGACTCATCCGAAAAGAAAGTTCTTGATACGAGTAGTGTTATTGGGGCTCGGGAAATTTTGACGAACAAAAACTGGATCGATGATGTATTGTCAAAATTGTCTCAAAACGTGTACGTCACGATTGATCTTGACGTTTTTGACCCGTCGATTATGCCCTCGACGGGAACTCCGGAGCCCGGAGGCTTATTGTGGTACGACGTGCTGGAATTGATGAAAACTGTTTTCGAAAACAGGAACGTTGTAGGATTCGATGTTGTTGAACTGTGCCCGAACGAGAGGAATAAAGCTCCGGATTTTTTAGCGGCTAAACTTATTTACAAATTGTTGAGCTATAAATTTCGAGGTTAAGATGGAAAAGCAAGATTTACTAAAAGAGCCTGTAAAGCATATCGACATAAAATCGTTCGACGCCGGTAAGATTATCGAAGCAATGAAGGACATGTCTTTCACGGCCAGAGACACAGCCAAAGCCTCTGAGCTTTTCAAGGCCATGATTAATGATCCAGAGTGCACAATCATGCTGTGTCTGGCAGGAAGCACCAGCGCCGCCGGATGTATGCAAATCTACGTCGATATGGTCAGGTGTAATATGGTCGATGCAATCATTGCCACCGGAGCTTCGATTGTCGATATGGACTTTTTCGAGGCCCTTGGCTTCAGGCATTACAAGGCTAACAAGCTTGTTGATGATGAAATATTGAGAGATCTCCATATCGACAGGATCTATGATACGTTCATCGACGAAGACCAATTACAGGTTTGCGACAACACCATCACGGAAATTGCCAATTCCCTGCCGCCAAAGCCTTATTCATCACGGGAATTCATTATGGAAATGGGGCGTTATCTCATAGATAACGCGAAGAAGCCGGATTCTCTGGTCCAGGTGGCATACGAGAATCATGTGCCGATATTCTGCCCCGCCTTTTCGGATTCGAGTGCCGGGCTGGGGCTGGTCAAGCATCAGAAAGAAAATGAAGAAAACCACGTCAGCATCGATTCAGTCAAGGATTTCCGAGAATTAACGGAGATCAAGATACGCTCTCCAATATCGGGCTTGTTTATGATAGGAGGCGGCGTTCCGAAAAACTTCGCCCAGGACACGGTCATTTGCGCCGAGGTTCTCGGAGAAACAGCAGAGATGCATAAATATGCCGTACAAATTACTGTTGCCGATGAACGGGACGGGGCACTCTCCGGCTCAACCCTGCAAGAGGCACGTTCCTGGGGCAAAGTTGACACCGGATATGAGCAGATGGTCTATGCGGAAGCCAGCAGCGTTTTACCGCTCATCGTTAGTGACGCATACCACCAGCGAGGCTGGGAGAACAGAAGCCAGCGCCAGTGGGCTAAGATCTTCGAATAATTATTTACAGAAAAAGACATAAGGAGCAAACATATGGCAAGATTTATGTCCAGACGTCGATTTATCGTCGTCCTGATTTGTTCGTTGATGCTCATAGGTTGCCGGCAAAAGAGTGACCAGCCCACAAGCAACGACACTGCAGAAGCGGCAACATCTCTGTCTAAAATCGGGTCTGATTTAACTAAAGCAAAAAGGCAAATGACCGATTTGAAAGAAGAACTGGATGCGATAAAGGAAATCCGGGATGAGCTCGACAAACAGGTAACAAAAATCACTGTAGAGCGGGATAATGCCCTAAAAGCTGCAATGACGGCAGAGCAAAAAATTAACGACCTGACGGCCCAGCTTAGTGAATTGCCTGAAAATCTAAAAGAGCTCGAAAAAGAACTGAACGAACAAAATACGCTTATCGAGAACCAGCAGCTCATAATTACAGAACAGCAGACGACAATAAGCGAGCAACAGAAAGTTATCTCTGAACAGGAAGAGACAATTGCCGCACTGGATAAGATTATACAGGAACAAATGGTCGTTGAGGAACAACCGCAGGAAGCCGAGCAAGAAGAGATTCCCGAGCCGGAGCCGGAATTAGAGGGATAGTAGTAGTCCAAAGGCCTTTATCGATTGTGTATTGAGATATGCGACTTTGACCTAATATCAAAAAATTCCCGCTAAAATTGCATGAAAGTTGAGAATTTAAGTTATAACAGATGTGGACTTTCAGAAAATGTGCTGTTATCGTAGCTCATCCGGACGATGAAACGCTATGGGCCGGCGGAACAATACTGATGCACCCGGAAAGCAAATGGACTATTATTACGTTGTGCAGGAAGAGCGATCCGGATCGTGCCCCCAAGTTTGTTCAGGCAATTAAAGAATTAAACGCCACCGGTGCGATGGGCGATCTGAACGACGGCCCGAAACAGAACCCGCTCACAAACCGTCAGGTGCAACACGACATTCTCCAGAACCTGCCTTCAAACAGGTATGACCTTATCATCACACACGGTCTAAACGGAGAGTACACACGTCATCTCAGGCATGAAGAAACAGCTCAGGCGGTGATGGCATTATGGAAAAGCAACAGATTGTCCGCAGGACAAATATGGAGATTCGCCTATGGAGATAACGATCGAAAACACCTTCCTCGTGCCATTGAAGATGCGGATATGCATATAAGGCTGCCGGAAGAGATATGGCAAAAAAAATATGATATTATTACAAACATCTACGGCTTCAGCCCGGACAGTTTCGAGGCAATGACTACCCCCCGAGACGAAGCCTTTTGGTGTTTTAAGGTTTCACAAAAGCGTTAATATGATTTTCGTAAAGGAGCTGAATCATGAAAGTACTCCTACTATATGATTATCCGCCTTCACCGGGTGGCCTTGCTACTCAGGGCCAACTGCTCCATAGAGGCCTTGAGGAAATGGGAGTCGAAGTGTATTCCGTCAACTTCGAATCGGCCCAGGAAAAGGAATGGTATTACAGATGGTTTGAGCCGGATGTGGTTGTAGGAGTCGGCTACTGGGGGCATGCTTCTCATCTGGTTTTACACCCAAAACGGTATGGAATCACACCAATCCCCTGGCTTGTCGCTGATGGCTATATGGCAAACTATCAGGAAATACTTGAAGACCTGCCGCTTATCCTGGTAACTTCCAATTGGGTCAAGAAAGTCTATATGCGTGACGGCCTGAGCGGCAAGAACATAGAAGTCCTGCATGTTGGATGCGATACTGATTCATTTAAGAGACGAGACAAGAAAGATCCCAAGATTTCAACTGTTCGGGAAGCTTTAGGGGTATCAGATGAACAGATTATGGTCTTGACTGTTGGCGGAGACGCCGCCTCAAAAGGCGCTCAGGAAGTGATGCAGGCACTGGCAATTAATGATCCCGAGGCCCCGGATTGGAAGTACGTCTGTAAAGTTTGGCCGCAACCACGAACCGAACAACAAAATCTGTCTGATATGCAACTGGCAACGCACCTGGGAATCGAAAAAAACGTAGTATATACGACCAGCCGAATATCCCGTAATTTCATGCCGTATCTGCTGGCCGCCTGTGATATCTATACAGCTCCTTCACGTCTGGAGGGATTCGGAATGATACAGGTCGAAGCAAACGCCTGTGAAAAACCGGTCATAGGCATTAAAGCAATGGGCATGCTCGATACTCTGGTACACGGCAAGACAGCCTTCCTTGCAGATGTGGCCCAGGAAATTAAATTGAGAGAAACAATACTCGGCGACGAATCCGGCTACGAATACGGGCATAAATACGTTTTTAAAAGGCCACGCACGGTCGATTACAGAGCCAGCGTACATGACATTGCAAACTATCTGATGGACTTGATGAAAAATCCTGAACTTAGAGAACAAATGGGTGCCGAAGGCAGAAAAAGAGTCGTTGAAAACTTTGACTATAGAGTCATCGCCAGGAAATTCGTCAATATCGTCTCAAAGCGATTGGGTATTTCATAGTATGGAAGATAAAAATAAAAAACTGCTGGAAAAAGCGAAAAAAGCCGCACTTGAAGTTTTGCTGCATAACAACCACGGCCCATACCGTGGTTTGCCAAGGACGGCAGGATGGGGCTATCCGGAACCGTATACGCGGGACTTACTGATCAGTTCAATCGGAATTCTGACTACAAAAAACGACAAGCTGATAAAGTCCTTGAAGCGCGTTCTGGAGACTCTTGCTAAAAATCAATCTCCGCTGGGACACATTTCTTCGTTGGTCCATGACCCGCAGGATCGCGGCTCAAGCGATTGTACTCCGCTTTTCTTGATTGGTGTCGGACTATGGCGGAAGGTAATGGAAGAACCGGATTTTCTCGAAGAAGCAACCCAAAAGGCTCTTACCTGGATGGAATACAGAAGTCCGGCCAATCGTATTCTGGTCTGCCAGCTGCCCACGAGCGACTGGCGTGATGAGCAGTGGGTCCTGGGATACGGTCTCTTCGTAAATACGCTTGTACATATATATTTACGTTTATTCGGGCTGGAAGAACAAGCACAGCTGCTCAAAGATCATATGGGGCACTTCACAGTCAAAAGCGACAGACAGAACCGTCACGTCCACGAAGGTCTGGTTTTACGGGCCAAACCTTATTATGCTCTATGGTCATACAAGGTTTACAGAAGCGAGCGTTTTGATTTATTAGGCAATAGTCTGGCTATCTTGTCTGGAATCGCATCGGTCTCCAGAGCGAATCATCTTATCGCCTGGATTGAGACCGAGTGCAAAGAAATGCAGAAGAATGAAGATCTTGCTGTCGATTTGCCGCCCAATTTCTTCCCCTATGTTAGGCCGGAAGATCCCGACTGGATGCCACGTTACCAGAAATACAATCAGCCGGGAGAGTATCACAACGGCGGGATCTGGCCTTTTATATGTGGATTTTATATCGCCGCTCTGGTTGCCTCCGGCAAATACACCCTTGCACAAAAAAAATTGCTCTCTTTGGCCAAGCTTGTTCAGCAGCCCCGCGTCGCTGATGTGGAATTCGGTTTTAATGAATGGCATCGAGCGAAGGATGGCACTCCACAGGGCCAGGACTGGCAGAGTTGGTCGGCCGCGATGTATCTATATGCCGCTGCTTGCGTGGAACGAAAAATGACTCCCTTTTTCGAAGATATCAGAGATTGGTCGAAGGGACGAGATCGACACGAAAACACAACCTTCAATCAATAATCCAACTGAATGTTCTTTCTTCTTTGTTCTTGAAAAACATCCCATTAGATTCGAAACAGAACAGAATTGGATCTTTGAGATGGTTTTTCTTCAATCCAGCGACATAATTTGGAAAATTTGTTGCAATTTCCGGTAATGGGGGTTAGTATTCGGCTCAAGTAAGCCCCGTGAAGAAACTCGCCAGCGGGGCAACATGAGAGAAAGATTCCAAACGGGGCGAGGTTTTGGCCAATGGATGAGCCAAGCGAAAATAGCCATAGTAGCGTTAAAACCAGCACCGACAGTGTGATAAGTGGTTTTGTTGCCGGTTTAAGCGACGAGCATCGGATGCTGGTTATTCTCAAGGCACAATTGTATGGTGGGACATGGGAGCCAATGCTCGATGATCTGCAAAACCGCCTGGAGGGTAAGCCGTATATCTTCAAGCTGGTTAATAGAATAAAAGACGATATCCAACGCATCGAGCAGATGCGAAAATTTGAAGAGCAGCACAATGTTGATTTGGCTGAGTATGTTGAGCTATCATGAAACCAGATGAATAAGAGCAATCGGATTTACGCTCCGCATCTGTAATACACATTTCGCAAGAATGACAGAACGGGGTGACGAAAAGGAGTTTTTCTGAGGAGTAACAAAAATGACAAAAATGATCAGATTCAGAATCGTTTTACTGATTAGTATTTCGGCTTTATGGATTACGCAGAACAGTTATGCAGGCAGCAGGAATACTAAACCGCTTGTCTCAGCGGAACTGCTCAAGCACGCTGGACTGAAAATGTTATGGGACAACGAACTTCCAATCAAAAAAAACGAGAACTTAGACCGATTACTCTTATTCGACAATCGGCTCTATGTTATCTCCGACCGTAATTTCGTGCTTTCACTGAATCAGAAAAACGGGGAGATTATATTTGGCAAGAATATCGAACCGGCAGGTTTGCCGATTACGGGAGTGAAGCTTTATGACAATGAGCTTATGTATATAAGCAGCAACAGTAAGCTCGTTCAAATGAATGCCCAATCCGGAAATGTGCTCAAAACCACAGATATTAGCTTGAGCGTCAGTTGTCCTGTTGCCCGTAACAGTTCGTACTTTTATATAGCCGGAACCGACAACAGGCTGCATGTGATACATGCCGCCAACAAGGTCCAGGCTTTCGAGGTTGCTGCTGAGAACGACTCAATGATAACTTCAGTCACTGCCGATGAGGGTTCTGTAATTTTTGCTACTGCTGCAGGTAATATCATTTGTATCGCACCAAATCAACCTGTGCGTCTGTGGCAATTCGATGCTTCTAAAGCCATTGCAGGAGAAGTTATCAGAGACGGGATGTCGCTGTTTTTTGCCAGCAGGGATACAAACGTTTACAGAGTTGATATGTTCGGTTTGCCCGAAAGAAAGCAGCTCATCTGGAAGTACCAAACCGCAGCAGTGCTTGAAGATTCACCTATTGTGACACAAGGTGTCGTATACCAGCACGTCAAAGGCAAAGGCCTGACGGCTATAAACAAAAACACCGGTTCAGCTTTATGGCAAGTGCCTGGAGGTGTTGATTTGTTAACGGAGGTCGGAAACAAAGCCTACGTAATTACCAACAACAGAACATTGGTAGTTATGGACAATGTTAGTTCGAAAAAGCTGTATACAGTTAACCTTGTAGGAGTTACGAAACATGTATCGAACATAACAGACGATAAAATCTATATAGCCGACAATCTTGGCCGGATTGCTTGTTTACAACCGGTTCAATAAATCACAGTAGTTAGTCAATCACGTTTAACCAATTGGGAAGGAGAAAAAGTACAAATGGATGTGAAAATTAAAACTGCATTGATAAGTGTTTCCGACAAAAGCGGCGTCGTCGAGTTCGCCGAGAAACTCAGCGAGATGGGCGTAAAGATAATCAGCACCGGCGGAACAGCGAAGAAACTAAGCGATGCCGGAATAGATGTAGTCGGAATCGAGTCGGTGACGGGCTTTCCGGAGATGATGAACGGCAGGGTGAAAACGCTTCATCCGAAAATACACGGGGCACTGCTGGGACTACGTGATAAAAAAGAACACACAGCAGCGATGAAAGAGCACCAGATTGAACCGATTGATTTAGTCTGCGTGAATCTCTACCCCTTCGAGCAGACAATTACCAAGCCCGGCTGCACATTAGCTGAGGCGATTGAGAATATCGATATCGGCGGCCCAAGCATGCTTCGCTCGGCGGCGAAAAATCATAAGTTCGTTACAGTCGTTACACAAGCCGACCAATTCGACAAGGTCATTGAAGAAATGGAAAAGAACGATGGGGCTGTAAGCGAAGAGTTGCGAAGCGATTTTGCACGAGTAGCATTCGGCCTTACAGCGTCTTACGATGCGGCGATCTCACAATATCTAAATGCCAGATCCGATATGGAGTATCCGGAAAGAGTCTCCATCGCGGTCAGCAAAGAAGCTGTGCTGCGTTACGGCGAGAATCCTCATCAAACCGGTGCGTTCTATAAGCTGCCCGCGAGCGGCGAAACATCGGTCAGCAGCGGCACTCTGCTGGAGGGCGGTATCGGAATCAGTTTCAATAATCTGATGGACACGAACGCAGCATTCGAGCTGGTAAAGGAATTTTCCGAGCCGGCGGCGGTCGTCGTCAAGCATCTTAATCCCTGCGGTTGCGCTGTAGATGATGATATCTGTGTGGCCTATCAAAAAGCCTATGAAGGTGACGTTGTCAGCGCGTTCGGCAGCATTATCGCATTGAATCGAAAAGTAGATGTCGAACTGGCCCAGACAATCATGGAATCTTACAGCCGGTTCGGCAAGGCACTCGGCGCCGGTGGATTCTTTGCCGAGGTGATTATCGCACCAGGATTCGATAAGGATGCCGTCGAGATAATCAGAACATTGAAGGCATGGGGCGACCGGGTACGACTTATTGAAACAGGACCGATCGACAGGGCCAATATTGACTGCGGCGAGTATGACGTACGCTGCATCGTCGGCGGAATGCTCCTGCAGAAAAGAGACCTGGTCGGCTGGGAACCCGATGCTCTGACTTACCCAACCAAGGCCAGACCTTCGAAAAAACAGCTTGAGGACCTGAGAATCGCATGGCTCGTCGGAAAGCATACAAAGAGCAATACCATCGTGCTGGTTAAAAACAAAAAGGTCTGGGGTGTCGGTGCCGGCCAGATGAACCGCGTCGAGTCCGGCCTGATTTCCTTCAAACGTGCCGGCGACGAATCCAAAGGCTGTGCGATGGCTTCTGATGCATTCTTCCCATTCCCGGACAATGTTGAAAACGCCGCCAAGGCAGGCGTGACCTCAATCGTACAGCCGGGCGGCTCGAAAAAAGACGATGAAGTCATCGCCGCCGCAGACAAGCACGGCATCGCAATGGTCTTTACAGGCAAGCGGCACTTTAAGCATTGATCTTGTACCAGGCTATATGTGATAGGTGTCGATATAGACGATAAAGGACTTTCATCCGGCGCCCACAAGGGACATGTGTGGGCGCCGATTTTTTATGTAAAATCACTCCGCTCCAAGCTCAGATACTGTCGGCGGCTGCACATTGAGAGCAAGAGTATTCAACTCATTAATGCGTCGATCTGCAATTTCCAATGCCCTTACAGCCTGTCGTATTTGCGAGACTTTAGGATCTAATATTGTTGATGCTGTTAGCTGCTGTTCTATTTGATTAAGCTGGTTATTGACAATTTCCAGCATTGCTTTTTTTTCAGCCATATCAATCGCCAGTGTAGCCAGTTCGTTACTGAACTTTGCCAATTGATCAGCACCTGCGGATGAACCAATTTGTTCTCGCCGCATCGCAAGATCTATTTTTGCTCTGGCAAGCTTCTCCTCCGCATCCGCAAGCTCGGTAGAACTCACTGTACCGACATCTACGAGTTTTTGGACTCCTTTTAAATACTTAAATTGCATGTCAAGTATGCCTCTCAATTCCTCACTAACCTGGTCGCCCCTAACTTTCTCGTCTATTTCATTTTTTATTCTCGCTATTTGTTCTTCAATCGCAGGCATACGGCTCTGAAGTCGAGCAAGTTCCATTTCAAGATTCCGCTTTTCGGTTTGCAGGTTACTCTTTTCATTTAAGAGTACTTCCTCAGGTACTTCCAAAGGCACGCTGGCGGGGATATCAATTTTAATGGATCTCAGAAATTTCTCGATTTTCTGATGATTTTCATAGGTCTGTACAATGGCAAGTTTCCTTGGCTGTTGACTCGGGTAAGGCGTTATGGTTGCCTCTCCCATGTCACTCATTTCAAACCAGCTCTCAGGATCGATGGTGTTTTGGATTGTATCAATCAAATCTTTTGCTCCCCCGGCCGAGTAAGTGAGAGCAGGTATGTTATATACAAGTGGAACCATTTTGCTCGGAAGCGAATCTGCTGTTGCTATCAGTACCACTCCTTCATCCACAATGTATTTGAGTTCTGCAAAATCACCCGACACTCCATCTAATAAAATCTCCAGAGCCTTGCGGAGCCTAATGTTGGGCAGCGGATCCATACCGGCTGGTGTGGTCTGCTCGACCTCGCCATTTTCGAGCAAATCCTTCCAGTTTGGCTGTATCTGCAGCGGTGGATCTACGGCAGTCTTTAATTGCTCAATCGCATCGGCGAAAGACGTTGATGGTGTCAAGTTCGACAGATCAATAATCTCCTCCAAGCGTTCATACACAGCGACATCAGCAGGATCTGGTTCGATTACAGGTCCCGGCCTTGTTGCCTTCGTCTGCTCCATTGCCTTAGCAAGCCGTGATTGAGCACGGTCACGGCGGGATTCAGCAAACTGAAGCATATTTTCCAGTTTTTCCTCATACTCTTCATATGCATTCATTAGTGCCTGACGCAGGTTATCCACAAGAGCATTCATATACTCTTTGGCCAAAGGCTTGACATCCTCGGGCAAGTGAATGTTCAGACTAAAGAGATATGCCTGCTCATCTGCCGGGGAGTCGAGTGTTGCCGTAACAGTACGGCCTGTCGATGCAGTTCTGCGAGTGCTCCGAGAAGAGCGGCTCCCTCTTGAGGACATTGTTGGTCGTGTCGGCATCGAAAGGCGCTTTTCCATCTCCGCTTCCATCATCATCGCATATTCATATTCATCCGTAATCTCACCAGCTTTAAATGATGGTCCTGCCCGTGAACCCATTGGCGGTACGCCAATTCCACCGAAATCGTCGGAAGCAAGCGGCTGCACGTACTCGATAGTAAATAAATCATAGTCCTGATCCGGCGAGATGTCGAGCACTTCACGACGGGCCTTTCCACCAACACCGGAACTGTGCAGCAGGTAGTCAATAGTCTCTAAATTCAGCGGTATTATCGCCGGATCGCACGTCACTTTTACCAGGCAGTTCGCCGTGCGGATCTTTGAGATTTGCGCTGATAGAACCGGGCTTGTAACAAAAACAGCCAAAATCAGCAGAACTACAATGCGTTTTGTAGATTTCATTTTAAGTCTCCTTTAAATTGTTTGATCAGTTTTTCTTTTTTCGATTTCGGATAATCGCTGCCGGGCAACTTTTGCCCACCGGTTCTCAGGGAAAAGTCTTATAACACGGTTATAATTCTCGACGGCTGAATCTGTCTGGTTGAGTTCGTTGTACAGACGGTCGGCCTCGTAAACGAGGATAAAGGCTGTCTTGTCAACCTGCTGCCGAACATCTTCGAGAGGATCGGGAATGCTTGCGAGCTGGGCACGGAGTTCATCAAGCTGATGCTGTTTTTGCTCATCTTTAAGCACTTCCTGTATTAAACTAAGAGCAGCATCCGTTCTTGTCTGAAGCTGCTTAATCTTGCTTTCGAGTAAGGCAATCTTTCTCTCTTCCTGTGTTGGTTCTGTGGTTCTAAACATAACAGTCAAAATGCTTAGAGCAACCATAAGTACAGCGGCTGCGCTAAGAGGAGCAATGAAATTTATAATATTTTTACGTCCGGCCCGGCGACGAATAGCGGAAACATTCACTTCAACAGGAGCAATCCCTCCCGCTGCCTTGTCGGCTCGCTGAATCAGGTTTTTTATTTTATCTTCTGTCATAATTTACAACTCAATTAATTCCGCCAGGTCCTCTTTAAGAAGTTTTCTTGCTCGACTCAGTCTAACATTAAGGGTGTTTCTGGTTATGCCGAGTATCCGGCTGATTTCATCAGTGCTAATCTCCTGTAAATATCTCAGTACGACAGGCTCTCGGTATCTGGCCGGTAAAGCCGCCACTGCTCGACGAACATGCCTGAACTCGTCCGTATCCATATGTTTCTCTTCAGAATCCGATGAGAGCGAGACTTTGTTAATTTCCTGTGAAAATCGTCGCATCCGTAGCCATCGCTTATATCGATTAGTGCGGCATTTATTTATTGTTATTGTAAAGAGCCAAGATTTAAGACTGCATTCGCAACGAAAGTTTTTCAGGCCGACAAATGCAGCGAGGAAGATATCCTGGGTAACATCCTCGACATCGCCGGGCCAACCAAGTAGTCGATTAGCTAATGCCGCGACATCGGCCGAGTACTGCTTAACAATTCTCTCGAAAGCAGATTTATTGCCCCGGCGGAACTTTTCGACCAGAAGTTCATCATCAATTTTCTCGGCCATGACTACAATATTAGACTTACAACACGATGAAAACTTACAAAAAATTGAGAAAAAGGAGAAAAAATGAAGAAAAGCCCCCGTAACAGGCCCGGGGGCTCAATAGTCTTATCGAGGTGGATTGTGCAGACTCAAGCCAAAAGCATCTTCGGCAGCTTCCTTTAGCACTTCCGAAACCGTGGGGTGTGGAAAGATTATTTCTGTAATTTTTTCCGTACTACCAATGAGCGCTCTGGCAGCACTTATCAGCTCGGTGACGATAGCGCCAACCATTGCAACACCAACGATTTTGTTGGTCGAATTGTCTCTTACGACCCTTATTTCACCGATGGTTTCGTTGTGTGCGTTGCTTCGGCCGTTGGCTTTAAAAAATGACTTTCCTACAGAAACGTCAAGACCTTCCGCAGCACAAGTTTCTTCTGTCTTCCCAACGGATGCAATCTCAGGGAACGTATAAACCGCCCGTGGTATGAGCGAGTAATCGTCAATCTCTTCATTGCCGCCTGTAGCATTAACCGCAGCTACTTCCGCTTCGGCAAAAGCACCATGCGCAAGATAGGTCGTACCAACAACGTCACCGATAGCATACACGCCCGTGGCGTTCGTTTCCAATTTCTTATTAACGGCAATAACGGAGCCATCCATCTGTAGATTCAGAGCATCGACGGTCTCTTTATCGACAAAAGCACGCCGGCCCACCGAAATAAGAACCTTCTCTGCATCAATTGTCTGGCCACCTTCAAGAACGACTTTTGCCGGACTGCCGGTCTTATCGACCGAGGTGACTTTCTGACTTGTCAGCGATGTAATACCGAGCTTCTTGAATTCACGTTCGATTAGCCGCCCTACCCACTGGTCTTCCATAGGAATTAATCGCGAGAGTGCTTCGACGATTGTTACTTTCGTGCCCATCGTAGCATAAACACAGGCCATTTCGCAACCGATGACTCCCCCGCCGACGATGACCATCGATTGAGGTATCTGCTGCAGCTCAAGGGCTTCTTTGCTGCTGATAATGGTCTGTCCGTCAAATGGAATGCCGGGAATCTCAATGGGACACGAACCCGTTGCCAGAATTATTTTCCCGGCTTCAATTTCCGTCCGGCCTGTTTCCGATTCAATCTTGATTTTACCCGGTGCCGTAACTACCGCCCGGCCGGGGATAATCTTGACTTTATGGCTTCCGATCAATCCTGTTACGCCTTTGCGAAAAGCGTTTACAATAGCATCCTTTCTGGCCTGAATCTTCGTCCAGTTCGGAGACGGTGCCCCAACATCAATACCCATTAAGTTAGCGTTTTTGAACATAAGCAACGTATGGGCCGAAGCCAGCAATGTCTTCGATGGAATGCAGCCACAGTTGAGACAGGTTCCTCCGACAAAAGCCTTTTCAACAACTGCTATCGAAGCACCTTTTTGTGAACATCTAATCGCAGCAGCGTATCCACCCGGCCCGCTGCCGATAACAACAACATCATAACTTTCTGCCATTACCATAACTCCTTGCTTTGTATTAACAGGTTTTGCTGATTATATAAGATTTCTATGCCTGATGGTAGGGATTCTTTTGGGGATTGTACCACGCGAAGAGCCGGTCGCGCAGTTGCTCTCGGACTTTTTTCAGGCCGGGATCGTTAATCCGGTTTACAAATTCGCCCGGGTCTGCGTCGTGGTCATACAATTCATGTGTCGAGCCATGATTGTAGATATACTTGTAACGCTGTGTGCGAATCATGTACTCGCAGATTTTTGACCTCAGGTTATACTCGCTGAAAGCCGCTGATGGCCCTTCGGCATCCGGATTACGCAGCGCTCCGGCAAAGCTGGTTGCATCCATTTGCTCAGGAGCACCGGGAATGTCGAGTAGCGTCGTCTTTCGAGGAGCTTCGAGTCCTGCCAGTTCGCTCAGCGTAGGATACAGACCGATATATTCGGTCAGTGCGGCGGTCACCTTGTTTTGAGGCAGATGCTTCGGATAGCTCACAATCAGCGGCACTCGCACCGAAGGCTCGAATAGGCAGAACTTCTGATAAAGTCCATGATCGCCATCCATCTCACCATGATCGGAAGTATAGACAACAATTGTGTTGTCCAGCAGCTTTTCTTTTTCGAGTGTTTTATAAACGTGACCAACGCACGTATCGACAAAAGCAAGATTGCCCAAATAACCCGCACGATGGGCCTTTTGGCGTTTTTCTCCCAATTTCGCCATGTTCTTTATTCGCCGCTGGATATGCAGCGGATATTTAGAGATGTCGCCGATCTTTGGGAGCGTCATTTTATCGACGGGATAAATTTCGGCCCACTGCCTCGGCGGATAAAACGGCGAGTGCGGCTTCATAAAACTGGTAACCAAGAAAAATGGCTGCTCTCGGTATCTGGTGATGAACTTCGCTGCCTCCCGCGCCAGAAACATATCGAGATGGTCCTCAGGCTCAAGGGCCGAAGCCATATTATCGAAGTTCCACTTCTCGACCTTACCCACCCATGGACTACCCTTTGGCCACAATCCATCGATATCAGGTAAACCGGCACCACCGTCATCGACTGTCTTGAAAAAGTGCGGTGCTATTGGGTGATTGGCGATTTCATTTGCATAATGCTGAACCTTCGGCCCAAGGTACATCAGCCAGTCGTTGATAGACATGTAATACTCAAAACCATGGTTGTGGGCATCGACAAAGTGCATCTTACCAATCAGGCCGGTCAGATAGCCATTCTCGGCAAAATGATTTGCTATCGTACGGTACCGCCAATCGAGCTGGTCTCTGTTCGTAATGGCCCCAGTGCTGTGCGCATAGAGTCCGGTCAGCAGAGCCATCCGCGAAGCAACGCACACCGGATAGGGACAATAGGCATTTGTGAACCGCACGCCCCTCGATGCAATCAGGTCGATACTGGGCGTGGGGACCAAATCCCTACCGGCACAAGTCATAAGGTCGGCCCGGTGCTGATCGGTCATAATCACAAGAACATTAGGTTTATTAGAACTTGATTTCTGCAGGGATGTCACAGGTGAGCTTGTAGCGCTAGCAATCTTTTGGTTTAGCAGAATCGAAGCCGTACCGAATCCTGCTGTTTGCAGGAATTGCCTTCTCTTTATTTTGTTACTCTCAGTCATGTTAAGACTTTCATGGTCGAGGTTAATTTCGTGGGCGGCGCTTCCATTCGTTTGCCCTGGCCGGATCATAATCGGGATTCGGAGTTGGCATTTTTGCTCCGACCGATTGGCGCCACTTTGCCAGCTTCCGCTGCAAGTCGGCCGCTTTGGCCGGCATTGTTTTAGCAAGGTTATTCTTTTCTCCTATGTCACGTTTAAGATTGTAAAGCTCCAACTGCCCGTCCTCGAAGAATTCTATCAGTTTGTAATGGCCCTCTCGTACAGCACCGGCAGGCCTCGAATGATGATAATGAGGGTAATGCCAGTATATGGCATCCCGTTTGAGCGTGCCGGTTTGTTTTAGCAGCGGCAGAATGTTCTCGCCGTCAAGTACCTGGTTCGAATCCCCTTTGGCGCCGAGCATTTTAAGGAAGGTTGGATAGAAATCGACGCTGGTGACCGGCTGGCTGCACGTAGATCCTGCTTTAATAACACCGGGCCAGCGAACGATTAAAGGCTCACGAATGCCCCCTTCGTATAGTGTACCCTTTTCATCTCGAAGAGGTGCATTCGTCGAGACAATCTGTCTTTTGCCTGTGTAGCCGCCATAGGCCTGGCGCAGTCCGCCGTTGTCCGAGAAGAAAATTACAATCGTGCGCCCGGTAAGATTCAGTTCATCGAGCTTCTTAAGAATGCGGCCGATATTAGTGTCCAGGTGTTCTACCATTGCAGCATAAGTAGGATTATTAACCCCCGTTGCCGGCTTCGGCTTGTTCCTGTATTTTTCAACGAGTTCCTCGGGCGCCTCCAGCTTGATATGCACGGAATGATGTGACAGGTAAATAAAGAACGGCTCCTGATTTTTCTCTTCAATGAACTTTATGGCCTGGTCAGTAAAACCGGACACCTGTTTGTCATTCCGGTTTTTAACACCTAGCACGACCTTGTCGAAACCCTGTTTGTCAGGACCATAATCCTTACCCCCAAGGTGCCACTTGCCGATATAGCAGGTGGAGTAGCCCTGCTCCTTAAAAACTTCGCCGATAGTGACGGATTCGAGAGGCAGTTGCAGGCGGTTTTCGGGGACAATGAGCTTTTCATAAGGTCGCCAGTGTCCCGGAATAAAATCTGTGATACCTACGCGAGCCGGATACTGACCTGCCATGATACTGGCGCGAGTGGGTGAACAAACCGGGCATGCCGCGTAAGCATCTGTAAACTTCATCCCCTGATCGGCCAGCCGGTCAATGTTCGGTGTCTCATGGAACTTGCTGCCGTAACACGCAACATCCGGCCAACCCATGTCGTCGATGAGAATGAAAACAATATTAGGTTTTTTTTGCAGTTTAGTTGCAGGGCCAGCTATGCAGCTTGGCACAACCAGAGAAGCTGCTCCTATTCCTAACGCTTTCAAGAAACCACGCCGATCCATAAAACTCTCCTTCCCAGAAAATCACACCGCTATTTCTTCGGAGCAAATAGCTGGAATTCCCAGATAGTAGGCCCTTCGGTCGCATCGAGGATGTTCAATCGTACTTGTCTGGCGGCTATCGGCTCAAAATCTTTCACGTAATCCGAACCGATTTTTGTGCCGCTAATGAATGTCTTCCATTCTCCATTGTCTTTATATTGCAGCTCAAATTTCAGTATACGGTCATACTCCTCGCTAATTTTAACTCGATTGAAATTAACCTGTTTTCCCATGTCCATTTCAAGCCATGCCTGCCTGATGCCATAATCCGTAGCCCAGCGTGTAGCAGGATTATCATCGACTGCTTTTTCGGGACCGTGCTGCGAAATATTTTGATAGACATTCGATGCCGTGGTCTTCTTTCGATATGCAAGTGATTCAGATGGCTGGGTCACAGGAGCAATTTCTTCGGCCGGGCCGTCCAGCTCGAGCTTGATGATTGTGTCAATCTCCCGTCTATAGATTTCGGGAACAGAAATCTCGATAGAATCATCGGTTTGTTTGATGCTAACTGTACCACTGGTTAATACGGAGTTTGCGATGATTTTCTTTGGAATAGGAGGCAGCAATAATTTCTCGCCGGGCCAGTTTAGAATATGAATGTAGATTGTATTATCTTTATGCGTGCTGGCGCCCCAGGGTCCCGGCATAAACGGGCCGCCGCGTGTAGCATAAATGCTTTGGCCATTTTTTTTGAGCCAGGCGCCCATTTCTTTGAGTCTTTCGACCTGTCTCGGCTCGATTTGGCCGTCCGGCATAGGGCCGACATTGAACAGCAGATTGCCGTCACCACCGACAACGCGGACGAGTGTATCGATGCACTGCTTGAGGGATTTCATTCGGTCGTTGGGCTTCCACGCCCATTGCCGGCAGATTGTCATACAGGTCTCCCACGGGCGGTCGTCCTGAAATTTTCCGATTCTCTGCTCCGGCGTATCGTGATCAGCGGGCAGGCCGGCACGGTTATTGATAATGACATGAGGCTGCAAGCTGCGGATCATCTTAAAGAGATTTTCCGAATCCCAATCTTTTGCTGTGCCGCCCAGACCGTCGAACCAGATGATATCGATTTTGCCGTAATTGGAGCAAATCTCACGCAATTGGCCGTGCATAAATTCTATGTAACGGTTATGGTTTTCAGTGCGATAGTCGGGATGATACCAATCGACCGGTGAGTAATAGTAGCCGAGCTTTAATCCGCTTTTGTGGCAGGCGTCGGCCAGTTCCCCGACAACATCGCGTTTGAAAGGTGAGTTGGTGATCTTGTAGTCGGTCAGCTTGCTGTCGAACATGGAAAAGCCGTCATGGTGCTTGCTGGTAAAGACAAGATATTTCATACCGGCATCTTTTGCCGTCCGCACCCACTGTTCGGCGTCAAACTTGACGGGATTGAACTGCTTGTAGAGATTATCATAAACCTCTACAGGAATAGAGCCTGTGTTTTTGTCCTTTCTTCCACGGCGCTCGCCGCCGCGAGACCAGCCGATTTCCGTACCCTTCAAGCTAACTGGTCCCCAGTGAATGAACAGGCCGAATTTCATCTGGCGCCAGGCTTGTATCTCCTGCAGGTCGGCCTTTAAATAATCATCAGAATCTTTCAGATTACCGGCACTTATTTGATTGTTGGAACAGGCTGGAAGAAAACACATAACTAAACACAGGAAAATGCTGAACGATAACTTAATCAATATGTTTTTCAACATAATTCGATCCCTTCCATTTGCACACTACTCATCTACATAAGGCCATACTATAGCAGAATAGTGATGAAAGCGGAACTCGCAGATCATTTTTTGTCCTGTGGCAAAAATCAAGTATACCACGATTACTTCGCAATGGTCGAATGAGCGGCATCGAACATCCTTATGCCGCCGGTGTCCAACTGGAGAATCAGCCCTTTTTCCGGATCAATACCAATACAGTGGCCTGTAAATTTAGTGCCGTTGAATATAAGTGAAATCCTGTGACCCAACTGGATGCTCAGCTCACGCCACCGGTCGATCACTTTTTCGCTGTTATTCACAGCTATTTTGAGCCATTGGCCCACTGAGACCAGCAGTCTTTTTGCCAGCACGTTTCGATCCGAAACCGAATGACTTTCAGCGTCTATACTCGTTGCAATTTGTTGTAATTCACCAGCAAAAGATTCTTTCTTCTGGTGGCAATTAATTCCGATGCCAACAATGTATATTTTCGATTTTCGATTTTCGATTTTCGATTGTGAAATCGGCAATTGACAATCGTCAATCGACATTGATTTTGATTCAAGAAGGATACCGGCAATTTTTTTGCCGTTCAGAATGATGTCGTTAGGCCACTTGATTTTTGCCTGGGCCCAGCCCGGCTTGCCTATAGCTTCGGCAACAGCCACGGCACAGGTTAAAGAAAGCAACTCGGCATTAAGTTTGTTTTCGACCAGAACTATCGAGCAAAGAATGCTGTCGGCCCTGCCGCTGAGCCATTTATTGCCCGCCCTGCCTCTGCCTGCTGTCTGCTCTTCAGCGAAAACAACAAGGCCGTCATTCTGCTTAATTTTTGCGTACTCTGCAGCAATATCGTTAGTGCTCGAGGTGTTATCATAGATGAGGATTTTTCCTCCTATACGCTCGGTCTTCAGATTCACCATTATTTTATCGACATCCAGCCGGTCGGTTCTTTTATGTACCATCTGTTATCGGTCGAGTCCAATATCAACGGCTCTCGCCGAATGAGTTATCGCGCCTACGGCGATTCTGTCGATGCCGCACTGGGCTATAGCAGAGACGTTGCTTAACGTTATGTTACCTGAAGCTTCGAGCAGCGGTTTTTTATTCTTGCCGCACATCTCGTCCCGCATCTCGACAGCATGCTTTAACTGCCACTGACCCATATTGTCGAGCAGCACAATATCGATACCCGGTATCTCCAGTACATAGTTGAGCTGGTGATCAACGTGGTCAACTTCCACAGCAACGAATTTCACACCTTTGACCTTCTTCGCCTGAAGCACTATTTCTCGCAGCTTATGATGAAAGTTCCGACCTAATTCCGCCAGATGATTATCTTTAATAAGAACACCGTCATACAATCCGATTCGGTGATTGTACCCGCCACCACAGCGGACTGCATACTTTTCAAGAATTCGCCAGCCCGGCATTGTCTTACGAGTATCGTAAATTTTTGCTTTTGTGCCCTGAATTGCTCTTACATATTTCATCGTTGTTGTTGCTATTCCGCTAAGCCTCTGGAGAAAATTGAGCATAATCCGCTCGGCACTGAGCATTGATCGCAAAGGCCCTTCAATAGTTGCAAGTTGACTTGCGACGTGAGCCGGCTGTCCATCATCAATGCGTACTTTTAGCTTGAGTCTATCGTCGTAGCACTTTAGAATCTCTCCGGCAATATTCATTCCACAGACGACGATTTCTTCACGTGAGATAATTGTTGCTTTCGCTTCAGCATCCTCTTTGAACAGAAGTTCACTCGTCATATCCCCTTGTCCAAGGTCTTCTTCGATTGCCATTTGAATAAGAGGCCGTACTTTTGCAAGATTAAGTTTCTTCATTGTACTATTCTTCCTTTACTTCGATTTTCCAGACGAATGAGATTTCTTGTTTTGTCTTTTCAGTTTTTTAGTGGCTAAGAATTCACTTTTCTTCTTTTTCGAGTTGACCAGAACCAGTTCCGGCAGCTCTTTTAACTCTCTAAGTTGGTCGCGCAGCACAGCGGCCCTTTCAAAATCCAGACTCTGTGCCGCTTCGAGCATTTCCTTTTCAATCTGAGAAGCCAATTCGACCTTCTCATACTCCGAATCGCCAAAACGAACTGCCTGCCGGGCGGTCTGCCTCGCCTTAATCTGGTCCGTCAGGCTCCGGCGGATTTCCTTCCTTATCGTTTCGGGCGTAATGTTATGCTCTTTATTATATTCCAACTGAATTTTACGGCGTCTTTCTGTTTCGTCAATAGCTTTTTGCATCGAAGGTGTAACCTTATCGGCATAAAGAAAAACGGTCGCGTTGACATTTCGTGCCGTCCTGCCGATGGTTTGTATCAGTGAAGTCTGGCTTCGCAGGAACCCTTCCTTGTCCGCATCGAGGATGGCGACGGCAGAGACTTCCGGCAAATCCAGTCCCTCCCGCAGCAGATTCACGCCCACCAGCACATCAAAATTGCCGCTGCGCAGGTCCCGGAGTATCTCAATCCTTTCGATAGTGTCGATTTCGCTGTGCAGATAACGGCACTTGAAGCCTTTTTTCGTAATGTAGCTCGACAGGTCTTCGGCCATCCTTTTCGTTAAGGTCGTAACAAGAATCCGCTCTTTGTCTGCTACCCGTTTCTTGATCTCGCCGAGCAGGTGCTGGATTTGCTCTCTTGCCGGATATACGAATATTTCCGGATCCAGAAGACCGGTCGGTCTGATGACTTGCTCGACAACCTCATGATCGCACAGTTCCATTTCGAACGGCGCCGGTGTTGCTGAAACGAAGATTACCTTCGACCAGCTTTCCTGGAATTCCTCGAAACGCAGCGGCCTGTTATCCAGCGCGCTGGGCAATCTGAAGCCGTGCTCTATCAGAGTTTCTTTTCGGTGCCTGTCACCGGCCCACATCGCCCGCACCTGCGGAATCGTAGCGTGAGATTCATCGATGAACAGCAGGAAATCCTCCGGGAAATAATCGATCAGCGTATATGGCCTCGCTCCGGGCTGCAGGCCGGCCAGGTGCCTGGCGTAATTTTCTATACCGCTGCAATAGCCGATTTCCTCCATCATTTCGAGATCATACATGGTGCGTGCCTGCAGCCGCTGGGCTTCAAGCAGCTTGCCCTCGCCTCGGAGGTTTGTTAATTGTTGATTGAGTTCGGCCCGAATGCTATCAATCGCAGACTCGATTCTTTCGCCCGGCATAACATAATGTTGGGCCGGGTATATGAAAACCTGCTCTTCGACCGCAAGAATTTCTGTCGATACCGGATTGATATAGCTAATCTGCTCTATTTCATCGCCGAAAAATTCAATACGAACAGCGAATGATTCATAAGAAGGATGCAACTCGACCACGTCGCCGCGTACCCTGAAAGTCCCTCTCTGAAAGTCGATATCGTTTCTGCTGTACTGAATGTCGGCCAATCTGCCGAGAAGCTCGTTTCTGTCACAGCGGTCGCCCTTCCGAATCGCCACAACGCTGGCCTTGTAATCCTCTGGCGAGCCAAGCCCGAAGATGCAGGAAACCGAAGCGATGATAATACAGTCACTTCTTGTCGATAGGCTGGTAGTGGTCGAAAGGCGGAGCCGGTCGAGGTCGCTGTTCTTCGAGGCGTCTTTTTCGATGTAAATATCCCGCTGGGGGATATACGCTTCCGGCTGGTAATAATCATAATAGCTGACAAAATACTCGACGGCGTTTTCAGGGAAAAGCTCCTTGAATTCCTCATAAAGCTGGGCGGCCAAAGTCTTGTTATGCGAGACGACAAGGGCCGGCAGGTTGTGCTGAGCGATGACATTCGCCATTGTGAACGTTTTGCCGCTGCCGGTAACACCCATCAAGGTCTGGAATTTCCTGCCAGCGCTCAATCCATCCACAAGCCGTTCAATGGCCTGAGGCTGGTCGCCCGCAGGCTTATACTCGTTGTTAATTTTAAATATTCCCATATCAGCATGTATTATAACCCTGGATTAAGCAGTTTACACTTGAAATATAGCGCATAACCCACAGGAGATGTATTAAAAAAGCCTAAAAATGTTGTTTTCTATCTGACCATGTCGGGGTAAACAATAGCAGCCAGGAGTGCTCTTCCGTATTTCTGCCAGAGAGTAACCGAATTAAGCTGCGAGTCGGCCGGCAGCATTTCAAAGGTTATAATCGGAATGCCTAATGTTACTCCTGCGTAAGAGCCGAGCGAGCCCGGCCTGGCGCCGAGTTTCTTCACCGGAAGAGCACAATACTGGCCCATATGATTGGCCAGCATTTGTGCGGGGCCGTCATAATCGATGCAGTTAAGCGGCTGATGAAGAGTAACAATCCGGTCTGGCTTGTATTGCTGAATTACCTGCTTAATTATGCGGGCCTCCGGCTCGGAAAGCGGGAGAAGGCCGGTCTGTTTGGTGTTAATTCTATTTTTCGCCTCAAAATTGCGGTTAAGATCAATCCCCCTTGCGTTATGACGTGTACCGTTTACCATTCCATCCGGATTTGCCACGGCCATCATCACTACCTTCCGCCCGGCAAGCAATTCAGGATTTCGCCTAAGATGCCAGGAAAGGCTGCGGACAAGGGGCGTACCGGCAGGTTCGTTGCCGTGGATTGTGCCCATTATTAAGGTCACATCCGATCCATCGCCGAGTACGAGGCACATTATCGGTCGATTCTGAACCGATTTGCCTACAATGTGATATTGTGCCGGAATAACAATCGACGGTACTTCGCCGACTATTTTCGGGTACTGAACAGGCTCGACGCAGCCGGCAAGGGCCAGAATGCTAAATAAAATACAAAGTGTCGAAACTTTAATCCATTTATTCATCTCAAACACCTTTATAAACTTTTTCATCAAAAGAACAAAAACACTGACCAATTATAAACACTTGCCGCTGAGATTAAAGATAAAAATCAATTCCCTGTTCTTTGGACATGTCGGCGAGATTATCAAAAAAGCTTGAGGAAAACCATTTACCCTGTTAAACTATTGCTTTGGTTTATGGTTTCCTGCTTATGCGATAACAAAAACGAATTCTAAATGAGGTTAATGATGAACGTACTTTTAATCGGCAGCGGCGGACGCGAGCACGCAATCGCCTGGAAACTGGCTCAATCGAAGAACCTGGGCAAACTCTTTATAGCACCGGGCAATCCCGGCACGGCACAATGCGGACAGAACATACCTGTCGACCCCGATGATACAAACAAACTGCTGGAATTCGCACGGCAAAACAAAGTGGAGCTTGTGGTAGTCGGCCCGGAAGACCCGCTCGCCGCGGGCATAGTCGATAAGTTCGAATCCGCCGGCATAAAAGCGTTCGGCCCGAGCGGTAAGGCCGCCCAGCTCGAAGCGGACAAGGCATTCGCCAAGCAGCTCATGCGCTCCAGCAGCGTTTCCACCGCCGAAAGCAGGACTTTCGACAGGTTCGAAGATGCCAAAGCATATATAGCCAGCAGGGACGAGCCGGTTGTAGTCAAAGCCGCCGGCCTTGCGAAAGGCAAAGGAGTTTATGTCTGCGATGAACCTTCTGATGGAATATTGGCGGCGGAAAAAGTCATGTGCGACAGAATATTCGGCCCGGCAGGCGACAGAATCATCGTCGAAGACAAGCTGCTCGGCGAAGAGGCCTCAATCCTGGCATTTGTGGACGGGCGAAATATTTATCTGATGGAATCATCGCAGGACCACAAGCCCATCGGTGACGGCGACACCGGCCCCAATACCGGGGGAATGGGCGCTTACAGCCCGGCACCCGTAGTTACCGCCGATTTGATGAATCAGATTACGCGGGAAATCCTTGTGCCGACGGTCGACGGCATGAATCGCAGCGGCGCGCAGTATAAGGGTGTGCTGTACGCAGGGCTGATGATTACCGCCGGCGGGCCCAGGGTGCTGGAATTCAACGTTCGCTTCGGTGATCCCGAGACCCAGCCTATCCTTATGCGGCTTAAAAGCGATTTGCTGGAAGTATTATTAGCTGTCTGCGACGGCACGCTGGACCAGATAAAGCTCGAATGGGATCCCCGGCCGGCGGTTTGTGTTGTCATGGCTTCCGGAGGTTATCCGGACGATTATCAAAAAGGCAAGATAATAACCGGTCTTGAAGAAGCCGGGCAACTCGAAGACGTGGTCGTATTCCATGCTGGCACCAAAGAACAAAACGGCCAAATCGTCACCAGCGGTGGCAGAGTACTGGGCGTTACTGCGCTTGGCAAGACAATTGCAGATGCCAAAGCTCAGGCATATCAAGCTGTAGATAAAATCAATTTCGACGGGGCATATTGCAGGCGAGATATTGCCGATAAAGCTATAAAAGCGAACAAATAGCCGATAAAAGAAAATTAATTATGGCCCGGCGTAAATCTCGAAAATCAAGACATAAAAAGATCATTCGCTGGCTTCTCGCAAGCCTGTTATTGACTCCTGTTTTATGGCTTTTTTATATAGAGGCAGGCCGGATTCTTAGCTTTCTCGCCATACGACGGATCGCCAAGCTAACAAACACGAATATAACAACCGGATCAATCGAGTTCCAAACCGACGGCTCGATCTTCATCGAACAACTTGCCATTAATCCCAATAAGGGAAACGGCCACGATACGATACTTAAAGCCAAGAGAGTATATGCAAGAATCAACCCGGTTAGTCTTTTGCTGCTACGGCCAAGGTTACAAGTCATGGATATCGATAATTTCGTTTTCGATGCCCAATATGATTTGGACACGGGCTTGTCAAATTTATCCGGATTTGCAATCAAGCCTCCCAAAGACCGCCTCGGCAGGATGCCTCGTTTTAGCCTCAAGAACGGCACGCTCCAATATAGCAAGATTTCAAACGGACAATCAAAAATTGCTATTTCAGTTCCTCTTGATGCCAACTTTGACTTCGATGAAGAATCAAATGAAGGTTATAAGTTTGAAATTACGACCGCCACAAGCTCCTCCGGTTTAACGCTAAATCGTTTGCAGGGTTTTTGGAAGCCGGGTTCAGTAACAATCTCTGGTGGGATTTCTTCGGTAGAGGTTCCGGAGCTTGAGATGGCCTGGTTCGTAGACGTCTTGGCCGCTGAATTCAAATACGACCAAAACAACAATTTCATATTGAATCTGAGCATGCCGGATTTACAATCGAGACGCAGTGATGCGCTTGATAGACTCGCTTCAGTAGGTCCGGCTTTTCTGGGCAAGGCCGGCTTGTTTACTGCTTTACAGGGATTTCTGGACCGATACCAACCTCAGGGACTGGTAGATATCAGACTTGAAGTAACAGGCAATATGGGCCAACTAAGCCAAAGTAAACTTACCGGCAAAGTCCAATGCAAAGATGTTGCCATTGAATACCATAAATTCCCATACACGATTGAGCATCTCACCGGCCAGATAGATTTCACTAAAAACAGCGTAAAACTGAACAATCTAAGCGGCAAGCACGGGGATGCAAATTTCTTTTTTAACGGCACAGCCAGCGACTTCGGGCCGGATCGAAAATACAACATTCGAATTACAAGCGACAACATGCCTTTGGACAATAACTTGTACGAAGCACTGAATACAAAACAGAAAAAATTCTGGACGGCCTTCTCCCCTACCGGCCATGCAGGTGTAGATCTTCAGCTAAACAGACAATCACAAACAGAAAAAGAAACAAAGCTGATATTAGAATTGCTCGGTAGCGAGGCTGTGTATCGACAATTTCCTTACCAATTAAAAAACCTTACAGGCAAGCTTCTTTTCTACAGCAACAAAATACTCTTCTCTAATGTAATCTCGCAGGTAAACGAGCGTAAAATCAACATAGACGGCCTGATCGAAACAAGCGGCGCCGACAGGCCTCCAAAATACAATTTCATAATCAGCGTAAATAATGTTCCACTCGACATAAATCTGGAAGACGCATTAACGGAAAAGCAAAAGAATCTATACACAAAACTTTGCCCCGCCGGCTTTGCTGACGGCTGGATTAAATTATCCACACAGGATTCCGATCCGGCAACTTTTACGGCCGACATGTCTTTTAAGAATGTTTCTCTGAAAGTTGACCAATTCCCCCTGCCCGTCTCTGATATAACAGCAAAGGCCATATTTACCCCTGATTTAATTGTAATCAACAAATTCTCCGGTCAGTATGGCAACTATTCGGTTTCCATGTCCGGCCAGATTCATCTGGATCAGGAATACCAGCAGTCCGACTATCGCCTGGCGCTAAAGCTTAATGAAACTCAGTTAAATGACGATCTGTTTGATCTGCTGCCCGGCTCGCTGAGAAAAACTATCTCAAAATTGAAACCAGAAGGAAAGGTCAATCTCCTCGCCGACTTAAACAAAGAGAGCCCAACAAAGCCTCTCGATTATAGCATCACTTTGGAGTGTCTGGGTGACAGCATCACAATTCCGAAGTTCCCCTATGCACTGAAAGACATAACAGGCAAATTAACGATAGACGATAACACTATAAAACTCAGAGATATTACTGCAATCACTGATAGTAATGTCCCAATCGACTCGAACTTGCCGACAGTAAAACTTAACGGGGAGATAATATTAGCCGACGATATTTATAGTAGCGCTCTGCTGCAATTATCTGCGAAAGACTTTACTTTCGACGACCAATTCGCTCTGGCATTGCCGGAACATGTTCAGCCCTTGTACGTCAAGCTTTCGCCGGCAGGAACATTCGATGTTAATTTTCCGAACATCGGCTTTTACCGCACAGATAGCGGCGGCAAATCAGTAGATTTCGCCGGCACAATCAATCTTAAAAACAGCAGCATTAAAATGTTCGGAACTCCGACTACACTGAACGCAACATTGGATACGAGAGGCTCTTACACAACCGGCGAAGGTTTCAATAGCTGCAACAGCATCCTCGATGGCGGCACGTTGAAGATTCTCGGCAAATCTTTCACCAATCTGAATACGGATATTTGTTACGATCCTGATTCCCATAATTGGTTCACCCGCGACCTGGTAGCAGATTTCTATGGCGGCAAATTGAAAGGTAAATTCGAATTCAAACAGCCACCCAGGCAAGCCGAATCGTACGTACTGCAAACAGGCTTTGAAAACGTTGACTTAAAACAATTTCTCTCAGATACGCAATCTGGGCAAGCTCCAGAAAAGGGCCATACGAGCGGCATAATGGATGGCTCCTTAAGTCTTAATGCCAGTCTTGGTGACAATTCTTCACGCATCGGCACATGCAAACTTTCAATAAGTGACATGCAAGTGGGCAAACTTTCGCCCTTGGCCAAGATCCTGCAGGTACTGCAATTATCTCTGGAAGACCACGCTTTTGAGCAGATGTATGTCGATTCGTACATAAAGCGGAACAGCCTGTTCGTTCGAAAACTCGATCTTTCCGGCAAGAGAATCGCTTTTTACGGCTCAGGAAGTATGGACCTGAAAAGCCGTAACGTCAATATGGCCCTTACCTCACGCGGCAGGCGCCTTGCCACCGATGACCCGTCTATCCTGGAATCTTTAACCGAAGGCCTCACCCGGGCAGTTGTCCGGATGGATGTCACCGGTGACTTATACGACCCGAAGGTGACAACCAAAACCCTGCCGGTTATCGATCAAACGTTCAAAATCTTCGGCACAAAACCGGATGTACAAAACTAATTTTCGATCTTCGATTTTCAATTTCCGATTTGGGATTATCTTTTTTTCAGTCGACATTCGGCAATCGACAATCGAAAATCAAAGTTATATCTGTGAATATCCTGTCGGCCGAAGAATTATGTCGGTTATATTCGATACGGTGTCCTTATATTGAGGATCGCTCCTTAGTTTCTTCCATTCCGGATCGCCGCCGAACACCTTCCACTTCGCATCCCGGTCCGCCAGATCATTAAAGACAAGCATGTAAGTAAGGTTTGGAATTTTCGGCCCGATCAAAGTTTCGCCGAAGAAGACCGGCTGCAATCCCGTCCTCTGGAAAATCTTAATCTCGCCGCCCTCGTTGAACATATCGATTTTCTTCTTCGCCGCCTTGATGCTGTGGCTCTCATAAGTACGAAGCTCGAAAATGCGGGGCTTCTTTTCAGGCACGACAAGCTGCGGCAGATCCTTAAACGCCAGCATCAGCGAGCTTTCCATCCGCACGTATCCCGGTTCGGACAACGAAGTCTTGATAAAGTCGGTATTGCGATACTCATCATCGGCCATCAACAACGAAGCAGAATTGACAACCGTATCCAGCGACTTATGCACCATAAGCACGTACAGCGTCGGGCTGTTAGGCCCATACATTGTATTAAAAACGCCGACCGGCCCGATTCCGATACGGTTCATTGCCGGTATTCCCACCTTGCGCAGAAAATTGCCAACCATATTTTTCTTCGAGCCGACATTAAGATGATATTGCCTGAATTCGAAGTATTGCTGTCTGCCAACACCAGCTTCGGCCATCGCCAAAGAACTGGCCCCTGCTATCGGAGCAATACTCGCCGCCGCCAGAAAATCACGTCTTTTCATATTGGTTTTCTCCATATTAAGTTAATAAGTACGGTTTTGCCCTGATTTCGACAGGCCCGCAGGATACTCGAAACCGCCCTTGACGTCAACGACCCGAATTGGCTTTGATTGGCTTTGTTTTTGTGGCAGTCAAATAATACTAATATCACCTTAATTCCTTGTTATAATTGAGTTTGCGCCTATTTTAACCACCCGGAAATTGGCTTTGTTTTTTCAAATTGCATTTCATTAACTGCAGTTCTTTAGGATTTAGAAATTAGTGCTTAGGATTTCCGGGCGAAGCCCGGCATATTTGGCTTTGTTTGGGTTTGTTTTTTCTTACCCCAAAGAGCGGTTTTTACCATAATGTCCTTTCACATAAGAGCTTACGCCGATTTGACAGTTTTCATATTGGCTTTGTTTTTTCAAGTAGCATACTTTCAAATGTGCTTTGGGGCCTGTCATTCCGCACTTGATGCGGAATCCACAACTATTCACAAGACTGGATTCCCGTTTCCACGGGAATGACAAAACCATTATAAGCTCCTCCTAAACTCAACTTTCACTACGAACTTTTAACTATGAACTACCAACTAATACATTATACGACCGGCCATACAAAAAAGCGGGCATTTTTTCATAAAATCTCCATGACACGGCGTTCACACCGTATCTGATATCTTGTGTCTCGATTCTCACCTAATTCTCTAATCCTCCAATTCACTAACTTGCTACGTTTTTCTCATCGAATGTGATTGTTTGGGGCTGTAACAACAGGTATAATACGGAAAAGCAACCATGAGAGAGCAACAGCAGATGAAAGAAAATAAGCGGGTTTTTCGTGCGTCAAATGGACTTCAAGAAGAATATGTAACCAGAAACCATTAATAATAAAAATCAGGAAAATCAAAACCATGTCAGACCTTGATATTATTAAAGAGATAGAAGAAATTTTAAATGTAAAGCTAAAGGAATTAGACGGAATTGAACCGGAGGACAAAGGCTATACGTTGAACAAGAACATGGAGCTTGTAGGATTAAGTTTATATGATTGTGAAATAGAAAATCTTAAATGCATCATTTCCCCACTGAAATATTTAAAGAAATTAACGGAGTTATATTTATCCGATAACACAATAATTAATGTAACTCCACTGAAAAATCTAACGCAGCTTGCTAAATTAGTTTTAGAAACAAATAGAATCAGAAATATTGAACCACTGAAAAACTTGAAGAAGTTAACCACATTAAGTTTATACGATAATAAAATTAGAAATATTTCAACACTTAAATATTTGAAGAATTTAACAGAACTACATTTAAGTGGTAATTATATTAGTAATATTTCACCACTTAAAGACTTGAAAAATATAAAAATCTTAGGCTTATGGGGAAATCCAATACATGACATTACAATTCTGAATGGATTAAGGAAGTTAACTACACTATATCTAATGAATAACCCTATAGAAGAATTGCCATCTTGGATTACTGATTTTAATATGAAAATACAATGGAAAAGTGGGGGCGATCATGGGTACATTACACTTTACGATAGTCCTTTAAAAATTCCTCCCCCTGAAATTGTAAAGGAGGGGAAAAAAGCCGTAAAGAATTATTTTGAGCAGTTAAAAGATCAGGAAGAGGATTATTTATTTGAGGCAAAAATGCTGATAGTTGGCGAACCGGGAGCTGGGAAAACTTCTATGGCATGGAAAATGGAGAACGCTAATTGTGACTTGCCCGGGGAGAAGGAGACAACTAAAGGCATTGACATAAGACAATATTATTTCCCACTTAGAAAAGAGGATTTTCCCGCATTTAAGCATCCTGAGAAACTAAAAGACCGGAAATTTCGTGTAAATCTCTGGGATTTTGGTGGACAGGAAATTTATAAAGCCACTCACCGCTTTTTTCTTTCAAAACGTTCGCTTTATTCTCTTGTTGCAGATAGTCGCAACGAGGACACGGATTTTAATTACTGGCTTCATATTGTGGAAATGTTCGGCGGTGAAAGTCCTTTGCTTATCGTATTAAACGAAAAATTCAAGCGCAAACGCAATATCGACATCGATGCTATGAAAAATCGATTCACCAATATCTCTCAAGTGATAGATGTTGATTTTGCCGAGGACAGCAAAACTCGTCTTGATAAGTTGAAAAAAGCCGTCAGATATTATATTTCCCAGTTGCCTCTTGTGGGTAGCCCTGTCCCTTCCAAATGGACAGTAGTACGCGAAGCACTCCAAAAAGATAAACGAAATGCTATTACATTGAAGGATTACTTGGATATCTGCAAAGAGAATGGCATAACAAAATCCAAGGATGCTCTTGTATTGAGTCAGTATTTTCATGATATCGGTGTTTTTCTTCATTTTCAGGATGACCCACTTCTGAAAATGACAATCTTTTTAAGACCAAACTGGGCAACTCACGCGGTTTATCAAATTCTTGACCATGATTTAATAAAACAGCAAAACGGCAGTTTCAATAAAGAAGATGCCAAAAGAATCTGGAGCGAAGATGAATATGAGTTTTTACATGACCAACTTTTGAAGCTGATGCAGAAGTTTTTCCTTACATACAAAATAGATGACTCCGATGAATATATTGCACCCGAACATCTTCCGGCAGAACAATCCGACTATGACTGGGACGAAAAGAATAATCTTTTTTTATACTATAAATATGACTTATTTATGCCAAAGGGAATAATGTCGCTATTCATTGTTCGGATGCACCGCTATATTAGTAACCATGACTATGTCTGGAAGAAGGGCGTAGTTCTTGAACGTGATAAAACCTTAGCCGAAGTTATTGAAACATACGATGCCCGACGGATCATAATAAGAGTATCGGGTAAAAACAAGCGCGATTTCATGACAATAATCACCGAAGAAATTGACAGGATAAACTCCCAATACGAAAAAATGAAAGTGGATAAAATGATTCCCTGCAATTGCGATAAATGCAAAAATGACAACCGGCCTTATTTCTTCGAGTATAACAAATTAAAACGCAGACTTGAAAATAATGTTGACGAAATCGAATGTGAGAACAGTTTTAAAAGAGTGAACATCCGCAATTTGATCGATGAGGTCGTAGGAGAAACAATCATGCGAAATAAAGTATTCATAAGCTATTCACATAACGATAAAGACTGGCTTGAAAAAGTACAAACCCATTTAAAAGTACTGGAACACGAAGGCGTAACTGTCAATCTATGGGACGATACTAAAATAAAAGCCGGCACGAAATGGCATAATGAAATAACAAAGGCATTATCCACTGCAAAAGTAGCAATACTATTAGTTAGCACTGAATTCCTTGCCTCTGATTTTATCTATACTGACGAAATTCCTCCATTACTAAAAGCAGCAGAAAAGGACGGAGCAACCATACTCCCATTAATTCTGAAACCTTGCCGATATACTAAGCATGCAAAACTATCAACATTTCAAGCAGTCAATGATCCTGCAAAGCCCTTATCAAAGTTGGAAGAAAATGAACAGGATGAAATTTTAGTAGAGCTGGCAGACAGAATTTCGGAACTGATGAAGGAACAATAAAGCAGCTTTTTTCTCTGGGCTAATACCATAAGGCATCCCTAAGGGCGGCCCGTCCTACATTTCTTTATATATAACCTCATCAAGTTTTTGCCTAATCCTGCCGATATATGTCTGATTAATGGTATTTTTGTGGCTTACAGGAGAACTTAAATGAGCGATAACGCTAAGAGAAAAATTCGTTTTCTTATCGGAACCGAACTGGCAGTAATTTTGTGCATTGTTTCTATCTGGCTGGTTAAAACAGCAACCATCGGCACTGCCAGCAGCCAGGCGACAGTTCTATCACAGGCTGAAAACGCTACTGCCAATACTGCTAATGCACCTGTATCTCTCGACAAGGTTTTCTACAAAGTGCAACATCCTGAAGATGCAATACAGACCTACAAAGAAGCCATCCGTGCAAATCCGAACGATTTCGATGCCTATTTTAACCTTGGAGGCTGTTATTCCAGGCTGGGTTATAAAGAAGAAGCCATGATGGCCACAAAAGAAGCTGTAAGAATACGGCCGGAATACGCTTTTGCATATATTGCACTGGGTATCAATTACCACAATTTAGGCCAATATGACCAGGCGATTGAGACCTACAAGCAAGCTATGAGGCTCGATCCGGATCTGGCTGAGCAGGCAGAGCTGCTAATCAGCAACACCTATACAGCATCAGGCCGGCCCGAAGAAGCAAGCAGCGAAAGCATATAATCATTCGTTTTCTGCCGGACAGAAAGCTTATTTCTACCTGCAGCAAGTCAAATAATCAGACGGTCAGGCTTTCTCGATAGTAGTTTGTCAACTTCGATTAGGCAAGCTGTCATTCCGCACTTGATGCGGAATCCAAGATGCCATCGATTCTGGATTCCCGCTTTCGCGGGAATGACAATCAACAAAATCGATCACGATAGAGTACTATTAGGCTTCATCTGCTCCGGCATTTGCACTGCAACAACTTCACCCCGGGCACAGACCTCATCTTTTGCCAAGACGGTTGCGGCGACAATGACCTTGCGGCCTTTGATTTGCTTAACTTGTGCTCTAACCTCCAATGCGGCTCCTATCGGCGTCGGCTTAAGATAATCGACGTGCAGAGATGCCGTGACAAATCGAAGCGGCAAAGATGTCTCAATATCCCGGCCCTCGGCTAGCAACGCCGCGGCCGATGCCGTGCCGATACAGTGACAGTCAATAACCGAGGCAATCAGGCCGCCATAAACATAGCCGGGGACGCCGATATGATACGGCCTGGGCTCAAGAACAGCTACGGCCTGGCAACCGTCCCAATAGCTTCTGATTTTCAAGCCGTGCTCGTTAAGCGTGCCGCAGCCGTAGCAATGGCTCAGCTCTTCCGGGTAATAATCCTGAAATGCTTTCTTATTCGCCATATAACAGATGTATCACATTTTTTTCATTCCGGAGGGTAAATCTATGCCGTGGCGGCTGGGGCCTTCCTTGAAGTCTTTGATAATCTTGACTGCGGTTTGAACATCGTCGACCATTGTAAAGACGTTCAGGTCGTCCGGGTTGATGTATTGGTGCTCGCCCAGCATCTTTGTCTTTAGCCATTCGACCAATCCTGCCCAGTAACCGTTGCCCATCAGAATCACGGGGAACGTGGCCTGCTTCAGCGTCTGAATCAGGACGAGCGATTCGAAGAACTCGTCCATCGTGCCGTAGCCTCCGGGGAAGACGATAAAACCGTGAGCGTATTTGAGGAACATAACCTTGCGGACGAAGAAGTACCGGAAATTCAGCGAGATGTTCTGGTATTCGTTCGGTATCTGCTCCATCGGCAGTTCGATATTCAGGCCGATGCTCTGGCCGCCCGCGTCAGCAGCACCCTTATTTGCCGCCTCCATGATACCGCCCCCGCCGCCGGTTATAATCGCAAAGCCGGCATGAACCAGCTCGGATGCGGTTTTCTCGGCAAGCTTATAAAATGGATCATCCGGTTCGGTGCGGGCCGAGCCGAAAATAGATACGGCCGGGCCGACCGAAGCAAGCTCTTCGAAGCCTTCGGTAAATTCTGCCATTACTCTGAATATGCGCCAGAGGTCCTGGACGGGATTGTCAACCATCTTTATCATAAAAAACGCTCTCCTTGTTTTAGAAGACAGAAGTCGGATGACAGATAACAGAAACCTGTTTTCTTTCTGTCTTCTGTCTCCTGTATTCTGTATTCTGTTTTACCACAAATCCGGATTGTTCGCCGAGGGGCAGTGTTTTGCAATCGGGCATTCCGGACAATTCGGCTTACGAGCCATACAAATATTTCGGCCATGGGTAATCACTAAATGACTAAACGCGGTCCAGTTCCTTTTAGGGACTATTTCGGCCAAATCGAATTCCAACTTAACCGGATCGCTGTTTTCCGAGAGCCCCAGCCGGCGGGACAGGCGAATCACGTGCGTATCGCAGGTGATTCCGGGGACGCCGAAAGCATCGCCGAGGACACAGTTGGCCGTTTTGCGCCCCACGCCGGGAAGAGTCAGAAGCTCTTCCATCGTACCGGGGACTTTGCCGCCGTAGTGCTCGACAATCCTCGTGCACGCTCCTTTGATATTGACGGCTTTATTGCGGAAAAAACCCGTGCTTCGGATACCTTCTTCGATCTGTTTTAAGTCGGCGTCGGCCCAGTCGGCGGGGGATTTGTATTTTTTGAATAAATCTTTTGTCACCATGTTGACCCGCACGTCCGTACATTGTGCCGAGAGAATCGTGGAAATAAGCAGTTGCAGCGGATCCCTGAATTCGAGCGCGATTTTGGCGCCCGGGTATGTCTTTTTCAATATGGGCCAGATTTTTTTGACACGCTCTGCAGCTTCATCTTTGTTAACTTTGATTTTTTTTCGCTTAGCCAATTTTATCAAACCTCCCTTAATCCCTGTCCGGCAGCTTTTCCAACAGATCTTTCAATTCATCCGCAAAAAACAACTCGCGCAGGCGTACTGGCTCGGTTTCGTCGGGCATCAACAGCATGGTCACAGGGACGCCGGGCTCTTTATAAACGTTGCTCAAATCACGTGTCGCCGGCAGAGTTGCCTTTGTCGTGTCACCCTTAACGGCAAGAACGCCCTTTTCGTCGATGAGTTTGGCTACATCTTTACGCCCGAAGACAAACTTGTCCACAATTTCGCAATTGGTGCACCAGTCTGCAGTAAATTTAATAAGTACCGGTCTCTGTTCGGCTTTCGCAGATTCGATCAAGGTACGATCATAATCCTGCCAGTTCACAAGCTCCGGCCTGAAAAAGAACCAAAATGACAAAATAACCAGGAGCACGGCAGTGCCCCGGACCAACAACTTGCGCGAGAGTTTGCTGCCGTAAGTGACCCATGTGCCCCATATCCAGACACAGAAGCTAAGCACTACTGCAAAATATAACAGATTGATTCTGTTTTCCGCCGGTGCGGCTTTTATGAGTTTGACTGCGATAACCAGCAGCACAAAGCCGAGCGTCTGCTTGAACAGCTCCATCCAGCGTCCGCCTCTCGGCAGGCGTTTCAACCATCCCGGCATGGATGTCAGAATCGCGTAAGGCGCGGCCATGCCGAGCCCGATTACCATGATAGCCAGTGTTCCCAGAAGCAGCGATTGGCCCTGTGCCCAGACGAAGGCGACGGTCAGGATACCGAAGCTGCACGGCGTGCTCAATATAGCCGCTAAAAATCCCATACCGATTGAGCCGGCGTAACCTTTGCCGGAGCCGGACTTGCTCGCTATCGATGACGGCACGGTTATTGTAAAGATGCCGAACATGAAAAGGGCCATGACTATCATCAGCAGGGACAAGGCCGTCACTATAGCAGGATTTCGCAGATGGTCGCCCCAATTCAAACTTCTATCGTAGAAGCTCTGCAGGATGATGTTAGCCCCGGCCAGGCACGCAAAGAACAGCAATATCCCGATGCAAAAGGCAAGGCCCATCATTATTGATTGCCTCCGGCCTGCTTTTGCCTGGTCGACGATTCGCATGATGATAAGAGGCAGGATCGGCCAGACACACGGCATGATATTCAATCCCAGTCCGGCAATAAATGCCAGAACCAAAGCGAACCAGGTCGAATAATCCGGCCCCTCAGCTACTTGAACCGGTGTCTCTGCATCAGCCTCGGCTTCGAGATTAATCTGTTTCCACGAATCACGCCTGCTCCAGTCAATTCTCATTTGTAGCGTTTTCTCAAACGGCAGCAGACAAATCTTGCTCGTGCAGGCCTGACCTGATATCAATACTTCTATGTCCCCCTGTGCAACAGCAGCGGATTCTTTAACAGACGTTATTGGCACAAAGACGATAAAATCGCCGACGTAAACTTCGACTTTGGACCCTAAAGGATCCGTAAAAATCTTCCATTTCGGGAACACTGCCCCGCCGAAATCGAAATGATCCGACCTGGCCGCGACTTTCAGCTCGAATCCGGGAGCAGTTGCAGTTTCCGGATTTGCATAGTAATGAAGGTCGTCGGTTCCGGTGAATATAACGGCTATGCCGTCTTGTCGATCCATTCGTGCCGGCTCGATTCGAACCGAGGAAGATTCCTGCTCGTCTCTGGCCAGTTCGACGCCTGCTGTGACGCTGCCGTCAGCGGTTGAATTTGGTTCACTCGAATTCCGGCCCCAGAGGACGCAGGCACTTACGAACAAGCATACTGCAGAGGCTATAATTGTATGCAGCTTAATTTTCGACATCCCGGCAGTTAGTTCCCGCATAACAACTCAGAAACAATTGGAATAAGAATAATATTAGTCAGCCGGCTGCTCTTGTTGCTCTTCTGGCTTGGGCTCCGGCTGCTCGCTTTTTGCTTGTTCGGCGGCCAACAGATCGGTAACGGTGGGCTTGTCCAGCACGCCGCCATCCAGGATTAGTTTCACCTCGTCGGCGTCAAGGGTTTCATATTTCAGCAGGGCCTTGCCTATGTTTTCGAGTCTATCTTTATTCGTTTCTATTAATTCTTTTGCTTTCGTATATGCCTCGTCGGTGACCTTTTTGACCTCGGAGTCGATTGCCTCGGCCGTTCTTTCAGAATAGTCTTTCTCAGGAGGCATAGCATATACCATATCCTTGATGCCCATATCCGGCCCGTAGCTGATCGGGCCTATTTCCTTGCTCATACCCCAGGTCAAAACCATCTGCTTTGCGATATTTGTTGCCTGTCGAATGTCCGACTGCGCACCGCTGGATATATCATCACAGAACAATTCTTCGGCAATTCGTCCCCCGAAGCAAACCTGCAATAGTGCCATGCAATATCTTTTAGTAAATATTGTCCTGTCTTTTTCCGGCAGGGCAAATGTCGCTCCACCCATAGGCCCGCGAGGAATGATGCTTACCTTGTGAAGCGGATCGGCGTCTTCGAGCAAAGACTGCACCAGCGTATGACCGGCTTCGTGATAAGCGGTGATTTCTTTTTCCTTCTGGTCAATGACCCGGCTCTTTTTTGCCCTGCCCCATCGTACCTTGTCCCGTGCTTCTTCCAGATCGGCTAATTCGATGCTGTCCTTGTTGGCCATTGTCGCCGCCAACGCTGCTTCGTTAATAATGGCAGCCAGGTCCGCTCCGCTGAACATTGGTGTCCCGCGCGCCAGCCTCTCCAGGCTGGAATTGGGCCCCATTTTTACTTTCTTAGCGTGCACCCTCAGGATTTCAAGACGGCCCTTCAGGTCAGGCAGCGGGATGAAAATCTGCCGATCGAACCGTCCCGGACGAGTCAACGCATGGTCCAGAATGTCGGCGCGGTTTGTAGCCGCAATCACAATGACCTGGTCGTTCGTATCGAATCCGTCCATCTCGACCAAGATCGCATTTAGCGTCTGCTCACGTTCATCATGCCCGCCGCCGACGAAGCCTGCTCCTCGCTTTCGGCCAATGGCGTCGACTTCATCGAGGAAAATAATACAGGGAGAGTTTTCCTTTGCCTGTTTGAACAAGTCACGTACGCGCGATGCACCGACCCCGACGAACATTTCCACGAAATCGCTGCCGGAGATACTGAAGAACGGCACATCCGCCTGCCCTGCTATGGCTTTTGCCAGCAACGTTTTTCCGCAGCCGGGCGGACCTATGAGTAAAACGCCGCGGGGTATACGACCGCCCAGCCGTTGGAATTTTTTCGGATTTTTCAAAAATTCGATTATCTCCGCCACCTCTTCCTTTGCTTCCTCTACGCCGGCAACGTCCTCGAAAGTCACCTTGGCTTTGTCTTTTCCCTGCAGGCGATGCTTGCTGCGACCGAACGACATCAGCATTCCGCCGGCCCCGCTGCGAAGGTTCCGGGCGAAGAAAAAGTAGAAAAATCCGATCAGTAACACCAGAGGCAGCACCCACTGCATCAGCATAATCAGCCAAATCCGCTGCGGCGCAGACTCTTCTTTGATACCGCTTTCCTCCAACCACTGCCCAAGCCGCTCTCCTTGCACGTTCGCATTGTAATTGACAACAAAAGACTTTTTACTCTTGCCCTGCTGGCTGTTGAAAAATTCCTCAGTGAATTGGCCTGTTATCTCGGTGTCCTTTACAATGACACTTTCGATTTTACCATCTATAAGGTGCTGCTTGAATTCATCGAGAGTTATCTTATCGACTCTCTGCCACTGCTGGAGCATCATCATTACCATAAATATAGCAATGGCAATTATAAGGTAACTGAACGGTCCCCGCCTATAGCGCGGCAGAGGCGGCTTTTTGCCCGGCCTGTTAGGAAGGCCGCGACGCGGCAGACCTGGTTTATTATCTTGTTTTTCATTCATAATTTAATATTCGGCACTTCGTGATGCAATTCACGATTCTACCATTTCCTTTCCATCTGTTCTACGATCTTTCGTGCCAGATTGTTTGCTGCAAGACTCGATGCATACTTAAAATCCTGCTGTTGGTATCGAGAATAGCTTGCTGAAGCACTAATTTTAAGCTGATCCATCATTAACTGTCCTGTCTTTAGATTTTTCCAGTTAACCACCGCCTGCAGTTTCACTTCTTTTTCCAGAACTGTTCCCACTTCGCGATCGATGCTGAGCGCCATTTCGCCGATTGATACTATTTGACCACTCATTACAGTATCGGCACGATCCGAATCAGATACAATCTTATAGGGTGTATCAACCTCAATACGCTTTGCCAGGGCATCGGAAAGCTCGTACTCCACTCCCCGTCGAAAAGTCTGGTTGTCAAACATTTCCAGACAAACGCTGCGAATATCCTCCGGAAATAGTGACTCATTCGAATACCCGGCCATCCCGTCACATCCATAAAAACCGAGACAGAAAGCGCAAGAGCATACAATTACAAGTGTAAGCAAACACTTGCGATTTATGAATCGACTTCCAAGGTTTTTTTTCTTCATTTTAATGGTTGCTTGATCACTAACCTGCAAAAGCTCACTTTTTAATAAGCAACTCCTTTGCTTTCTGGGCCGCCTTACTGCCCGGCCAATCGCTCACCACCATATCATAATAAAGATTGGCAGACTGAATATTTCCGGTTTTCTGATAATATCGGCCTATACTAAGTTGTTTGTAAGCTAATTGCTCGTCTATCTCACTGAGTATTTCATCAACCCCAATTTCTTTGGCATCTGTAGGATATAGTAATTTGAATCTTCCATAATAGCTTTTCGCCGAGTTGAGGCATGAAGCATCATAAAACGGCCGTTTATATTCCGGATTTTTATTATACACGGCATGTTTGTTTCGAGCCATACCCAGCAGCGCATCGGCGCCAACCGGCCCGGCTTCCCATTCCAACGATATCTCCCACCATTTTAAAAATGCTTCGTTGAACTTTTTTCTTTGCTCGTAGTTTTCCGCCACGGCAACAGATGCATTTATCCCCATTTGCGTGTCGAGACCGACCCGCTCGGCAATTTTCTCCATAATTCTGATACCCTCGGCATATCCTTTAATCTTAATAAAACCGAGCAATGTCTTTTTTCTGCCGGCTAAATAAGCAGTAGCTATGGCAAATTCCCTGTCTAATGCAGCGTCAGAAAGTGTGCTTCGGGGAAATTCGGTCAGCAGCTTATTATAATTCCTGACGGCCTTTGAAAACCGGCCTTTACAATAATATATTTCAGCTTTGACGAAAATATCAAAATCCGGGCCGGCAGTCTCCGGAAAGTCCATCTTAACTGCATCATAGGCTTCGCGAGCAGCCGAAGTTGGGCCGGTATCGACGGACTTTTTCGCTTTGGCCACCGCAGCCAGGAATTTATCCTCACTTTCCGCAGATGCGCCCGCTGAAGCCATCGGTAGAGCCATAATCAGTACGGCTACGGCAAATATTACGAATCTCATTCTGTATTCCGGCATAACTTAAATCCGTTACAGATCCATCATTCCAATAATCAAATAAGAACCAACGGACATTATACTCATTCCTGAAATCATTGTAAACACGCACTTGAAAATATAATAACCTTTCGATTTTCCCGCAGATAAAACAAAAAAACTTGTTTTTTCTTTCTTTCGGAGCTATAAAGCTCCAAACGAATCAATCATATTTTCTGTTAACTAAAGGAGATATACAATGGCAAAGGATTTGTTGACAATTCTATTAATCATCACAACGGGCCTTGGTCTGGTATATGTATCAGGCTGCCAGATGGACGGGCTCGGCAAGGCACCCGTTCGTCGGATCGCCGTTGATGATTACACCGACAAGATGAAGGCCGGCTGGATCGGGCAGATGGCCGGCGTCGGCTGGGGCGGGCCGACGGAATTCCGCTACAGAGGCGAGATTATCCCGGAAGATAAGATGCCTTCATGGAAGCCGGAATTGATAAACCAGTTCAACCAGGATGACATTTACGTCGAGATGACATTCCTGCGAACGCTGGAGCTTTACGGAATGGATGTTTCAATTCGCCAGGCCGGGATCGACTTTGCAAACAGCGGTTATGCACTCTGGCACGCAAATAATGCAGGGCGAACGCTGCTGCGCCGGGGCATCGCGCCTCCGGATTCGGGTCACCCGGAATTTAATGACCACGCTGACGATATCGATTACCAGATCGAGGCGGATTATGCCGGCCTTATCGCGCCGGGCATGCCGAATGTGGCGATCGAGCTTGGCGAGACTTTCGGCCGGCTTATGAATTACGGCGATGGTCTTTACGGCGGCCAGTTCGTGGGCGGCATGTACGCTGAGGCTTTCTTCGAAGATGATATGGAAAAAATAGTTCGTGCCGGCCTTAAATGTATCCCCAAAGAAAGCCAGTACGCCGAGTGCATCCGTGATGTGCTAACATGGTACAAGCAAAATCCCGACGACTGGCAGAAAACATGGCAGCTTATCGAGGACAAATATCAGGACAATCCCGACTACCGCAGATTCTCCTGCGACAAGGGCGCCTTCAATATCGACGCCAAGATCAACGGCGCATATATCGTAATGGGCCTGCTGTACGGCGAAGGGGATCCGGACAAGACGATTATCATCTCTACGCGCTGCGGCCAGGACTCCGACTGCAATCCATCTAATGCCGGAGGCGTATTGTTCACAACCATAGGCTTTAAGAATCTGCCTGACAAATTCAAGTCAGCGTTAAATCCGGAAGGCAAATTCAGCCACACGCCGTACAACTTCCCCATGCTGGTCAGCGTATCTGAAAAACTCGTCCGACAGTCGGTAATCCGTGCCGGCGGGAAAATCGAAAAAGACAGTGACGGCAGAGAAATATTCGTCATACCAATCGAAAAGCCAAAGCCCGGCAAGCTCGAACAATGCTGGGAAGCGGGGCCCATCGCCAACAGCAGGTTCACCGAAGCGGAGATGGCGAAAATCACGGTTATTGCCGGCAAAGATATTTCCGATGCCGTATCGAAGTTCGCGCCCGGCTGGAAGGTCAAGAGCTGCGGTTTCGATATGGATCCGGGCCTGAAAGAAAAGGAAATGGGCAAGAACAACGTACTTCTCACCCATCCGCTCGACCGAAGAACCGGCTGTCAGCTTTCACGGCAGGTAAAGCTCCCTGCAGGCAAGAAAACCACGCTGCATCTGACCGTCGGTCGCCATCCCGAAGGCGACTGGGATTTGATTGTCGCCGTCGACGGCAAAGAAATCATGCGTAAAGCAGTGAGCAAACAAACAACCGGCCGTGATGTCTGGATGCAGACTGAGGTTGATTTGTCCGATTACGCCGGTAAAGAAGTGAAACTCGAACTGATAAACCAACCGACCGACTGGAAGTTCGAGGCCGGTTACTGGGCGGAGATTTCGCTGGTAAGCGAATAGAAGCAATTAGTACTCGACCTTTCTTTAAGCGGCGGTAAGCATAATGCTCCCGCCGCTTTTTTTATTCGTGCTTTCCATACGTTTTTGATTCCGGTATCTTATTGTGCAAGGCAACGCAAAATGAAGCAGATAAAGTTACTGTGTTTGTTTTCAGCACTCATGCTATTTACCGCCGGTTGCAGGAAAAAGCCGGAAGGGGTATTTACACCGCTGCATAGTGCCGCTGAGCAGGGCGATATCGAAAAGGTTCAATCACTCATCACAAACGGCACCGACATTAATTCCAGGGATACTTTCGGTCAGACGCCGCTGGAGCGGGCGACATTCGCAGGCCATATCAGAATCGTCGAACTGCTTATAGCCAATGGAGCCGAGGTCAGCACAAAAAACCAATCCGGCAGAACACCTCTGCATGTCACTGCCCTGCGGGGCCATAAGGATATTGCCGAGGTCCTTATTGCCGGTGGAGCCGAAGTCGAAGCAAAGAACAACAAGGGCCTGACACCCCTGCACGTGGCGGCTTCGTTCGGCCGAAAGGACATAGCCGAACTTTTGATCAGCAACGGCGCAAATCCCAATATAAAAGATAATGACGGCAATACTCCCATATCGCTGGCCAAAGACAGAGGCTATGAGGAAATTGCCGCATTACTGCAAACGCATGGTATTAAAGAATGATCAGAGCAACAATTCTTAAAGTTGCAATTTGACCTAAAGTTCTGTATAATGCCTCTATAAATCTATACGGAAACAATGCAAGCTCCTTGAAAGGGAGACTAAATGAAACACATAAAGATTCTTTGTCTAATTCTTGTATTTATGCTTGCTGCTTTCGGGTGTACGAAGAAAGTACCTGAGCCGGAACAGCAAGTCGTCGTTGAGAAACAACCGCTACCGGCAAAAAAACCTGCACAGGCCAAACCAATTGAAACCATCGAGCAAACCCAACCGGCTCCGGCTGATACACAGAACAAGACAGAAGAAAAAACCACAGCCGCCGAATCGATCCAGCCAAATCAAGATCCCGAACTTATAAAATCGCTGAAGAATGCAGTAGTAACCGGCGATATAGAAAAGATACAGTCACTCCTTGATGAAGGCCTCGATGTCAACACAAAAGATAATAGCGGAGCGTCTCTCCTGCATATAGCCGTTTTGGGGGGGCGAGAAGCAACGGCAGCATTCCTTATTTCCAAAGGAGCCGACACTCATGCTACGATGACGGACGGCACTACCCCTCTACACTTTGCAGTCCTGAGAAATTGCAAAGAGATAGCGAAGTTCCTGATAGAAGACGGCGTCGATGTGAGCGCATTGGGCGCAAATTTCGGCTCACCACTGCACGTTGCTGCCAGTACCGGCCAAACGGAGATTGCCGAAATGCTTATTGCCAAAGGCTCCAATGTTAATACCAAAAACAAAAGAGACCAGACTCCGTTACAAATCGCCAAACAAAAAAAAGACAAACCGATGATTGAACTATTAGAGAAGAACGGAGCTGAATAGAGAAGTATTTACAGCCATGAACAATTCTTTTGGAGTGAGTTTGGAAAATGTCGCAAGACCTTGATCGAAGAAACTTTCTGAAGAAATCCGTTATGGGCACCGCCGCGATTACATCGGCTTTGAGCCTGGAAGAGCAGGCACTGCTTGCGGCGATGAACAAACCGAATAAATCCAAGGCAGACCCCGTCAACGGCCTGCCGGCGGGCAAAATCGGAAAAGTAAAAATCAGCAGGATTATCTGCGGCGGAAATCTTATTGGCGGTTACGCTCACAGCAGAGATTTGACGTATGTCTCCTCACTGCTGAAGCATTACTTCACGAATGAAAAGATTATGGAGACGCTTGAGATATGCGAGGAAAATGGAATCAACACAATCATAACCGGCTCCGGCTCGGCTGAGCTTATCAAAAAATACCGGGAAGAAAGAGGCGGGCAAATCCAGTGGATTGCCCAATGTATGTCTCAGACGGACGATCTTACAGGCGACGTGAAAAAAGCAATCGATGCCGGAGCAGCCGGGGCCTTTCTTATCGGCAATATCGGTGACCTCTGGGTCCGAAATAAAAGGACGGATTTGGTCGGCAAGGTTGTCGATTTCATCAAAAACAACGGAATAATCGCCGGCGTCGGAGGGCACAACCTTCAAACACCGATGGAATGTGAAAAAGCCGGCCTGAATACCGATTTCTATATGAAAACCCATCACAGCACGAATTACTGGTCAAAGCGCAAGCCCGACCAGCACAAGGATGTAATCGACAACTACGACATCGACAATTACTGGGACAAGAACCCCGAGAAAACCGTCGAGTTTATGAAAGCGATGGAAAAACCATGGATTGCTTACAAGGTCCTTGCCGCCGGGGCCATTCATCCCAGAGACGGTTTTAAATACGCATTCGAGAACGGCGCCGATTTCCTCTGCGTGGGGATGTTCGATTTTCAGGTCATTGAAGATGTGCTTATCGCAAAAGATATTCTGTCCGGCCCATTAAAGAGAGAACGGGCATGGAGAGCATAGAAACAAGAGCCGGAAATCATTCATAGCGCCTGCATAAGCACAATACAGGGAGACCACTTGAAGTTCAGATATAAATACACCTTAGCGGCAAATATCCACATTTGTACGGTTATTGTCCTGCTGTTCAGCCTGACAGCGAACGGGCGACAAGCAAAGATTTACTGGAACCAATTCCGCGGCCCCAACGGACAGGGAGTAACCGAAGCAAATAACATTCCCGTTCAATTCGGTCCGAAATCGAACGTACTGTGGAAAACAGTCATTCCGCCGGGACATTCGTCACCTGTTATCTGGAACAATCGCATCTTTCTAACAGCCAACGAACCGGAAAATAAAAAAGAACTTATCACATTGGCCGTAAACCGCCGGGACGGCAAAATCCTGTGGCGAAAAGCTGCTCAGGCCGAAACAGAAGGAAGGTTTCATCATTTTAACAATCCCGCCTCTTCCACGCCAACCGCGGATGAAAGAAATGTTTATGTCTACTTCGGAACTTACGGTCTGCTTTGTTACGACCATGCGGGAAATATAATCTGGCAGCGAAAAATCGACACGCCGCCAAGCAAATATGGAATGGCCACCTCGCCCATATTGTATAAAGATAAAGTGATCATGGTTCTGGACGGCGACGGCGGTTCTTCCCGCCTGCTGGCTGTAGACTGCAATACAGGCCAAACAGCATGGGAGCAGCCGCGGTCGTTGTTCAAGGCCGGCTGGTCAACGCCCATGATCTGGCGGCACGGCGACGCCGAAGAGCTTGTCGTGCTGGGTTCCAAACGGCTGACCTCCTACGATCCGTCCACCGGCGCCGAGATATGGTGGGCCGGCGGTTTCCCGCAGGAAACGGTCGGTATCCCTGTAGCGGGCGATGGCCTTTTGTTTGCAAGTGCCGCCGCACTTGGCGGGCGCGGAGATGAGAAGCTCGATATTGCTGAAAGCTGGAAGATAACCGTCAAAGAGTTTGACCGCAATCACGACAATCAAATACAGCGGGATGAAATGACCGAAGGCTTTGCTTTCATACAGCGGCCGGAATTGCCCAGAGACAATCCCGGCTATGGCTTGCCGATCAGAAATATGGACAGACTGCTGAGAATCTTCGACCATGACAAAAATCGGATCATAAGTGAAGCAGAATGGATGCAGACGATGTCCGGTTTCGCCGCCACGAGCCACCCCAGTCTGATTGCAATTCGACCCGGAGCGAAAATGGATGCTCGCGAATCGCACGTGGCATGGGAAATCCAGCGCGGTATTCCCGAGACGCCCTCTCTGCTCTATTGCCGGGGAAAACTCTATCTCTTGCGAGACGGCGGTGTTTTAACCTGCCTCGAAGCATCAACCGGCAAAGAACTCTTCCGGCAGCGAATCGGCGCCGCCGGTCAATACACCGCCTCGCCAATTTCCGCGAGCGATAAGATTATCGCCGCTTCAGTGAAAGGCGTCGTCACGGTTATTCAGGCCGATGAAGAGCTGAAAGTTCTGGCCAGGAATGATTTCGGGGAAAAGATTTTTGCTACACCGGCTATTGCCGAAAACAAAATATACCTGCGAACAGCAGGTCATTTATATGCATTGGGCGAGTGAAATACATCGAGCCAATGATTGCCGAATCGACCGGATTTAGTTCTTGCAATTCCAGCATAAATAATATAACATAAATCCACTTGCAAACGCATATACTCTATCATAATTGACAGAAAGGGTCGTAACCATGTCAAATGAGAATGTTGATCGTCGAAGCTTCCTGAAAAAATCCATCGCAGCATCTGCCGGGGCAACTTTAGGGCTCAAAAGTTTCGAAGAGCAGAACCTGCTCGCCAAAATGGCGGAGAAATCCAGCAACAACAAATCCGGCTCGACCGGCAATAAATTGCCCTTCGGCAAGATAAAGAACCTCAAAATCAGCAGGATATTCTGCGGCGGCAATCTCATAGGCGGCTGGGCGCACAGCAGGGATTTGGTGTATGTCTCCTCACTTGTCAAGGCCTATCACACCGACCAGAAGGTGTTCGAGACGCTGGAGATCGCAGAAGACAACGGCATTAACGCGATTCTCACCAATCCCGTCTCCGACAGGGTCATCAACAAATACTGGGACGAACGAGGCGGCAAGATTCAGTGGATTTCGGATTGCGCCTCGGGCGAGACCATCCAGGAAGGCATCAAACGCTCGGTGGACGGCGGAGCGCACGCAGTCTATATCCAGGGCGGACTGGCCGACAGCGCGGTTAAAAAAGGCCAGGTCCAACAACTGGGCGAGGCGCTGGATTACATCCAGCAATTCAAGGTTCCGGGGGGTATCGGCGCCCACGAACTGACGACAGTCAAGGCCTGTGTCGATGCCGGTTTCAAACCTGATTTCTGGGTCAAGACGCTGCACCCGGACAACTACTGGTCTGCTACACCGAAGGAAAACCGTAAGGAATTCGATGTCCTCGGACCAAACAGTAATGAGCGTGATAAATTTCACGACAATATGTGGTGCCGCAATCCCAAGGAGACCATTGAGTACATGAACGGTCTTGAAGAACCATGGATTGCCTTCAAAGTTCTGGCTGCCGGCGCGCTGCATCCGAGGCAGAGCTTCAAGTATGTTTTCGAGAACGGCGCCGACTTCGCATGCGTGGGAATGTTCGATTTTCAGATAATAGAAGATGTGCTAATTGCCCAGGATGTTTTCTCAAAGAAGATAAACCGCCAGCGACCTTGGAGAGCGTAAAAAGATTCTTTTACTGCCAGTCTTTCAGGAGTCTTTGAATTTCCACATCCACTGCGGCCAGTCATGAGGCCGGACACTGCCAGCCCTGGTCCATCTGTTTGCCGTGTCGAATCCTGGGTACCATTTCTGTGTCCAGAGTTCTTTGAGCCCAATCTTCCTGACAGACCAGTCCAGAAACAGGCCGTTAATGTAACCGTCGTGACGGTTAACGCTAAAGCTCCGAATCCCCGGACGTCCATCGTGATCTTCCTGCACTGGTGGTTCAATATAGTTACCCGGCGCAGAAGCATACAATGTAGCATCAAGAAATGCAGGTATTTTGGTACTCCCCGTAACTTGGTAAGTGTTAAAGCCCTTCTCATAACCAAAATTTTTAAAAGGGATCCAAACCTCATAGTTAGATAGATGTCGATTAAAACCATAGCTGCCACGAAAAGGCGAACCCATCCCTGTAATCTCCCAGGCCCTGTACGTACTGCCATGCCTGACTTCACCTTCCCATCTTTCGCCACTTGCAAGACCTAATCCCCATCCGTCTTTATGAGCGGTCTCTATGGGTCCTGCGGCGGCCATAGGACAGCACCTGATGCCTTCCGTGCTAATTGGACAGTATGAGGAAACCATTTGATTATCGCTTTTTTCAAATGGCCCGCGGAGAATATATAGAATAGACTCTAAAGCAGAACCTGGAAGGAATCCTTCGCTATTCTGAGTGTAAAGGTTCAATATCTGGCCCCATTGTTTCAGGTTCGACTGGCAGACAACCAACCTGGCCTGCTTACGGACTCTTTGCAGAGCAGGAATCAGTATAGCCATCAACAGCGCAATAATGGCAATCACTACCAAAAGCTCGATGAGTGTAAAACCTTTAGCTCTGTGCATGACAGGTCTCCTTTTCTTTTAGAAAAAGTCTATCCCGGCCAACACATCATTCGAAGCTAACGCACTCGCTGTATTTGTAATATATCTCTATTATTGCACTTCTGCAAGGATTTTCCAAATATTCCTCATTTTTCTGCTACTGCAACTAAGTGATGTCTGGTTCTAAAGAACAGGGTACCGTTTGAAATTGCCGGTGTTGCCATGCAAGTTTCATCCATCTTATTGACGGCAAGCAACTTGAATTCGGGGCCGGCTTGCACGACATAAATATCGCCATTCTCTGCAGTAAAATAAATCTTGCCGTCGGATGCAACGGGGGAAGCCGAGAATGCAACGTTTTTCGAGCTTAACTTTTCGCGGTATTTCAATTCTCCTGTTTCAGGCTCGAAACAACTCAGTGTATTCCTGTCCGAACCGAAGTAGATATAGTTTTTATACGCAATTGGTGTCGGCATGTAGTTTCCGCCCCTTTCATAGCTCCATGCGACGTGTTCGTTGCTTCTCTGGTTTTTGGCCAGCGATATGTCTCCTGTTGCTGAGACGTGCACGGCATAGATCGGATTCATTCGCCCGTGCGCATTGGTTATATAGATAAGGTCATTAGCAACAACAGGCGTCGGAACCGGGATATCGCCGCCGCCCTTCATTTTCCAGATTTCTTTGCCCGTTTCAATATCGTAGCCACCAATGTGTTTGTATCCATTGACAATAATCTGGGAATGTTCCTTCGCATCATAAACAGTGGGCGTGCCCCAGGTCGGCACTTCGTCTCTAGGTGTTTTCCATAGAATCGTGCCGTCCTTCAAATTAAAAGCGGCAAGAAACGGATCTTTCTGAACGTCACATTGCAGGATAATCATCTGTTCGTGGATAACGGGGGAACTGCCTCCTCCCCATTGCGCTGAAGGGCTGCGATAGTAACCCCAGTCAAGAACACCGAGGTCCTTTTTCCACACGAGGTTTCCCTCCATATCATAGCAATACATTCCTTCGGAGCCGAAAAAGGCAACGACATAATTTCCATCCGTACACGGCGTGGAATTGGCATGGCTGGACTTGGGGTGTCGCTTTACCTTAGGCTTTCCCCTGAAAGATTGCCGCTCCCAAAGAACCTCACCGGTTTTTCTGTCGATGCAGTAAAGGTACCAACTGAAAGCATCTTTTTCATCCGCTGACTTGATGTCCCCATACAAACCCACCTTCAGAGAAGATTGCCCCTGGCCTCGGACTGCAGTAGTAACAAAGATATAATCTTCCCAAACCACCGGGCACGAATGGCCCAGGCCGGGAACAGGAGTTTTCCAGAGGATATTTTCGGATTGAGCCACATCCCAGTTCATCGGTGTCGGATGCCCTTCTATGACGCCGGAAGCCGAAAGCCCGCGGAATGATGGCCAGTTCTGTGCTGCATATAGATTCGATGTCATCAGACAGACAGCAACAAATAAACTAAACGCCTGAATTTTCAACATTAAAGTTTTACGCTTCACTGATTTTGTTGATATCCAATCCATCGTTCGGATTCCTTTCATAGCTACAATCGTTCGGCGGTATTCCGCCTTTTGTTGAAAGTATCATGCACTGTAGGATATCACAAAATAACAGCTTTTACGGCTAAAATCAACGCTACAAATCAGTAATCTCTGAATCTTCTCATCCACTCAGGCCAGTCATCGGGCTTAACGCCGCCGGCCCTGGTCCAGGGCCCCGCCGTGTCATAACTGCGATGCCACTTCAATGTCCACAACTCTTTGAGTCCCACTTTTTTGACCGACCAATCCATAAACAGGATATTTACATCTCCATCGTGTCGATCGATGCAGAAGGTACGCATTTCATTTCCACTTGGACCATCTCCCTCGTAGGCCGGAGGCTGGTCGTTCGGATCCGGAGAGGGACCGTACCACCGGAAGAAATCACCCATCACCGGCACTTTGTATGCATTGGGCACATTGGGAGTTCCCCAGCGAGTCGGGCGTGCCATTTTACCTATGGAGAAGTCATCTAATATCCACTCATTTGCTGTATAGCTGCTTTCTCGTCCCCAAATAGTATCTATAGTGACTGCATACTTAACCGGCGCACCCTCAGCATATGTTTTTGTAGTCATCGGACAAAAAAGAATTTTTCTTTCGTTTGAGTAGAAATCCTCTAACTCTACCCTCCAATCTATTGCGAAATTTACATGCGCGCCGATATTTTGTGTACCGACAAAGGGAAATCTGGAATTGTTTTGTTCCGTGTACATCGACCAGACAAGGCCCCATTGTTTCAGAGTGGACCGGCACGCAACCGCCTTTGCCTGTCTCCTGACCCGCTGCAACGCCGGCATCAAAATCGCCATCAATAATGCAATGACAGCAATAACTACTAAAAGCTCAATCAACGTAAATCCACTTTGCCTGCTCATACTGATACGTTTCCTTTTCCGTCTCAATATAAGATGCACAAAAACAACCTTGTGTTCTGTTAAATTTGTGTCAAGCCTCAAATTACTTAGTATTCTCTGAACCTTCTCATCCATTCCGGCCAATCTTCGGGCATCACGCCGCCGGCATTGGTCCACATTCCGGATGTATCGAAGTTTTTATGCCACTTGAAAGTCCACAGCTCTTTGAGGCCGATTTTTCTGACGGAGAAATCAAGAAAAGCCCCGTTTATATATCCATTGTGCCGGTTGAGGCAGAAACGCTTCATTTGCAGGGCGCTGACGCCATACGTCGATATGTCACCGTCATATTCGGGGGGCGTGTCAAAAGAATAAGGTTTACCTTCTACATGTGCGCAATCGAGAAGCATCGGGATATTGGCTGCATTTTCGATGTAAGCGTTTCTCCAGTTATCTTTAGTTGCTTCTCTGCCGTGAATAAATTCCACATCCGGCGGCGGATTACAAAGCCAGTTGTTCATTCCATAGCTGCCCCGCTGGTTGCCCGTCTGTTGAACCGGCCCCCAGGCAGCAAACGGATCTCGGGCACCTTCCTCTCTAAATTTCATCGCCATCGGGCACAGGCGCACCTTCTCATCATTGTTATAGAACGGCTTTAACGGCTCCGTCCAGCAATACTGCTCCCATCCTTCTCTGATATAATCTCCGCTCCAGAAAAAACCATCGTTTTGGCCGGTGTACATCTCGATAATAATGGCCCACTGGTGAAGGTTCGACTGACAGGCAACAGCTCCGGCTTGCTTTTTGACACGCTGTAATGCCGGTATCAATATAGCCATCAATAATGCAATGATGGCAATAACGACCAAAAGCTCAATTAACGTGAATCCTTTTTGTGTGCACACAACTTGATGATTTGTCATTCCGCACTTGATGCGGAATCCAGTTACTTGCGATGATTCTGGATTCCTGCTTTCGCAGGAATGACATCCATTCTGTGGTTTACGATGGAGCATCAATAGTCCTTGAAATTTTTCATCCACTCCGGCCAATCCTCGGGGAAGACACCGCCAGCCCTGGTCCATGAACCGCTTATGTTAAACTCGCGATTCCACTTCAAAGTCCACAATTCTTTAAGCCCTATGGTTCTTGTTGAGAAATCCACAAAGACACAGTTCGTGAATCCGTTGTGTCGATTGAGGCAGAGCATCTTCATTGCATTCGTGCTCCAGCCGTCCACCTGCCCTTCAAATTGCGGCGGTTCATCCGAGTGGTGCGGGCGTGTGTCCCACCAGTAATCATCCAGAAACAGAGGGATATTGGCAGCACCTTTTACATCGCGATTGCGCCAGTACCACTCAGCGGGCCTGCCGCCCTCCCGGCCCGGCAGTGGATCGGTAACACAGATATTGATTCCGTAGCTGCCATGCTCACCATCATCATTCGTCCATGCCCCGAACGTGTTGTCTTGTACTTCATCGCGAGGTTTTGTTGCTGTCGGGCAAAAGTATAGTTTCGGATCGTCCAGTAAATAAGGGCGCATAACAACCATCCAGCTATCTTCGTAATATGCGCCGTCGTTCCAGCCTCTGTGGAAATGGCCGTTGTTGTCATCCGTATAAAACGAAAAGTAAAGTGCCCACTGGCGAAGGTCCGATTGACATGCAACCGTTCTGGCTTGTTCTTTCACCCTCTGCAGCGCCGGCATTAATATCGCCATCAGTAACGCAATGATGGCAATCACAACCAAAAGCTCTATTAATGTAAAGCCTCGTGGTTTGTGCATAATGCTAATATCTTAATAATCAGGTATTGGATGTCCACCCGGCCAGCTTAATTTAAAACTATTACCGATCGGATACGCCGAAACCCGTTCGACATGCGCATCCACAAATACTGCAAACGCGTAACCATGATCCAGATCCTGGCTCGGAGCATCATGAAATGTAGCGAAGTGGTCGTCTCTGGGACCGGGTGTTGCACGTAAATTGTTGTCATTGATAGAAGCATTCCTCAGTTCATCAACAGTCCACGAATTCTCCTCAGAGAAGAACATAACACGCGAGGGATTTTTTACTTCAGATTCCTTTATAATATTTTTAATGGAAGGGTGATATTGTGAAGGCACCGAATCCCATGCATCACCGTTGAGGTGGGAATTCATAGTGTAACCATACTGAGGCTCAAGGGGAATTGAACAATTTTTATGGGTGCCAATCGTTCTGGCAACAACGTCAAAGTCGGGACACAAATGAATATCTTTAGCCCTGAGATAAGGCCACATACCACCGGCAAGCTCCGGATTCTCGTTGAGATTCTTGCTTGCGTCGTGCCAGCGGCACCCTCCGCCCCCATCTTTGTACAGCCATTCGAATGAATAAGGTAAATCGCCATCCCAATCGCCCAGGTACATCTTTGCCGCCAGGCCGTATTGACTCAAGTTGTTTTTACAAATAAGGTTCCTGGCCTGCCTTTTAACCTTGTGAAGAGCCGGCATTATTATCGCCATTAATATTGCTATTATGGCTATCACAACAAGAAGCTCAATTAACGTAAAGCCTTTTTTTCTCTGCATGATACCACTCCTTTCTAATTCAACCGTTTTTATATTTACAAATCCCACAGGTTTCGGTTGATATAGTTATAACTTTTTGTAGCTGTTACATTGAAAAAGTTTGCCACTATCTTTATTCAATGCCTCATGTATTCCTATGTTTCATTTACCTTGATGTATTATAACACAATCAGTAGCAGAAACATAATCCCAGCAATATTTTTTTAACAGCACAAAATTCACTCGAACCTGTTTCAATCCCTACTCTGAAAGCTAAAAAAGCGGTCGGCCATAAAAATCAGGTTTATACGCCTGACTTTCAGCAAAATTCGGCTCCAACTTCCGTATCTTTTTCGGGTATGTAATTTTGCCTGAGAGCAAACATTTCTTAGTCTTTAATGAGGGTTTTTCCTATCATATTTACAACCAAATATTGGGAGGAATTAAATATGAGATTCAAAACAATTACCTCAATCGTAGTCATATCGGCCATTATTCTGCTTACGACAGCTTCATGTTCGAGACATAGTGTTTACAGTGGGCCGGTTATAACCAAAAGTGGGCCGCCTGCACACGCTCCTGCACATGGTTATCGCCGCAAACATATGCATATGCACGGCGTAGAGCTTGTTTTCGATTCGGGCCGGGGCGTATATGTCGTCGTTGGGCTTTCCGACCATTATTATCATGATGGTTATTTCTTCCGTCTCCGCAGCGGCACTTGGGAAAAGTGCCCAAAACCTGATGGCCACTGGAAAGTCATATCCGATAAATCGCTGCCTGTAGGACTTAAGGTCAAGGCCAAAGTCAACAGTAACAGCAGGGGCAATGGTAAGAGTAAAGGCAAAGCAAAAGGCAAACATAAAAAGGATGTCGTATCGGTCGGCAAGATGTTCTAAAAAGAAATCCCGACTAAGATTCTAAATTCGGACCAAAAAGTATCGGGGGGCACGATTATTTATCCTAATCGTCCCCCTTTTTATCTGATTCAGTTTGGATTCGGCGATTATTAGCCTATACTTTATATAGAGGTTCGGCTAAAAGCTATTCCGATAATTAGTACCAACTCGGTCCATGCAACTCCTAATAATGGAGAAAATAATGGGAATACAGACGTTTTCAGAAGATATTCTTTTAATCACTTTGCCCGAACAGCCGCAGCATGGCGACGAGATTGAAATCGTCAACAAACTACTCAGCGATTCGGTGGACTTTGACGTAATGGTCGATTTCTCGAAAGTCGAGATGCTGACTTCAGGAAGCATTTGCGGCCTGATGATACTGAGTAAATTACTCCGGGGAGCCGGGCGTAAGCTCGTCTTATATAATCTTCCTCCAGCTATCGAACAAATATTTGTGCGGACGGGCCTGGTTACGGTTTTCGATTTAGCCAATGATGAATTGGACGCCCAACAGCGTATTCAAGACAAAAAATCATCAATGGCAGAATTCTAATTACTAACGGCAGATAAAGCTTATTTTTCAGCGGCATTATTTTTTTCGGTCATATCTTCCAGTCGTAGCCACCAAAATTCATCTTCATTATTGCTGTGCCGTGCAGACTTCACACTTCCTATAACCGCGATTTCAATACTTCCGGCAGATTCCAAATAATACGCAATATATTACTATAGACGGATTTGGCCCGATTCATCTTTACAAAAACAGCATCCGGTAAATTGCTATCCTTGACGGCGAATGTTCAATAGCTTATAGTGTGGCATTTCGAGTTGATAGTTTATTACTGTTGTGATTTAGGAGTTTACTTGAATGGCAAAAAAGAGTCAATGTGACAAATGTACCGGGCTGTGCTGCAGGTACTTTGCTCTTCCGATTGAAACGCCGGAAGACAAGGAAGACTATGACGATATACGATGGTATCTCTGCCATAAAGACATCACGGTTTTCGTAGAGGATGGTGACTGGTACATCAACATTAAAAACAAGTGTAAACACCTCACGGAAAAGGAATATCGCTGCAGGATTTACGACAAAAGACCGAGAATCTGCCGGGGATACCGTCACTCGGATTGTGATTTCGTTGAAGGTGAATACGATTATGAGCTGCACTTTACCAACGACAAACAAATGGAAGAATACATAAGAATTAAAATCGACAACAACGTCACCGAGAAGCAAAAGGCAAAGAAGAAAAAGAAAAAGAGAACGAAATGAAAATACCGCCGGTAAAGGGAACAAGGGATTTTTATCCGCCGGAGATGGCGATTCGCAATTTCATCGTGGACGGCTGGAAAAAAGTGTCGCTGCGAAACGGTTTCGAGGAATACGACGGGCCGATTTTCGAGTATCTAAAAATGTACCAGATAAAAAGCGGCGACGAAATCGTCGAGCAGCTTTTCTCGCTCACCGACCGCGGCGGCAGAGAGCTGGCCTTAAGGCCTGAAATCACGCCGACGCTGGCACGAATGGTCAATCAGCAAATCAACGCCCTGCCGAAACCGATAAAATGGTTCTCCGTCCCAAGGCTGCTCCGCGCCGAACGCCCCCAGAAAGGCCGCCTCCGCGAATTCTTCCAGTGGAACATCGATATCATCGGCGTAGAAGGCGGGCTCGGAAAATGCTTAGCTGATGCAGAAGTAATCTTTACCACAATAGACTACTTGCGTTATGTTGGACTTACAAGCAATGATATCAAAGTTAAGATATCGAACAGAGAATTACTGGCCAACTATCTCATAGGTTTGGGTATCCCGGAAGATAAACTTGAGTCCATATATGCCGTACTTGATAAAAAGGCTAAACTACCGTTTGATACATTTGAGCAAATTCTTAAAGAACAGATTCCAGATAAAAGTATAACTAACAAGATTCTGGATTTTATGACTGTTGATTCAATTCCACAACTTGAAGAACTGGTCAAATCAGTAGATGAATCAGTTGAATACACTCCTAAACTTGACATAAAATTGGTTCTTGATAATCTGGATATGATGGGCGTGGGAGATTTCTGTGTTTACGATCCTTCAATTGTTCGCGGTTTAGCTTACTATACAGGAGTCGTATTCGAAGTCCATGACGTTGCCGGTGAACTTCGCGCCATTTGTGGAGGAGGCAGGTACGATAACTTGCTTCGAGATTTCGGCGGACCGCCAATATCTGCATGTGGAATGGGTATGGGTGACCGCGTTTTGGAAATACTCCTTGATGAAAAGGGCCTGCTGGAAAAACAGGTGCCGAAGAGACAGCTCGACTATTTTGTTACTTGCATAGGAACTTTTGGTAAAGAAGCATGGCAGATTGTTGAGAAGCTAAGGTCGATGGGATACTCGGCCAATTTCAGCTATAAGATGGGAGGGCTTTCGAAACAGTTGAAAGAAGCTTCAGCACAAAATTCCAACAAGTGTATAATCATAGGCGAAGAGGAACTCAAAGAAGATAAAATCACGGTCAAGGATATGGATACCGGCGAGCAACATCTTGTGGGCCGGGAGGAGTTCCTCTCCGGATTAGATTCCGGCTAAGGGAATTTGGATACGATTTCAAAGGGAGAAAAATGAAATCTTATAGGTTCGGTCTGGTCGTTTTGTTTCTATCAATTTTGTGCCGGCCCGCCTTGCAACTGCAGGCACAGCAATCCCAGAGCATCAAATCCCCGGAAATTAATTCTCAAGGTCACGTAACGTTCCGCCTGCTCGCACCCAATGCCAGACAGGTCGGTTTGCAGGCCCAGTTCTTACAGGCGCCTCGGCCGATGACCAAAGACAGCAAAGGTATATGGCATATAACTGTCGGTCCCGTAGAGCCGGACATCTATGAATACAATTTCATCGTAGATGGCCTGCAGGTCGTCGATCCATCCAACTCATGGCTCAAGGTCTGGCTCCAGAACTCAAAGAACCTTGTGGAGATACCCGGCGACGAACCGATGTTCTACGAAGCCCGGCAGGTCCCCCACGGCACGGTGCATATCCATAAATACCAGTCTAAATCACTCGATATCACGCGGCAGCTTTACGTCTATACACCGCCCGGCTACGAAAAAAACCGAGAGATTACGTATCCCGTGCTGTATCTGTTCCACGGATTCGGAGATCCCGTGGATGCATGGATCGGAATCGGACGCGCAAACTTTATCATGGATAATCTCATCGCCAAAAACAAAGCCAGACCGTTCATAATAGTAATGCCTTACGGCCATACTCCTTCGTCCCCCCCGGTCATGCGAAGCATAGGCAGGTATGAGGCGTTCGAGAAAGACCTGATTGAGGATGTCATCCCATACGTCCAGAAGTGCTATCGAGTCAGCACACAGCAAAAAGACCGAGCTATTGCAGGCCTTTCGATGGGCGGCGGTCAATCACTTACGATAGGCCTGGGCAATCAAGATTTGTTCGGCTGGGTCGGCGCGTTCAGCTCTGCTGTCCCCGAGGGACAGAAACTCGAAAAGCTGCTGGCCAAGCCTGAATCTACAAACGAGAAACTTGAGCTGCTGTGGATCGGCTGCGGCAAAAAAGATTTTCTATTCGAGGCAAACCAGACATTTCTTGAACGGCTTAAGGCCGAGAAAATCAAACACACCAGCCACATTACCGACGGCGCCCACGAGTGGCGAATATGGCGGAATTACCTCAATGAATTGGCACCATTGCTGTTCAAACAAAATAAGTGAATCTTTTAGTCTGAGCTTTTGGAATGAAGGATTTGGTTCCAAATCATTATGAGAGGGCTTTCGAGAACTGGCTTATAGACAATCGAATTGAGTACGAATCGGTAGATGAGCATAAAAGAACGGCCTTCGGAAATTCCGACATCAAGAGCTTCGATTTTTTATTATATCCGCCCAACCGGCCAATCGTCATCGCCGAGGTAAAGGGCAGAAAATTCAAGGGCACCAGCCTGGCCAAAATGGCGGGCTTCGAATGCTGGGTCACAATCGAAGACATCGAGGGGCTGACAAGGTGGCAGCGGGTCTTCGGCGAGGGCCATCAGGCGACATTTGTTTTTGCCTATAAAATGGAGAACATCGACGTCGATTTTGACGGCAGGGATTATTTCGATTTCGACTTGAACAAGTATCTGTTTTTTTGTGTCAGGTTAGATGATTACCGCAAGTTCATGAAACGCCGCAGCCCCAAATGGCATACGGTCACATTACCCGCCGAGAAGTTCCGCGACTGTGCCGTACATATCAGCGAGTTCCTGCTCTGATAGTCCTGTGTTATTTATGCTTTACAGTCTTGGTTGCCTTTATTTTCTTCTATTCTTCTGAGAGCCTGGCGAATGAAGACGTTTTGTATTATGATAACTCCGATACCGATGGAGACAAGAAAGTAGAATCTTGCCCTGTAGACCCATTCTGAGTGTCCGGGATTAGTAATTAGGTGAGAGCTATGACGGAGAACATTGGAACAATGTATAGCCAGCACCGCAGCGAAAATAAAAAGTATAATATATAATACCCTTTTTAATTTAGCTTCACTATCCATGAGCATCTCCATTTTAATTTAACAGCTATTTATATACCCCGTCCATAACAAATGCGACCGACTGCCAAGTTAAACACAACAGCTCGCCTTTGAAATTATAACTTTTACAGGGAGTGAGTAAAGGTTCGTTTGAAACAGTTCTTCGGCTGCGTTGGGCGAACTGCTCGGCCCACACTTAGACAAAGTTCTTATCATAGATTACTGGTAAAAATAGGGGCTTTTATCGGCCTACGACTGATTGAATACTCTCGTCATAGAGGTTGGGATTGATATTGCATTCTTTGCTTGCTTTTTTCCAGCTTTTTTGCTATCCTGTATCTTAGGAATAACAGTACATTCAAGGAGAATTGGTCAGATATCTTAGGAAGGAGATATTGTGAAAATAACCATCTTTCTGTTCGTTATTGCAGCAATCATGTTCTTTGTAGCAGGCTGCGGCCCGGGCCAGCCATTTGAGATAGAAGACATGTATACATCTCAATCCGAATCACCGGCCCATGCAGTAGCGTCCAGGTAAGTCCCATTAGTCAAGCAAAATGACACAAGATAGTACCAATTGAAGCGTAAGAACAGTTTTTTTGCTGCTCGAAGAAACCAATACCAAAATAACCAAATTGTCGACCACAGGCGCTTCTCGGTACAAACAGCATAAATTCGGGATTTTTCTTCGAAAAATGCGCAATAAATACTATGGTTGAGCGTCTATTTCTATATTGGTGACAATAGAACCCGACCGCAAAGCAAGTTAATAACGAACATTTTAGGCTTTATATTTTTGCTGTATATTGAAAAAAAGCAAAGAAAGTTCCAAAACCGTAACAAAATGGTAACATTTAGCTTTCATAATTACACTTATAGGTGGTTATACAAAACTTAACCGAAAAGTTAATCTTTACACGAAAGGTTTCAGGGTGAAGAAGTCTCGCATAATTATTATCGTGATTATTGTTTTTGTAGTGGTCGCTGCCGGGATTGGAGCTGCATTTCGACATAAAATTAAAGGTGGCCAGAAAAACACCACAGTTCGTATCGAAAATGCCAAACGAGGGGAACTTATAGAGTTTGTCAGCGCTCCCGGTGAGATCGAACCAAAGACGAATGTGGAGATAAGTGCAAAGGTATCGGCACGTATAATCAAGCTGCCCTACGAGGAAGGGGATACCGTAACTTGCGGCGATCCGAACGCGAATCCTCCTGTCCCGGCATCAATACTGGTGCGTCTGGACTCGAAGGACCTGGAAACCCGTCTGACATCGGCTGAGGCCGGTCGTGCCGCCCAGGTCGCCCAGGCAGAAGTCGAGAAAGCAAGGATTGCCAGCCAACAGGCAAATCTTGCCGGCCTTGAAGTATCATTAAAACAAGCCGAACGTGACCTGGAACGCCAGAAAGGACTGCTGGAATCGAAGGACATCGCCCAGGCCACTTTTGACCAGGCAAAGACCAAATACGACGAGCTAAATTCACAGTATAACTCCGCCAAACATACGCTGGAATCGGCCCAATTGAACCTGGAGGTGCTTAAGCACAATCTTGAAGTTGCAGACGCCGGGATCGAACAGGCACGCGAGGCGCTGAGTCATACGATAATCACTTCTCCCATCGATGGTGTTATCACACGGCTCGAGGCTGAGGTGGGAGAAATGGTTATCATGGGAACGATGAACAATCCGGGCACCGTGATTATGGAAGTGGCGGACTTGTCTACAATGCTGCTCGTCGCGCAGGTGGATGAAGCCGACGTAGGCAAACTGGTATTAGGCCAAAAGGCCACGGTTAAAGTACAGGCCTTTCCGGATGACGAATTTCACGGAGTCATCGATTCGATTGCTTTGACACATCGTATGTCGACAACAGGTACGAAATACTTCAGGACCGAGATACTGCTTCATGGCGATGTAAAGAAATTGTATTCGGGCCTGACCGCCCATGTGGACATCGAAACTATAAGACACGAAAATGTTCTCAATCTGCCGAGCGCGGCCGTACTGGGTGCGGAAATCGACAGTCTGCCGCTGGAGATACGTGACAATTCTCCCGATGTGGATAAAGCCAAGACGTATGCGCCGGTGGTTTACTGCTATATTGACGGCAAGGCAATCGTTACGCCCGTTCAGATCGGCCAGAGCAACCTGACCCACACCATAATAAAATCGGGCATAACAGAGGAAGATAAAATAGTAGTCGGTCCGTATAAAGTACTCGAGAGCATTAAACATGACCAGTTAATACAGGATGAGCGTGAAGTCGAAGCAAAGAAAAAAGATGCTAAAGCTGCAGCTACAGAAGAAGATCCAAACGATGCCAACGATAGCAGCCAAAGCTGATAAGCCGAAAATTAAACCTCAGAAATATAAATCCGTAATTAAACTCAAGGACATTACACGGATTTATAAAGTCGGCGTGGAACATATACACGCACTTGACGGCGTCAGTCTGGAGCTGAACGAGAACGAATATGTCGCTGTAATGGGGGCATCCGGCTCGGGCAAAAGCACGCTGATGAACGTTCTGGGGTGTCTGGACAGGGCAACATCCGGATACTACGGGCTGGATGGGCAGGACACGACGAAACTAAGCGACGCGGCATTGGCCCATGTTCGTAACGAACGAATCGGATTCGTCTTTCAGTCCTTCGAGCTGCTCAGCCAGTTAACCGCGATTAAGAATGTCGAGATGCCGCTGATTTACTCCAAAAATGGCTGGCGGGCTCGCCGCAAGCGTGCCAAATCCGTTCTTGAAAGAGTCGGATTAGGCGACCGGATAAAACACAAGCCGAACCAGCTTTCCGGAGGTGAAAAGCAGCGAGTTGCTATAGCAAGGGCACTCGTATGCGGCCCGAGCATTCTTCTGGCGGACGAACCGACAGGGAATCTCGACAGCAAAACAAGCGAAGGCATTATGAAACTGTTCGATCGGCTTCATCAAGAAGGCCAGACCATCGTCATAGTCACACACGAGGAACATGTAGCCAATCACGCCGAGCGAATCATTCAAATGAAAGATGGCCGCATTTCCAGCGATATGCCAAGCAACCGGAAAAAGCCAAATGAAACCAGGATGCCACATGATGAACAAGGAGGATTGTCATGAGAGCTATAATACGAGTGTTAATGGGCTTTTTTCGCCTTTTTTATCAGAGTGTCTTTCTTTCGCTAAGCCAAATCTGGGCTAACAAAACCAGGTCGATACTCACTACTATTGGCATTGTCATCGGAGTTGCATCGGTCACCGCGGTTATTGCTGCTTTGAGCGGCCTGAAAGCCAAGATCCTGACTCAGGTAGAAACCCTGGGAAGTAATACAATATTCATTCAACCCAAACGTCCCGACACGGGGCCTTTGCAGCATGCGCCTTGGTGGAGCATTCGATTCCTGCCGGAACAACTGGAAGGCATGCTCGAACACTGCCCCTCAGTCAAGCGATTCGGTCGCCAGACCTGGGCTGGAAGCCATACTGTCAGCTTCCGTGAGCGATCTGTGGAAAACGTGAGTATTCGCGGTATCGAGCCGGATTGCCATAAAATCGAGAGTCGTCCTGTTATGTTAGGAAGGCCGCTCTCGGTCATCGACGAAATGCAGGTCCGGCAGGTTTGCCTGATTGATCCCAAGCTGCGCAATGACCTTCGCCTTGACCGGGATTGTATAGGACAGCCGATTCTCATAGGTCATAATACATTTTATATAATCGGTGTGCTCGAACCTCGCCCCGAAACCTTATTCGGAGGAGGCGACCAGGAACGATCCGAGATATTTATTCCGTTTAAAACAAGCTTCAAGCTACAGCGATATCTGTACATCGGAGTTATTGCTGAAAGCAAGTCGGCCGAAGTCTCGGAAGATGCCCGGGCGGAGATATGCTTCTTCCTGCGACGCACACGGAACATAAAGCCCGGTGAACCTGATAATTTTGAAGTTATGTCACTTCAAAACCTGCTGGATATGTTCAATAGAATGGCCATAATTGTCACTATGGTGGCCAGTGGAATCGTGGGGATTTCTCTTCTTGTCGGCGGTGTGGGTATTATGAACATCATGCTTGTCACCGTATCGGAACGAACCCGGGAAATTGGGCTGCGTAAAGCGGTGGGAGCAAAAAAGTCCGCAATTCTAACCCAGTTCCTGATCGAATCGGTGGTCTTATGCTTTGTTGGCGGGCTTGTCGGAATTGGACTCGGCCAGCTTCTGACTACAGGAATAGCCAATATCCCGAATGTTGAGCTTGATATGGCATATATCCCGCTCTGGGCGATAGGTATTTCGTTCGGTTTTTCCGGTGCTGTAGGTATATTTTTTGGAATGTTCCCGGCAATAAAAGCCGCCAGGCTCGATCCTATTGAGGCTCTTAGACATGAATAAAAAATATTTGCTTAAATGGTTCCGGTACGCAGTTGCTGCCGGATTGGGATTAACCATATTAACCGGCTGTGAACAGTTTCTCGGTGATGAAAATTCTTTCCAGACCAGGATTGCCCCTGAGAGAACCCGGCAGATAGAAACGCTCAAGTTGCCAGAGGCCAAAGTAGAAGAAAAAGCCCCGGTAGATGTCAATGAAGCGCCACCAAAAAAGCTTGAGCTGACGTTAGAAGAATGTCGGGCACTTACGCTGGAAAATAATCTTGATCTGAAAGTACAGCTTATCAATCCCTCTCTTGCCGCCGAAAGAGTCAGTGAACAGGAAGCTGCGTTCGAAGCGGCGTTTTATTCTAATCTGACATTTTCCAAGATGGACACTCCAACAGCATCGTTTCTTGATGAAATTTCAGGCTCAAAAGTCGATTATACCAGTACAAATCTTGGCGTTGAGGTTCCTTTGCGAACAGGCGGCACTGTAAACTTTGATTTAGCCGATAGTCGTTCCAAAACCGGCTCATTCTACTCGGTATTTGATCCTTCTTACGGCTCGGATATGTCAGTTTCGATTAGCCAGCCACTGCTTAGAGGAGCCGGTAAGCGAGCTAATACATACGCGATTCGTATTGCCGAATATGATCGTCAGATAACCGATGCCTTAACAAAACTTGAGGTGATACGAATTATAGCCGACGTGGATCGTGTTTATTGGCTACTTTATGCAGCCAGAAGGGAATTGGACGTAAGGAAACAGCAATACGATCTGGCCAAAGCTCTTTATGAACAAGCCATCCGTTTTGTTACTGCCGGAGATAAACCCCAGATTGAGATTATACGAACCGAGGCCGGAGTGGCTCAACAGCTTGAGGCTATTATTTTAGCAGAAAACAACGTGCGCGACAGGGAACGCGTCCTCAAACGAACGCTCAATAAAGCAAACCTGGACATGCAAACAACTACAGTGCTGATAGCTGCTACAGAGCCGGACCCCGTCCGTTATGAACTGGAAAAAGAAAAAGTGCTGACAACAGCAATGGACAATCGAATGGATATGCTCGAACTTGAACTGCAAATTGCCCAGGATTTCGACACCATCGATTACATGCGCAACCAGTCGCTGCCTTTGGTAACAATGGATTACAGGTATAACGTAAACGGCCTGGGCGGCACGAGAAACGAATCATTCGATTTGCTTTTCGACAAGAGATTTGAAGATCATCGAGTCGGGCTACAGTTACTTGTGCCGCTGGGAAATGAAGCCGCAAATAGTCGGCTCCGACAGGCCTTTTATCAGCGTAAGCAACGGCTGGCCAGCCGCGACAGACGTGAAGCACTTATTGAATTTGAGGTGCTGAATGCTATCGACCAGGTTGAGGCTAATTGGCAGCGTATCCTGGCCAGCAGGCAAAGCACGATATTGGACAGCCGGCTGTTCGAAGCTGAAAAACGCCAGTTTGAACTCGGCCTAGGGACATCCACCGACGTCCTTCAGGCGCAAACGACTTTTGCCGAGTCTCAAAGAGCCGAAATCCTTGCATTGTCCGAGTATCAGATAGCACTTGTGGATTTGGCCTACGCCACCGGCACACTGCTCGGTGCCGCGAAAGTACGGTGGGAACCTATTGTGCTTCCTGAGAATATCCGGTAATATGTGCCTTATTTCAATTTTGCAATGCTCACGGCTTATTTTTGAAAGGGCATATCATGGAAGAACAGAACCTCGAGAACAGCAAAAGTGCTGAACAGAAGACTGATTCCAAGAGCACAAAAAGTCAAAAGAAACTTATCTGGATTTCAGGCATCGTCGTACTGATTATTATTCTACTGGTTCTCGCATATTTCCTGCTCCCCAAACCGTCTGAAATAGCATGGTTTTCCAATAAAATGATAGCTGTATATATAGCCTTAGGGGTAATCGTCGGCGGCGTGCTGGCAATTTTCCTGTTCAGAAAACCGCTCCGGACAAGACTGCGTATGCAAAAATCTCTCAGAGAAGATCCGGACATTAATGACTGGCTGGTAATCTTCCAATGGACACCGAAGATACTCTATGTCCCTACTATTGCAGCATCGTTTATAGCGGCGGCGGTCTCATGTTTTGACGGCATCCCGGAAGCCGCCATAGGCGGAGTTTGGTTCGCCATATTCTTTTTGAACTTTCTGATAGAAGAATACAACATCAGCATCAAAATACTGCTTATAACCATCGTAAGTATAGGATTCTTCCTTTTATGGCTGCATCTTCTTGGCTGGGTCGGGGGCTTCTTCGGGCTATTTAAACACATTGCCGTATCCATGAACACGACTGTCTACCTTCTTGTCGGCATAATAGGGCTGCTGGCAATCTTCTTTTCCTGGCTCAAAGGGCTTTTCTACTATATGTCTATTACCCCAAACTACATGAATATTCAGGAAGGTCCAACCGAGTCAGGAGAACAAATAGGCAGGGAGGACTATAACAGCCGTATTGATACCAGCGATTTCCTCGAACGGATCATGGGCTTCGGAAGAATAATAATAACCTTCAAAGACAGAAAAAGAGAGCCTATAACCGTGCTCGTCTGGAGAATCCAAAATAAGGCACAGATGCTGGAGAAAGTGCGAGCAAAATTCGCGATCGACCATCAGCAACAAATGCAAATATAAAGCATAACATTTTCCATGTTATGGTAATATAAATCGCTTTTTTATAAATATTTGTCCTTACGTAAAACGTGAGCGACTTCTTGAAATTACTTGAATTGAACAAGTATGTCAAAAACTCATCGCTGCTAATGTAATGGGTAAAAATCAGGAAATTGACTATGGCACCTAAAAATGATAACATGAACAACAGAAGCCCCATACTCCGCAGAAGAAGTTTGCTTGGCACTCTTTTTATTATCGTATTACTCGGTACCGGCATTATCTGGCTCGCGGCATTCCGGGGTAACAAAACGGCGGGAGGTGATGTGCCGACCTTTACGGTCAAACAAGGGCCTCTGACTATTAGCGTCGTCGAGTCCGGCACTATCAAAGCCCGCGACCAGCACATTATTAAAAACGAGGTCGAAGGTCGGACCTCAATTATTACCCTTATACCCGAAGGCACCCGTGTCAAAGAAGGAGACCTCCTCGTCGAACTGGATGCCAGCACGCTGCACGACACCAAGATTAATCAGGAGATTAGTGTTCAGAATACCGAGGCAGCACATATCAACGCCAAGGAAAATCTCTCCATAGTGACAAGCCAGGCGGCAAGCGACGTCAATCAGGCGGAATTGAACCTCGAATTCGCACAGCAGGATCTTAAGAAATACCTGGAGGGCCAGTATCCTAAAGACGTCAATGAAGCGAACAAAAGAATTACTCTTGCAAAGGAGGAACTGGAACGCTCCGAGCAGACGCTGGAGTGGTCGAACAGACTCTATCAGGAGAAGTATCTCTCCGAGACCGAGCGGGCCGCTGATGAGCTTACAGTCAAACGCAGGAGGCTGGAATACGATCTTGCAGTAGCCGACCTCAAACTCCTGCAGGATTTCACGTACCCCCGGCAGATTCGACAGTTCCAGAGCGATGTGCAACAGGCGATATCGGCCCTGGATCGAGCGGAGCGTAAAGCCGATGCGGATAAAAGGCAGGCAGAGGCCGACCTGAAAGCCAGAGAAGCCGAGTACATCCGGCAGCAAGCCAAACTTATGAAGATTGAGGATCAGATCAAGAAAACGACTATCCTCGCCCCATGCGACGGATTGGTTGTCTATGCCACCAGCACCAAGAGTGGTCTCGCAAGCATGCTCAAAGAGCCCCTTGCGGAAGGCCAGCAGGTCTTCGAAAGACAGGAACTGATCTACCTTCCTACAGACACATCGACTATGGCGGAAGTAAGTATCCATGAAACAAGCCTGGCAAAAGTGCGGATCGGACAGCCCGCGATTGTAACGGTCGAAACGCTACCCGGCAGGAAATTCCTGGGAACGGTGGCGATGGTGGCGCCGCTTCCTGATTCGGCAGGCATTTTTCTCAATCCTGATTTGAAAGTTTTTAAGACACAAATCAACCTCGACACGAACGATCCGGCCCTGCGCCCGGGGACAACCTGCAGGGCAGAAATTATCGTCGAAAGGTATGACGAAGCGATCTATGTGCCGGTTCACGCCGTGACACGCGTCGCAGGAGATACGATTGTTTATTTATCAAAAGGCGATGCGGTTGTGCCGCGAAAAGTCGAGATAGGCCTGGACAACAACCGGATGATTCGAATTATCAGCGGATTGAAGGAAGGAGAGTTTGTTTTGCTCGATCCGCCACTGAAATCTTCTTCTGCTGATGAAGTACCGGCCGGCGGAGACGAACCAAATGAGGGTCTCACGGAGTCCGACGACATTGATCAGCAGGTTCGCGACCGGCTCGACTCATCCAGGAAGGCCGGCTCTGAAGCAACCGCGCCCGCTGTGAAGGATTCCAGTCGAGAGGTTACTCCACCCCGGGGCTTTCCGACTTTACCACCGGGGCGGATGCCGCAGGGAATGCCTAAACTGTCCCCACAGCAGCAGGAGAAAATGAAAAAACGCATGGAAAAGACAATGGAGATAATGAAGAACATGTCCGAAGAGGAAAAGGAAAGGCTGAAAAATATGTCCATGGATGAGAGGATGAAATTCTTCCAGGAGAAATTGGGAGGCGATCAGTAGAAATGACCTTCAAAGGGGTCAAAATGCTAAGGAACATACGGTCGGGCCTGGAGAATTTACTGCTCCACAAGCTACGGTCGTTTTTAACGATGCTCGGTGTTGTGTTCGGCGTCGGCAGCGTTGTTGCTATGCTATCGGTAGGAGAAGGCGCCGGCCGCGAGGCGCTTGAGCAGATACGCAAGCTTGGAAGCAACAATATCATTATATCATCAGTCAAAGCCGTCGAAGACGAAACGACCAGCGCAAATCGTTCCCTAATAAATATGACAGTTTACGGACTGACGTACGAGGACCATTTGCGAATGGCCGAGAGCCTCGAACATGTCAAGCAGACAGCTCCAGCGAAACTGCTGCGTCAGAAAGGTCGGCTTGGCGAACGTAACCTTGAGGTCCGTGTTGTGGGAACGATGCCGGAGTGGTTCGATTTGGTCAATCGTGAGGTCCTGGCCGGACGCGTCCTTTCATTCGTCAACGAGGAAAATCCAACCCCTGCGGTTGTTCTAACAGAATTCGGCGCCAGGAGGCTGTTGGCCACCAAACACAGCATAGGCGAATGGGTGCGGATCGGCGGCAATTACTTTGAGATCATCGGCATCATTAAAAGTGAAAGCAGTAAGTCGGGTGATATCCTGTTGCCCGATGAGGAGGTGGACGCCTACATCCCGCTGTCCATAGCCCGCCAGTATTTCGGAGACGTAATCACTCTGTCCTCGTCAGGAGTTCGCTCTATGGAGCGGGTCGAGCTGCATCAGATAATCGTGCAGATAGATAAAATCGAAAACGTCGAATTAACCGCCAGAGCAATCGAACGTATGATCGAGAAATTCCACAAGAAGAAGGATTACACCATCAGTGTGCCTCTGGCTCTGCTGCGCCAGGCCGAGGCGGCAGAACGCCGCTCGAGCATCGTCCTGGGTTCTATTGCGTGTATCAGCCTGCTGGTCGGCGGCATCGGAATCATGAATATTATGCTGGCCTCCGTCACAGAACGTACCCGAGAAATAGGAATTCGCCGAGCCATCGGTGCCAAGCGAAGACAGATCATCTATCAATTCCTCGTCGAAACTGTGGTGCTCTCAACTACCGGCGGACTCGTCGGCCTGGGAATGGGCGCGGTTATACCCAGTCTAATCACACATTTCTCCGGTATGACTACGATTCTCACATGGAAAGGAATAATTCTGCCTTTGCTGATAAGTATGACTATCGGCATCTTGTTCGGTCTGTATCCGGCAATCCATGCAGCCAAAGTAGATCCAATCATCGCCCTGCGTCACGAATAATACGTAACGATAAAGTCGCCGGCAGTTTATTCATCCACTTTAGGACAGGACAGAATATATTCGATACAATCGCTTAATTTCGCCGTCGCCACGGCAACGGAGCTGTCTGCAGCGCCATAATACATATTAATCTGATCGGTTTCTCTATGGACGGTTGCGCCGTTGGGAAATACAACATCGCTGACATCGCCGATACGCTCGTAAGCTGCGCTTGGCCCAAGGACCCACTCGTCGCCTCGACGCAGGACTTTCCAGGGTGAGTTTAAATCCAATAGAGCCAATCCGACGCGGTATATTGCTCCTGCTGTCGTATTACGGACGCCGTGATAAAATAACAACCAGCCTTCCGGCGTTTCGATAGGCTGACATGCCAGCCCGACTCGGTGGCAATCCCAATAGGCCGTCCTGGTCATAATTAACGGCCGGTGATCGCCCCAATGCTTCAAGTCCGGCGAGAAACTAATCCACATGTGAGCTTCGCCTCGAACGATAGGCCGGTGAATCAGTGCGAACCGCCCGTTAAACCTGCGCGGAAACAGGCAGGCATCCTTGTCCTCCGGAGGCAGCAGAGAACCCAGTCGGGCAAACGTTCGGAAATTCTTGGTAATCGCCAGCGAAACAACCGGGCCGCCCTCACTGAAGGAAACGTAGGTAACGGCAAATTGTTTTTGCTCCTCCAGCCATACAATACGGGGATCTTCCAGCCCCCACCTTTCCTCTCGGGAGCTTTGGTCAGCTTCGAGAGTTGGATTAGTGTCGATCTCCCAGTTCGTGAATCCATCGGCACTGCGGGCAACCGTCAAATGCGAAAAGCCGCGCATATCCTCAACGCGAATCAACAGCAGCGTTTCGTCATTTAACCTGGCCGCTGCGGGATTAAAGACGGCGTTTGTCGCATAGGGCCAATTATCCGCTGTCAGGATTGGATTACCCTCGTATCGCTGAAAAAGATCGTGTGCTTTTTGTTGTCGTAAAAGCTCTGGCATAGCTTCATCTCCTATTTCCGATTACCGACTTTAAATCGAAAATCGTAAATATTTATGCTTTAACCAACTGGGTTTCATACAGACTTTGGTACAATGGACAGGTCTTCATCAGTTCGTTATGCTGACCCTGGGCCACAATTTGTCCGTTATCCATGACTACTATTATGTCTGCTGTAATAACAGTGCTGAATCTATGGGCAATAATAAAACAGGTCCTGTCCTGCATAATTTCCTCGATAGCGCTGTGAATTTTAGCTTCGCTGTCGGCATCGACCTGGCTTGTTGCCTCGTCAAAAATCAGAATTGCCGGATTTTTCAGTATCGCTCTGGCGATAACGACTCTCTGCAATTGCCCGCCGCTCAGGCCGGCCCCGTGCTCACCTATGAGCGTATCATAACCATTCGGTAATATTGAGATAAATTCATCGGCAAACGAACGTTTTGCCGCATCAATAATTTCTTCTCTGGTAGCGCTTGGCCTTCCATAGGCGATATTCGCAGCCATCGTGTCATTAAAAGTTACCACATTCTGAGTAACCATACCGATCTGAGCACGCAGGCTTTTCAAAGTAACATCACGTATATCCACTCCGTCAATCAGTATCCGGCCGCTGTCGGTATTATAGAACCTGGGAAGAAGATTTATCAAAGTTGTTTTTCCGGAACCGTTCGGCCCGACAATCGCAACATTACAGCCGGCCCGGACAGTCAGATTAACCCCTTTTAATACAGGCGCTTCGCTGCCCGGATATGTAAAGACAACATCTTCGAATTCGATTCTATCGGTAAAAGCCGGCAGTTCAATCGCCCCGGGCTTTTCAAATTCAGCCGGCTCGTCCAAGACCGCAAATACTCTTTCGGCCGCGGCATTTGCCGACTGGGCCTTGTTCCAAATATCGCTGCTCTTGCGAATCGACTCTGCAGAAATACCAAGTGCGACTAAAAGCCCGAAAAACGAACTCGGCTGCATATTCGCACTGGTTACCCAATATACCCCGACCAGAAGGGCCGCTGAACCTGCTATCATTCCAAACACTTCCATTGTTGGGCCGGTTGCCGCTTCAACTTTGGTCATGCCAAGCGCTTGTTTCAAATATATACGATTGATTTTCCTGTAAACCGAACTCTCATGTTCTTGCTGGCTATAAACCTTCACTACATGCAACGCACTTACAGCTCCATCGAGTCTTCCGAGCATTTGGGCACTGCTTCTAAGCGAACGTCTCATATACTTCTTAATCTTTTTCCCAAGAAAAGCAGCCAAACCCAGTACGAAAGGCGCGCAGCACAAAAATATCAGTGTCAATTTGTAGCTAATCACCATAGCGCCAATCAGGCAAAAAATCGCCTTAATCGGCTCTCGTAACGCCTTGCCGAGCAGTATTTTCACCCCTCTTCCCGTAGCGTTTATATCATTTACTATTCGACTGATAGTATCACTGGTACCCCGGCTTGAAAAAAAGCCCACAGGCATCTCCATAGCGTGAGAAAAAACATCTTCACGCAAGTCGGCAATTGCTACCTGAACCACCTTCTCCGCCAGATACCTTTGGTAGAATGTTGCTATGCATCGAACGATAGTCACTATACCCATTAAAATAATTATGTGTATCACTGCTCGTGCTTTTACATTCGCAGCTATTCCACGTGGTATGAATCCGACTATCCATTTGGCGCTGTTAACAGCATAATCAACATAAAACGGATTGGTACCGGTATCCAGTTGTAGCTGTTGATCTTCTAATGCTCCATTTTGACTGGACCGCTGCAACTGCAATGTTACAGAACTTTCATCCGCAGCGTTAGCAAGCTCTTCGAGCAATCTGCCTCTGTTGACAGGCTCCAGGTCCTGCCTTATAGCATTACCAACACCGACAATCCTGTCCTGGGCCATAAGCCCGGCAGCTTCTGCCCGGCTCTTCAGTTCAACGTTTGTAATAAGAAGATAATACGCAATACTGTTGTTTTCGCTGTTAGTAAAATCTATAGTATCCGGCACATAAAAATCTATGCCATAACGCCAGTCGCAAATTTTTCTGTCCACCCATCCATGCAGCCCTTCTTCGCCCATCATTACTTTCAGCAGCGGGACAACTGTCATAAAACTCAGAGAAAACAGAATGCCTATTAATACCGCACTGATTACTATCACAATCAACTGGGGCCACTGCGGCCAGATATATTCGAATATGCGCCAAAATGCCTTCATTCGACATTTATCTCCAAAATATAAAGCTCGAATATTACTATCGCCGTATCGTCAAAAGCTCCGAACACAAGCCTCATACAATTTCAGTAATTCATTACAATTCGGGAACACTAACAAACTTCCCCCTGCCGGTCAAGCTTAAAGGTATTGACTACAAAAGCAATTTTTGTTAGTTTACCGGCTTTTTGGGAGTAAATATATGAAAATAGACTATCTGATTTTGGGTGGATACCAGACCAATTGCTATGTTTTACGTAAAGATGATTCGGCAAAGGACTGCCTGATAATCGATCCCGGCCTCGAAGCCGACGAGCTGATCGGACTCCTCGACGAGCAAAAATTGAATCCTGTCGCCGTGCTTCTAACTCACGGCCACATTGACCATATCGCAGGCGTAGCAGCCCTTCGAAACCGCTTTGCCGATATCAAGGTGTATATTCATAATCTCGACGCCGAAATGCTCACCGAACCGACTATAAATCTATCCGCCATGTCCGGCATAGCATTCGTCACCGATTCGGAAGACGTACCCTTAAAAGAGCGAGAGATAATCGACTTGGCCGGCGTGAAATTACTCGTGCTCCATACCCCGGGCCATACCCCGGGCGGCATAAGCCTGTACTCAAGACAAGCCGGCGTAGTCTTCGTCGGCGACACACTTTTCGCCGACTCGATTGGCCGGACTGATTTTCCCGGCGGCAGTATGTCACAACTGCTGGCAAGCGTTCGAGAAAAACTTTTCACTCTGCCGGGAGAAACAGAAGTCTATCCCGGCCACGGTCCGGCAACAACAATTGCCGCCGAAAAAGCTCACAATCCGTTCTTCTAATCGCAATAGCAATCATCTATCAACGAAATGAGTTATAGACACTGTACTTAGTGCCACTGAATGAGGACATTGGGAATATAAAAGAAGAAAACTAAAAATCGTAAATCGAAAACATGTCCCGAGCAAGGTCGAATGGATCGTAAATTGATTTACCCCCCGCCAACAAACGGCAGGGGCAACGACTGGATTCTAATTATAGAAAACGCAGAAATGAATTTTTAACTCTCTTAAGCTCAGAATTCAAAGATAAGATACTTCGATCCAAAACGCTCTCAACAAGTTAGATCAGAACTGCACCTGATTCCTTCGTATTCTTTTTTTAGAAAGCGAATGTTATTCCGGCACTGAATTCACGTAAGTTAAAGTTTTCTTCATAAGAAAATGGATACTCGTAAAGGATATAATCCGGACCAATATCTACTTCCTCCAATTCATCATCAAACTCTCCAAAATACTCCCGATAATCAAGACGAATGGCAATGGTATCTGTAATGAATATTTTAACTCCTCCTCCATAATTGAATGCGAAGGTAGTCTGATCAACCGTACCAATGATGCCGCCTCCTGCAGTAAGAAACGGAACAACGGGCCCTTTAAGCAGATGAAGCACTAAATCAAGGTCTGTCAAAAATAGTCCGGTAGTCTCATCCTCAGAGTAAACGTCCCCTAAATCATCAAATAATATTGCCTCGTATGTTGCCGAAGAATATCCAATATTCCAATCCATGCCGATATAGGGATTGAAATTATACCCCAAACGCAATCCGAAAATATCTCCATCGTCCGATTCTGTAATTATTGTCCTGTCTGGGGCAACATGAAAAATCTCTCCCATATCGGTTGTCATGGTCCCACCATAAAGTTCTAATTCCCATCCTTCTCTCACTTCCGCCATCGCATCTTGTAGAGGTAAAAAGCCTGCTATTTCAATGACTGCCAAAACAATCAACAATTGTTTTTCGATATTTTTCATACCAATGCCCTCAAAAAATTGTTATTTTAGAACACATTGCCGGAAGTTTTACCGGATGTTTTTAAGTTAAACAATCACTCCATCAAAAAGTCTCATGTATTATAATGGATAATATTTCTTCAATCAATAAAAAATAGGAAATTCTCATCAGAATAAGAATAAAATTAATAAGGATTCAGTTGGCATTTCACGATACTTAGGACACAAAAGCCATCTAATCCTTACACCTCCAACAAATGGCAGGGGCAACGACTGGGTTTTAATCATAGAGAACGCAGAAATGAATTTTCCGCTGCATTAATGCTCAAATACCTTTACTGATTACCTACACTTCTCGTACAAAATACTACTGTCTCATTACCTCATAAACACACCGCTAAAAACTCTAATAAGCTCATAGTCCTTTTGATTAGTCAAAAGGACTATGAGCATTATAATGCGGGGGGGACTTAAAACGAAATTGTGTTTGACTCCTTCAAATGGCCCAGATCAAATAGTACGCCGGTAAGTCAGTTATTTCGAAATTGTATCTGCCATCCTTTAAACTCTTACAATTGGCAGAATGAATAGACCTTTATTGAACTTTTCGTTTTATTCTTTTATGAACTTTTCCCCACGATTGTGTTATGAGAAAGCTCTGTTCGACGTTGTCAATCATCGTTACAAACTTATTGATCGGTATCGAAAAAGTCAAAACATCCTTAGACACATACGGACGTGCCGACACATCGAACATGCCCAGCACCGCTTTAGGACAGTCGGATTCTTTTTCGAGATAAGGATATTGAACGATAGAACCACAGCCGGCTGAAAATGGACAAATAACTCCGGCCGGACCGCTTACATCGAAGTTCGCCAGGGTAAACAGGCCGGAAAGCACATCCGGCGGCGCGAAAAAGATAACCACATCAGGCTCATCCGGCTCCTGCAGCTTGTCCCATCTCTTAAAGACAATAAACTTTCCCGGGGCCTCGAACTTGGGGGCGTTTTCAATAAATTATTTTACTAGCTCGGGAGTTTTTTTGTATCGTTCTCCTTCGAGTTTACCCGGAATCCCGCATGAAAGAAAATATTCGAAATTCTTCATAAGCTCCTGCGAATATCCGAGTTATCTCTTTCCACCAAAACAGCTAAAAGAATCGGTGTTGAAACAAATAGACCGACCTGTGAAAACTTTCGCTATATCCAGCATGATACACCGGTGATTGGAAGAGGATTGGATTAATTCCTCACCGGTGGGAGTATCGGTGTAATAAAAAATTAGAGGCAAATCCGCCGCACCAAAATACTTTTTCCAGAGTTGTATGAATTTTTCTTTTAAGACTATGTCCATCTCACGTATCCTTTTTTAATATTCTTCGAACACCACTCCATCATTCTAACAGCCGCCTTGCGAAGCTCAACTGAAAATCGAGAATCTCAGCTACATTCCCTGTCACGCCGAGCACAGCCCACCCCCTCGTCACCCCGAGCGCAGCCGAGGGGTCTAATCAAACAGTTCCGCGAAGCGGTTCCTTTTGAAATGTCATGTAAATTGTAATATAGATTTGTACCTTTGTCATTTCGACCGGAGGACTACAAAGTAGTCCGAAGTGGAGAAATCTATTAAAACAGATTTCTTTACTCCTCATAGCTACGCTCGAAATGACTCAATCGAACGTATTAATTTTGTTCAATTGGTATCACATCAGTCATACCAATCGTCACCAAGATCTTCCCACGAAGGATTGACCGAATCAATAAGTGCAACCTTCTTTTCACGCCTCCATGTTTTGATTTGTTTCTCTCTGTTAATTGCTGAAGCCGGTTCGCCTATCGCCTCAAAGTAGAGCAGACGTTCAATATTATATTTGTCTGTGAATCCCGGTATCAAATGGTTCTTATGTTCGTAAACTCGTCTCTTGATATCGCTTGTCATCCCCACATAAAGCGTGCCGGTTTTACTGCCCATGATATAGACATAATACGCTTTCATATTGATATTGTAACCTTTGAAATGAATTATACCAATTATGATTAAAATGTGCACCTCTTGTCATTCCGACCGGAGGGCCACAGGGTGGCCCGAAGCGGAGGAATCTATTATAAACAGATTTCTCGACTCCACTCCGTTCCGCTCGAAATGACGCGGCGGACGAAAACATTACATCCTGTTCCTAAACAGCTATGTAGACAATACCTTGGTCCACCGAACAAAGCACAGAACTTTCTGGGCCAGTTTCCACGTCATCCCGAGCGCAGCCGAGGGGTTTAATTAAACAGTTCCGAGAAGCGGCTCCTTAGCAAGTCAAATAGAATTACGAAAAAATTTTTGGTTGATATCATGAGATTTCAAAGGTATAATACAATTGAGATGTCTAAAATGAGCAAAACCGAGAAAATCGCCCTATGTATGCTTGCAATGTATCTATTGTTTCGTTTCCTCTGGGGTATCGTTGGAGATTTAGGATTTTTCAACACAGACTACGAACAAGAGATAAGGTTTTATGAGCAAAAGAGGGATGAGATTTTAAACCGCAAGACTCCTACGGAAATCGATAAAGTCAACCGATATGAAGATCTTAGGGAACTAGCAAGAAACGTAGGTGCTGGTGCGGAGAATACAGTGGTCGGTACACCCTACCCAGATCCGCGGGATGATCGAGCGACTAAAATACCGCATACTATCATATCCGAGTCTGAACTCGTCAACAATATCAATATGGCTCTCCAAACCAAAAGTGCCATATACGCACAAAAACAAGCCACAAAAAATAATATAATATCGATTTTTGCACTCTTAGTTTCTATTTTAACGGCACTGGGTTCATGCTTTGCCTTTTTGTACTTAAAACGAAAGTAAAGAAGCACCAGAATCAGCATGGGCATCGAAGCTGCGCCATCCTACATATCTGCATGTTCTTACTATGTACGCAATACGCACAACGCAGCACGCACAACGAATAAAGAACACCGTGTCATGGAGACCTTGCAATTGTCTATTTTCTATCGACTATTGACTATTTTATCTGCGTTCATCTGCGGTTAATTGAGAAGCGGCGTGTCACGGAGATTTTTTTAGAAAGAGCTTGATTTTTTGAAAAAATTTAGTATAATACCCAACAATATAGTATTTAGTGTATAGTATTTAGTATATCAAGAATGTAAAAGGCGGAGATCAGTAAATCAGGGTATCAGGCAGTGGTTATCAGGATGTCAGGTAATCAGGTTCGAATATCAAAAGTAAAAATCTGCGTTTATCTGCGGTTTGAATTCGTAGGCTGTTTGAAAAAACAAAGCCAATTAGCCGGCCATCGGCCGGAAATCCTAAATCCTAATATCTAAATCCGAAACAAGATGAATGGGTATGTTTTGAAAAAACAAAGCCAATTTGTGTCAGGGCTAAATTGGCGTAAACTCTTATATGAAAGGATATTACGGCAAAATAAAGCTTTTTGGAGGCACGAAAAAACAAAGCCAATCAAAGCCAATTTGCCGGCCGTTGGCCGGAAATGCTAAGCACTAAGCTCAAAATCCTAAAAAACGGCATTGAACAGAAACCGATTTGAAAAAACAAAGCCAATCTCTGAAAGGGCAAATTGGCGTTAAATCAGCATTGATAATGGTTTATGGAGATTTACACAATCGGAGACTGCAAAAAAACAAAGCCAATTCAAAGCCAATTTGCTGGATTTCCGCCTTCGCTGGAATGACAGGGTGGAACGGTAGAATTATTCCAAAAGGGGTAGAAAGGAGGCAAATGTAAAACGCATAACTAAATACGCAGAACTCAGCACGCTGAACGCTGAACGAGTTAGAAATTGTTATTAAGGTACTCCGGCTTGCCGTCGTCGCTGTCGTAGATTCTTTTGTCTTCGGTTCCGGCAGCGATACTGATGCGCTCGATACGTTCGGCCTTTTTTGTGTTACTGTCGATTGTGACCAGGATTCCGTTCATTTTGACGTCGCCGGTCGCTATCTCGAACGGAAAAGGCATCTGTGTCCGGAAGGCCTTCAGGACGCTCTCGGTGCCGCGGCCGAGCACAGAATCGTGAGAGCCGGTCATGCCGATATCGGTGATATACGCAGTGCCTTTGGGCAGAATTCGCTCGTCGGCGGTCACGACGTGGGTATGCGTACCAAAGCACAGGCTCGCCCTGCCGTCGAGATGGTAGCCCATAGCGATTTTTTCGCTGGTCGCCTCAGCATGAAAATCGACGATAACGATGTCGGCCTTCTGCTCTATTTGCGGCAGGATTCTGTCAATGGCTTCGTACGGACAGTCGCCGGGCTTCGTAATAAAAAGACGCCCTATCAAAGCAACGATTGCCACGGTCGGGCCTTTGGAAGTCTTGTAGAAGGCAAAGCCTTTGCCGGCAGCTTGTTTGGAGAAATTGGCCGGGCGAACGATGTTGTCCGCATTTTCCAGCGTCGGGATGATTTCCCTTTTGCGGTAGGTATGATCGCCCAAAGTAACCAGGTTTACGCCGTACCGCAGCAATTTGTCGTAGATTTGCCGCGTCAGACCGGAGCCGCCGGCGGCGTTTTCGGCGTTTGCTATGACGCAATCTATGCCATGCTCTTTGACAATATGCTTTAGCTTATCAGCAATGATCCGCCGTCCGGGCCGACCGACGATGTCACCTATACAAAGTACATTTATTTTCATTTTCGTATTTAGTATAACGACATACGAGTTTATTTTGCATATTCAACGCAGCGTACTTCCCGCAGCAGCGTTATCTGGATTTCGCCGGGATAGGTCATTTCATCTTCGACCTTTTTAGCAATATCGCGTGCGATTTTCATTGCCGATTCGTCGTCCACTTCCTCGGCACAAACGATGACCCGGATTTCACGCCCGGCCTGAATCGCGTATGCATTTTCGACGCCCTTGAAGCTGCCGGCAATTTCTTCGAGTTTTTCCAGTCGTTTGATATACCGTTCGAGCGTTTCTCTTCGGGCGCCGGGGCGCGAAGCGCTGATTGCATCGGCGGCGGCAACCAGCGGAGTATAAGGATTATCCGGTGGAATGTCGCCATGGTGCCCGGCAACGGCGTTGAGAACAACGGGCGATTCGTTAAAACGCTTGAGATAATTCGTGCCTATCGTGGGATGGTTGCCTTCGATGTCATGGTCGATTGCCTTGCCGATATCGTGCAGCAGACCGGCACGCCTTGCAAGCGAGCCGTCCAGGCCAAGCTCATCGGCCATGACCTGAGACAGAAAAGCCACCTCGACGCTATGGCGCAGGACCTTCTGGCCGTAACTTGTTCTGTAGCTCAAAGCACCCAACAGACTTACTATCTTGTTGTTCAGGCCCCGGATATTAGTCTCTACGGTGGCATCTTTACCGATCTGCAGCAGCTTATGATTGACGTCCTTTTTGGTCTGTGTGACAAGCTCTTCGATCCGGGAAGGATGTATTCGTCCATCCTGTATGAGCCGCTCCATCGAGAGGCGGGCTACCTCACGTCTGACGGGATTGAAGCCGCTGACAACTATCATGCCGGGGGTATCATCGACGATGACATCGACGCCGGTAGCTTTCTCAAAAGCCCGAATATTGCGGCCTTCCCTGCCGATTATTCTACCCTTCATATCGTCGTTGGGTATCTCGACAGTCGAGACGGTTGCCTCGCACGTCTGCTCTGCGGCGTAACGCTGAATGGCAGAGTTGATAATTTCCCGGCTCTTTTCGTCGGCGGTCTCATTGGTCTCTTCGACCTTGCGTTGAATCAGTGCTGACATTTCGTGCTCGCATTCGTCTTCGAGACGCTTGAGGAGCAGATCTTTGGCTTCTTCAACGTTCATTGCAGTAATTTTCAGGAGTTGGTTCTTCTGTTGCGCCATCAGAACGGAAAGCTGTTTTTCCTTCAGTCCGATATTATGCGCCCTTCTATCCACCTCTTTTTGCTGCTGCTTCAACGTATTTTCACGCTGCTGGAGCATTTCCGCATGACGATCAAGCCCATCCTCGCGTTTGGTCAACCGCATTTCATTTTCGTGCAGTTCAGCACGCGTCTTGTTGGCCTCGGCGGCGAATTCCTCCCGTTTTTTGATAGTTTCCGCCGCCGCATCGATCTGGGCGGACTTGATTATGTTCTCCGCTTCCCTTTTGGCACCTTCAACCTGCCGTTGCAGGTCCTGTTCCAGTGTTTTAGCCTTCGCTCTGGCTATTATCTGGCTAACCATTGCTGTCAGCCCTATACCCAGAAGAAACGCAATAATGGTGGCCATGATATCGGGCAGCAGAATTTCCATCATTATGGCATCCATAATATTCTACCTTTCCCTTGTAATTCTCAACGAGTTCTCAAAACATCGTTCATTTGGAAAGATCATGGGTATGCCGGCAGGAAAGCCGCAAAGAAATGGTTGTGAGTTACGAAATCCTTTTCACCCGAGCGCAGAATCAGCTACATGGTGCCAAAATATCCTCTAAATACGATAATTTAGGCATCAAGAGATTTATTTTTCTCCTGAAATTGGCCGATTTTATGCTCAAAACTAACACTCCCTCGCGTATAAGCGAACGCTTTATCAAGCAGATTTCGTTTCACGCTAAATTCACTTTTTACGCCAAAAAAGATATCCTGAATCAATTTAGTCATTCAGATTTTATACCGGCGCTAAAAAGCGTCTTTGCAACTTTAATACCTTAAAAAGAGAAGCTAACAAGCATTCTCCATTTCATGTGCCCCTTAGCATAGAAGCAATAAATCAAAAAGATAAGCGGGACACCCCATAATCTTAGTTAGTCAACTGTTGCCTACTTTACTTTATGATAGAGCCTTTCTGAAAATGGGTCAAGAAAAAAAATATGCAAATAGCCTAATTTGTAATTATTAACATCCCAGAGAATAATATAAAGTGGCTATTTAGCATCCCCTTATTATAGCAAATATTCCCATAAGTGCTTTATACACATATAATAAAGAACCATGATCATATAAATGAATCATCACACTATTGAACTTTTCGGAAACAGAACACAAAAGCTTGAGCTCTAAATTACTAATTATCTCGAATATTTCAAATTAGTTGCTAAAACCTGTAGAAAAGTATGAAATCTACCTCATTTAGACTAATCTCCACAAATGTAGCCTATAAGTGGTTTTATTAGTTGTTTTCTGACGTTACAATTACGGTCCTAAAATAAAAGATTTATTTTATGCTGAGCACCGCTTCAGGAAGGTGCTTCAGATGAAAATAGTGAGGATTATCCAAAAAATCACCTCTAAAATCAGTGTTTAGGCTATAGATTATTGCATCGTATCAAAGGTACCGTTAGAATTGGCAGTGATGGAGAAAGATTTAGACATTAATAAAATTGTCGGGCAGCACATTGAGATGGAGCGGTTTTTCACCGGCTTTTCTCTCAAATGCAGGTCTGAAACAAACGAAGCAAAGGATCAGGAGGACAATATGGCTGTCGCTGAGAAAACCGCTGAACTTGAAAAAATCGCTAAAGAAGTGAATGAATGTCGCAAATGTGAACTAGGCTCGCTTCGGACAAACACAGTACCCGGCGAAGGCAATCCGAATGCCCGCATAATGTTCATAGGAGAAGCACCCGGAGCAGATGAAGATGCACAAGGCAGGCCTTTCGTAGGCAGGGCCGGCCAGCTATTAGACAAAATAATTAAAGCCTGTGGGCTGAAACGAAGCGATGTCTTCATAGGTAATATATTAAAGTGCCGCCCGCCCGAAAATCGCGATCCCCGGGCCGAGGAGATAATATGCTGCCTGCCCTACCTCCAAAGGCAAATCGAGATAATCGATCCTGAGATTATAGTCGCCCTTGGTGCTCATGCAGCCAGAACATTATTAAATACTACCAAGTCGATAGGACAACTGCGGGGCCAGTTCCACGAATATTACACCGGAATCGGAAGGCCACCCGTGAAGCTGATGGCAACATACCACACTGCTTATCTGCTGAGAAATTATTCACAGGAGAACCGTCGAAGGGTCTGGGAGGACATGAAAAAAGTTCTCGTCGAACTCGGCTTGCCAATTCCCAAATAAACCCCAAGGCATCCAAACCTCACAGCTCATGATAGTAATAAATCAGAACTTGAAGCCTATTTTCTGCTAAAAAAACAAAAAATTTGTAACGAAAACCCTCTTTAGTCGTCTTATTATTTAGATTACCGAACTTTTACAATAACAGGAATTCAGCAATAATCAGAATATTTCTTGAAAATCAGACCATTTATATGTTAAAGTTATATATGGCCAGATTAAGGAGGCAGGCTTAGCGGTTTCCAGGAATTTTTGTATCTTCTCGTAAGCTGAATTTGTTTTGCTCCAAGCCTGTATTACAAATCCGGCCTATTTCTGTGCTTTGAACTTGTCATATATATATCGGAAAGGGCAAAAAAATGAAGAGAGCGATTCTACTAAGCCTTGCTCTATTGTCGATCGCAACTACACATGCACAAGCGGAAACACGATTCGTTCCGGCAGCTTATGCGACTATCCAGCAGGCAATAGACCTTAGTCAAGACGGAGATGTGGTTGTTGTTCATCCCGGTACATATCGCGAAAACATCAATTTTTCCGGCAAGAATATCGTGGTCACAAGCATAGATCCAAATGATTCTGAGACTGTAGCGTCAACAATTATCGACGGCCAAGGCATAGGCAGCGTGGTAGTTTTCGAAAACGGAGAAACCTCTGAAGCTGTGCTGGCTGGTTTTACAATCACAGGTGGTAACGGAACCAAAGACACAACAATGCCGGAAGTGAACTACCTATATTGGGGCGCAGGTATTTGTTGCATGAATGCTTCGCCAACAATCAAATGTAATGTGATTACCGACAATACCGGCCCATCGGATATGACAGGAGATGATTCGCAGCAGTGGAAATTGTGCTACGGCGGCGGAATTGGCTGTATCCAATCCAATGCAATTGTTACTCGGAACATTATTAAGGATAATTCCGCCTATGGGGGTGGCGGAATCATGGTATACCTGGAAAATACAAAGATCACGAACAATTTAATATATGATAATTCCGCATCTGCCGCCGGCGGCGTCTATATGATATACGCAGGACAACTTATCAATAATACTATCGTTGGTAACGATTCAATCTCGTCCCTGTCAGGTGGTAATGTTTGCGCCGCATCTCACATAGACATCGGTCAGTGCCAAATAGTAAACAATATAATCTGCAATGCCAAATCAGGAGGCGGCATATATACCGAAAATTTCGGAGAAGGTTATGGAGAAGATTATATAGCATTCAATAATGTTTGGAACAATCTGCCCGGCAATTATTACACAATAGACCCAGATACTTACGATATAATTTCCGACGACTCGACTGACAGAACCGGCCTTGATGGCAACATATCCGAGAATCCGCTTTTTAGTGATAATTTCCACATCGCCGCCGATTCGCCTTGCCACGATGCAGGAGATCCGAATTATATCCCTTATCCGTGGCAGCGTGATATCGACGGCGAATATGCTGTGATGGGCACTCGGGTTGATATCGGCGCCGATGAAGTTACCGGCAATTCCAGACCTGTAGCGGACGCGGGAGACGACCAGTTCTTCGATGCAATTGTTGCTAACGTCACACTCGACGGTACCGGCTCTTTTGATTTTGACAATGATGCTCTTTCCTATCAATGGCAGCAGACCGACGGCTCTAATGTAACTATTCTAAATCCTAATACGCCGGAACCAAGCTTTACGCCCCTTGTCGAGGATGTTTATTATTTTGAGCTTACAGTATTTGACGGCAGCTTTTACAGTCAGCCCGACAGCGTAATGATAGTGGTTGGCAACCGAGCCCCGTTTGCAGATGCCGGCGACGAGCAGGCTTGTGAACCCCGCCAGGAAGTAACGCTTGACGGCTCGGCGTCATACGACCTCGACGAGGGAGATACCCTAAGCTACAGTTGGTCTCAGATTTCAGGCCCGGGCGTGGAATTGCTGGATCCGAATACCCAAACGCCTCGTTTTACGCCCAACTTAATCGGAGAATATGTATTCGAACTTCTCGTAAATGATGGAGTAGATACGAGTTTACCCGATACCGTTATAGTTATATGTAGAATCGGCAGCGAACCCGATGCCTATGGCTACCACTGTATCGATAGCGACAGTTTCTGGGGACCAAAGTATAACTGGACAGATATTCAGCAAACAGGGACCATTATCACCGGACTGGATTACAGTTTCGAGGAATACGTAGGCCCATTCTCGCTCGGATTCGACTTTAATTTCTATGGTAATACTTATAAAAGTTTCTATGTTCAATCGAATGGCGTGATCAGCTTCAATGCAGGGGAAATAAGCTATCAAAATCGTCCAATCCCAGACGCTGATGAATATAATAATATCATAGCGTGGATGTGGACGTACATGTACCCTTCGGATTTCTCGAAAATTTACTATCAGCAGTTCAACAGTTTTACAGTCATCCAGTTCGTTGACTATGAGATAGCTTCCGGTGGCATCGTAAATGCAGAAGTAAAAATTCACAAATCGGGCAAAGTCGTCATTCAATACAAGGATTTTTCTGATGACGCTTATCTCAATCGACATACTATAGGAATAGAAAACGCAAACGGCACAATCGGAACGCAGGCGTCATTAAATGATCCATATTACCTTCATGGTGAGCTGGCAATAGAATTCTCACTCGGCCCGCCTACCAGGCCGGTTGCCGATGCGGGGCCCGACCAGCACATGGCAGAACCGCAGTTGATCACTCTCGATGGCAGCGGCAGCTATGTCTACGACCCGTGCAGTTTTCTCGAATACGAGTGGGACCAGCTTGAAGGCCCGGCCGTGGATCTTACTAATCCTACGAGCATGCATCCTTCGTTCACGCCCGAAATCGAAGGCGAATACCGGTTCGAGTTGGTGGTTATCGGTGCCGAGGATTTCAGCGAGCCGGACGAAGTGCTGATTCTCGTCGGTAATCAGGCACCGGTAGCCGACGTGGGATCAAATAAGGCCGCTTCTTTATCAAGCCGGGTTACTCTTGATGGTAGCGGTTCTTATGATCCCGACCTCATTGATGAACTGTCATATAAATGGACACAGTTAGAAGGGCCTGAAGTGAATCTCAGAAACGCAGATACGGCAACACCATACTTCACTTGCGATGAGGAAGGTCTATACGTGTTCGAACTGGTTGTCAGCGACGGATTTGTCGATAGCACCCCTCGTCTGATAGAAGTATCATCTGTATCTATAACAAATAACCAATATATAATCAGTCCAGGTTTCAATATCGACCAATATTTTCACTATCCGGCTGTTTCGGGCTCAAAAATCGTATACAGTGTAGGCGAATTCGATAATTATGAGTGGTCTATCAAGTGCAAAGACCTTCTAACCAGCGAACTCGATGAAGCTTTTCTTGGCGGCGGAATAAACACACAACCCAAGATTGACGGTGACATAGTCGTGTGGGCTTTCGGGCCAATCTCTCCAAGTTTCCTCGGCCCGGAATGTATCGGCATCGCCGCTAAAAATATCGCCACCGGAACAAATGTCACATTAAGACAATACAGCAACACCGAGTCCTACAGTCACCCGGCAATTTCAGGCAACAAAGTCGTCTGGCTCGAACATCTCAATATTAACAAGAATATCGAAAGCGAATGGGCCAATATGCCTTACAGTATCTGCGGCGCCGACATTACCGATCTGAACAGGCCGGTATATTTCACAATAGCCGAGCATGTCGGAAGACGCGATCCTTATCCCTTTGAAGATCCTGCAGAAGATTTCGACGATGTCATAGACATTCACGGAAACATTGTAGTATATGAAGCCAACGGTGATATTTATGGCGCCGATATCTCGAATTTAAACAATATCAAGGTCTTTACTATTTGCAGCAATCCGGCCCGCCAGTACGATCCTTCTATCTTTGGTAACACCGTCGTCTGGACAGATGGGCGAAACGACAGAGGCGATATTTACGGGGCCGACATCTCCGATACTGAAAATATCAAGGAGCTGGTAATAGCAAGGGCCAGCGGCTCTCAGCGGTCGCCGGATATCGATGGATGTTTGATTGTTTATATCGACGGAGGCAACTACGGCGGTACAATCAGAGTTTCCTGCCTGACCAAACAACTCGGCGTGATGGATGTAGAGATTACCAATTATCCCTACGGGTGGGGGCCGGCAATAAGTGCCGATACAATAGTCTGGCAAAACAGCAATTACGGCGAGATTGAGGGCATCTCGCTGGAATTCGCATACTCGGGTATTGACGGTGCCGTTGAGAATCTGACTACAGGCAACTATTACGACTATATCCAGCACGCTATCATTGCCGGCCAGACTTCTGATATGATAGTAGCCAGCGAGGGAATCTATAACGAAAGCATAAATTTCAAAGGCAGAAAACTAACGGTCCGCTCGCTCAATCCTGATGATCCTGCAGTCGTAGCTGCAACTGTTATTAACGGCAGCGGTCAGGTAGCAACATTCTCAAGCGGCGAAGACGCCAACAGCATCCTCAGCGGTTTTACTATAACCGGAGGCAGCAACGGCATTTACTGCACCGAATCAACACCGACAATCGCCGAGTGCATAATCACCAGTAATAATAACGCCGGCATCAAGTTATACAGTGGCGGCAATCCGACAATCACCAGGTGCAGTATCATCGCGAACGGTGGCGCCGGTATAGAAATGCATCCACGTAAGGCTCCAAGGTTCACTTCCTATAACTATCCTCAGATCAGCAACAGCATCATCGCACAAAATATATTACAAGGTATCTTCGGAGGCGTTCCGACAATCACAAACTGTACGATTGTCGAGAATCTCCAGGACGGTATCTATGGCTCCTTGCCAACGGTTACCAATTCGATCATTTATTTCAACGGCAATTCAATTGCAGAAAGTACTGCTACAATCACCTACAGCAACGTTCAGGGCTCGTGGCCGGGATTCGGCAATGTCGACATCTCCCCGCTATTTGCCTTCCCCAGTATGATAAGTTCCAACAGCACATACATCGGGGATTATCATTTGAAATCTCAGGCCGGTAGATGGAATCCGGACAGCCAAACATGGGTACAGGATAACGTTACGAGCCCATGTATAGACAAAGGCGATCCGACTTCTCCAGTTAGCGATGAGCCAGCTCCGAACGGCGGCATTATAAATATGGGCGCCTATGGTGGCACAGCCCAGGCAAGCATGACACCAAGCGATTAGTCATCACAGACTGAATTTTTCTTGAACAGGCATTAGTCATCTTGTTCTCTACAAGATAAGGTGTTACTATATCACATAATTTTGTTCTCTACCCTATTTACGCAATAATCGGCTGGAAAGAAGGAATTAATGATGGAGCAAAAGACAGAATCCATTGGAACAAAAGTTGCTCGTCACAGTTTTTTGCCGGCCAAGCGGCAAGACTGTCACGGCGGAACGATTATTAATATCATCACTGCTATAATCTTTTTTGGGCTTATTGCTTTAGGCGTCTTATGGGTAATCAAAAATGTGGGGGAGGCAGGACAGCAATATACCGACGGCATGATAAAAACACAAAACAAAGCAATAGACGTAAAGTGCCAAATGAATATGCGAACCATTGCACAAAATATACAAATATATGCCTTGAGCAATGATAGTTTTCCGCCATCACTCGAAGCATTGATAGAATTCTGCGGCAGCACACAACTTTTTCAATGCCCCGACCCCGAGGGCGGCAAGTATGTCTATATCCCCGGTCAAAATAACAACATGCCACCGACGAATATTTTGCTGTACGAACCTAAGCCTGTTCACAATGATCGCTGCAACGTATTGCGACTGAGCAGGCAGATTGAATCACTGAGTCCTGAAGAGCTTAAACAGGCTGTTGCTCAGACGCATGCCAGCCTCAGATAATTTAATGCTGTGTGAAATTTACCCTGGAAGTCATTAAGAAAAAGGAATTGACAATGTTGATTTCGAATCAAAGACTCACAAGAACGAGTTATTATGCAACATTTCTAATTCTATTTGCTGGGATGACAAGTGTCTCTACAGCAAAGGTCGCATGCATCCGACTTACCAGTGAACATACTGCCGACACGACAGATTTGAAACGGTTCCGGCAGTTCCACCAATGGAAAGATAAAACCGGCAACGATCTGGCTATCGCCGTTTGGAAGTATTTGTGTGGTTACGAAACAGGTCTTTACCATTTCAATGAGATTCTTGAAGGCCGAGACACATTTGACGAATACGCGACGGTACGCGATCCTCTCAAGATAATGAATGTTTATAATATGGCTTATTGTGGAATATTCGGACCGGTCATGGACAGCATATTCCAGGGCATCGGCTTTGAGCAAGGGCGTTCGTTCGGCCTCGAACTTTGGAACCACTGCGCAACAGAACTCTGGTACGATCAGGCATGGCATTACTATGATTTGGATGTCCGCGGCATATTGGTTAATGCTAACGGGGTAGTAGCGAGCCTTGACGAAGCCAAGAAAAATAGAAGTTTATGGACGAATCCCCCGATTAAGGTTGAGCCGTTCTTTCCGAAAGATGAAGACAAAAACAAGGTGTTCGAGATTTATCGTGACAGCAGGGTTCATTATTATTACCGCTGGTTCGAAGGAAGCCATACGATGGATTTTTATCTACGCCAGGGCGAATTATTCACACGCTGGTGGAATCCGCAGGGCGGCCGATGGAATCATCTGCCCAGATACAACAAGACTAAATGGATTAAAGACCTCATCCAAACCGAACCGGTGGGAGCCAAACCAAATCATCGAAATTTTACACGATGGAATCACGGCAACGGCTTCTTTCATTACGCACCGGATTTGTCCGAAGATTCAACAGATTTCGAGGACGGCGTTTATGACGTTGATAATCTCGTCCCCGGCAAAAAAGGACTGCAACTTAAACAAGCAGGTGAAGGATATGTCATTTTCGAAGTCTTCACTCCTTATATTATCGTAGCAAAAATCAACGACATGGATGACTTGACCGACGATACGGAAGCCTCGGCCGTGACAATAGAATCTTTCCTTCCCGTTATCGCAAAAGTGTCACTGGACAACGGAATTACATGGCAAGCGGCAGGAACGATAAAGCCGGGTGGAAAAGCAAATCTTGACCTGACACATAAAGTCAAAGGCACTTATGGCTATCTTTTAAAACTCTCCACATCCGGCAAAGAAGCGGCTCCAGCAATAAAATCCATAACTATTGACACCTGGGTGCAGGTCGCTCCGATCAGCTTGCCGAGGCTCAAAAAAGGAAAGAATCATCTGCAGTATCAACTTGGCGATCGCTATGGTCTTGTCACAATTCCTATGCTGGTAAATCCAAATACTGCCGATCCCGCCGACCTGCAGAAACATCTGATTGCGATGCCGGAAAATTATGACCCGGAGCGGCATACCTGCCGTATCAAAGGCGATGCTATTTTGCGTTTAACAGCACCTAAGGGGATGAAAATCGCGTGGTTTAGTGCCGGAGCGACATTTCGGACTTACCAGGGACAACATGCAAGCAAAACCGACAATCGTATTGCATATTCCGCGGATCGACCGGCAGACTTCAAAGAGATATACAAATCATCTGTGCCGACATGGACAAATCACTGGCGATGTAACTGGGACACCGATATTGTGCTGGATAAACCTGCAGAGCAGGTTTATGTAAAATACACGGGAAATCCGGGTCTGAATGTAATTCGGGCATGCCTGCATTTGCTGCCAAAGCAACCTCCAAAAACAGATCTGCACATCATACACGGCTTTAGCATAAACGGGCGACTTCAAAAAAGAACAATAAACATTGATCAACCCAACGACTACACAATCGAATGTGAAAGTGAGCCGGAAAACGTTTTCATCGAGATGGCTATCCCATCCGGATAGAAACCTGCTACTGTCCCGTCAGGAAGCCAAGTATTTTTCCATTTATTTTATTGACATTACACGGTTACTGAGTATATTCGAAATGTTTTTATAGAGTACATTCTTTCAACTCTCAAGAACGTATTCTTAACAAAATTAAATAGAGAGTTATTAAGTCGGCCTTTTTAAGGCCGGGGAGAAGTACCAGTGAGTACAGGTAAGGTAAAATGGTTTAATTCAAGTAAGGGATATGGCTTCATCGAGCCTGACGACGGAGGCAATGATTTGTTTGTCCATCACTCCGAGATTAAGACGAACGGTTTCGCTTCGCTCAATGAAGGCCAGAAGGTTGAATACGAGATCGGAGAAGGCAAAAAAGGTCCATGTGCGACCAATGTAATCCCAGGCTAAGCAAAACAACACCTGCAGGAAAAATCAAATATCAAATTTCAAAAATTAAAATTGTGGAATCATCGCTTCGCGATGATAATATCCTTAATTTTGCACTTTGCATTTTTACTTTTGATTTTTTCAATCGGTCAGTTTTTCCACTGCTTTAGGATTTCCAGGCACTCGATCATTGCCCGGCCGCTGTGATAACCTGCTTTCCATATGCTGGCTTTATCGCCCTGCACAGTACCTCTTGTAGTGACACTGGCGTGCCATTCGCCATGTTCAAAGTCCACGAGATACTTTTCGATGTAATTGTAGGTCTGCTCGAAGATATCCAGATACTGCGGATCATCCGTGAGCCGGTGCATATATAATGCACTGACAACGGCCTCTGCTTCGACCCACCAGACTTTTGTAAGTCTGTCGGCTGGCTGGTTGAAAAGTCCGCTGTCGTAAAAGCCGCCGGCGTTATGGTCGTAACCGTACTTTAGGGAATAGCCAAATAAAGTTCGATACAAGTCGCCGAACGGATAGTTAGCAATCTCTGCTGCATCACAAGCTTCCATCAGCAGCCAGACATTCTCGATATCGTGGCCGTATGAGATCCGCGCATAGTCTGCTTCCAGCCTGGGGGTCCAGTCACGATCATATTTATCCGTACAGGCGCCGATGTCTTTTCGCACGACGGCATTGCTTTCGATATTGATAAGCTCCAGCAACCGCTCACGGCCCAAAGGCAGCTTGCAGGCCCGATAGTACGTCGTCATTGCTTCCAGTAAGTGCAGGTGCGTGTTCATCAGTTTCATATCTGCCGGAGCGCCCATATAAGAATTTTCGCCGGCGCCGACAGGTGTCCAGTCCTCATTGAAAAATTCGATATAGCCTCCATATATTTCGTCGTGGGATTTTTCCTCTAACAGATCAAAGAATCGTATCGCAAAATCCAGCACATCCTGCCTTTCGGTAGCCAGAAAATATTCCGAAATAGCATAGAGTGCGAAGGACTGGCCATATAGATGCTTTCGAGGCATGAGCTTTTCATTGCCGGTAGCATTGACTTCCCAGTAGAATCCGCCGTTCTCAGCGTCCCACATCTTTTCTTTCAGGAAGCGATAGCCGTGCTCTGCTGCTTCCACATATTTTTCGCCCTCATATCCGGCGCGGGCCAGACGAGCGAAGAGCCACATCGTCCGGGCCTGAGTAACAATCATTTTTGTGCCGGGACCTTTAGGCTCACCTTTCGGTCCGAAGTTAATCGTGTATCCACCGTTGACGCGATCCAGACTCTTGTCATACCAGAACGAAGCAATGTTGTCCTGCAGCACCTTCTCAAGTCTTGGGATGGCGCTGTCGGCCATTTCCGCCCGGCTTTGAGCCGCAGGCAGCCCCGAGCAAATCGAAAGCAAGATAATTAAAACCGGAATCAGGCAGCATTGAATACTTCTGCTTTTTAAGCCGATCATTTTTTCTCCTTTTCATCGTACTTTATATACGTAAAGAAAGTCACCGTGGCGAATGTATAGACGTCCACCACAGATGACAGGGTGAGCCCAACTGTTGCCCTTACCGCCTTTTGGAATATCGAATGAGCTGACCAATTCATAACCGGTTGCTGCAGGTCGAACGAGTCCCATTGTACCGTTTTCACTCAGCGTGTACAACATTCCATCGGCATAAGTAAGCGAGCCCTTGCCCACGCCTTTGTCCATATACTTTTTCTCACCGGTCTGCCAGTCGAGACAAACCCACAGCTTACTGTTTCGGAACGTGCTGTTGCCATGGATATTTCCATTGACAAGCAGCGCCCCGCCATGGTGACAATCAAGCTCCTGTGTTCGCCACAATTCTTCAAGTGAACCTTTGCCGTCTTTGACATTAAGCTTCCATTTAACTGAACCTGTTTTAAGTGTGCTTATAAATATCTCGCCATCGTGGAATATGGGCGTCATGACATTTTCGTCCGCATAAGATTCATGCTTAAGACGCCAGAACAATTCACCAGTATCGGCATTGACACCGATTATGTTTTTTGCCGTCAGCGCAATAATAATTCGCAGTCCCTGATACTCAATCAGAGTCGGAGAACTGTAGCCTGCCAGGTCTTTTGTGCTCGGAGCGGTCCAGACGACAGAACCGGTATTTTTATCCAGCGCAACCATAGAAGTCTGCGGCCCTCCCGGACAGCAGATAAGATGCTGTGCATCGATCAGCAATGATTCGGCCAGTGCCCAGGTGTTCGCCTTGCTTTTAAATTTCTCGAGGGTATTAAAACCCCAAATCTTCTTTCCCGTTTTGGCATCAAGGCAGACAAGATTTCCAATCGGACTTTGATGATAGAGCCTGTTTCCGTCGATAGTCGGAGTGCTGCGTGTTCCGGGTCGGTCCCCCGTCCAGCCGGGGCCGTTCCTGACCTGCCATTGAATTTTCCCATCCATATTCATGGCTGTGATGACCGTATCTTTTTCAATGCTGCCGGCGGTATAAATCATCCCACCGGTAATTGATACGGTTGAATATCCATGCCCCAAACCAGTGGTTGTCCAAAGTAACGCCGGCCCGCCTTCCGGCCATTTTTTCAAGAGACCTTTCTCTGTTGATTGGTTGTCCCGGTTCGGCCCATGAAACTGAGGCCAACAGGGATTCGAATCAGCACCATGAGCAACGCTCGTACCAATCAGAGCGCCAATTAGAACAATAAAAAAATACTGCCGGATTCCGACCATTGACATGTGTTATTCTCCTTCCATTTAGATAACATATATTCCGGTTATGCAGAGCTGCTAAAACCAACACCGGCTTTGATTTTCTAACATACGAACAAAGAAGCTTTTGTCTTAGTCGGTTTTGCTCTCTTAGCTGAGTAGCTTTGCCACTTTTTCTCTTAAGACATCAAAATCCACAGGCTTTTCAAGAAAATCCGTCACAGGCATCCACTCGCTGTCTATGTCATTTGGACCAAAACCCAGAGGGAACTTGGCATTAATCGCTGTAAGCATCAGAATGGGAACCTTTTTGAGCTTTTCATTCTCATGGCGCATTGTGCGAGCCAATTCAAACCCTGCCGAAGAATCCTCAGGGAACATAACGTCCAGGAGCACTAAATCCGGAGTTCTATTTTGCATGCTTTCAAAAGCACTTTCAGTATCATATTTGTTCTGTACTTCATGCCCTTCATTTTGTATGACAAGTGCTATAGTCTCTGCGAAATCCTGGTCGTCATCCACAATCATGACATACGCCATCTTTTTTCTCCTAATTTTATATTTCTAAGCTTTCATCAAAAGTGGGAAATCTCAGCTCAAACTTCGTCCCGCACCCGGGCTGACTCTCCACCCTGATACGAATTCCATACATTTCAGCCACATGCTTCACGATAGCCAAACCCAGCCCGGAAGACTCTTTATTATGCTCTACAGCCTCTTTCGTTCGATAATGCTCCTCAAAGATACGAGGCAGCTTATCCGCAGGAATGCCTATTCCGTTATCTTTAATAACGACAACAGGCTCCATATTCGGCCCCGGTTTGCAGGAAACATTTACCTGCCCGTTTCTATGCGAGTATATTACCGCATTGTTTAGCAAATTTACAAACAACATTTTGAAATGATCTTCAGCACCCAGCATCGCAACCGGCTGGATGTCCGTTTTGATAGTTACGTTACGCTCCTTAGCAATAATTTCAACCTGAGATACGCACCACTCCAGCAGTTCGGTCGAAATCATCCTGACTCGGGTAAGGGTTTCCATGCTCGTTGAACTGAGATTTGCCAACTGGAGCATCTCCTGGATTTCGGCAGTTAAGCGGCGACATCTCATCGATATTCGCTCGATCACCTTCAGTGATTCTTCCGGTATCTCGCCACAATACCCCTGTAAAAGCAACTGCGTATTGGAATAAATTGCAGCGAATGGAGCCTTTAACTGATGAGTCGTCGTGAGCATATGCCGGGACCGTTCCTCGGAAGCTGCTACGAGCCTGCGGTTGGTCTCAGCAAGTTCGAAATCTCTCTTGTGTACCATTGATGACAGATGAGAAGCAAGATACCACACGGCCAGCCAGATTCCAATCGTGAGGAAAAAATTGAACACCAGCATTGTCAATATCGGCGCACTATATGCTTCACGAAACGAACCTTCAAAAAAACTCATGGATGGCAGAAGTTTCAGAACATATTCGGCAATGATACATGCCGCGAACATGCCGATTGCCATAACTGTGACAATCAGGCTCTGCCTGTTCGAGAAAAACACGCACGACAGAACGATATGAAATAGATACGCAAACGCGATACTCGTCTCAAGGCTGCCGATAAAATAAACTACCACAGTAAGTATCACCAAATCCACTGTAATCTGGCCCCATAAGTTAGTCATGATCTGTGCCGGAGCAGTCCTCGTCTTGGCCAGATAAAGAAAAACAAGATTACTAAGAACCAGAATCGCCGCCGTAGTGAAAGGCCATACGCCGGGCCGGCGAATACCAAAAGGTTCCATCAATTGATCAAACATGCCAAAAATACCATAACAAACAAGAATGGCAATCACCAACCATCTGAACTGACAAAACCACGATACATTATGTACAAGCAAAGATTCCGAAAAAGAGCTTTCAGAGCTTTTAGGTCCAGCGCTGGTTGGTATCTCTCCCGAAATGGACACCATCGGTTGCTGTGGCGGCAATAGTTCATAAGCTGCTACCTGATTGATTTCATCTGAAATCATAAAAAATAATCTTTCACAAATTTATTCTTATAATACCAATACGCTGCTCATCATAGCATAATCGGATGCGTCCGGCAAGCCGACTTCTTATACAGTTGTAGTTGCGCCATGAGTTCTTTACGGAAATCTAATACTATAAAAATCGATTGAATAATTGGAAAGGATTTGGTAAGCTGAAGATGCAATGATCATGATTATGATAGTGAATTTATGTATATGGCAAATATCCGACTAAAAAAACAATTCTATATAAACACAACTTACAGAATGATTTAGGCCTTTCCTACCATAGGAGCACCAATTTAATGCTGAACGACGATAACAGACTCACACATAATACAAGCCTCGGTTCTCATATGAATTGGTATTTTTATCTATTGATTCTCATTGGCTCTGGCCTCGTTCCAGCAATATTTTTCCCAGCAACCGCGTATGGGTACGACTGGCCTATGTGGCGTTACAACGCCCAGCGATGCGCTGCATCACCAGAACAACTGCCAGCTAAGCTGAATCTGCAATGGATTCGTGAAATGGCCTCCCCTAAGCCCGCCTGGCCGGCAAGCCAGGACAGATTACAGTTCGACACTTCATACGAACCTGTTGTTGCCGGCAAAACTATCTTTGTCGGTTCGATGGTTTCAGATAGTCTAACCGCCTACGACACAGAGACGGGAATCGAGAAGTGGCGTTTTTATGCTGATGGGCCTGTTCGTTTTGCTCCTGTGGTATATAAGGACAAGCTCTACTTCGCCTCGGACGACGGATATTTATACTGTCTAAACACCGAGGATGGTTCTCTTATAGAGAAGTTTCTCGCTGGCCCGGCAACAAATAAGGTAATCGGCAACGATAGACTGGTCGGCATGTGGCCTGTACGAGGCGGCCCGGTACTGTACGACGGTACTATATATTTCGCAGCCAGCATCTGGCCTTTCATGGGGACATTTATTTACGCAATCGACGCTGAGACGGCAGATATCATCTGGACCAACAGCGGCAGCGGTTCGACGTACCTTATGCAGCCTCATAGCAGTCCCGCCTTTGCCGGCGTGGCACCGCAGGGATATCTGGTCGCGACAGAAGACAAACTGCTGATAGCCGGTGGACGTTCTGTACCTGCCGCTTACGACCGCAGGACAGGGAAGTTCCTATATTATCATTTGAATAAATACGGCAAGATGGGCGTCTGCAAGGTCATGGCCTCAGGCGATTATTTTTTCAATGACGGTTCAATATATAAGCTTTCCGATGGCTATGGAATCTCTCGTGCACCGGCTTCGGTCATAACAGACAACATCATCATCGGCATGAGAAACAATGCTGTTGTGGCCTATCAGATAGAACCGGGAGCCAAATCGGCAAAAGATATCTGGCAAACAGAATCTTTACCACAACTCGACAGGATCCATATCACAGCCGGCTCTCGTGTTTATGGCAGCGGCAAAGATGGCACTATCATAGCGATCAACATCCCCGCCGGTAATAGTAAAGCCGAAGTTTCCTGGCAGGCAAAAGTGGACGGCGAAGTCTGGAGCATGCTCGCAGCGGACGGAAAGCTTTTCGTAATAACCCTTGAAGGAAACCTTTACTGCTTCGCAGAGAAGAAAACCGAGCCGATACGTTATGCATTAGAATCCAAACCTCTGTTGGCCGGTACAGGTCAATGGGCAGACAAAACCAAACAGATTTTGGGAATGTCAGAGCAAAAAGATGGATACTGCCTATTGCTCGGTGTTGGAACAGGCGAGCTTCTCTATGAGCTGCTGAATCAATCAAACCTGCATGTAATCGCGCTCGATCCCGATGCCGATAAGGTTGCTGCAATTCGCAGAACACTTGATGAGGCGGGGATGTACGGAAATCGAGCATCTGTTCATCTTGGCGACATAACAACAATGCGGTTTGCCCCTTATGCGGCGAATCTGATCGTCTCGGAAGATCTTAAAGCCGCCGGCACCGGGAAGGCTGATGTTTTCATTGAGCGTGTTTTTCATTCGCTGCGCCCGTATGGCGGTACTGCCTGCTTTTCAGTTCCGCAGATTAAACACGCAGCGGTTTTCAAACGGATGGCCGACTTGAAACTGCCCGGCCGGGAAATTGCAAGTTCCGGGGATTTTATCAGATTGACCCGAGTCGGCCCGCTGCCGGATTCGGCGGACTGGACTCATCAGTACGGCGATGCCGCAAATACCGTGATGTCGTATGACAAAAGTGTCAAAGCACCGCTGGGACTTCTCTGGTTCGGAGGGCCGCCGAATGACAAGATTTTGCCGCGTCACGGCCACGGACCATCGCCGCAGGTAGTCGGCGGCAGGCTTTTCATCGAAGGACGAAACATGATTAGAGCGGTTGACGTCTATACAGGCCGCCTGCTTTGGGAAAGACAGTTCGAAGACCTCGGCAAGTTCTATGACAACACGGCTCATCAGCCCGGTGCCAACGAGATCGGGAGTAATTACGTAACTGTATCCGACGCCGTCTATATCGTCTACGGCGACAAGATACACATCCTGGATCCGGCTACGGGAAAAACTACCAACGAATTCTCATTACCCGGCCAGGACAAACCAAACTTCGGCTCTCTGGCTGTCTGGGAAGACCTGCTGCTGGCAACTTCTTCACCGCTTCATGTTCCGCTGATAGATGGAACGGGTAGTAAAATTTTACCCCAAAAAAGCAAATCAATCATCAAAAAAGGAGCTGATTGGAAACATTTGGCCGGCGCTCACCCCAGCAGAGGATGGATGCAGCCGAATTTTAATGATGTTAAGTGGAAGACTGCTCCGGCGGGATTCGGTTATCGTGATGATGATATCAAGACTATGTTAAAGAATATGCGAAATCGTTATTCAGTCGTCTATTTACGCAAGTCTTTTAACCTGACCGAGCCGGACAAGATTGCAGAACTTGGATTGGTTGTGAAATACGACGACGCATTTATCGCCTACCTTAACGGCCAGGAGATACTCCGCGTGGGTGTTACAAGCGGCAGCGGACGAAGAACATCTGGCATCAGAAGACACGAAGCTGATAACTGGGAATATTTCAGGATTGATAACCACGCAAATTTTCTGCGATCCGGGACGAACGTACTGGCAATCGAAGGACACAATGAAAAAGCCAGCAGCAGCGATTTTTGTCTCCACCCCTATCTCGTCGCTGTTGCGAATGGAAAATCCGGAATTGCCAAGAGTATCGGAGGTTTCGCCCTGGATGATGTCACTGGTATAACACCGAACGCAGATTATTCATCCGGCAGCAAAATGCTCGTAGCCATGAATCGTCACACAGGCGATGTTCTCTGGAAACGCAATGCAGACTACTCCTTCCGCCACAACGCAATCGCTATGGCTGTCGGAAAAGTCTTTTGCATCGACGGCATGAGCGACGCCAAGCTTGCTACTTTAAGACGCCGGGGGATAAAATCCACGAAAGGTCACACTCTATATGCATTGGAAGCCCGGACGGGCGAAGTGATTTGGCAAGCAAACAAGGACATCTTCGGAACATGGCTTGCTTATTCAACCGAACATGATGTTCTTCTCGAAGCGGGCAGCCGATCCGGCGATAGGGCAAATGACGAAGTAGATCAGGGCATGGCCGCGTACAGGGGAACCGACGGACAAGTGCTCTGGCGAACCGATGACAGATACAAAGGGCCGCCTATAATATACCATGACTGGATTATAACTCAAACCGGCGGCGGCAGCAGTTCTGCAACCGACGAGGCAAAAGTCTTCAAACTGCTCAGCGGCAAATATGTCACACGCGAGCACCCTATGACCGGCGAGACAATCCCCTGGAACTGGATTCGCTTCAAGGGATGCAATACGGCCATAGCCAGCGAAAACCTGCTGACTTTTCGCTCGGCTTCGGGTGCGTTCGTGGACTTAACCGCAGGACAGGGAACAGCAAGTATCGGTGGATTTAAGTCCGGCTGCACATCAAATCTGATCATCGCCAATGGCGTGCTAAACGCTCCCGACTATACACGAACCTGCATTTGCAGCTATCAGAATCAGGCGTCACTCGCATTGATTCATATGCCGGAAGTTGGCTACTGGACTTTTGATTATTATCTTAAGCCGAGCGAGCCGATCCCGGTCAAACAGGTTGGGATTAACTTCGGTGCTCCAGGCAACCGCTATACGGAGAATGGAACTTTATGGCTGGAATTCCCCAGCGTCGGCGGCCCTTCACCGGATATTCCGGTTCGAGCAAGCTATGAAAATCCTAAGTGGTTCCGGCATCACAATTCGCGTGTGGAAGGCGAGTTTAGCTGGATTGGCGCCTCAGGTGTAACAGGGCTCAGGGAAGTGAATATTCGCATATTCATTCAACCGGGCAAGAATCCTTCAAGTGTCAACGCCTTCGACAAACACATTGAAAAGATTCCAACATGGTCCGAAGAAGAGATAAAAGGAGCTTTCGAGCAACCCCGGCCTTATACAGTGCGACTGCTCTTTGCTGAGACCGAGGAATATGGAATCGGACAGCGTATTTTCAATGTCTCCATACAAGACCAACAGGTACTCGAAGCATTCGATATCGTCAAAGAAGCCGGCCGAATCAATCAGTTCGTGGTGAAAGAATTCAACCGAATCAATGTAATAGATGATTTAAAAATTGTGTTTACTCCGACAGCAGAAAGTCAAGCCCCCCCCCTGCTCTGCGGAATCGAAATCATTGCCGAAATTGATGAACCGGAGGAGAACTAATCAATCACAACAGGTTTTTAATGCCTTCTGCTGCGATACTTCTTGATCTTAAAGGTAAAGATGGTCTCAACCAGCCACGTCTCTTGTCATAATTAATTTCGCTCCTTTTGCCTTCATCTTGCGTAAAGCTAACTTCGCTTCCTTATTGTTATGCGACCCAAGAGCATCTACAATAATTCTAACCTTTTTACCTCTTTGAAGCAGGCCCATAGCTGTCGCTCTGACAGCATCTTCCGTGCCAGCACCGATTAAGACAAACTCATCAGCTTGTACTTCGCTAAGCAGCCTTTCTATTCGAGGCTCATCAAAAGGATCGATGCAGCGTTTGTGTAGAATGACCTGTTTGTAAGCCAGTAGAATATCAGCTGGTAAAGCATTTTTATTGTCAGCCGGGTAACTCACCCGATGGCTCAGTAATGTACACGGCAACTTTTTCTGTCCCTCGGTGCCGTCAAGGCAATAGCTGATTTCGCTACAACCATTATTGTTGGGATAAACCTCAGCAATTGAGATTACAGGGACTTTCTCGCACCTGGCCCATGACATTACTCGACGAATGTTAGCCAGAACTTCTGCTTGATTCCTAACGCACGCACGGCCGTTGGGGAGTAAAAAATCATTTTGTGTGTCAATGTCAATCAGGAAATGACAACGTCGTTTTGGGTGTAATTGCAAAAACATTTTCAAACTACCTGTCACAATCACTCCCGACCTGTCCCTAAACAACCCATTTAATGTGTGTCTACTTAATAGTGCCATCTCGCATGTCACACGTAACACTTTTCCTTTACGTTGGTTTCTATATTCCGACAATGAATATGTTTCTGAGATGAATACAGAAGAAGACCATGGCCCAAAAACATTATAGGACCTTTTCTACAAAATTATTTGTAGCCTCTTGAAACAATTATACGAGAGCTTTATAGACCTGGCGGATGTTATCAATGATATAATTATTGATTCGCTCGGTGTATTTCGCGCCGACACGGACCTGGACGAAGCGGTCGAAAATTTCCAGCGTTTGCCGGCAACTATCGGGGCCGTACTTAATTTTCCTGCCTTCTGTGCTGTTAAACGAGGGCCAATCCGGGTGCCGCATCCGCTTGTTGATCACGGATTCTGCAATTGGAAGCAGAACTGATCCGGTCATTGTTGATGCAGGTACCTTTCGCTGCCTTAGCTCTCGGATGCACCGATCACGAGTAGCCTTATCCTGCATTTCGAAAAAGACGGCATACCCGATGTCGCCATTTGGATCGGGACGGTGACGCAGGCGAATACCGGGGATTTTTTCAATGCCGTTATAGATGGTATTTGCGTTACCGCGGAGCCGAGCCAGCATGGTATTGAGCTTGGACAACTGGGCACCGAGTACTGCTCCGGTGAACTCACTCATCCTGAAGTTTTCTCCTGCGAAGGTTTCCACCTGGCTGGGCCCCGAGCGGTCAAGGAAGAGTCTTCTGATTGTACCCATATCATGAAAACGTGCCGCACGTTCGTAAAAAACCGGATTGCTTGTGACCACGGCGCCGCCTTCACCCGATGTAATCATTTTGTTGACCTGGAAACTGTAAATACCAACGTCGCCGATAGATCCGAGCTTCTTGCCGTGATAAGAGCCGCCGACGCATTGCGCGCAATCTTCCAGGACGGCCACACCGTGCTTGCGTGCGGTCTGCATGATTGGATCAATATCGCATGGAGTACCGAGCAGATGAACGGCAATGACGGCCTTGGTCCGAGGAGTGATTTTTCGCTCAAAGTCCTTCGGATCGATGTTTAAGGTGCGGTCGATATCTGCAAAGACCGGCAGTGCTCCGGCGTGGATCACACATGTATAGTCCGACCACCAGGTGTACGCCGGGACAATCACCTCATCGCCCGGGCCGATACCCAGGCCGGTCACGGCACAATCCAGCGCCGCAGTACCCGATGTCACTCCCAGCGCAAAGCGAGTTTCCATGTATTCGGCAAATTTCTCTTCGAAGCGCAGTACTTTTGTCGGTTTGCCCTGACCCCAATAACGAAAGGGAGAGCGGGATTCCAATACTTCCAGCAGGGCCTGTTCTTCACGTTCATCGAAGAATTGGGGCCCAATGTATCCTGGATTTATGTTCGGTATCGCATTCGATGTTGTGCTCTGCTGGCCAAGCAACTCACGTGCGCTCAGGGCCAAGGCCGTGCCGGACAGGGCCAGACAACTTTTCGACAGGAAATCCCGGCGTGTAAAATCATGTTTCCCGGCCATATTTGTGATATTTTTCTCGGTCATTTTCAGCCTCCTTATTCAACCAGTTCTGCCAATGGATTATTCCAGATAACTATGTTACCAATTGGGCTGTTATTAAGCTATCCGGACAATATCATAAGTATACAATCAAGTCCAGCAGTTGGATATGAGGATTTTGGGGGTGGAAAAAGAATCAAGTAATTGATTTCTTTGTGAACTCTTAAGAAAATTAGGAGAGATTGTATATCTACTACGATCAGGGGATAACAAGCAGGCCCGTAAAGCTTTAGTTGCCATCAGGGGCCAATAAATCGCCCGTGATAGTATCTTCTTTTGTAAGGCTAATAATTTATTACTGTATAGCTTTTGCTATCGGAGCATAATCAACACGTTTATGCACACGGATTTCATCCACACGCTGCTGAAGCTTTACTACTTCCGTCATATTTCCAGTCTTGCGGTGAAGCTGAACCAGTGTCTCAAGGACATCAGCCACACTCGGGTGATATTCATCAAAAATATTCTCGAGTATTTCCAACGCTCTGTCACATAGATTTTGTGCTTTGGAGTATTTGCCCTGATTTACATAAACCTTTGCAAGATTATTTAGAGCTATAGATGTTCTATCATTATTAGTGCCTTGTGAGTTTTCCAAAATTTCCAATGCTCTTTGCAAAGTATCTTCGGCCTTGTTGTATTTTTGGCTTAAAAGATAAAATTCCCCAAACCGGCTTAAAACATCACACTCAATCAAGTGCCCGGAGTCAGTCTGATTTTCAGCCGCACTCAGAGATCTTTCAAGGAACACTCTTGCATTAACCATGTCATCTTTAGCCTCATATAGCTTTGATTTTACAAGCCAGGAAGGTATGAGCAGATGATGATTCGGACCATGAACTCTTTCCTGTATCGGAAGTGCTTTGGCAATCAATTCCTCAGCTTCGGTATATCGTCCCTGCTGTGTATATAGTGATGCCATACTCGTGAATACCTTGGCCGTATAAAGGTGGTCAGCTCCATAGTTTTTTTCGATTGAAGCTATCGCATCCTTAAAATAAGACTCGGCTTTTTCATAGTTACCCTGTGCGGTAAGCAAACGGGCCATATCTACCTTAAACGGAGCAAGCTCCTGATCGTCTTCGAGGGTAAATCCCCGCATGATAGTTAATGCCTGCTCCAGGGTACCTACAGCCTCGTGGTACCGGGCCTGCCTGCTGTAAATTTCGCTAAGAATTCTCAATGTATACGCTACATAGGGATGGCTTTGACCATTCACCTCTTGCTGCATCTCCAGACCCTGCTGGCACATTGTCTCGGCCTCAGCCAGCTTGCCCTGGCTTTTATAAAGATACGCCAGGTCAATCATACAGGCGCACATTTCGGAATCAGAACTGTTCGTCTTTTTTGCGAGATTAAATGCACTTTCCAAAAGAGGCTGGGCCTTTTCGTAACTGCCGCAAGCCATGTAAACTCTTGCCATCGACCGCAGCGAGCCTGAAGAAAATGTACTTTTCGCTGGAGAGGCGGAAGCATTAACAATGCCCAGAGAAAGTACAATCGAAATACAAAATATGACAAAAATACGGTTTGTTCTCTTGTGATTCGCCAAAGGGGAAGTTGCTCCCATCATTATGTAACCCTCCATCCAACAATAGTTACAATTCTTTATAATATTGCAATTCTTTGTTTTTCCATACTGAATCTGTGTTGGTTATTCGTAAGCACCCTATTAAAATATAGGATATACATTCATTAAGAGCAAAATGTCATATTTTAAGAAGTTTCCGGGCTTTTTATGGCACCTTAAGAGAATTCTTATGAACCGTAACGGTGTAGTCTTGTCATGTTAAATAATTCCGCACAAATTGCCTAATATCCTATCGGGTATTAGTATGAAATGTGAGGTTTCTAATACAAAAGTGTTTTTCTACAAATTCCCAGATTGGTAAGCAAGTAACAGAACATTCCTTGCAATTATAAGTAGAACTTAGTAAAATAACCTTTAATGCTTATTTCTTCCTATAGGTGGGAATTATTAATTGCTGCAAATGATCCTTAAAATCCGTTGTCAGTGAATGAATGAAAAAACAGATATCTGACATTGAAAGAAAAATATTAGCTGTACTTCAAGAGGGATTTCCGAGAAGCCAAACACCTTATAAAGATGTTGCCGAACATGTGGGTATCGAAACAAAGCATCTTTTAGCTATTCTCAAGAATTGGAAACAAGAAGGCAAACTCCGACGGATAGGATCAATAATAGATCATTTCAAAGTTGGTATATCCGGGGGAGCAATGGTTGCCTGGCGGGTCGAACCTGAGCGAGTTGAGCAGGTCGGCACAAAATTGGCGGGATTTAAGGAGGTCACCCACGCATATGAGCGGAAAATTGCCGAAAACTGGCCGTTTAACATATATACAATGGTTCACGGAACTGATATTCAGGAAGTTGAGCAAATTGTTAAGCGTATGAGCCATGCATGTGGAGTGTCTGATTATCGCATACTTGCAACCGAAAAGGAACTCAAGAAAGTGCCTCCGACATATATAACCGAATTGAGTACTGACAATATAAAGGAAGAAGGATAAATATGTTCGACCTGCCTTTCCCTGAGATGGCCGTATTTATTCTCGTTGTTGTTATATGCTTAGCAGCAACGGTGGTTGGCGTTCTTCAGTTATTCAGCCGGGGAGAGAAACTCAGACGTTCTCTTTTAGCCCTTGTTGCTCTGGTCATAACACTCGAAGCAGTTATTCTTATATTCCGGGCAATAGCGATAAAAGCTGTACCGCTGACAGGATTATTCGAGTCCATGATTGTTCTAACTATCGTAGTTGGCCTGATATACCTCTTTTTAAGTATAGCAATACATAGAGTGTGGTTTTCTTCAGTAATGGTTTGGGTAATGCTATTGCTTGTATTGATGTCAGGAATTGTTGCCGAACCTGCGTCGCAAGCACACGAAGCGGCCTCAACTCCCTGGGCGATTGCCCATGCTATAGCAATGATTCTTGGCGGCGCATCGGCCATGCTCGCAACTGCAAGCGCAGTGCTATACCTCTTTGCCGAGCGAAAGCTAAAGCAAAAGAAACTTCTCCCTGTCCTTGGCAAGGTACCCAACATTGAAAAACTCGAACGTATGAACCTTTTAGGCCTTAAGTCATGCTTCGTTCTTATGACATTTGGACTGGCAAGTGGTATCGGTTTGGCAGCTACTACAACCTCACTTAATATGACAACCATGGATTGGCTCACAGACGCTAAAATTGTCCTTATAATTATTGTATGGCTGCTTTTAGGGACGATCATTGTGCTGTTAAAAACAGTCAAATTAAAGAAAAAGACGATTGCCCATGTAACGCTTGTCGCTTTTGCCTTAATTCTCTTTGCAATAGTGGGCACTTCGATATTCTGTGGAACCGGGCATAACTTTGCCGGTAGTAATGCGGAGACTTCCGAACAAGCAAAATAAGAGCAAGAAATGAAGATCGTTGTATTAGGACTCAACCATAAAACAGCCCCGGTGGAGATTCGTGAGCAGTTGGCCTTCGATACCGCCGAGACGAGCAGAGCCCTTTGCGAGCTAAAGCAAAAGTTCGGTCAGGCTGAGTTCGTAATTATATCGACATGCAACCGGGTTGAGCTGTATTGTGCCGGCAAACACTGCCAGGGAGCCGATACAGATAAACTTGCCGAGTTCCTCTCAGAGTTCCACGGTATTGAATTAAACAAGTTCAGCCAGTTCTTATACTCGTACGAAGATGAAGATGCGGTCAGGCATCTGCTGACGGTAGCATCGAGCCTGGACAGCCTTGTCGTAGGCGAAGCACAGATAATCGGGCAAGTCAAAGACAGCTACAAACTTGCCTGTGCCGCAAAAACCACGGGTAAAATCCTGAATCGGCTATTTCACTGTGCCTTTGCCACCAGTAAGAAGGTATATACGACGACCTCTATCTCCAATGGGCGTGTAAGCGTTGCCGGTGTTGCGGTCGAATTGGCCAGGCAGCTCTTTGCAGACATCTCATCGTCAAAAGTAGTCGTTATTGGTGCCGGCGACACCGGCCAGTTGATCATTCAGCATCTGCTTCAGGTTGGAGCACGAAACATAACGGTCGTTAACCGCTCCTACGATCGGGGTTTGAAGGTGGCAGAGCAGTACAGCATTAAATCGCAGAAATGGGAGCAGCTTAACGAACAGTTGATTAGTGCAAATATTGCGATAGCTTCTGCTTCGGTTCAGGATTACCTGTTCAGAAAGGACTCGTTCAAGGAAGTAATAGCCCGCCGAAAAAATGGAGCACTGCTGATAATTGATATCGCCGTACCGCGAAACTTCGAGCCTGCAGTAAACGAGTTAGAGGGGCTTTATCTTTACAGTGTCGATGATCTGACGGCAGTCGTCGAGCAGAATCGCAAAGCCCGTGAGCGGGACATGGCCAAAGGCATGGAGATCGTCCTTGAAAATGTTACGGACTTCATCGAATGGTTCAGTTCCAAGGATATAGGGCCTCTCATAGGCCGGATGAAAAAGCAATTCAAACAGATCGGCGACAACGAGATGGAACGGTTCTTCGTCGGAGTCAGACAGGATGCCTGCTGCAAAGAGGTTATGGAGGCTATGGTTAACCGCGTTGTAAATAAGCTGCTGCACTGCGTGATTAAGAACGTCAACATAATAGCCAAGGAAAACGGGGCGACTGAAGCTGCAAGACTGGTGGACAGCATTGTAAAACAGGCTGAAGAGATAATGGCCGAGACAAGTAATAAGGAAGATAAAACACAGTGAAAAAAACTCCAAAGTCAAAGCAGAATTTGAGGCTCTTGTTTTGGGAAAGCACAATTCGATGCAACCTGACCTGTGCCCACTGCCGGCGTATAGAATCCGACGAACAAGCCCATAGAGACCTTACTACGGCACAGGCGAAAGACCTCATTGAACAATTGGCTGAATTAGGACGAGGCCAGCCGATGATACCTGTACTGGTTTTTTCGGGTGGTGAGCCGCTTTGCCGCAGTGATTTGTTTGAGTTAGTTAAGCAGGCTCATTCATTAGGAATTACTCCCGCCCTTGCGACAAATGGAACGCTGATAGATGCAACTGTGGCCGAGCAGATACGTAAAAGTGGAATCGCAAGGGTATCTGTGAGCCTGGATGGGGCGACGGCTGAGGTCCATAACAAGCTGCGTCAGCTTGAAGGATCGTTTGAAAGAGCAATTGAAGGCATTAGATACCTTCGTAATCAAGAAGTTCCTTTCCAAATAAATATTACCCTGACGAAACATAATGCCGGGCAATTAGAAGATGTTTACGAGCTTGCTAAATCACTCGGTGCGGTGGCCGTACACATATTTATGCTCGTACCCGTCGGCTGCGGGCAGTCTCTGGCGGAAACTGATATGCTTTCACCCGAGCAGTACGAGCATAAATTACTCGATATCTGTGAATTGGATGGTCGAGGTGAATTACAAATGAAAGTGACCTGCGGCCCCCATTATGAACGTGTCATCAGACAGGAGGGTTTGTACAAGTCTCGTACTCAAACAGGACATGGCCAAGGCGATGTCCCTGGCATGAGCGGACACACAGGAGCATCAAAAGGATGTCTGGCCGGCCTCGGAGTGCTGTTTGTCGGTCATCAGGGCGATGTATTTCCATGCGGCTATCTGCCCATCAAATGTGGCAACGTTCTTGAGGAGAAGCTTGCTGATATTTGGTACGGCAGCAAAGATCTTGAACGAATGCGTGACAGCAGCAAACTGGAAGGCAAATGCGGCGTCTGCGGATATAGAGAAGTATGCGGTGGGTGTCGGGGCAGGGCATACGCCGGATCGGGTAATTATATGGCCGAAGAGCCTTTTTGCGCTTATGTGCCGCCGGAAGTAACTCGTTGAATTCCATTAGGATTTTATAGGTTGTTTTATGATAAATATCAGCAAATTATATTGTGACCAGGTTACCCCGGGTGATTGGCTTCGCTATGGTGCCAAGGGCTCGGGCGAGCGCGAAGGTGAAATTGTACCAAAGAAAGCATCCGAGAGACGCCCTATCGTTGTATGGAACATCACGAGGTCGTGCAATCTCAAATGCGTGCATTGTTATAATGACAGCGGTGTATTAAAAGCCGACGATGAGTTGTCGACCGATGAGGCCAAAACCGTGCTGGATGACCTCGTGCAGTTCGGCGTTCCTTCGGTCTTATTTTCCGGCGGTGAGCCTCTGACACGTCCTGATTTGTTTGAATTAATCGGCTACGCAGTCGAGCGAGGTGTGCGGACGGTCATTTCCACTAATGGAACCCTCATAACAACCGATATGGCAAAAAAAATAAAACAGCATGGAGTTTCGTATGTAGGTATCAGTCTTGATGGTATAGGAGAGATTAATGACAAGTTCAGGGGCGTGGACGGTGCTTTTGACAGGGCTGTGCGGGGCATAAAGAACTGCCAGGATGCCGGTGTGCGGATCGGTCTTAGGCTGACTTTAACCAAGAAAAATGTCCAGGATTTGGAGAGTTTGTTTAGTTTTTTCGAATCAGAGAACATTGAACGGGCCTGCTTTTACCATTTTGTCCCAAGCGGTAGAGGAGGGATTATGGCAAGCGAGGACCTTACACACTCTCAAAGCAGAGAGGCCGTTGATACAATATTAGCAAAAACTAAACAGTATAAGCAGGAAGGCAAGACTACAGATATATTAACTGTCGATAATCATGTAGATGGAGTATATCTATATCTGAAATTAAAACAGGAAGATCCTGCACGTGCTGAGGAAGTCTGGAAGCTGCTGACCTGGAATGGTGGGGGTATGTACAGCAGTGGAGTTGGAATCGGGTGTATTGATTTTCACGGCAAAGTTCATCCGGACCAGTTCTGGTGGCATTACGACCTTGGCAATGTACGAAAGAGGCCATTCAGCAGGATTTGGATCGACACAAGTGATCCTCTGATGAAAGGTTTGAAAGAACGCCGTCAGCATATTAAAGGAAGATGCCGGTTATGTAAGTTTTTTGACGGTTGTGGCGGAAGTTTACGGGTTCGGGCAGATTTACATTTTGGCGATCCCTGGGCTCCGGATCCAGGCTGTTATTTAACGGATAGTGAAATCGGCCTGGACGAAGAGAAAAAGGCAGAATTGGAACGAAAAGGAGAGATTTTCCAGATGCCTGAATAGTTTTCGCATGTCTGTAGGAGGAGGTACTATCATAAATCTGTTTTAGAGCATCGGTTAGGGTGTTTCAAATAAGACAAATTCCCAAATAAGAGAACCTAATGGATATACATTACTGTTTTTAATTAACAAATTTCTCTATATTGAGAACTTTTTTCTTGTTATCAGAGTAAATAATGTTAAAATTTATGTTATCTGGAATTTAATCCGGTGTAATTAATCAAGATTGTATACTTGAAAAACATCGATATAGGGCAGAGATGGGTGAATTTATGATATGTCTGTTGAATTTGATGTGATAGCTAATCGTATGGACAAATCGAGTCAGCGTACACGTGAAGCTCTTGTTGAGCAAATACTTTGGCTAATCCGGCTCAGGTGGATTGCTGTTGGAACACTAATAATATCTGCTCTACTGGGTCGTTTCGTATTTCCTGTTCTGACCTCTCCAATACTGATTTACGCATGCGCTGCTGTGTTGCTAACCTGTAATATCGTTTACTTCCTTTTTGCTACCAAGAAACCGGAAAATGCAGGGCCGAGAGACGTGCTTTTAGGAATGATACAGGTTGAAGTAGATTTACTCATACTAACCGCAGTTTTACATTTCTCCGGCGGCATCCTTAATCCATGTATTTTTTTCTATATATTCCATGTAATTATCGCTGCGATAATATTGCCCCATAGCTTGTCATTTGTGGTTGGCCTGACAGCCATATTTCTCTTCGGCCTTTTAGAAATCAACGAGCTTTATGGGGGTGCGTTATTAGGATATTATCCGCTTCAACATTCCGTTTCAGGAGGCCCGTGGAGGAATCCATTATATTCACTTGGGGTATTCGCCGCATTTTCCTTCACTGTGATACTGGCCCAATACCTTACCAGGATGATTATTATACGAATGACCACTAAGGAGCTTGAAGCAGCAAGAAACAGCGATGTCCTCAAGGCTGTCATAAACGCAATGTCGGAAGGATTAATATTCGTTGAAAACGATGGAAATATTGCGATCTGCAATCCAGCAGCAAATCTTTGGAAACGAGATGGAGCTTTCAATAAGCAAAATCATTCGTTCGAAGATTTCCCAGGTCCTATGGCGGAGATGTTGAGTGGTGTTATTCCTTTCGGCGGCAACGCTGCAGCAACAGAAATAGCGATTTCATTTGAGACCACAGGACAGGAGAAGAGGTATGTGGAAGCAACAGGCTGTCCGGTCGTAGGCGTAGATAGAAAGACGCTGGGATATGTTATTGTGGGCCAGGATCTTACAGAGCATAAGATGCTGGAGACTGATTTGCGGGAACGAACCGAGGAAATAACAAAAATAAACGAACTCCTGAGGATCTCACGTATAGAAATGGCCCAACGAGAGAAAATGGTAGCAATCGGCCAGATGGCAACCGGTATCGCACATGAGATTGGCAATCCCCTGGCAAGTATTTCTTCTGTAGCACAATACCTTGTTAGAAGGCTTACAAATCAAGAACAAAAGGAACAGTTCCTCGTTATACAATATCACGTCAGTCGAATTTCGAATATTCTCAGGCGAATGCTGAGTTTATCGCGACCGGCTACAGGTGAGTACAAATGGACAGATATAAACTCATTGATAGAAAACACAATATCACTTATCAACTTTGATAAGCGTGCCAGTTCGGTCACTATCGACAATAATGCCGCTATTGACCTGCCAAGGTTATGGTTGAATCCACAACATTTTGAGCAAGTATTTCTCAACATCTTCATCAACGCTTTAGATGCGATGAATGCCAAGCCATACGATGAAAAACATCTTCTCAGCATAACAAGGGCATTGAAGGACGATGTAATTGAGATTAGAATCAGTGACACGGGGATTGGAATGAGTCCTGAAGACTGCAAGCGGGCCTTTGATTCGTTCTTTACAACCAAGGAAATTGGCAAGGGCACAGGTCTGGGGCTGTTTATAAGCCGGAATCTTGTCAGAGAAGTTGATGGTACGGTTGAGTTGGAATCAGAGCAGGGCAAAGGTACTACGGTAATAATACGAATCCCCCTGAGAAGCAGGAAAGAACTAATCAGAAGAGATGATGAGCAGGACGGATTCTTTGAAAGGGCTAAAGCCATATGAGTGAATCCGATAGTTGCAATACTGTAACTTTTAAACAGAAGGATAGTTCCATAAAAAGGTGGTAACAATCGATGGATAGAAAAATATTATTGGCAGATGATGAAGCAACCTTCAGAGAAACTTTCGCAAAGTTTCTTCAGGAAGAAGGCATGGCTGTAACGACAGTAGGTAATGGTACTGATGCTATAGATGCGATAACGAAGGAATTATATGCGGTGGCCATACTGGATATCCGAATGCCCGGAGCAGACGGCATTAAGGTTTTGCGTGAGATAATGCGTATCAGACCAAAGACGCGTGTCATAATGATTACGGCTTTCGGCACAGTTGAGATGGCCGTTGAAGCAATCAAACTTGGTGCTTCCGACTATGTGATCAAACCGGTAGTTATGGACGATATATTGATGAAAATCCATCAGAACCTGCGATATATTGAGCTGCATGAGGAAAATGAGCAGCTTAAGAAGGAACTACACGACCGATTTGACATGGGGCAAATAATAGGCAAATCGGCAGTAATAGAAAAAGTATTTGAGATGGTTCGCAAGGTCTCGCCGACAAAGAGCAACGTTTTGATAACTGGCGAAAGCGGCACCGGCAAAGAATTAGTTGCCCGTGCCATACACTCTCTGGCGTTTCAAAATAACAGGCGCTTTCTTGCAGTAAATTGCAGCGCTATACCGGAAGGCCTGCTCGAAAGTGAATTATTCGGTCATATAAAGGGCAGCTTTACATCCGCCTGTCAGGACAAGAAAGGATTGTTCGAATGCGCTCGAGGCGGTACTCTGTTCCTGGACGAGATAGGTCACATGCCTATGAGCTGCGAAGTAAAACTCCTGCGGACAGTCGAACACAAGCAGATAATACCGGTCGGCTCAACGGAACCCATTGATATTGATGTACGGCTGATCGCTGCCACAAACAAGGACCTCATCAAAGAAATCAAAGAGGGACGGTTTCGAGAAGACTTGTATTACAGGATGAATGTTGTGGGTATTCACCTTCCCCCACTACGTGAGAGGAAGGAAGATATACCATTGTTAGTGGAGCATTTCATAAATAAGTATAATGCCGAGATGGGCAAGCATTGTGTTGGAGTCAGTGATGAAGTTATGCGGCTGTTTATGAGTTATGAGTGGAAAGGCAATATCAGAGAGATGCAAAACGTGATTGAGCGTGCCATAATATTTGCTGAAGATGATGTCATAAGGATATCTGATATTGGATCTTTAGGTCACAATTCAGTAACATTGACAGAAGAAAATCAAAATCTTCAGACGGCTGTCAGAGCGTACGAGAGGGAATACATCCTCCGGGTCCTGGACAAATATAATTGGAACAAAGTTGAAGCGGCGAAAGCCCTGAATGTCGGATTGTCGAGTTTGTACAGGAAAATCGATGAGCTTGAGATTAATTATAAAAAACACAAACACAACAAGAAAGAAAAAGTTGCGAGTTAGATTAATCAGGGAAAAACCAATATTTTTCAATTGAAAATTCGACCAAAGATTCTGGAGACAAACAGATGAAAATCAAAAAGTCATCGGCTTACGCGTTACACGCATTGATGTATATGGTAAGGCACAATACACAGTTGCCGGCAACAACCGATACTATCGCCAAGGCGGAGGGAATCCCACCCGATTATCTTGCCAAGATATTCCAGCAGCTTGTCAAAGCACGTTTCATTAAGGCAGTTAAAAATAAAAACAGGGGATATGTTTTCATCAGACCGCCGGAAAAGATAAGCTTGCTTGAGCTGTTTGAAGTTATTGAAGGGGCTCCATTATTTGATGACTGCTTTTTGAGACATTGCGAATGTGGTGGGACCCAGGAGAATTGTCGCATTTTTTCAGTTTGGATCAACGCCACAAAACAAGTTAAGGAATTACTTGAAGAAGTAACAGTGGCAACTGCAGCATGGAATCATCCTGAGCATCGCTTCCTGAGCCTGCCGGAATCACTTGCAGGCTCAAAGAGTAAAAAGAAAACAAAAGCTGGTTCCGTCAGAGACAATTTCTTAATAAAGGATTAAAGTAAATTCCATTTCTCCGCTATTGGCTCGATAATACCTGTAGCTCTTTTGACCCTGTCAGTAATCAGACTGTGATAAAATCTCGGCGCTAATACCATGTTTTTTCGCTTCTGTTTGTGTAGGTGTTCCAAGGCAATAAACTTTAACCTTCGATGGTACTTGGCCAAATTTTTTCACGAAAGCTCGTACAGTAGAACCGCTCGTGAAGAGAATTTGATCGATATGTTCAAAGTCGACATCCGCAGGCTCAATTTCAACGGTCATATATGCATGAGCTTCAACTACCTCTACACCCATCCCTGTGAGCCCATCAGGTAATTCACGAGAGGCAACTTTTGCCCGTGGTAAAAGCACCCGTTTGCTGTTCATGTCCATTGTACTAAATTTTTCGAGGAGGCCGGCACTCGACTCATTATCCGGGACCAGGTCGGCTAAAATTCCAAAACCTGCAAGCTCTCCAGCAGTTGTCTTACCTATAGTAGCGATTCTCACAGAGGCCAGCGATCTGGTATCAGAACCAATTGTTCTCAGTCGTTCAAAGAAATATCTCACACTGTGAGCACTTGTAAATACTAGCCAATCAAATGCTTCAAGCCTTTTTAGTATTTCATCAAAGCGTGAATAATCTTTCAAACTCACACATTTTACTATTGGTCGATGAACAATTGTGCCGAGGTGTGAATATTTCTCCGGGTGTGTACCGAGGACAAGCACTCTTGGCTTTTTACCGAACCAATTCAATTTTTCCTGAAGTTCAACCACCTTACCAACAACGAAAATTGCCGGAGTATGTAAATCCGCTTCTTTAATGATCTGAACAAAGTTTTCCAGCATTCCGGTAATAACCCTTTGGTTATAACGGGTGCCGTTCTCGACAGCAGCAATCTTTGTTTGTGGTGACCATCCAGCTTTGAGCAGAGAGTCGATTATCTTCGGAATGTTAGCCACCCCCATAAGAAAAACAATCGTTCCCGCATTTGGTATCTCAATTTCTTTGCCTTCTTTACGATGCCCTGTCACTATAGCAAGGTTTGGTGTGAAATCCCGATGCGTCGGCGGAATTCCGGCATACGCTGGAGCGGCCAGCGCACTTGTTATGCCCGGCACAACTTCAAAATCCACACCTGCCTCGACACAAGCCTCGACTTCCTCACCACCCCTGCCGAAAACAAAAGGATCTCCACCCTTGAGCCGAACAACAACATTGTTATCTCGGGCCTTTTCTATCAAAAGCGCGTTTATCTGATCCTGAGACATTGTATGTCGGCTGGCAAACTTACCAACAGATATTATTTCTGCATCAGCCCCGGCAAATTGAAGCAATTCGAGCGGAATAAGACGATCGTGAAGAATAACATCAGCCTGGCGGATCAATTTATATCCTCTTAATGTGATAAGTTCAACGTCGCCAGGTCCTGAACCAACGAGATATACTTTTCCATTTGACATGATTATCCTGAATTGAAAATTTTATAGAAGAAAATCAAATTTTTTTACTATTCTCACAAATGAGAAAAATGCGTTGTTAATTACTTCTGAACAGAGAACAAACAACCTCGATTAACATTAACCTTTACTTTTCGGCTGCCTTTGTTTATACTCTTTCTCTATAATCGTATGACAAACAAACGTCAAGCTAAAATACAGGATCGACCAAAAGAGAAAGAACGATAACATCCGCCAGATGGGGAAAAAGCGTTATGGATAAAATCGACAGCCAAATACTACATGAGCTTCAATATAATTACCCTCTTAGCGAAAGACCCTATGAGGTTATAGCCGGAAAACTGATGATATCGAAAGAGGATATCTGGAACAGAATTCAAATTATGCTTGATGAAGGAGTGATTCGCCGTATGGGGGCCAGTTTTGATTCCAATAAACTGGGCTTTTGCAGCACATTAGCTGCTGTGAGCGTTGACGCTGAACTTGTAGATCAAGCCGCCGAGATTATAGGACAGTTTCACGAAGTAACTCACAGCTATCTGCGTAATGATGTTTTCAATATTTGGTTCACGTTAATCGCAGTCGATGACAACAGGATAGAGAACATTCTTGAGCAAATCCGTAAATCTTTATGTCTTGAAAGGTCGAAGATCCTAAATTTACCTATGAAACGACTCTTCAAGCTTGATGCCCGTTTCCGTGTTTCCTGATATTCTTAATTGTATGGAAACGATTACACAGAATATGATATCCATAAAATTTGAATGACATTTTAGCTGGACAACTTGGGGTGATATTAACACCAGCCACGCCACCATAAAAAATTCTCACAACTGGGAATATGGCTTTATTTTAGCCTATAAATGAGGCTCTGGGCGAAATTCAAGGGTTGAATTTTATAATCAGGTAGAGTAAAATGCTAATTATATTAAAGCAAAGTATGGTTTCAGATTCAAAAATTATTCAGTCCTTTACAGGATCGATGAATATACAAGGTATATTTATATACCAAGGATGCTTAATTAAAATGAAATATGATAAACGGCTTTTGAGGGAACCGATAAAGTGAAATTCAAAGGTGGTTATAATATACTACTGAAGGGAAGGCCAGCAAGCACGGTAAAGGCAATGCCAGAACCAAAATCTCTCTACCTGCCATTATCCAGCGAACGTTTCACCTTCACTGATATTCGCGTTAAAGATGGGCAGAAAGTAAGTGGCGGTGATATTCTGGCAACCGATCCGGATAATCATGCGGTCCCCTTGCTAGCGCCAAGAGCCGGAACAGTTCATTTAAAAGCCGTTGAGAACCATATAGTACTTGAAGACGTCGCTCACCGCGAGGAACACGCCGATATTGAGTCAAAGGAAATGCAGCACGTAGAACGTCAAATGGGCGCAGCCGGTATTAAGCGATATAAGCTTTTGTCGCTCGGTGCCTGGCAATTCTTTCATGATGCTTTTACGGGAGCACTGCCTGATCCGCTCGGGACCCCTAAGGCAGTTATTGTCTCGACCTTAAGCCTCGAACCGTTTCTAACCAGAGGAGATATACAACTCCACAAAAGACTTTTGAATTTCACAAGAGGCCTGGAACATTTGCAGTCACTACTCGAATATCAGCCCATTTATATGGTAATGCCCAATATTTCATCGGAATTTGCGAACCTGATTCGAAACCAGATACGTGGATACGCATTAGTAAAGATGCTTGAAATACCTCTTAAGTACCCATACGACCATTTTGCAATTCTTGCCCGGAGGTTAAACCTAAAACCCGATGGAGGTCCTGTATGGGCAGTTCGCTCGGAGGGAATCCTAGCAGTGGACCGCGCCCTGACACTAACAAAGCCATGTACTGTCAGGATCGTATCCATAGGGGGAATTGGCGTCAATATGCCAACTCACATGAAGATTATGCCGGGATACCCAATAAAGAAAATCAAAGAAAATTACATATTTGAGCCGGCTGCGCGTGTGATTAACGGAGGCATATTAACAGGCAAAATATTAGAAGATGACACACTCGGGGTGGATACCGAATGCAGGGGAATAACAGTCCTCCAAGAACTTCAGGAAAGGGAATTCCTCGGATTTATCAGGCCGGGATGGTCCCGGCATTGCTATGCCGATTGCTACTTAAGCTCCCTTCGAAAGAAGTTCGAGGAAAAGTATACTACAGGCGTGCGAGGAGAATTACGGCCATGTATTTCCTGCAACTATTGTGAAGAGGTCTGTCCTGCAGGTATCATGCCCTATCTAATCCATAAATACCTATACGCAGATATGATCGAAGAAGTTGAGCAGGCCCGAGTGGATCTTTGCGTGGAATGTGGTTTGTGCTCTTATGTATGCCCGTCCAAGATAGACCTGAGAAAACAGCTAATTGAAGCCAAGGCACTTATTGCCAAGGAAAAGGAAGAAATACGCCAGGAACAACTGCGCCAGGAAGAATTACAAAAACAGCAGGAAGAAGCAAGAAAACTATCAGAGGAGAAAGCCGAGTGAAGTGGTTGTTGAAGATTATAGATGCAGCTCGCCCTACTTTCGAGGAAGGCGGTAAGCTGCAGATTCTTAATCCTGTATTCGGGGCGCTGGAGCATTTCTTCTTTGCACCGGCTACAAGGACGATAGGAGCCCCTCACATTCGTGATCCGCTAGATTTGAAGCGAGTTATGTCCATGGTTATCATCGCTGTGATTCCATGTGTCCTGGCAGCTCTTTATTTTTTCGGATTACGGTTTATAGCCATGATCATCGTCACTTATGCTGCGGGTCTGACAGTAGAGGCTATTTTTGCCATGGTTCGCAAGGAAGGCATCAACGAGGGTTTCTTCGTAACGGGCTTCTTATTTCCGTTGATTCTTCCGCCTAATCTGCCTCTTTGGATGGTTGCGCTGGGTGTCGCATTCGGCGTGTTCATCGGTAAAGAATTATTCGGCGGAACAGGAAGAAACGTATTCAATCCCGCTCTCGTCGGTCGTTGTTTTCTTTCTCTCGCCTACCCAAAAACGATGGCAGCCAGTTGGGTCGAGCCCAGCCATGAGCTTGCAGGCAGTTTACTAACATGGGTCAGCCCACCATTGGACGCCGTAAGTGGTGCCACGCCGCTGGCCCTGGCCAAGCAGGGAGAAATGGGCTCCATCGCGCATCAGTTACTGGGAAGTGTTTCAGGAAGTGCCGGGGAAACCTCGGCTATATTAATTATACTCGGCGGTGTATTTTTGCTGTTTACCCGCGTCGCCAACTGGCGAACAGTTGTGAGCATGCTCGGTTCATTCATCGTTCTGACGGGCGCCTTAATTTTGGGAGGAGCAGTAGCTTATCCTATGTCCGGCGTGTTCGGCCCGGTAATTTGGCATTTGTTTGCTGGAGGATTGCTTTTCGGCGCGTTTTATATGGCTACCGATCCGGTGACAAGTCCGACGACAAATACAGGCAAATGGTTCTACGGCATCATAATCGGCTCGACTACTGTTTTAATCCGGAACTTCACCGGATACGTCGAGGGGGTGACATTTGCTATTCTGCTGGGCAACATTGTCGCTCCGATTCTCGATGAAATAGTCATTGGGATTCGCATCAGGAGGCTTAGAAATGAAGGGTAACGTCTATACTCTCGTTTATGCAGCGGTGCTGGGTACGGCTTGTGCGATGGTATTGACTTTCGCAGCGAGTTTTACGGCTCCCTATAAGAAGGCTAACGCCGAAGCAGAGGAAGTGAAAAACATCCTGCTGGCGTTAAATGTTTCTGTGCCGGACAAGGCATCCTCAGAACAGCTCGTAGAGATATATAAGGAAAACGTCCAAGAGCAGGAGCAAGGAGATATTAAGACTTATGTTTATACTCCATCAACTAACAATGATGGTGGTGCAATCGCGCTGCGGTTTGTCGGCCCCGGTTTGTGGGGCCCAATCAAGGGATTTCTTGCTCTTGACCCAAAGTTGACAAAGATCCGCGGTATAACTTTTTACGAACAGGAAGAGACACCCGGCCTTGGTGGAGATATTGTCAATGCATCGTTTCGCGACAAATTCGTGGGTCTTATGATACGAGATGAAGCTGGAAATCCGGGGATCATAATCAAAAACGGAGGGGAAGCGGCAGCAAACAAAGTCGACGGCATAAGTGGAGCTACAATGACCTGTGACAAAGTGCAGGAAATGCTCAACGAAGCCATACAGAGCATTGTTGAGGAGAAGCAATAGATATGGCAGATAAACAAATAGCATGTGCAACCTGTCAGCCCAAGGGATTATGCGGAGGCAAGGGCCTTCTCACCTTGAAAGAAGGTGCATGGACAAACAACCCGCTATCGATTCAAGTGCTGGGTATATGTTCGGCTCTGGCTGTCACAAATCGACTGGAAAACTCACTTGTAATGGGTGCAGCACTACTCTTCGTTTGTGTCGGCTCGAACTTAATAGTTTCTCTCCTGCGAAAACACACACCCCATCGAATCCGAATGGTCGCGGAAGTGGCTATCATTGCAACCTTCGTCATACTTTTCGATCAGTTCCTTAAAGCTTTCTATTGGGACATGTCGAAACAGCTCGGTCCCTATGTCGGCTTAATCATCACAAACTGCATTGTAATGGGCCGGGCCGAGGCATTCGCACTCCAGAATCCGCCGATTCTTTCCATCGTCGATGGCATAGCCAACGGCTTAGGATACGCTGTGATTCTCGCGATTATCGGCTTTTTCAGAGAGCTGCTGGGTACTGGAGAAATCCTGGGGCGTACGATTCCGGTTTTCAGCGAATGGTACACACCAAACCAGCTAATGATTCTTGCCCCGGGAGCATTCGTTGCTCTCGGTATCGTGATAGGAATTTTCAACGCTATCAAAGGCCCGGAACCTGAGGAGAACAAATAATGACTGAAACATCTGCATGGGTGATATTTATTGCAGCGATATTTACGAATAATATCCTGCTGACGAACTTTCTCGGAATGTGTTCGTTTATCGCATGCTCAGGCCAGATCAAGACTTCGCTGGGCTTAGGTACGGCTGTAATTTTCGTGATGATAATGACGACAATTATTAATTTTGTAATTTACCACTTTGTTTTGGTGCCGTTTGGTCTCGTTCATTTGCAATTTATCGTTTTTATAGCAGTCATCGCTGCCTTCGTGCAATTGGTCGAAATGTTTGTCGAAAGGTTCAGCCCGAGGCTGTACTTCGCGCTCGGCATCTTTTTACCTTTGATAACGGTTAACTGCGCTATTCTCGGCGCATCTTTATTCATGATTATACGAAATTACAGCTTTATGCAGTCAATAGGCTTCGGTCTGGGTGCAGGGATCGGCTGGGCCGTCGCAATTGTGCTTTTGGCCGGTTTGAGACAGAAAATGAGATACAGCCATGTCCCGAAATGCTTCGAGGGCGTAGCAATAGCAATGGTCGTCACGGGTGTGCTTGCCATGACATTTATGGGCTTTGCCGGAATGGTAACGATCCAATAGGAGTGTTCAATGGGTTTCTCGATTTACTTGTATTCGGTACTTTCTTTTTCTGGTTTGATTATTGTATTGTCGGCCGGACTGATGATTGCCGAACGCTTCCTTATAAATTACGGGATATGTAAACTCGATATCAATGCCGGCGAAAAACCGCTTGAGGTCAAAGGTGGACAGACTTTGCTTTCGTGCTTGTATGCCAATGAGATTTTCATACCATCCGCGTGCGGCGGCAAAGGCTCCTGCGGGCACTGCAAACTCACAGTAACTTCCGGAGGAGGCCCGGTACTTCCCACAGAGACACCTTTTTTAACTCGGAAAGAAATTCGCTCCGGAGTCAGATTGGCCTGCCAGGTAAAGGTACGGGAAGACATCTATGTCCGTATCCCCGAAGATTTTCTTAACGTGAGACTTTTCTCGTCGACGGTAATAAGCACACGCAGTCTAACATACGATATCAAGGAAGTCAGAGTGAAATTAAACGATCCGGCGGAAATTTCCCAGCGGCCCGGCCAGTACGTACAAATCCAGGCTCCATCGCCGGAAGGCCCTGTATTTCGCGCATACTCAATCAGCTCGGCCGTCTATGAACCAAACGAGGTCGAAGTTGTCGTTCGACTTATCCCGGGCGGCGTCGGCTCAACATATGTCCACAATCTTCAAGTCAACGACGAAGTTGTGTTCACCGGACCCTACGGCGAATTTTACCTTAATGAGGACCCATCTGTTGAGATCGTCTGCGTCGGCGGCGGTGCCGGCATGGCGCCCATGAAAAATATCATCTACTCAATTTATGATCGTTGGCCCAACCGCTCATGCTGGTTGTTCTTCGGCTGCCGGACAACAAAGGATATTTTTTACCTCGAACAATTCAAGGAACTTGAGAAAAAGCATCATAATTTCCATGTAATTTACGCGTTATCCGACGAATTGGGACCAGACGAAAAATGGGACGGAGAAACAGGATTTATTCATCTATCTGTTGACAAGCATTTAGAACAGGGCATACCCCGACAGGCGTTCCTTTGCGGCCCGCCGCTGATGATTGAGGCGGTCACAAGAGTTCTCGAGGAAAAAGGCTTACAGCCGGATGATATCTTTTATGACGAGTTCTAAAGGCAATGGTGAATGTAAAGTGGTTTTATTGTTAAGTCGTGATGTTGAAGAGTGAGAAAAATTAAGGCGATATTCGTATCCGGATGGAATGCTTTCAAGCAAGTAAAGTGGCCCGTGAAGATATTACTTTTGGTGGTAATTGTGTCTTTTTTTGCCGCCGGAGCAATTGTTGTCACCGGACAGCCAGGCTTTTGCAATTCATGCCATATCATGAACGACCACTATGACAGTTGGAAGAGTTCGGAACACTCGAACGTAAACTGTCTTGACTGCCATTTACAACCAGGTTTTACAGGTTACATCAAAGGCAAGATTAATGGGCTGGCTCAGGCAGTTGACTGTATAGTCGGCAGGGTCGGCACAAAACCAAATGCCACTGTAACAGATGCATCATGTCTCAGGTCTGAGTGCCATAGTACTCAAGAGCTTATCTCGACAAATATAGACTATGGCGGCATTAAATTCACACACAAAAAATCACATTGAAAAAGACGTCCATGGGATAAAAATATCATGCGGCACATGCCACAGCCACTTCGAAGGTAATGAACACTTCTCTGTGAACAATGATGCCTGCTTTACCTGCCATTTCATCAAGAGCAACGGGACCGACAACAGCACAGTCCGGACGAGCTGTACGGATTGCCATAAAGTACCCGACAAGGTGATCAAACGAGGCCTGGTGACAATTAACCACGCCGAGTTTGTTTCCTATAAAGCAAGCTGCGAAGAATCCTGTCACAAAAATGAAGTTTATAAGACAACCAAGGTGGACGACAACGTGTGTCTGAATTGCCACAGCTTCAGGAAGGAACAGCATGCCAATATTGCAGAGATGCATGAAGCACATACCAGCCATGAAAAAGTGGAGTGTTTCGCGTGTCACGGAGAAGTATCGCACGGCCGAAAAGAAGTCACATCTGTTTCAGTCATGATGGATTGCCGGAACTGTCACAGTGATACTCACCAGGCCCAGCGCACCATATATGCAACCCAGCATCCGATGCAGACCCAGCAGACCGACCGGATTCTGAGTCCGATGTTTCTTACACATGTGGAATGTACAGGATGTCATATCGAGCAGGTAGCACAGAAATCCGGCGCCCTGAACAGTCTCGGAACGGTCGCCAAAGCCGTACCCCGGGCTTGTGACAATTGCCATGAGGAAGGCACAGGACAGCAATATATACCGTTCTGGCAGAATAAGATAAAGGCAATGCACGAAGAAACCAGCCGCAAGCTGGAGCAGCTTAAGAGCAAACAGATCACCTCTAAGCTAAAGGAAAGTATTGATCAAGCTCAATCGATTCTCGATTCCATATCATCAGATGGAAGTTGGGGTGTCCACAATTTCAAATATACTGAAGCATTGCTTCGCCGGGCAGATGAAATAATCAGTGGAGCAAGATAGCGTGAGTAGAAGATATGGGATCTATGACGTATAAAAGATCTTTTAAGATTGCTGCCGTGAACATTTTCATCACAGCAGCATTTGCCGGCCTGACATCAGTCAATCAGTCGCTGGCCGCGCCATCAGGAGCACACCACTCATTTCTCGGCGGGCCATGGGAAATCGTCGTCAAGATGCGTCTGGACGATGAAGGGTTTCGTTTCCCGCTGACTGTCTCCGACGAAACCAGACCACAAAAGCTCGATATTGCCCTGCCGATAAAGGGCACATCCATCAAAATCAGGCTTGAAGATTATGTTCCCGACCTGAAGTGGGAGACAAATGCAGTAATGCACCCCGGCGGAGGAATCGCAGCAAAACTGCTCATTGAGGGCACTAATCTGAAGCAGGACATCTGGCTTAATTCGGGCGATCCTGTGAGACAATCTATATCCTCCAGGATAGGAACTGTTACTATCAAAAGGTTCTATAACACCAACAGCTTTGAAAAACTGACGCGAGAAGTTGCAGATCCCAGAGCGGTCGGTATTCTTTCGATCTGGCCCGAGGATGGCAGCAAACCATTCGAATGTGTAGCTAAAATTCCAGAAACAATAAGAATACCAGGGTCCAATTACAAAGTAACCATCATAGAATATATGCCGCACTATTCGGTTGACACAGAAACAAAGAAGGTGGTCAACCAATCGCAAAAACCGATCAACCCTGCCGTCAAAGTAGCTGTTGACGATGGGAAAAAGACATATGAGCGATGGCTTTGGGCAAAGTTTCCGACGTCGCCGCACAAAAAAGAGATAGAGCTTCCATTACGTATGAGATTCACGGATTTTGACCTCCACGAGCCAACAGGAAAATATATTCTTGCCGTAGCAAGCGGAACCAAGCCCTGGTTGCTTATGTCTAAAAAAGGAAAGAAACGTGCAGAAAAGGCCGTCCTTGGCCGTTCTTACCCTTTTGCGGACAAGGAATACTCTTTCAGTATCGAAAAGATTATTGATGGTGCAATTGTTAAGACCGACTGGACAAACGGTTCCAATAGACTTTTACGCCCTGCTGTCATAACCACGATTAAGGAAAACGGCACAAGTAAACAGGTCGTATTAGAATTAAAAAAGCCCATACATCATAGATTGAAATCCGGGATGTTGGTAATGCTTTACAGACGCATGCAGGCGCCTTAAAGATAACGTTAAACTGATTGATATGTTTATGAAACTTTTATGAAACATTAGCTTATTTACAAGAGTATATTATGAGTATAAGTGAGTATGAGAGGGTGTCAAAATGTTAGACAGAATTTATAAGTTGTCAGTTTTGTTAATCCTTGTATTAACTTCAACCGGCCTTGCCGTTGAAAAACCAACCACGCAGCAAAAAACGTGTGTTACGGAAGAATGTCATGCTGATTACAGCGAAAAAGCATACGTTCACGGCCCCGTCGGCCTCGGCGATTGCACTGCATGCCATAAACCGCTGAGTCATGAAGAGCACACCTTTCAATTCGACCGGAAAGGCAAGGACCTTTGCGAGTACTGTCATTTGGAGCAGGCAGCCAGGAAGATTGTTCACGAACCTCTGAAGACCGGTGACTGCATGCAATGCCACGATCCGCATAGCAGCGATAACAAGTTCCTGCTTCCTGAAAAAACCGTCGCCGCTCTTTGCGAAAACTGCCATAAGGTTACAGAAGGACACGCGTTTCTGCATGGCCCTACAGCGGTAGGTGAATGTACCGTCTGTCACCAGTCGCACAGTTCCGACCATGCAGACTTGTTGGTTGCCGAGCAGGCGGAGCTTTGTTTCTCATGCCATGTCATAATGCAGGATGAGCTAAAGGAGTACGAATTCGTACACGAGCCTGTAAAAAACGATTGCATCGGCTGTCATGACCCGCACGGAGCGGCAAACTCAAAAATGGTTAAGAACCTTGCACCATTTCTGTGCTACTTATGTCATAAGGACATCCAGAAAATTGCTGAAAATTCCACGTATCAGCACAGCGTTGTAGGTGATATCGACGGCTGCATGCAATGCCATACTCCACATGCCTCGACAGTAAATTTTCTGCTGAAAAAGGATGCGAAAAGCCTCTGTTTGACCTGTCACGACAAGCCCCAGAAATTGGGCCCGGATGAAGTTCTGCCCTCCTTTGCCGCCGAACTCGAGGGCAAGACTTCTCTGCACGGCCCGGTTGCCGAAAACGACTGCAGCGGATGCCATGTTACGCACGGCAGCGAGTACTTCCGCCTTTTGGCAAAGGACTACCCTTCCCAGTTTTATGCGCCCTTCCGCAAGGAAAATTATGAACTCTGTTTCAGTTGCCACTCCGAGGACCTGGTCCTGACAAAAGAGACGTCTGACCTGACCGATTTCAGGAACGGCGAGTTAAACCTGCACTATTTGCACGTCAACAAGGAACGGAGAGGTCGGACCTGTCGTTCGTGTCATGCGACACACGCCAGCAACCTTCCCAAGCACATTCGTGAAAGTGTGCCGTACGGAATCTGGTCGTTACCGGTCGGATTTGCCAAAAATCAGACAGGCGGCACCTGCGCTCCGGGCTGTCATCTGCCGAAAGATTACGACAGGAAGGATCCCGTCGATTATTCCTCCTGGTCCGCCGAATAGGAATGAAAGTCGGTCGAAAGGAACAAAAAATGAGAGCGAGAGATAGAATTGCCGCTTATGTGGTCGCTGCAATAACGATACAATCTCTATGCTGCACAGCAACATATGCAGGCCGGCACGCATTTGCAGTCGGTGAGAAACTGCCGGAATTCTCAGGCACAACCTTAAAAGGCCAGACGTTTACCTACAAGCCCAAGCAAAGCAACGCTCTAATGGTAGTTTTTCTGTCACCCGGGCATGAGCGTTCGGCCCGAGCCGTAAAGGACATCAATGACATACTCAGTCAACTGGGAACAAATGCTGAACGGCTACAGACTGTAATTGCTGTCGACAAGCCTGACAACCTCGATTTATCTTCGATGCAAAAAGATACATCCGGGAAAGTTAACATCCTGCTGGATTCGGAATACAAGCTTTGGGGCAAGTTCGGAATCATTGCTGTCCCCACCGTTGTTGTCTCTGATATGAACGATACCGTCATCTGTATAAAAGCAGGACATGGATACGATTTTGCCCCGGTGGTTCGGTCTTATTTGAACCAGGCTCTTGGACTAACCCAGAAAAAGAAGCCGGAAGAGGCCGGTCGCGTAGAGACGGTCGCAAACGATACAATTGAAGCTCGCCTTAAAAGGCATCTGCAAATGGCGAAGATGCTCGAACAAAAAGGTCGTCTTGAATCGGCTATAGCAGAAATTCAGAAAGCCAGAGAACTAAATCCTGAATCCACCGAAGCGGCTCTGGAACTCGGCGAGCTTTTCTGCAGGGCCGGCCGAAATGATACAGCTTTGAAAATTACAGGCTCACTAAAAGTCACTACAAGGTTTCAAGAGGCAAGGCTGCTCACGATATCAGGCTGGGCAAAACGTCAATTGAATGATCTCGATACGGCTGAAAAACTTCTGCTTGAAGCAACAAAAATTGATCCGAAATCCACCCGTGCCTTGTTTGAACTCGGAAAAGTTTACCAGTCAAAACAACAGATTGACAAAGCAATGAACTCGTACCGCAAAGCTTTGACAATATTATTCAACGAGTAGCAAATCATTAGCAGAAAAATTTTCTCACCAACGAGAATGCCTGGTAATTTTTTCCTTTTAATGAGAATTTCGACTACAAAAACAGCTATATTCATGAAAAAAAGCTTCCTTATTTCGTAGAGGATCGGCAACAAACAATATTTTTTCTTTAACCACACACGAGCCTTGAAATTAATGCATAGATTGTGTATAATGACTATAGGACGTGTGATGGAATTGAATGAAATTTTTTTATTAGTGTTTTGATTTTTTAAACCTTAAGAGATTTAGTTTTCTGTTATAATTAACAGATATTTCCCAACTATAGGCAGCAGGTTAAGAGGGCTTATAGATACCAGGAAGGAGAAGTGACTATGAAGCAACATTTTGTGAAACTGCATTTACTCGTGATCCTTGCCGTCTTTTTGACACCAGCAGTTGTAATGGCATTAGCACATTCGGACCTTTTCGGCTGCAATGGATGTCACACACCGCACAATGCAAAAGCGATACCGGGCGCGCCTTTGTGGAACGGCAACGAAACAACGACAACATTTGTAATGTATTCGAGCGATACGTTCCAGGGCGCAATAGATGGTCAGCCCAGCGGCAATTCCAAGCTGTGCCTGAGTTGTCACGATGGAACCTCCGATCCCGATTTCACATGGATTAATTCAGAGCACACCTTTGGTGCCGATGATCTGGCAAACTCACACCCAATCTCTTTCGTATACGATTCCGCACTGGCCGTCCAGGACAGGGGTCTGAAAGATCCTTCGGAAGCGAGCACACTTGGAGGAACGATCACCGAAGACCTCCTCGACCAGGAGAGCAAGCTCCAGTGCGCGAGCTGCCACGACATTCATTCATCCGGCGTCGGAGAAAGCCTTTTACGGGGCTATGACTATGGAAGCCAGCACGGACCCGAACTGTGCCGCATGTGCCACAAGAAATAGACCAACGCAAAGCTGTGCTATGTTAGCGTGATTTCAAATCAACCGGGAAATCATGCTATCTAAACTATTTCAGGCAAGACTACATCTGTAAATATTCGGACTCTAATAAGTCTTATATTAAATGCATCATTGTACTTAATATATTCGCCGCACCGCCTTCGTCAAAACTTAAGTATTCGAGCTAAGCTTCCGTTAAGGACGATAATAAGTGTCTCAAAGTACGAATCGGCCGAGAGCAGAACGGCAAAAGCAGCGTTTTAAATTTGATAATTCGATCCTTGACATTTTCGTACCCAGCGGAGAAAAAATCCTATCGACCAAAAAGACTCGCACTTTGTTTATTTTGCCTCTCAAAAATTGCCGAAGTAATGGGCATAAATATGCACAAATCTGTATTAAATAACAGGTTAGGATTTATAACAGTGATTTGGACTATGCTCCTTTTCGCAGGCTGCAGGTCCGCTAAAATCACGGAGCAGGTGTCTAAGCCCGTATTCTTTCCCCCGCCCCCGGAAACACCGAGACTTCAGTTTCTCAAGTCATTCTCCAGACCTGAGGATTTTGGAACCGTTACTACAAGCGCATTTGAGAAATTTGTCGTTGGTGAGCCGGAAAAAACCGAGGGCATAAGAGCCCCATACGGACTCGCCATTCATGAAGGCAAAATATATGTATGCGACGTCGGCAAAGGAATGGTTGAGGTAATTGATCCGAGAAATGGAACTTTCGATTATCTTACAACAGACCGGCGACTGATGAACCCGGTGAATATCTACATCGATGAAGATGGCACGAAATACATAGCAGATCCTAAAGCCGGCATGGTGTTCGTATTCGACAGAAACAACAACATCAGATCCATGCTGGGTAAAGAGCTAAACATTAATCCCATAGATGTCGTTGTTCGAGGATCGCTTTGCTATGTGACCGACTATACCAGCGGCCGGATTGTTATCATGGACAAGACCACCGGCAGAGAGATAACTCGCCTGGGCAAAAAAAGTGAGGCAGGACAGGGACGAGCAGAACCTCTGACTGCTTTGGCTAACGGTGAATTCTCGCTAATTAGCGATCTGGCTCTTGACCGGCAGGGCAATATTTACGTTACCGACAAAGCAGGAGCACGCATAACACGGTTTGACAGGTCCGGAGCTTTTCAGCTTACTATAGGCAGGTTGGGTGACAACATAGATGAGTTCATCAGGCCCAAAGGCATCGCCATTGATAACAATGACAGGATATGGGTAGTAGATGCCGGTACGGAGGTGGCGAAAATATATAATCAGCAGGCCCAGCTACTGTTGTTTTTCGGGCTTCCCGGCAACGAACCGGGAATGATGAATATGCCCACAAGTATTGTTCTGGACTACGACAACGTAGAATTATTCAAACAATATGCTGTAGAAGGTGCGGACATAGAATTCCTGGTTTTAATTTCAAATCAATACGGCCCGAACAAAGTCAGCGTATACGGCTTTGGTAATTTTCCGGTAAACGGCAAGATAACAGAAAAACCGCGTCAGTTCGTCAGGTCTGCCGAACCGGTACTTGAGCAGCAACAGATAAGCCGGCAACCCGCGTTTGAGACTCCTGCAGCCGAGAAAACGCAAGCTCAATCACGTGACCGGCAGCGAGAAATCTCCGAGCTTTATAATAGAACTATGACTCTGTACAAAGCCGGTCAGTTCGAAGCTGCAAGAGAGGGCTTTCAGGAGCTCCTAAAGAGCGGCCTGCTTGGGCCCAATGTTGCAAAAACAATTCAGGGCTACCTGGCAGACATCAATAGTACGCTGGCAACTGATGAGCAGAAGCAACAAATTGCAGAACTTTATTACAGCAGCATGGCATTTTACCGTGCCGGCAATCTTCAAAAAGCACGGGATGGTCTGACAAAAGTTTTGAATAGCGGCCTTATTCCGCCGGCAATGGCAAAAACAATAGAAAAGTACTTGGCGAACATCGACAATACTTTGAATAAGAGATAAAGCGGCCTTAATTTCATTCAGGATGGGTAATCAGTTGCCTGTCCTATGGTTGAACAGGAAGAGATATTCTAAGCTATTGTATTTAGCAGTTATGTGTGGTTTTAACAATCGTTATATGGCGAAATTTTATATCAGGCCCGCGACAGTCGTGCTGATGCTACTCGTCTTTTTCGTCATATTTTTCGTAAGCTGCGACGAAGTCCAACACCACAAAACCCTGACTTTCTTCTTCGATGGAGTTCCGCCCCTGCAGCCGGAGATGTTTCCTGAAGGATTTGTCGACTCAAATTCCTTAGAACCGGACCAGACGGGGCAGAAACCGGCCTGGTACGCACATGAGCCGACCAAGAACTGCAGCAACTGTCACGCCAAACGCAGACAACGGAGTTTTTCAACTCAAACACGTTTAATTGCGCCGATTCCGAAGTTGTGCTACAACTGTCACGATGATTATACTTCATCAGCATCATTTGTTCATGGGCCTGTGGCGGTCGGCCAATGCATCTTTTGCCACACTCCACACAGAAGTAAAATCGAGCACCTGCTTGTATCGCCGGAGCCCGGACTTTGCTATCTTTGCCATGACAGAAACACAATTGAATTAATAGCTGCTCATTTACCGAATCAGCTTTCCACCTGCACCGATTGTCACAATCCTCATGCAAGCTCTACAAAAGCACTCTTAAAAAACAGCTCAACCATGACATACGACAGAACCGGCCAACCAAATGAGGTCGCGACGGCACCGCAAGATTATATTCGAGTCGCGGAGGATCCGAACGAACAAGCTGATTCCAAGACCGAATCAATCGTACCTGCTCCTTTGCAAAAAAGCGAAAGTCTATCTGATGTGTTCCGCCGGACCAGCAGATTAATAGAGCTGGGGCAACTGCAACAAGCCCGTGCGTATCTCGAAAAGTACAAATACAGCAACACTTTCACTGCCGACCAGCGACAGCAAATCGCACGCATAATCGGAATGATCGACTCTGTCTTAACCAGCGAAAAACAACATCTCGAGACTGATAAACAGTCTGACAAAAGGATAAAAGAAATCGCCGATCTCTACTACAGCAGCATGGCCTTCTACCGCACCGGCCAACTAATGAAGGCCAGAGAAGGCTTTGTTAAAGTTCTAAATAGCGGCTTAATCCCGGAATCAATGGCAAAGACAATCCGGGGCCACATATCGGATATAGATAATTCTCTGGCCGGGAACCAGACACCGGAAAAATCGAAACAATAGAAGGCCCTGAGTAAAGGAACACGGAAAATTGCAGAATCGACCGTACAATGAGATAATGCCGGAACCTGTTAAGCAGATGCTTGCCGGAAAAATCTGCCGGATTCTTGCTATCTGCATCATTAGTGCGGTTGTTCCTGCGGGCTGCAGCGTTAATGTGGGCGGCAGACAAAGACCTCTTGTAAGGCATGATAGAATTCACGGTGAGCTGGAATTTGTTGCTGAGGACCGCACAGACGAACAGGGAATAAGTGATAATAAACGCAAGAGCGAAACAAAAGTGTTCGAAGAAAGAGTAAGGCTCAAAACGGAAGGTGACATATATCATCCGGAACTTCTGTTTTATAATGCCGTTCTTGGTTTTGGCCTCGCCCAGCAAAGCCTCGACTCTGATGAAGAGTCCGACAGGCACTCCGAGTCACTGAATGATTACAACATATTTGCCCAATTGTTGAGAGGAAAATCATATCCAACAACTTTTTACGCAAGCAAATCGGAGGAATTGATTCCCCGGCAGTTCCTGGGGTCCCTGAGAACCGAAAGGCAAAACAGGGGCGCTACGCTTTCTCTGCGTTCCAGGGACTGGCCGATGACATTCCAGTACACTGCCAGCGAGACTGCCCAAGACGGTCTATTGTCCCCCGAGAGAGATTTCTTTGAAAGGGACGATGAACGGTTCAGGTATTCCGTCAATCATGATTTTGGTGAATTGTCGCACCTGAATATCGACATTGACAGAACATCCGTCTCACAACGAAGTGTCGGAGCATCGATAGAAACCGACACGGACCGCTACGCGATTTTACATGACCTGATATTCGGCAGTGACGAACAACACAGGCTCGATTCATTTTTCAACTATACCGACCAATCCGGCTCATTTGACTTCGAAAATATTCAGTTGGACGAACGCTTAAGACTGCAGCACTTCGACAATTTCCTGACCAATTACGAGCTGCGTCTCACAGATTCCGAACGCGATGCTGACAGAAATAAAGAGGTTCGAGGCCAGGCCGGCTTTGAGCACAGGTTATATGAAAGCCTTGTTACAACAGCAAATCTTTTCGTATCAAAAACCGATTTTGAATCAGAAAACGCTATCGATACCGATGGTGATCTTAAGCAGCAAGGCGGCAATCTTTCTTTTAGCTATCGAAAGAAGAATCCCTGGGGCGTTTTGTTAAGCACATATACAGCGAGCCTGACAGAGCAATCCGGAAGCACCGGAGGCATTGTTACGGATGAGCAGCACACCGTTAACGATCCGCTGCCGGTAATCCTGAACAGAACGAACATCGACACATCGAGCATTGTGGTAACAGACAGCACAGGATTGTTCATATATACCCTTGGCGACGATTACATAATTGAAGAAATCAACGGACAGGTCCAGTTGGAAATCATCATTCCGGGAACCAATCTACCCAACATCAGCGACGGCCAGGTAATCCTTGTAGATTATACAGTGTTAATCGAGCCGGACAGGCAGGAAGATACATTTCGTCAGAACTTCACTATCAGAGAACGTTTCAAAAACGGCCTGTCTGTATATTATGCTCATCGGCGGCAGGAAGAGGATGTCAGCTCTGAGATAATGACAATTACACCCGATGAGTACACGGTTAATACGATCGGCACAGATTATACACTAAAAGGTCTCTTCTTGCAGGCCGAGTACAGCGATGAGGATTCGACCCAGGTCCCATCAAGGAGCAAAAAATTACAAGCCAGATATAGCTGGCCTGTCAGCAGCGACACAACCGTCAGCATGAGAGCTATAAATCACTGGCTCAATTTCAGCGAACCTGATGAAAGGGATGTCGAACTCTTTAAGACCGGAGCCGAGGTTTTCAGCAGATTGAACAACGAATACAGCATCACAGCCCGCGCCGATTATCGGGATGAGGACGACACCAGATTCGGAATTACCAGAGGATTTCAGTTTAGCTCCGAATTAAAGTATAATTTCCGTCAACTGAGTGTACTCGCGGGCGTCGAGTTTAACATGCTCGACCGTAGAAACGATGAAATTGACAGCAGCTTTCTATATTTTAGGCTAAAACGCCTTTTCTAATAGGTACAGGGAAGTGTTACATGGCAGCAAACAATAGAAACTCAAAAGAATATCTCATCTTAATGTTATTAAGCATTGCGATGCTTGTGCTGTTGTCAATCTGCACCGGATGTGACGGCAACCGCAATGAGCTATCCTTACGCCCTGATGCACAGCTTGCATGGCCCGCACCTCCGGAGAAACCTCGAATCATTTATCTTGGAGCGATATCGACGGAAGCCGACCTGAAAGCGAAAACCTCATGGACAGACGGCCTGGGAGAATTGCTCTTTGGAAAGAGTAAAATAGGCGTGCTTGTCGCCCCTTCCGACGTCGCTATCGACCGGGGCGACAGATTGCTCGTCACCGACAGCGCAGGCGCAGCAGTGCACATATTCGATCTGAATAAACGCACATACAAGCAATTCTCCGCTCTGTCCGATGAGGAAAAGCTGCTCAAACCGGTCGGTCTTACGATTGTGGGCAATAGAATCTATGTCGTCGACAGCATACTTCACAAGGTGTGTGTTTTCGACAAGAATGGAAAATTCATATTTTCCTTCGGACGTAACCACTTCACAAGGCCGTCCGGTATTGCATACTCACCTGCAGACGAAACAGTATACGTAACGGACACAGCGGATCACGCTATCGAAGTCTTTACAATCGGCGGCAAATTCATCGAGCAAATAGGATCCAGAGGCACGGGAGCGGGAAGGTTCAACTTCCCAACTCACTTGTGGGTGGATAAAAGCGGCAGATTATACGTCAGTGACACGTTGAACTATCGCGTACAGGTATTTTCACGCCAGCGCAGATTCCTACAGATGTTCGGCCGGCAGGGAGACAGGCCGGGCAACTTTGCCCACCCGTGCGGCATCGCAACGGATGCTTTCGGTAATATCTATGTAACAGATCGTCAGTTTGAAAATGTGCAATTATTCGATCAGCAGGGACAAATACTCCTTGCCTTCGGACAGGAAGGAACACAGGCCGGGCAGTTCTGGCTGCCGGCAGGCCTCTTTATTGATTATCGAAATAGAATTTACGTCGCCGATTCGTTCAATAAACGAATCCAGGTGTTTGAACTCATGGAGGGATACGACAAATGAAAGTCAGATATACTAAGTTAATCGCACTGCTCTTGGTTTTCGTATTCACATTTCAAAGAGCATTAGCCCAGATTGAAGGTACGCCGCACGACTTGTCCGCCGTCGCCGGGGCAGGTACCTGCAGCTTCTGCCATACCCCGCACGGAGCCGTTGCTGGAACTCCGCTCTGGAGTCATGAGCTTTCATCGGCCGTTTACAAAATCTACCAAAGCTCATCGCTTCAGGCCAATGTCGGCCAGCCGACCGGTTCGAGCAAATTATGCCTTAGCTGCCATGACGGCACCGTGGCATTGACCGAATCGATACGCGGAGGCCCTGCCGGCGGCGCTTATATAACTCCCGGCGCAGCAAACATCGGCACCGATCTCTCGGACGACCATCCGATCAGCTTCATTTACTCTTCTGCTCTGTCAACGGAAGACGTGCAGATACGCCCGCCTTCGGCATTGCCCGAAGAGCTTAAGCTCGACAGATCAAGCGAACTGCAATGCACAACCTGCCACGATCCCCACGATAACCGGCACGGCAACTTCCTGGTAATGTCAAACCGGCTATCAAGAATGTGCGTGGCGTGCCACGATTTGTCCGAATGGAGACTTTCATCCCACGCAAACTCGACGGCGCTGGCTTCAGTCGCCAACGACCCTTACCTGCAAAGCAATGAATATGACACAGTTTTAGAGAACAGTTGTGTAAGCTGCCACAGGCCGCATTCCGCCGGCGGACACGAACGGCTGCTCCACTTCTCAAGATTGGAGGACAACTGCCTGAACTGTCACGACGGCTCAGTGGCCAAGACCAATCTGAAATCCGAGTTGTCAAAGTACAGCAGGCACGATGTGGTTCGATACGAAGGCCTGCACGATCCGAAAGAATCGCCGTCGGCTGCAATCCGGCACGTCGAGTGCGTCGATTGCCATAATCCGCACGCTGTCCAGGACACACCAGCAAACGCCCCGGTTGTTCCCGGCGCCATGCGCGGAGTCTCCGGCGTAACAGCCTCCGGGAGCAGCACAGAGAACGTTCAGTACGAATATGAAGTCTGCTTCAAATGCCATGCTGACAATCCGAACAGGCCTCACTCCACTATAACCAGGCAGATAACCCAGACGAACACACGCCTGGAATTTGATCCATCCGCTTTCTCATTTCATCCCGTTGTCGCGCCCGGCGTTAACCAGAACGTTCCCAGCCTGAAGCCGCCGATGACCGTCGCGACCATGATATACTGTACCGATTGCCATAACTCGGACAGTGCTTCCAGAGCCAAAGGCCCCCACGGCTCCAATTATCCAAATCTTCTCGCATACCGGTATGACACTTCCGACTATACACAAGAGAGCAACTATTCGTATGAGCTTTGCTACAGATGCCACAGCCGAAACAGCATCCTGAACAATGAAAGTTTTACAAAGCACGCCGAACACCTGCAGAAGCAAATCCCTTGCTCGGCATGTCACGATGCTCACGGCATCAGTTCCGTTCAGGGTACAAGGTTGAACAACAGCCACCTGATTAATTTCGATACGACAATCGTACGGCCGGACACTGCAACCGGGCGATTGGAATTCGAAGACACCGGCATATTCCACGGCCGGTGCTACCTGCAGTGCCATGATAAAACACATTCGCCGGAAGAGTACTGACAAAGCAAATGATTTACCAGCCGGTGTCCCCGGCTCTTTCAAATAAAACCGGGACCACCCTTGAGGCAGCCCCAGTTTCATTAATCATCTAAGCTTTCAATGCTACGGCAGCTTATTCTTGTAGAGCAGCTATAGAAGCTTCGAGCAGTGACTTGGTGTAGCCCGGGTTGTGTACGCCATGGCTGCCATCCTCAATTTCAATAAGGATATAGTTCCAGAGGGCGGAAGCCTGCGCAGCGGGATATTCACCAACAACCGGATGATATCCTGCTACTACTTCTTCTATGACTCCATCCTCATTGATTTCCCATTCTTTTTCTGCAGAGAGTAAATCCTTGTTTAAGAGCAGCTCGCGAAGTTCATCGATAAGTGCTGCGACCTCGGTCTGCAGACCGTCGATGTCGAAATCTTCGGCATCTGAGTGACATGTAGTGCAAGCCGAGACATCCGGCTCAAAATCATGGTTCATGTCTTTGCCGATGTGGCAGGCAACACAGGTTCCCTTTACCAGCATAGCGTGCGCTCCGGGGCTGCCTACAACGTCACCGGCGCCACCCACACCGAGCATCATCGCGCTCTGCGGACCGTGGTGGGGTCCCCAGTGCGTGCTTGTAACGGCGATATTGCCATTAGGATCTGCTGCAGCAATCGCTCGTCGCGGCTGGTGGCAGTTGGTACAAAGGTTGCCCTTGCCGCCATCAAAAGTCACGTCTTCGAAAGCGTAGAGCGCTACCGGGGCGGTAGTCTCCAAAGCCCAGTCCGCTGTAGTGTAGCCGGTGTGAATCTGGTGACAGGTCCGGCAGTCCTGGCGGGTCGGGTTGGGATCTCCCGCCTCTACCGTGTCCGGGGTGAGCCCTGCGGCAACCATAGCGATGAAGCCGCCGCCCGAATGACACGCGGCACAACTTGCACTTTTTCCTCGTACATAGGCATCACCAGTGCCATGCATCGACTCGCCCCAGGCGGTTTGCTTGCCTGTTATCACCGTCGTGTCATTGTGGCAGGCCATGCAGTCGGCTATTTGTACCTGAGCGAAAACACTCGAAGTACCCACCAGCAAAACAGCAACGGCGAACACTAAAGCCATAAAATTAATTTTTTGCATCATTTTCTCCTTTACATTTCTTACGACAAATTTGTGCACAAATATTCTTTTTACTGGCTATTAAATGAGAATTATCAACGTGCTAAGCCGATTCCTCATAATAATCCTGGGGAAGAACATCTCCTTTCCAATCCAACCACTATGAACATAATAATACTACGACTCATTGCTTGAATATGTTTTCATTTATCTAAACCAAATAATGCGCATATAAAGCGCTGTCAGTTGATTAGCAACTCATGTGCCAATATATTCAATATGACTACAGAAAATGCCGAAAAACTCCATAATATCTTACAATCTAATGATTTATAAATATTTTGAAAACCAGTTATTTCAACTATACATTTCCTATCATATTGCTATATTATCAAGTACGAGAATCTTTTTCTTTCAGATTCTCACTAACGGAAATGCCTGAATTTCCTAATGAAAATAGCAGTATCAGAAATTATTTTTCGCTTCACCCAGCTAACCGGCAGCTATAGTCGGTGAGTTTTCTCTCGCTCCAATCCCTTCGGGAGAAAATGGAGCATCAAGTTGGCTTTGTTTGGCTTTGTTTTCGTTGTCGCCGGCTGCCGGCTTTATGTCATAATCTTCTTTCACATAAGAGGTTGCGCCCATTAAGCCCGGCACAAATTGGCTTTGTTTTTTCAAATCGACTTTTTTCTCCGCCGATAGATTCCGTGTGGCAGCTACATCCCGATTGTCTTTTATCGGGAAGTGGATGGCCTGTTCAGGCTCGTACTGCTGCTCAACCTGCCTGATCAGTTTCTGTCTTTCAAGCTCATGCATGGTCTTATGGAAGCTGTTCTCGATCCGCCTTTCGTACATCAGC
>Ga0180437_10000124_pt1 | contig 164333 bp, 172 predicted proteins | sample SS_ome_4_FD_132410 | JGI IMG/M metagenome (GOLD analysis project Ga0180437, IMG submission 132410) | Hypersaline lake sediment archaeal communities from the Salton Sea, California, USA - SS_3_D_1 metaG | ecosystem: Environmental > Aquatic > Non-marine Saline and Alkaline > Hypersaline >...
CTGGGAGTTTACCATACCCACCCCAGAGGAACTCCCTTCCCCTCAGAACAAGACCTGGCCCACAATCAAAAATATCTTTTCATCATCGGCCTGCGCGATCGCTATAACCCCGAGCTCTACGCCTGGAAGGTTGAGGATGGAAAGGTCCGCCAGGATAACATCAAGATCATCAGCGATATCGGGATAACTGTGGTTGACATTGCTACCGGAAAGCCCAAGCTCTCCGAAAACGTCAAACCAGAGGAGCTGGACCGGCTGGCCCAAATGATCGATGGTCTCATCGAAGGAAAGGAACCACAGTATGCCAAGATGAAACCCATCAAGTGGGACGCCTCCAGCTTTTCAACTTTGGCATGAAACCACTTTTCCCGAATAGAATCTTGTTGTCCCTTTTCGCAATTTTGTTTGCTCTGCTCTTTACAATCCCGACATCCGCCGAGAGCCCAAATATTAAGGATATTGCCGGAAAAACATACACGCTAGTATCCAAAGTAAGATCCAGCGGCGGGCTACGCTGGCAAAGCTGCGTCAAACCAATAATCGTAAAGCATAAAGGCGAAACATTTATATATTTTGCCGAAGAAGGCAAAGAATGCATCGCAGAAGAAAAATACAAAACCTGGATCTCGTCCGGCTACTCATATTTGAATGGAATGCCCTATTGGATCCGGGTGACCGTCAAGGACAGCGAGGGAAAAGCGATCGAAGAAGTGGAAAAATTCTATGACCGCGAGAATAAAAAAGTGATCTGCAACGTCAACGGGAAGATAAAAGAGTTTGAGCTCAAAGAGAACCTCTTCGACAAGCAGAACATCGTCATTTTTCTGATGAATTATCCCTTCCAGGAAGGAAGGGACCTGGATTTTTATCTGCTGACCCACGACCCCACCATGTATAAGATAAACGCAAAATTCAGAGGAAAAGAAAAGATCATGGCCGGAGATAATGAAATCGAATGCTACAAGCTGGAGATGCTGCCGGATCTGGGATTTTTGAATTTCATTAGGGTCTTCATCCCCAAGACCTATTTCTGGTTCGAGGCCACACCACCCCATCTCTTCGCACGGTACGAGGGGCTGGAGAGCGGGATCGGCACCCCCTATGTGGTGGTCGAAATAGTTAAATAGAAGAGCTGGAGAAGAGCGAGAAATTGTACCTGAATTTCACAAAGAAGATGTTGCTTCCCATAAACCCATCCGGATCCTGGGTGTCGGTAGGATTATATTCCGTCCCCTTTTCACCGGCTGAAATCAGCGCCTCTAAGCTCAGATCCAAATGCTGCAGTATATTCCGCGTATAAGAGGGATAAAATATGAAACTGAGATCATCCGCATTCAATAGCAGGGAAAACCTTAGATTGGTGATTTCATCCAGCAGCCTGTTGGCGCCGAAATAGAAATAATCCATGCCTAACTGGGAGATCTCCCCATCGTTCAAGGCGTCCCAATCGTAATCATCCTCGTTCTTTTTTCCCTGGCCGTTAAAAAAATATTCCATGTCGATACCCCAGCCGTTCTCAAAAGTATAGTTCCATCCCCAGACCGACTGGAAATAGCGGTTCTCGCCCGCCGCGGCGATCATCGCGGTCTCGTTTCGAACCCCCAAACCAAACAACTCTCCCGTGGTATCAAATCCCAGTTGAAATCCTCCGCTGCCCAGATCAACAAAGCTCGCGGAAAGGTCGTAAAGTTCCAGATTGGTCCTGATCCTAACTCCCTTTTTGGTCTCGTGCCACCTTTGGCCGGAAACAACGTAGGTGTCAATACCGGAAGCTTCCCCCAGGGGAATCTCGAGCCGGACCGCCTCCGGTTCCGACTCCTGTTCTTCCTCCACCGCAAAGGATAAAGTGAACGGATTGAAGACATCGGTCGGGTTCCAGAGGTATCCCGCTCCCCAGGCAATGCGCTGTTTGCCCACCGTCAGGTCCGCCTGGGGGAAAAAGAACTTAAAATAGGCCCGGTCCCACACCAGCTGATCCAGGCCCGAAATACCCGAGACCGGTATGTCCCGGGTCTTGAGCAAAAAGTTGTACTCCGGCTCCAGATGCAGACTGACGTTCTCCGTCAATCGGGAATCAATGCGCAGCCGCGCGCGGTTGAGGTCGCCGGCGACCGCCTCGCCGGTTCTGGTGAACGCCCCCACCAGGTCGTTTTCGTAAAAACCAAGGATTTCCAGATCCGCGAAAACTGGCAAGGTAAATACTAAAGCTAAAAAAATCAGAATTAAAACTGGACGTAAAAAATTTGTTATCATTTGAGCAACATTATACTCTTTAGTTTATACCGCAGCCAGCGAAAATATTTTCCTCGCTTCCAGGAACCCGCGATCAAAACCTCATATTTCTTTTTCAGTTCATCCATGACCAGTTTCTCCTGCTCATGAGAGATATTCATGTGCAAAAGCTTCTGCAGCGCACGGATGCGGAAGCGGTCCATCCCCCAATATGCCTTGGAAAGCTGGTCGGAATGGCCTCCCCGCTTGACAATCAATCTTTCGTCCAAGAAAGCGATCGGATACTTCAGGGCCATGCGCAGCCAAAGATCATAGTCCTCACAGACCGGAAGCGACTCGTCAAACCCTCCCAGGCCATAAAAGACCTCTCTTTCCATCAGGATCGAGGAGGCGCTGATGATGCAGAGGGACAAGCATTTCTCAAAGATCCAGCCGTGGTATTTCTGGTGCTTCTTCATCTGGTTAAGATGTTCACCGCCACGGACCCACTTCTCATTTGTATAGCAAATCTTAAACCCGGGATTGTTATGCAGGAATTCGATCTGCTTCTGCAGTTTTTTCTTGTCCCAAAGATCATCCGAATCCAAAAAAGCGATATATTTCCCTCTTGCTTTCGTAACACCTTGGTTTCGTGCCCAGGCCGGGCCCCTCCCCTTCGCATCTTCAATGTCGATTATCTCAAAATCCCTATAAGTCTGCGCCCTAACGGATGCGATCGCTTCCTCCGTAAATTTGGGGCGGTTATGGGTGGGAATGATTACCGAAACGCGCATGGATTATTTCTTCAGGTTTCTCTGGGTGAAGGTGTCCTCGGGGATCTTGACATCGAATTCGGCCTTGGTGATGACCATTTCGGTCAAGGAATCTTTGCGCAGGAGGTTCTTCATCGCGATGTAGGTCGGATAATAGCGCACCGGCCCCCTTCCCCGCCGAGGCCTGAATACCTGAACATCCCCCAGGGTCATGACCTTGAGTTTTTTGCCGGACTTGGCAAAGAGCTCTTCCTTGACCGGAACAAACGTTTCCCGATCCACCCAGATCTTCCTCTGCCAATAAGTGACCTCTTTGACCTTGGCCGTGAGCTCCAGCACATAGCAAGGCCGTCCTTTCGTGACCTCTTCCGTACCTTTTTTAAATTTAATATAGGTCGTTTCCTCAGTGATCAATTTAATATCATATTTCTCTAAAAGCTTGTCGCTTTCCAGCGCGTCCTCGTAGCTGAAGTCCGACCCCATCATGGATTGGCGCAACATGTGCCCGGCGATCTTGATGATCTTGTCAACCGAGGGCAAATACATCCACATGTTATCCTCGATCTTCAGGTACTTGACCCCCTTATCGCGGGGAGGAAAGATGAACTCGGCAAAGGACTTGTCTCGGCCTTCAGCGTAGGAAACCATTTTCTTGACGCGCACCTGGTCCCGGACATAAATAACCATTTTGGACTCGAACCGTCCGGTCAAATAGGTCATATTGTCATCGACCTTTTCAATGATCTCCTCGCCGGTTAGTCCCCAGACCCCAGTCCCTAGTACCAAAACCATGATCAAGGCAAGTTTATAGTTCACGCAGTGCCTCCGTGGGTTCCATCTGCGCCGCGCGCAAAGCGGGCGGGATCGCCGCCACCACCGAGAATAAAATACCCATGCAGAAACCGAAAAAGACTATCCCCCAGCTAAAGATTGCGCGGTAAACGGAAGAAAGGGGGAAATTAAAATCCTTCATCGCCTCAAAAGTCGCGGTAAAATCAATGCCCACCACCGCCAGATAATAGGCGATCCCCGAACCCCAGATCGCTCCGATAAAACTGGCGATGGTCCCGATGAGCATGGCTTCTAACAGGATAACCCCCATGACCTGCCGGTTCTTCATGCCCAAAGACTTCATCATGCCGATCTCCTTGGTCCGCTCCAGGACTGACATGAACATGGTGTTCAAGATGGTAAAACTGGCCAGAAAAAGAACCAAGAAATAGATGAAGGCGTAAATATTCCTGGCGAGCCCCATGTAGAGGAAAAGGATCCCCTGGTCCTGCCAGGCCTTGGTTGTGTATTGACCCGGATAAACCTGGTCCAGGCTGGCTTTGATCTCTTTGGCAACCTCCGGCGCTTTATTCATATCCTTGATGAAAACAAATATCTCGGTCACCGAATTATCCAGATCTAGCAGCTGCTGCGCTTTATCCAGGGGCAGAAAGAAAGTTTTCTGGTCAATGCTCACCACCCCATAGCTGAAGATCCCCACGATCTTAAGGTTCATGGCAGCGATCGATCCATAGGCGGTCTGGGTCACCACGGTCAGGGTGTCACCAAGTTTTAGCCCCAGATCCCGGGCCAGGTTGGCACCAATATTCATCTCTTCCTGCCCCATTCGGATCATCCTGCCTTCGACCATTTTCTGATCAAGGCGGGAGATCCGGCTTTCGGTCTCAGGAACGATCCCGGTACCGAGTACCGGCTTATTATTCCCCTTGTAATCCATCAGCACGCCGAACTTGATCCTGCCCACGGTAAGCGTGACGTTCGGATTTGCTTCCGCGATCCTTTCCAACGGCTTGTAATTCGGTATATTCGCTTCCAGGGGCATCATCTTTTCGCGTTTGACATATTCCGCATTGAGGATGCGGACATGGCCGTTGGTCATACGGATCGTATTATCGAACAGATTGTCCATGATCCCCGTGAGAAGGGACCAGAGGTAGACTGCGACCATGACCGCGACCGCGATCGACAGCCCGCTCAAAGCCGAACGGCGCTTGTTGCGAAATATATTTCTTAAAGCGATCTTGAACATCTAGGCTTTCCTCAAGGCCTCGGTCGGCTCCATTCTCGAAGCTACCCGGGCCGGATAGATACTGGTCAGGGCTGAGATCACGATCCCGGCAATAAAAGCGATCACGAACATGGTCGGGTTCCAGATACCGCGGGATACCCCGGTAATGCGGTAGCCAACATCACCTATGTCCCTCATATACATACCCCAGTTGATCCCGTATTTGACAAAAGGAATATTTACCAGAAAACCGAGTAAACACCCGGTAATGCTGCCAAAGACCCCGATCATCGCTCCCTCCAGAACGAACAAGCGGACTATTTGCCCGCGCCGCAGCCCCATGGCTGCCATCATGCCAATCTCCCGGGTCCTTTCAAAGGCCGCCAGGAGAATTGTATTGCTGATGCCGATCAAAGCGACCAGGAAAACGGAAAAGAGGAGGACCGTAGTGCCGCCGCGTTTGGCCTGGGCAATGGCGAGAACATCCGCTGCCAGGTCTTTCCAGGTGGCGATCTCCATCGCTGGAATTTCTTTTGCCAGCATATCCCGGAATTCCTGGAGCCTGGCCGGGTCCTTTAGTTTAATATCGATCTCAGTAACGCCCTTGCCCATGTCCAGTGTTTCCTGCCCCACCCCTAGTGGGATAACGACCGCGGCCCAGTCGATCTTGGGATCTTCGGTCTTGAGTAGGCCTTTAATCCGCAGATCAATTGCCTGATAGGTATCATATTTAGTGCGGGTAAGAACAGTAAGATAATCGCCAACACCTACCCCAAAATCCTCCGCCAACCCCTCTCCCAGAAGCATGGCTTCCTCATTACCCATGAAAAAGACGCCTTTGTCGATCGATTTCCTGATCAGGAAAACAGATTCATCATCTGCCGGATTGATCGCGATACCCACCGCCGGGTACTGGTCCACCCCATCCGAGAGCATGATCCTGAAATTTATGCGGGAGGTAACACCTGCAATATCCGGATCCTTTTTAAGTTTGTCAATGATCGCACCTGGTTCTTCGATCGACTTGTCTAAGGGGAAGTTTTCTTCGTCCTCGCGATAGCCCCGGTCAAAGATCTTGATATGACCGGTCTCATAATTAATGATCCTGTCAAAGGACTCCTGATCAATGCCGGTGAGCATCGAATCCATGATGATCATGAACATCAAGCCAATGGCGATCGCCAGAAAGGTTAAAAATGTCCTGGTAAAATGCCTGAATATGTTCCTGAAAGCCAATTTAAGTAACATTATCTATGACCCTCACCCCGTCAACGACAAACACTCTCACCCCTCTCCCAGAGGGAGAGGGGTAAATAATGTATTCCATTATCCTACTCCCCTTCTCCCTCTGGGAGAAGGGGCCGGGGGATGAGGGCCTACATCCTTTCGTCGGACTGGATCTGCCCGTCGTGAACCTTGATCAGACGCCGCGCGTAACCCATGACCATGGGATCGTGGGTGGAAAAGATAAAAGTGGTCTTGGTCCGCTGGTTCATCTCGAGCATGAGTTTTAAAATCCCTTCACCGGTTACTGAATCGAGATTCGCGGTCGGCTCGTCTGCCAGGACCACTTTCGGCCCCTTCACCAGCGCCCGGGCGATGGCCACCCGCTGCTGCTGGCCGCCGCTCATCTCCAGGGGCTTTCGGTTGGCAAGCTCCGCGATGCCGACCTGGGTCAGGATGTTCATTACCGCTTCCTTCCGGTCCCTGGGTCTGCCTTTTTTAAGCAGGATGAGGGGGAATTCCACATTCTCAAACGCGGTCAGGACCGGGATCAAATTGAAGGTTTGGAAGACAAAGCCCAGATTGTGATTGCGCACATCCGCCAGCTTGTTGGAGGAGAATTTCGAGACATCACGCTCATTTAAATAGACGCGCCCTTCGGTGGGCTTGTCCAGACAGCCGAAAAGGTTGAGCATGGTCGTCTTGCCGGAACCGGAGGGACCGGCGATGGCGGCAAAGTCCCCTTCTTCGATATTAAGAGAGACCCCTCGCAGCGCCGGCACCACCACCTTGCCGACCTTGTAATCCTTTTTAATCTTCTCCATGACAGCAATGGGCATGGCAGGTTCCTCCTGTTTTTTTCGTTGTTCCGATTATAGTACACCCCCGAATGTTTTTCCACCCGGATTCAAAAAAGAAAGGCCTTTGGAAAATCTCCAAAGGCCTTCCGGTGAAGACAACTCAAGCGGCTTAGTGAAGGTGCTTATTGACCAGCTTGGTCATCTGGAACATGTTGACCTTGCTCTTTCCGCCGAAGATCGGTTTGAGCTTGGCGTCGGCATTGATGTTCCGCCGGTTCTTCTTGTCCTGCAGCTTATTTCTCTTGATGTACGACCAGATCTTCTTTACGACCTGGGTGCGCGGCAGCGCTTTTGACCCGACGATGACCGCCAACTTCGCATCCGGCTTCATGGGCTTCATGAACTTTTTGCGCGCTTCCTGCTGTGCTCTTGAAATCATTTCTCACCCTCCTTTTCTCTCAAGATAGCTATATTATGCATCTTCCCTCTGGAAAATGCAAATGGAATTTACCTGGGAAGGCCTTGATAGGCAGTGTACGCCTCCTTGGAGGTGTAATCCGATTTCACCAGCCCTTCCCAGTTAGGATTCTCGATAGAGGTCGGTCCGGGATAATCACGGAATTCATACCAGAATAATTTGCTGCATTTAGCTTTCAGGTTCGTGTAAATCAAGTTTAGCCAACCCGCCACCTCGCTCTCCGTATAACCCCGGTCGGATATGAAAATGACCGGCTCGGGAGGAAAATAGAGCGGCCCCAGTTCGGTGATCCAGAGCTCCTTGGCGCCGTCCCCGTTATCGTCCATGATGCCCCTGGCGTCATCTATCGCGCCTTCGATCAAGGCGGTGGAGTCTATGACCGTCGCGTAATTATAGGGGTGGATGGAAGCCACGTCGAAATAATCCTTCCCTCCCCGACTATAGATGTCCGGCAGAAAATTCGCCTTGGCGAATGTCCTCCCGAGAATGATCAATTCATCTTTTCCGTTCCCCACCAGTCCGCCCAAGACCACCACCGCCTCCGGATTCCCCTGCTTGGCCGCCCCATAAGCGGCCTTCAACAGCTTGGTATAATTCTCCGCATTTGGATTCGCCCAGAAGGTCTCGTTGTTCGGCTCATTCCAGATCTGCCAGAGTTTTATGTCGGTTTTAAAATGCCTTACCGTGTTAAGAACAAAATCCGCAAAGTAATTGATTTGAGCCGTATCTCCAGTGGTCGGATTGCTCCAGCTATTATCGTAATCCAAAATGCCCAGGACCTTTATGTTGTTCTGCTTCAATTTGCTGACGATCCCGTCGTACTTAGAAAAAGAAAAGCTGTCATTCTGCGCCTCGATCTCCCTCCAGTTAAAATCAAAGCGCACGAACTGGACCCCCACGTCCGCCATCATCTGGATGATGCGGTCTAGATCCTCCTCGCTCGCCCCATCGTCGGATTGAAGATGCGCGCACATACCGTAGAAGCCGGCTTCGATGCTTGCCGCGGAAAAATCGATGACCGTGGCCGCCATTTCATCCGTGGAAATGCCGAGTGAATTAGAAAGCTGGAGCTCAAATTCATAGGTTCCCGGAGAAGTCGGGGTAAAATAAGCTTTATTTGCGTCAGAAGCGGTGATCGTCGGCGTAGTGGCTCCAGAAGGAAGGCTTTTAACGCTCCAGAGATAGACCGCCAGATTACCGGTTGAGGCGGAGCCGTCCAGCTGGCATTGAAAATTATTAAAAACGACCTGGTCTGCGCCGGCGTTGGCAACAGGAGTGGTTGGTTCCTCCTGCTCAACCTGGCCACAGCCCAAAACCAGGATCAGGAAGAGGAGAAGCAGCGGTAAAAGTTTTTTCACCCCATTGCGCTGTATTATATTAAATCTCCTTGCCTTTTACAAGCCGCAGGTTTATAATTTTATCCACCATGAATTCACTGCTGGTCGCACTCTTCGGGCTGGTATTATTTGCCGCCGGATACATATTTTACGCCGCTTTTATCGAAAGAAACGTCTGGCGGGTGGATCTTGCCAAAAAAACGCCGGCGGTCATAAAGGATGACGGGCTGGACTACATCCCGGCCAAGCACTGGACCATCCTTTTCGGGCATCATTTTGCCTCGATCGCGGGCGCCGGACCGATCATCGGCCCGGTCATCGCCTGCGCCCTCTTCGGGTGGGGCCCGGCGCTGGTCTGGATCATTGTCGGATCGATCTTTATCGGCGGCGTGCACGATTTTTCCGCCCTCATGCTTTCCCTGCGCCATCACGGCGCCACCGTGGGGCACGTGGCGGAAAGCGTTCTTTCCCGCCGCAGCCGCCTGGTCTTTTCGGGCTTTCTCTGGCTGGCGCTCATCCTGGTAGTGGCGGTCTTTGCCGCCGTCACCGCCCAGACCATGGTGGCGGAACCCAGAATCGTTATCCCGACCTTTGGCATTGTCCTGACCGCAATTTTCCTGGGCCTCATGCTTTATCGCTGGTTCGTTGATCAATGGACCGCCACCGCGGCCGCGCTGGCCCTGATGGCATTCTTCATTTACCTTGGACTACAATACCCCCTAACCATTAATTTTCCTAACGCTTTAAACCTTTGGATCATTATCCTTCTCGGCTATGCTTTTATTGCCTCGATCATTCCGGTGAACATCCTGCTCCAGCCGCGTGACTACCTCTCCGCCTTCATTCTTTTCTTTGGATTGATCCTGGGCTATGCGGGGATCTTCATCTCACTTCCCAAAATGAATACGCCCATCTTTATAAGTTATCAAAGCTCCCAGGGTCCGCTCTGGCCCATGATGTTCGTGATCATCGCCTGCGGCGCGATCTCCGGATTTCATTCCCTCATCTCTTCGGGAACAACCTCCAAACAGCTGCCGCACAAACCCGCGGCCAAGCGGGTAACCTTCGGGGGCATGATCCTGGAAGGAGTGCTTTCCTTGCTGGCGATCATCGCGGTCTGCGCCGGCCTGCAATGGATCGGCGGAACTCCCGGCCTGGTCTATCCGGAGATCATGAAAGAAAGCGGATGGATCGTGACTTTCGGCAAAGGTTTCGGCCAGCTGGTGGCTCCGATACTCGGGTCGACGGTGGGAGCGCTGATCGCGATGTTCATTCTCAACGCCTTTGTCCTTACCACCCTTGACAGCGCCACCCGCATAACCCGCTACGTCACCGAAGAAATGTTCGGAGAGGCGCTGGGAATAAAGATCCTGAGAAACAAATACCTCTCCACCCTTATTGTCATTCTGATCGCGCTCTGGCTGGCGCTCGGCTCCTGGACCAGGATCTGGCCGGTGTTCGGAGCGTCAAATCAGCTTATCGCAGCACTGGTCCTCTTGCTCGCGTCCGTTTATCTCCTGCAGAAAAAACTGCCTTCTCTCTATACCCTGATCCCGGCGGTCTTCATGACCATCACCACCATCGGCGCGCTCGTCTACCAGATGGTCGGATTTTTTCAGAGCAATAATTATCTGCTCTTTACCATCGCGGCCGTGCTCCTGGTGCTGGCGGCAGACATGCTGCTCGAGGCCTTTAAAGTTCTGAACAAAAGAGGTGATTTATGATAGTGACTGTGACCCTGAATCCAGCTTACGACCATCTCCTTTTCCTTCACGGGATCGATGTCGGGCAGTTGAACCGTACCCATTCGACCCTGCAAATGCCGGGAGGAAAAGGGGTCAATGTGGCAAGCTCTTTGGCGATCCTGGGGGAAGAGGTCGTGGCGACCGGATTCCTGGGCGGACAGGGAAGCCGGATCTTTGAGGAATCCTTAAGAAAGCTCGGCGTCACTACCAATTTCTTGTACACCAACAAGGAGATCAGGACCGATTTTTACGTGATCGAGGAAGAGCAAAATCGGCAGACCCTCTTCGTGGAAGAGGGCGCGACCATCGAGCTCAGATACCTCAACAACTTTAAGTCGATCTTTGAAAGATTGTTGTCTTCCGCCCGGATCATTGAGATCGGAGGAAGCCTCCCCCAGGGAGTGCATCCCGCATTTGTAAAAGAGCTTATCCAGCTCGCCAACAAAAAGAAGATCCCGGTCGTCCTTAACATCCAGGAGCAGATCCTCAAAGAATGCATGGAAGGGACCAGCCTTTTCATTGTCAACCCCGATCTTCGCGGCTGCGAAACGATCCTGGGCAAGAATATCTGTGAAGCCGGCATGATCCGCCAGGTCGCCCGAGAGCTGACCGGAAAAGGAGCCGAGATCGCTATTTTAAACAGCCACAGTTTTGAATACACCGTCGCCAGCAAAGATGAGGTCTGGGAAGGTGAGATCGAATCCGGTCCGACACCGAATAAGCTCGGGGTCAGGGACAGTTTCCTGGCCGGCTTCATCCATAACTATCTGATCATGCGCAATCTGGGCGAAGCGCTCAAGTACGGGCTGGGGGTGGCGCTTTCGACCGCCCGCAACAAGATGAATTATCCCAACTCCAAGAAAGAAGCGGAAGAGCTTCGCCTCATGGCGAAGGTAAGGAAGGTCGGTTAAACATGAAGAAAGTAAAAGATATCATGACCCGCGACCTGACATCGGTGACCGAAGATACCCCGCTCAAGGACGTGGCAGAGATCCTTTCTTTGCGCGGGGTGAACGGCATTCCGGTGGTGAACATGAACAACGAGGTTACCGGCTGGATCTCCGAGCGCGACCTGATCACCTCCATCTTTCCCGAAAAGGTCAAGATCGAGAATCCGGATGTCGTCAGCTTCACCAATCTCTCCTCCGTGGTAAAAAAGCTGACCCAGATGGGAGAGGCCATGGTCAAGGATTACCTGAGCAAAAAATACTTCCCAGTAACAGAGGAGCTGTCAGCCGCGGACGTCGCCGAACTTATGCTCCACAACAACTTGAAGCGCGTTCCGGTGGTCAGGAACAAGCGCCTGGTGGGGGTGGTGGAACGGGCCAGCCTGTCCCATATCCTGCTGGAAGAAGGTTCGCTTGAATAATGATGATCGCTGATCTGTGGCAAATAATCAATCAGGACGTTTTTTTGTTCGCAGCGCTGCTGCTTTTGCTGGGTTTCCTGTTCGGCTGGCTGGGGAAACTGGTCCGTTTCCCCCGCGTCACCGGCTATATCATCGCGGGCATTCTTTTTGGCCCCTCTTTTCTCAAGCTCTTCACTGAAGGCGCTTTGGCCCGATTCGATTTCATCCCCCAACTGGCCCTGGGCATCATCGCCCTCACCATTGGGGCAGGCTTGAGCTTCAGTCTGATCAAAAAATTGGGCATAAGCGTCATTCTCATCACCGTACTGCAGGCCCTGGGGGCATTCTTTTTGGTCCTTTTCTTCCTTTTCCTTTTTAAGATGCCCTTGATCGCAGCCCTCCCCTTGGCGGCGGTCGCCACCGCCACCGATCCGGCAGCTACCATTGCGGTCATCAAGGAATACCGCTCCCGCGGCTCACTTACCGAAACCGTGCTGGCGGTGGTCGCCCTCGACGACGCGGTAGCCATCGTACTTTTCGGCCTGGTGCTGGCTTTTGACCTCAGGCATCTGGCAACCTTCGGAGAAACCGCCCTTCGGTCGCTTTCGACCTCCATGCTTGAGGTGCTGGGCGCCCTGGTCATCGGTTTTGCCCTCGGCCTTCTCGCCCATCTCCTGATTAAATTGACCCGGGAGATCAGCGACACCCTCATCATCACTTTGGCCATGGTGCTGCTGGCCATCGGCATCGCCACCCATTCCCATACTTCGGCGCTGCTGACCAACATGTTCCTGGGACTGACGATCATCAATCTCTCCTCAAAGAACAGTGAGATCGCCGACAACCTGGGAAAAGCGATGCCTCCGATCTACTGCATATTTTTTGTCCTGTCCGGAGCGCAGCTGAACCTCCAGGTCTTTGCCGCCGCCGGCGCTACTCTGTTCCTGTGGGGCGGCATATTTATCCTGTGCCGCATGCTGGGCAAGGTCGGGGGCGCTTATCTGGGCGGGCAGCTCTCCGGGGCAAAACCGGCGATAAAAAAATACCTGGGCTGGACCCTGATCCCCCAGGGCGGACTGGCAGTCGGTTTGCCTCTCATGGTCACGGCCGCCTCTCCCTATTTCGGGTTCCGCCCGCAGATCCTCAACCTGACCCTGCTGGCGATAGCCTTCAACAACATCCTCGGGCCGATCCTCACCAAGTATGCCCTCTTCCGTGCCAAGGAAGCAACCGTTGAGGAATGATCAAAAATTCCCTCTTGACATGATCCGCGTTAAGATATATATAATTAGGTAAACCAAAGGGGGGGTGATAAAGGAATAAAATTCTTGCCCCAGTTTAAGTTTCAAAGGAGGGAAAAAATGAGGACATTATCAATTCTTTTTCTATTGGTGGCTTTTATGACTTCCATGGCCTCGGCAGAGCTTTTGACCTCCGCCAATACGCTTGGCCAAGGGAAGTGGGCAGTTGAAGCAGTTGGAGTTCAAGACCAAAATGTGAGCAATAACTCCGATTATAATCAGACAACTTATGGCGGCTATATCGGTTACGGCATACTGGATGATCTGGATGCCTATCTTTCATATGGGATATCAAATGTAGGCGGCCTGCCATCTGTAATGGAAATCGGCGGCTCCGGCTACGGGCTTTCCTTAAAATATCGCCTCTTGAAAGAAGGAGAAGCCATGCCGGTTTCTGTAGCTGCGGCAGCGCAATATAAGTCCGTATCGGTGGTAACAAAAATGAAACCTCCCCTTGTTCCTACTCCTACTGAAACTACTGCCAACGGATCACAGACATCGATCGGGATCGGCTGCAGCAAAGTGATGGCGCCCTTTGTTCCTTATGCTGGATTAGTTTACCGAACAGAGGCTTCAGAAGGCAGCGAAACAGGCACCCAGATTGATATAACTGTTGGAACCGCTATTGCCTGGTCCATGCAGGGAGCCGTCCTGCTTGAGTACACGAACCAATCTATTACTGACAAAACCGGTGTTGGAGATCATACCAGCGGCCAAATGGCAGTTGGCGTAGCCTATAAGATCTAACAGATCTTCTGGTTCAGACACAAAAGGCCCTCGTTCTTACGAGGGCCTTTTTTTTTGAGAGGTGATGACAGCCCTCACCCAACCCGCTTAAGACTCTCACCCTCTCCCAAAGGGAGAGGGTGCATAAGCCCTGATGAGTCTAGGGTGAGGGCTGTTATCCCCTTACTTTACCGCTTCAAACACGGCTGCCGCCTTCAGAGTCAAAAAAGAACTGACATTCAGTTTGTTCTTCTCAAAAACATTGAGAAGATCTTTTCGGTCGAGGGCCGGCCGGGTAAACCAGAGCAGGCGAAAATAGGCAAGCTCCAGCACCAGGTCCGTCAGCCATCTCTCGCCTTTCAGGATCATGGAACCGTGAAGCCTTTTGCCGGTCTTCAAGACCCGCGAAATCTCAGAAACCGCCTTTTCTTTGTGGGGAAAGGAATGGATCCCGTTCAGGCACAGGACCGCGTCAAAGCTTTCCGTTTTAAACGGAAGATTCCCCACATCCGCGCGGACCAGCAAAATATTCTCCGCTTTTAACTCTTTTAACTTTTTCCGCGCCTTCTCGAGCATCCCCCAAGAATATTCCGTCGCCACAAAAAGGACCTCCGGGTACTTTACATATTCTTCAAAGGTGGAAAGCCCGGTCCCGGTCGGGATGTCGAGCACAATGCCTTCCTTCACCTTGGAAAGCATGATCTGCGTTATCTCCGTGCACGTCTCCGCTGCCTCTTTGTCCAGCCCCAAAGCAAATTTCTTCAAGGCTCGCAGAAAAACATCTTTCCCCAGAATATAATCGTCATATTTTCCCGAGGCCTTGTCATAGGCTTTTCCTATTTTTGCATGCGGGTTTTCATGCGGAATAAAATCAAGGACTCCCTCCTTTATCTCAGGTTCGGCACTTGCATCTTTTAACAGTTCAAAAATCCGGTTGAATTTCATTGTCTTCCCCCTTATAATTGGCAACGGTGCTGATTATAACACAAAAACCTTCAAAAGAAAGGTGTGCGCCAGAATGGTTCAGCTAAAGGAAGTCGAAGTTGTTTCCACGGGTACGTACTTGCCGGGAGAGCCGGTTCCATTTAATAACCTTGAATCCGTTCTGGGAAAATTCGAAAAAGCCCCCCCAAACATCCGAAGAGAGGAAAGGATGCTGCGTTCTTTGGCAAGAAAATTGATCGGCATCGACCAGGTATATTATGCAATCGACCCAAAATCAGGTGAATTTACCGAGAACACAATTACAATGGCAACCAAGGCGATCAAAGACGCTCTCAATAAAGCAAATATTAACGCAGAAGAGATCGATTGCCTTCTTTATGGAAATGCCGTACCGGAATGCCAAACACCCCCCGGCTCCACATTGGTACAGGAACAGCTAGGCATCGAAAAATGCGCGGAAATGGAGATCCACTCGAATTGCTCGGCAATGAGCAAATTACTGCAGATCGCTTTCGATTCTCTCCGCCTGGGCAGGTATAAGACGGTTGTGGTCGCATATTCTCAATTTTCTTCTCCTTATTTGATCTCCAGCTATTATAACCAGGAAAAACTTAAGACCGAAAATATGTTGCTGCGCTGGTTCCTGTGCGACGGGGCAAGCGCCCTGGTGCTTAAAGCCCGGGATAAAGTCAGCGAAGGCATAAGATTGGAATATGTTGACAATCTTTCGATCGGCGGAAAAAAAGATAAGGGGATGTGGTTCAACTTAGGAGGAGTGAACTTGGACCTGCCCCGGGTCTGGGAAAATGGTCAACATCATTTTGGACAGGATTATCGCGCCGCAAATGACTTAGGACCCGATTGTTTCTGGGAATCATTTGAACGGCTGGTGGGCGGATACAACCTCAAGTACTCTGAGGTCGATTATGTTCTGGCCACGCTCCCGTCAAGCAAGTTATGGGAATATGCCCAGCAGATATTCCAAGAAAAATATGGCATATCACCCGATAAATGGTACGGCAACGTAAGAAAAACGGGATATGCAGGCGCCTCTTCCGTAATAATCGCCTTGAACGAAATGCTGAAAAAACGTGTTTTGAAAAAATCGCAGCTTGTTGTGTCCGTTATCTTCGAGTCCAGCAAGTGGATGATCGGAGGCTTTATCCTCAGGCACGTATGATTTCTTTTTCTTTAAGCCCAAATCCGCTATTGTTTCCAATATTATTCTCTTCCACGATTTTTACTCTGGTTGTCGGAATCCTAGTTTTGTTAAAAGCCCTAAAAGACGATGTTCGCCTCGTTTTTTTCTGGCTTTGCTTTTGCTTAGCTCTCTGGGGGTTCAGTTACTCCCTCGGCTGTTTGGGCATTATGCCGGCAATCACGGTTATGGCTGCTTACGGCACCGTTCTGGGTGCACTTCCAATTCCTCTGATCTTTTTTCTACTGTGCAGCTGCTTCCCTAAAGGAAAAATCCCTTTCAGCCATATTCAGCTCTGGCTCTTAAGCTTGCCTTCTTGGGTCTTGTTTTTCTCAATATTCAGCGGAAAATTAATAGAGGCAAGCGTTTCCGCGAACAACACCCTCTTTGTGAGGCTGGGGCTTTTTAACTATCTTTATATGCTTAATATCCTGATTTTTTTCGCGGCCGGGATCGCACTTCTCATTTTCCGATACTACAAAGCGACGCCCTTTGAAAAAATCAAGTTTCGCTACTTTTTTGCCGGTCTGCTTTTAACTGTCGTTATCGGGTATACGCTGAGTGAATTTGCCTTACTCTTCGGTGTTCACAGATTTGTTTACCTGGGACCGATAGGCACGATCTTTTTGGCCGGATTCACCACTTATTCCATCCTCAAATACCGCCTCATGGACATCACTCTGGCTATCAAGAAGACCACCGCCTATAGCTTGGTAACCACCGCTATTACTTTTACTTATGTGCTGGTCGTGATAATCTTTGAATTTCTTTTCCGATCCGTCTACGGCTACTATTCCTTCTGGGCGTCGTTCCCCGCCGCCCTGGTGATCGCGGTCACCTTTGTTCCTCTCCGCGAACGCATGCAGGGCGTCACCGACCAGATCTTTTTCCGGCGGACCATTGAATACCAGAATATCATCAAGGAAGTGACCAAGCTGATCGTTTCGGTCACGGACCTAAAGACCCTTTTCCGCCTCATCGACCGCACCATTGTGCGCGCCATGTGCGTAAAGAACATGGCGGTCCTGATCCTCGAAGAGAAAGAAAAATTTTTCATAGTCGAAAAAACCAACGGCCTTCCGGATGAAGTGCAGCAGGTAAAATTGCTTCCTCACAGCCCCCTGACCTCCTATCTTTCCGCCAAAAAAGATGCGGTCGTTCTGGATGAAATAAAGACCCTGCAGACAAGCGACTTAACCTCCGCTCAGGAAAAAAATGACCTTGCTGGGGCGGTTTCTGAATTAGAAAGATTGGGCGCGGCGGTTGCGATCCCCTCATTTGCCAAAGACAAGTTAGTCGGGATCCTCAGCATGGGAGAAAAACTCTCAGGAGAATCTTACAGCCCGGACGATCTGGAGCTCCTCCTGACCATGGCCTCCGAAGCCGGGATCGCCATTGAAAACGCCAAGCTCTATCGGGATATTACTGAGACCCGCGATTACCTGAACAGCCTGGTCCAGGAAAGCGACGATGCCATTATTACCATGGACCTGGGAGGAAAGATCCTTACCTGGAATAAAGCCGCCGAAAGCATATCCGGCCATACCTCCTCCGAGCTGGTGGGAAAGGTCCACCCCTTCTTTCTGGAGAGCGAAAGCCAAAAGCTCATCAGCAAAGTCCTGGAAGGAGAAGCGATCAAAGCCCATGAAGTAAACATAAAAAACAAAGACGGAAAAGAGATCCCGCTCCTTCTGACCCTCTCACCCATTCGTGACACGCATGGAGAGGTCATCGGTCTTTCCGCGATCTTCAAGGACATCACGGAACTCAAAAAGGTCGAACAGCTCAAGCACGAATTCCTGGCAGTGGTCAGCCACGAGCTCCGCACCCCACTCACCCCCATCAAGGGATACCTCGCCTTGCTGCTCGGCGGGCAATTCGGACAACTGGAGCCAAAACAAAAACGGGCGCTGGAAACCATCCTAAACCAGAGCAACCACCTCCATGACCTGATCGATTCCGTCATCGACATTTCGCGCATTGAGGCCGGCAAATCCGTCGAGCTTGAAAAGGAGCCGCTTTTCTTAAGGAATATCATAAAACAAAGCCTCGATTCCGCGGCCGCCGCCTTTAAAGCCAAAGAATTAGAGGTCGGGGCGGATTACCTTTCCTCCCCTGTCGCCGTCATGGCTGACCGGAAGAAACTTCTGAGGGTCATGGACAACCTTTTGGGAAACGCCCTGAAGTTCACTCCTCCCAAAGGATCGATAAGGGTCTCCATCCAAAAAGAAGAGGCGCAGATCAAGGTTGTTGTTTCAGACTCCGGGATCGGGATCGCTTCCCAGCACCTGGAAAAGATCTTTGAAAGATTTTATCAGGTGGACAGCTCCTACATCCGCGCCTGCGGCGGCATCGGAATGGGGCTCTCCATTGCCCAGGATATCATTGCCGCCCACAGCGGGAAGATCTGGGCGGAATCCGAAGGCCCGGGCAAGGGGACCAGGATCGTTTTTGCACTTCCGCTTGAAACCCGCTAAAATATATCCATGGCGAAGAACAAAGTTTTTCTGAACGGCAAGATTGTCCCCCTGGGTGAAGCGAAGATCTCGGTGCTGGACCGGGGATTCTCCTACGGCGACGGCGTGTTCGAATCGTTGAGAACCTATCGGGGCAGCCCCTTCCTGCTGGAAGAGCATATTAAAAGACTGCTGCGAGCAGCCAGATCCCTGCGCATCCGCCGCCCCCTGCCCGCCGCCAAACTGAAACTGGCAGTGCTCAGGACCATCCAGGCAAATAAATTCAGAGAATCTTATATAAAGATCATCCTCACCCGCGGCGATGCAAAGCGGCACGGGCTGAGCCCAGGCCGTACACCCAACAGACCGAATCTGGTCATTCTGGTCGAGGAGCAAAAACCTTATCCCAACAAAATGTTCACCAGAGGCTGGAAAGCGGTCATCAGCCGCATCATCCGCCCGGAGATCCCAACCTCAAGGATAAAATCCCTTTGTTATCTGGATAATATCCTTGCCATGATGGAAGCCAAAAAAGCGGGCGCGGACGAGGCCTTCATGCTGGATGAAAATGGATACATTGTGGAAGGGACCGTGAGCAATATCTTCATGGTCAGATTCGGAACGATCTACACCCCGCCCAAGGAAGCACCCATCCTTGCCGGGATCACCAGAAAACTTGTCATTAAGCTCGCCCGGCAGTCCGCCTTCCGGGTGATCGAAAAAGCCATAAGCCCCAAAGAGCTCTATACCGCAGAGGAATGCTTCGCGACCTTCAGCGGGCCTGGGATCGTCCCCGTCACCCGGATCTGGAATAAAAAGATCGGCTCCGGAAAGTGCGGGCCGGTGACCGCAAGTTTAATTACCCTCTACCAGGCTGAAACCCATAAAATATGAGGAAAAGACCCGCTTTGCTCCTTATTGCATGCTTGACCGCAGGACTTATGCAGGCCGAAGCCCAAGCCCCCGCCCCCAAAAGATCGGCCGCCGCCATCATTCAAAAGGTCAACCATAATTTCCTAAAGATCAAGGACGCCGCCGCGGACATAACCCTGGATTACAGCCTTTTCCTCTTTGGCTGCTCGGGGCTGCGCCGCATGCAGGGCAAAGGGTATTTCAAGTCGCCGGACAAGATCAAGGCCGAGATCGATGGGGTCACCTATTTCGCGATCGGGAACCGGATCCGAAAAATAGACGAAAAAGGGAAAAGGTTCTATGTCAAGCTGCTTTACGCGCTGGATTTCACCCCCGGTTTCCATGCCAGGCTGATCCCCTACAATTTTTACCTGACGGTGCTCAAGGATGACCAGGAGGGAATCGTGATCGAAGGCACCCCAAAGCCCGGCATTCTAAAACATGTCCGCAAGGTGATCTTCCACATTGACCCGCAGAACTATCTGCTGCGCAAGCTGGACCTGGACCTTACCGACCGCAATCTCTCCGGATCCATCAACATAGATTATGAAAAGATCGACGGCATCTGGGCGCCGGTGGGCTTTGAGGGAACGAGCGCGGTCGCGCTCAACAGCAACTTCTTGATCGGCATCCGGATCAAGCTCTACGGAAAAAACATCAAGATCAACACAGGCCTTCCGGACAAACTCTTTGACCCCGGCTTCTGAATAAAACCTTGACAGAAATATTGATAAGGTTTATAATAAGACTACTGTAAAGGTTTAAGCTGATTTGTCAGGGAGGTGAAGCACCATGTTCCGCTGGCTGCATGACAGCCACAAAGCGGTTTATACCGTCAGTGTCGCGGCTGAGCTTTTGGGCTGTCATCCCCGCACCCTTCGCATTTACGAAGAAGTAGGATTGATCCACCCCAGAAGGACCAAGAAAAACTACCGGCTTTATTCCCAGCACGACCTTGCCCTGATAAAGAGGATCTGCGCCCTGATGGAGGAAAAAAGCCTGAATCTCTCCGGCATCAAAGCCCTCTTCGACATGGCGAACTGCTTTGACATCGAGGTTGAAAGAATGCTGGATAAGATGTTAAAATTGACCGATTATTAAGGAGTAAGGAGCATATCAAAAAATGAAATGTCAGAAATGTAAAATACGACCCGCCAACGTCCACATCACCAAGATCGTTAACAACAAAAAGGTCACCCGCCACCTCTGCAATCAGTGCGCGGCGGAAGAAGGACTCCTGCCCGGAGCCGGTGCCCTGGGCGGCTTCGAGGAACTTGGCTTCCCCGGCTTCCTTGAGTTCCCGGACATCTTCGCCTCCCTTTTCAAACGGCGCCCGGCGGAGCGCTTCTACGAATATTTTTCGGACCAGGCGCAAAAAGTCCTTCAGCTGGCTTCCGAAGAAGCCAACCGCCTGGGGCACGATCATGTCCGGACCGAACACCTGCTTTTGGCCCTGATCAAGGAAGAAGGCCTGGCCCTCAAGGTCATGCAAAAACTGGAGGTCGACCCGGTCAATCTCTTTTCCGACATTGAATCCTTGATCGGCCGGGGCGAAGGTTCTCCCGAAAAGGTCGTTCTCTCCCCCCGCGCCAAAAAGGTGCTGGAGCTGGCCTACAACGCCGCCCGCGAACTGGGTTTTAACTATGTGGGGCCAGAACACATTCTGCTGGGGATCATCCGCGAAGGGGAAAGCCTCGCAGCCCAGGCCCTGCACAAAAGAAAAGTAACCTTCGATAAGGTTGCCAAAGAGATCGTTGCTGAGGCGGAAAAGGCCTTGGGCGGAGAGGCCGGCCCGCCGGAAGAAGAGTTCCCCGAAATGCCGCCAGAGGGATTTGAAAGGCCGGAAGGGATGTTTGGCTTCCCGGGCCTGGGGATCGGCGCACCGCCCCGCAAGGCAAAACCCGCTCTGGCCAGCTTCGGGCGGGACCTCACCGCCATGGCGCGCGAAGGAAAGCTTGACCCCGTCATTGACCGCCAGAAGGAGATCGACCGGGTGATGCGCATTCTCTCTCGGAGGACCAAGAACAATCCTGCCCTTCTGGGCGATCCGGGGGTCGGAAAAACCGCCATCGTGGAAGGTCTGGCGGAACGGATCGTCAAAGGAGATGTGCCGGACGTCTTAAGAGACAAACAGGTCATCGCCCTTGACCTGGGGGGAATGGTCGCCGGCACTAAATACCGCGGAGAATTTGAGGCCCGCGTCAAGAAGATCCTGGATGAGATCCTGGCCAAAAAGAGACAGATCATCCTTTTTATCGATGAGCTTCATACCTTGGTCGGCGCGGGAGGGGCGGAAGGCGCCATTGACGCCGGCAATATGCTCAAGCCGGCGCTGGCCCGGGGAGAGCTTCAGGTCATCGGAGCCACCACCGTCGATGAATACCGCAAAAATGTCGAAAAAGACGCGGCCCTGGAGCGCAGATTCCAGCCCGTGCTCATCAATGAACCCTCGGTCGAGCTCACGATCGATATCCTAAAAGGGATCCGGGACCGTTATGAAGCCCACCACAATGTCAAGATCCCGGACGCGGCTTTGATCGCGGCCGCCTCCCTTTCCCACCGCTATATCTCCGACCGGTTCCTGCCGGATAAGGCCATCGATGTCATGGATGAAGCCGCCGCCAAGGTCAGGCTGCGCCTGCTTTCCCCGGTAAAGAACATACAGGCCTTAAGACGCGCCCTGGAAAAAGAGAAGAGGGAAAAAGACGCCGCCCTCACCGCCCAAAAATATGAAGAGGCTGCCAAACTCAGGGACAAGATCGCGGAGGCCGAAAAGAAGCTCAAGCAGCTGGAGGAATCCCACAAAGCCGAGACCGAACGCGGAGAGGCCATGGTCACCGAAGACGACATCTCCGAGATCGTTTCCGACTGGACCGGCATCCCGGTGGTAAAGCTTACCGCGGCTGAGACCGAAAAGCTCACCCGCATGGAAGAGGAGCTGCACCAGCGCATCATCGGCCAAGATGACGCGGTCCACGCCATCTCTCAGGCCATCCGCCGCGGCCGGGCCGGGCTCAAACCGCCCCAGCGCCCGGTGGGATCATTCGTTTTCGCAGGCCCGACCGGGGTGGGCAAGACCGAGGTCGCCCGCCGCCTTTCGGAATTCATGTTCGGCACCCAGGAGGCAATGATCCACCTGGACATGTCCGAGTTCATGGAAAAACACACTGTTTCAAGGCTCATCGGAGCGCCGCCCGGCTATGTGGGATATGAAGAGGGCGGCAAATTGACCGAATCGGTCCGGAGAAAGCCCTACTCGGTGATCCTCTTTGATGAGATCGAAAAAGCTCATCCGGATGTCTTCAATGTCCTCTTGCAGATCCTGGAGGATGGACGGCTCACCGATTCCAAGGGGCATGTGGTGGATTTCAAGAACACCGTTATTATCATGACCTCCAATATCGGCCAAAAAATGATCATGGAGCAGGGCCCCATCGGCTTCATGGCCAGAGAGGACCGCGAAGCCACCTATGACAAGATAAAAACCACGGTCCTGGACGCCATGAAAAGGGACTTCCGCCCTGAATTCCTGAACCGGATCGACGAGATCATCGTTTTTCATCCCTTGACGGACAGTGAATTGAAGCAGATCGCGGGACTGATAATCTCCGATGTCCAGAAACAGGTAAAAACCCAGGGAATGGAGCTTGAGTTGACCGAGGCCGCCAAAGAGATCGTGGTAAAAGAGGGGTATGAACCCAAATTCAGGGCCAGGCCGCTGCGCCGCGCGGTCCAGCGACTGATCGAGAATCCGCTTTCCAACCAGCTCATCGAAGGCAAGTTCAAGGCGGGAGACCGGATCAAAGCGGATGCCAAGGAAGGGAAAATATTCTTTGAGAAAACCGGGACGCTTTCCGGCGCCAAGACCCCTCCGCCCAAAGCGGAAGAGAAACCCAAGAAGAAAAACAAAAAGAAATGAGCGCCTATCAACCCTCCAGTATCGAGCCCAAATGGCAACAATCCTGGGAAGAAGATGAACTTTACCTAACCGAAACCGATACCGATAAACCAAAATATTACGATCTGGTCATGTTCCCCTATCCCTCCGGCAACATCCACATGGGCCATGTCCGGAACTATGCCATCGGCGATATCATCGCCCGCTACAAGAGAATGAAGGGCTTTAATGTCCTCCATCCCATCGGCTGGGACGCCTTCGGCATGCCCGCCGAGAACGCCGCCATCAAGCATCAGACCCATCCCGCGGAATGGACCGACCAATGCATCGGAAAAATGACCAAGCAATTAAAGCGCCTGGGCATAAGCTACGACTGGAGCCGCGAAGTCACGACCTCCAAGGAAGATTATTACAAATGGACGCAATGGCTGTTCCTGAAGTTCTACGAAAAAGACATGGCTTACCGCAAAGCGGCCAAGGTCAACTGGTGCCCGAGCTGCCAGACGGTGCTGGCCAACGAACAGGTGGTAAAGGACCACCAGTGCTGGCGCTGCGACACCAAGGTCGAGGAAAAAGCGCTGGAACAGTGGTTCCTGCGCATCACCGACTACGCGGAAAGGCTGCTTTCGGATATTGAAAAGCTTAAAGGGTGGCCGGAGCCGGTCAAGATCATGCAGAGGAATTGGATTGGGAAATCACGGGGCGTGGAAATCAAATTCAAAATTAAAAATTCAAAGGTCAAAACTAAGGAATTATTAATTTACACCACGAGGCCGGACACCCTTTTCGGAGTGACTTACATGGTTTTGGCGCCGGAGCATCCCTTGGTCGATGAGTTAACCAAAGGGACCAAGTATGAAAAGCCGGTTCAGAAATTCAAAGATAAAGTCAAGCATGAAACCCTTCATGAGCGGGAAGAAAGCTCGGGCAAGGAAGGGGTTTTTACCGGCGCTTACGCCATCAATCCTGCTAATAATGAAGAGGTTCCTATCTGGATCTCGGATTATGTCCTGATGGAATACGGCACCGGTGCGGTCATGGCGGTGCCCGCTCACGACCAGCGTGATTTTGAATTCGCCAAAACCCATAATCTTCCCATAAAGATCGTGATCCAACCACCTAACAACCTAACCACCCAACCAGCTGACTTAAAGGAAGCCTTTGTAGATGAAGGCATCATGGTCAACTCCGGACAGTTCGACGGCCAACCCTCCCCGGAAGGCTTAAAAAACATCGGCGACAAATTCGGCCAATGGCAGATCAAATACAAACTGCGCGATTGGCTCATCTCCCGCCAGCGCTACTGGGGCGTGCCCATTCCCATTATTTACTGCGACAAATGCGGATCGGTCCCGGTCCCGGAAAAGGACCTGCCGGTAAAACTTCCCAAAAAGGTTAAATTCACCGGCGAAGGCGCCTCGCCCCTTACGAACGTAAAAGAATTTGTCGCAGCCAAATGCCCAAAATGCAAGGCCGCTGCCCGGCGGGAAACCGATACCATGGACACCTTTATCTGCTCTTCCTGGTATTTCTACCGCTACTGTGACCCCAAGAACAGCAAGCAGGTTTTTGCCAAAGAAAAAGTCGATCGCTTTATGCCGGTGGACCAGTACATCGGCGGGATCGAGCACGCCATTCTTCATCTGCTTTATTCCCGCTTCTTTGCCAAGTTTCTGTATGACCAAAAGCTGGTTCCAACGGACGAACCCTTTAGTAATCTGCTGACCCAGGGCATGGTGGTCAAGGACGGAGCCAAGATGAGCAAGTCCAAGGGAAATGTGGTCGACCCCGACCATATCGTGGAAAAATACGGGGCCGACACTGCTCGGCTGTTCATCCTGTTTGCTTCACCGCCGGAAAAGGAATTGGAATGGTCGGACAAGGGAGTGGAAGGGTGTTCTCGCTTCCTGAACCGGGTATGGCGCTTGGCAACCGAGAAACTCGAAGCAAATCCAAAATCCGAAATTATCAAGAAAACCCACCAAACGATCAAAGCCGTGACTGATGATATCGAGCGTTTCTCGTTCAACACCGCCATTGCCAGAATGATGGAGCTGGTCAACGAGCTTTCCAAGGCAGGAACGGCTGATTCCGCAGCGATCAAGGCTTTGCTGGTCATGCTTGCGCCCTTTGCTCCGCATCTCACCGAAGAGCTCTGGAACCAGCTTGGCAACAAAGAAAGCATCCATCTCCAGCCCTGGCCTGAATATAATCTGGAACTGACCAAAGAAAGTGAAATAACCATTCCCGTCCAAGTCAATGGGAAGCTGCGCGATACGATCACGGTCGCGGCGAATGCCTCGGACGGGGAGATAAAGAAAAAAGCGCTGGAAAGCGACAAGGTCAAGGGTTTTACTTCCGGCAAGACCATCGTAAAGACCATCCTGGTCCCAAAAAAGCTCATCAACCTCGTGATCAGATAGCATGCGCGAACTTATCAAAGAAAAAATCCTGCCCAATGTGCTGAAGCCTGCCCGTTATATCGGGAACGAGATCAATTCCATCCACAAGGATTGGGAAAAGATTTCGCTCAAAGTCCTGCTCGCCTACCCCGACACTTATGAGATCGGCATGTCCAACCTCGGCATCCAGATCCTCTACCATATCCTGAATGATCAGAAAGATGTTCTGGCGGAAAGAGCATCTGCTCCCTGGCCGGACATGGAAGAACAATTAAAAATCAATGATGCCCCTCTCTTCAGCCTCGAATCCTGGAGACCCTTAAACGAATTCAATCTGATCGGTTTCAGCCTCGGTCATGAGCTTACTTACACCAATATCATAAACATGCTTCAACTAGGTAGGATCCCGATTTGGCAAAAGGACCGCAAAGACAGTGACCCCCTGGTCATGGGCGGCGGGCCCTGCGTTTTCAATCCTGAGCCGGTCGCGGACTTCTTTGACTTTTTCGTCATTGGCGAAGCCGAGGAAGTTATTCTCGAGATCGTCGACGCACTACGCAAAACGCCCAACGACTCGCGCCTCGCCAAACTCAAGACGCTCTCCACCATTCCCGGCGTCTATGTCCCCAGCATCAGTAAAAGTGTCACAAAAAGATTCATACCAGACTTAAACAATGCCCCCTACCCAACCAAACCCATTATCCCATTCATCGAAGCTATCCACGACCGGGCCGTGGTCGAGATCATGCGCGGCTGCAAGTGGGGCTGCAAGTTCTGCCAGGCGGGCTGGACCTACCGCCCGGTCAGGGAAAAGAGCATGGAACAAGCGATCCGGATCGCGGACGAGATCATCAAGAACACGGGCTATGAAGAGCTTTCCCTGATCTCTCTTTCCAGCTCCGACTACAGCAAGATCGACGAACTGGCGAAGACCCTGGCCAAAAAATACGAAGACCAGCGCATCAATCTCAGCCTCCCTTCCATGCGCACCAATACCTTCACCGTCAAACTGGCGAAGGAGACTTCCCGGGTAAGGCACTCCGGCGTGACCCTCGCTCCCGAGGCCGGCACCCAGAGACTGCGCGATATGATCGGAAAGAACATGACCGAAGAGCACATCTTTGAAGGGGTAAGGGCAGCGTTTGAAGAAGGGATCGAATCCATAAAACTCTATTTCATGCTGGGACTGCCGACCGAGACCGAAGAAGACCTGATCGGGATCTGCGAGCTGGCCAAAAATATCCTTGGGATCGGCAAGGGATACACAAAAAGAGCGAGGATAACCGTCAATCTGGCGACCTTTATCCCCAAGCCCCACACCCCCTTCCAGTGGGAAAGGCAGATCTCAATTGAGGAAACGCTTGAGCAACAAAGGTTCATAAAAAATAATCTGAAGGCCAGAGGGATCGAAGTGCGCTGGCATCAGGCCGAGGCCAGCTTTCTGGAAGGGGTCTTCTCGCGGGGGGATCGGAAACTTTCCAAGGTCATTGAAAAGGCCTGGCAGCTGGGGGCAAGACTGGACGCCTGGTCCGAGCATTTAAAATTCGATCTCTGGCAAAAGGCTTTTGCCGAATGCGGGATCGATCCCAACCAATACCTGAAGGCCAGGGGGGCTGACGAACCTCTACCCTGGGATCATATCCAGACCGGGATCTCCAAGGAGGCATTGCTGCGTGCAAAAGATAAGAATTAAGTTTGCCAAGGGAGAAGAGATGAAATTCATCTCCCACCGGGACCTGATGCGGGTGTTCCAGCGCGCCATTCGCCGCGCCGGCCTTCCCATCGCCTATTCGCAGGGCTTTAACCCCCACATGAAGATCTCCTGGGGCAACGCCCTCAAACTGGGCAAGACCTCGGACAGTGAATTCGCCGTGCTCCAGTTCGACAACTGGATCAAACCGCAGGAGCTTCTGCAAAGGCTGAATCGACAGCTCCCAAAGGGTATTGAAATCCTGGAGGCGAATCTGGTATAATATCCGTCTGCCATGTATGCGATAATCGAAACCGGAAGCAAACAATATAAAGTTGAAAAGGGCGATATCATCGACGTTGAGCTCATCGAGGCGAAACGGCATATCACCTTTGACAAGGTCCTGCTCATCTCGGACAACGGCAAAACCGAGGTCGGCACCCCTTATGTCAAGGGGGTCAAGGTATCGGCCAAGGTCCTGGGCACCAACAAGGATAAAAAAGTTACCACCTTCAAATACAAGAACAAGATCAACTATCACCGCACCATCGGGCACCGGCAGCCCTATCTCAGGGTCCAGATCGAGGAGGTTAAGCATGGCACATAAGAAGGCAGGCGGCGCATCCAAGAACGGGCGCGATTCGGTCGGCCAGAGACTGGGAATTAAAGCCTTTGGCGGTCAGACGGTTTCCGCTGGCTCCATCATTCTTCGCCAGCGCGGCACAAAATTCTTGCCGGGATCAAATGTCGGTATCGGTAAAGACCATACCCTTTTCGCTCTGTCATCAGGGCAGGTCATATTTGCGGGGAAAAGAGTAAGTATCCAAGAAGCCTAGAATGGCCAAGAAGAGCTTCAACACCATTGTTGTAAAGATCGGTAGTTCCTCTCTAACCACACCTCAGGGAAAATTAGACGTTCCTAACCTCAAGCGGATCGCTTCGGAAGTCGCGGAGATCGTAAAGAACAATAAAAAGAGAGTCGTTTTGGTCTCATCCGGCGCCATCGTCTGCGGGGCGGAGCGGCTGGGACTGGGAAAGCCCAAGACCATTCCCCAAAAGCAGGCGGCAGCAGCGGTCGGCCAGTCCCGCCTCATGCGCCAGTACGAAAAGGCCTTTGAGGAATCCGATCTGACCGTAGCGCAGGTCCTGCTCACCCGCGATGCCATCGCGGACCGGGAGCGTTACCTCAACGCCCGCCACACCTTCGATACCCTGCTGGAAGAAAAGGTCATCCCCATTGTCAATGAGAATGACACGGTTGCCATCGACGAGATCAAAGTCGGAGACAACGACAATCTCGCTGCTCTGACCTCCAGTTTGATCGGGGCGGACCTGTTGATCATTTTGACGGATGTCGATGGATTTTACATGAAAAACGAAGAAGGCATTCCCTATCCGGTCCCTGAGATCAAGGAAATATCCGCCGAGGTCAAGGACGCGGCCGGACATCCCTCCAGCCAGCTTGGGACCGGCGGCATGATCACCAAGGTCCAGGCGGCGGAGATCTGCAGTTACGCCGGGACCCACCTGGCCATTGTCCACGGCCGCAAGGAAGGATTGATAAGCAAGGTCATCCAAGGAGAAAAAGTCGGGACTCTTTTCGTTCCCAAATCCGACAAAACCGAAAGCCGCAAGCGCTGGCTGGCGCACGGCCTGGAAAAGGAAGGAACCATCATTATCGATTCCGGGGCAGAGTCCGCCCTTCTCAGAAAGAACACAAGTCTCCTGCCGGTAGGCATCAAATCCATCAAAGGCAAATTCAATGCCGGCGCCCTGGTCGCGATCGCGGACGAAAGCGAAAAGGAGATCGCCCGCGGTTTAGCCAACATGTCCAGCGAGGAACTGCAAAAAGCCATCGGCAAAAAAGGCGTGGGCGAAGCGGTCCATCGCGACAACCTCGTAATCCTCTAAAAAACAAAAAACCCCTGAACAGGCTCAGGGGTTAATTGCGGTGATTAAGGTATGGCTACCTATATATATATCGTCAAGTTTTGAGTTAAATTTCACTTTTTGTTCAAATTCATTAGTGCTATAATACTGCCACCATGCATGCCTCCGAGATAGCCCAGAAGGGGAAAATCGCCAAGGAAGCCTCCCGGAAACTTGCCGTAACCTCAACCAAAATCAAGAATGAAGCGCTGGAAAGGATGGCAGCGGCGCTGGAGAAGAACGCCAAGGCCATCATCGATGCCAATTCCATCGACCTCCAGGCTGGGGACAAAAAGGGGCTCTCCAAGGCGCTGCTGGACCGCCTTTCCCTGGATGGAAAAAGGATCCAGGGAATGGTGGATGGGCTCAAGGTGGTTAGGTCGTTAGGAGATCCTGTCGGAGAGGTCCTGGCGGAATGGGAAAGGCCTAATGGCCTAAAGATCAGGAAGGTTCGAGTTCCCCTCGGTGTGATCGGGATCATCTATGAGGCGCGGCCCAACGTGACGGTTGATTCCGCCGCCCTCTGCATGAAATCCGGCAACGCGGTCATACTCCGCGGGGGATCGGACGCCATCCAATCAAATATTGAGATAACCAAGACTATCTCCGAAGCGGCTTATGCGGCCGGAATACCCAAAGGAAGCATCCAGCTTATCCATGACACCAAAAGAGAGACCGCCGAAGAGCTCATGAAAGCACGCGAATTCGTGGATGTTCTGATTCCCCGCGGCGGAAAGCACCTGATCCAGACCGTGGTCAAGACCGCCCAGGTCCCGACCATCGAGACCGGCGAAGGCAACTGCCATGCCTACGTGGAAAAGACCGCGGATCTCAAAATGGCGGCCGAGATCGTGGTCAACGCCAAGTGTCAGCGGCCCTCGGTCTGCAACGCCATCGAAACCCTGCTGGTAGATGACGCGGTGGCAGCTGGCTTTCTGCCCATGGTCAGGAAAGAACTTGCTGAGAAGAACGTTGAACTGCGAGGGGATGCCAAAGCCGTAAAGATCCTTCCGGGAATAAAGGAAGCCACAGAAGAAGACTGGCGTACCGAATTCCTAGCTTTAATCCTGGCGATAAAGGTTGTTTCTGGCGTGGACGAGGCTATACAACACATAAACACCTATGGGACAAAGCATTCTGAGGCGATCATTACCAAAGACAGGAAAGCCGCCAGAAAATTCCAGAACGAAGTGGACGCGGCCGCGGTCTATGTCAACGCCTCGACCCGCTTCACGGACGGCTTTGAATACGGCTTCGGAGCTGAGATCGGGATATCCACCCAAAAACTGCACGCGCGGGGACCAATGGGGCTCCCAGAGCTCACTTCTTACAAATATATTGTCCACGGCACCGGCCAGGTAAGAACATGAAGCGCCTCGGCATCATGGGGGGAACATTCAATCCCATCCATAAAGGCCACCTCGCCCTGGCCAAGGCGGCCATGGAAGAGTTCGTATTAGATAAGATCATCTTTATTCCCGCGGGAATGCCCCCCCACAAAAAGCCGGGAGAAGTGATCGATAAAGAGCACCGCTATAAGATGGTCAAGATGGCCATCCGGGGGATCCCCGAATTTGAGCTTTCCCGCATCGAGCTGGACCGTAAAGGAGTCTCCTTTGCGGTCGACACCTTCAATGAACTCAGAAAAAGATACGGGAAGAAAACCAAGCTCTTCTATATCATGGGGTTGGATTCGATCAATGAGATCCTGGAATGGAGAAAGCCCCTGGAGCTTTTCAAGCTCTGCGAGTTCATCGTGGGGACCAGGCCCGGCAGCCGCATTCGGACCTTTAAGCGGCTGGTCAAATTTCCCCCTTTGCAGAAAGAGGTGGACAAGATCCATTTGATGGAGCTGGCGGAGAACATTTCCTCCTCAGATATCCGCGAACGCCTGAAACAAGGCAAATCCGCAAAGGATCTCCTTCCGAGGTCCGTTGAAAATTACATTAAAAAGCACGATCTTTACCAGGAATGAACATCCCTAACTCCAAAAGATCCGTCCTGAATAACGGCATAAAGATCATCACCGAACCGATCCCCAGTCTGCGCTCGGTCGCGATGGGGATCATGGTCGGAGCCGGCTCCGGCAATGAGAGCAAAGAAGAAAGCGGCCTTTCCCATCTTATCGAGCACATGGCCTTTAAAGGCACCTCCAAACGCTCCGCTTACGATATCGCTCACGCCCTGGATGCGGTGGGAGGCAAGATCAACGCCTATACCACCAAGGAATATACCATGTTCTACGCGGTGGTCCTGGACAAGCACATCGACATTGCCATCGACGTCCTCTGCGACATGCTCCGGAATTCCCTTTTTGATCCCAAGGCGATCGAGCTCGAAAAAGGGGTGATCTTAGAAGAGATCAAAATGTACGAGGACGCCCCGGACGAGCTCATCCACGATTTCTTCGCGGAAAAGATCCTGCACGGCCACCCCATCGGCAAGCCCACCATCGGACTGGAGGAAACTGTGAGGTCTTTCCACCATGAGGATATCAAGAACTACCTGGAAAAATGGTATTCTCCCGCAAACATCATTGTTTCCCTCGCCGGAAACATCCCCAAAAAAACCGAAGAAAAGCTAAAGCCCTTTCTGGGATCCTGGAAGGGAAAGGAAGTTGTTTCCTCCCAATCCATCCCCAAAATAGAGGGAAGCATCAGCCTCAAAAAGAAAAAGACCGAACAGGTCCATCTCTGCCTGGGGGTGAAGGGCGTATCCCAGGTGGACGAGGTCCGTTATCCCTACGCGGTCCTGGACAATATCCTGGGCGGAAGCATGAGCTCCCGGCTCTTCCAGGAGGTCAGAGAAAAAAGAGGGCTGGTCTATTCGATCTTTTCCACCTCCTCCCCTTTCCGGAACTTTGGAATAACTTATGTTTACGCCGGAACCAGCAAAAAGAACTTGAAGCAGGTCATTGATCTGATCCTGGAACAGTACTGCAAAATAAAAAAAGAGGGGGTTAAGGCCGAAGAGCTGAAACGAGCCAGGGAATATCTTAAGGGGACCCTGGTGCTGGGAATGGAATCCACCTCTTCCCGCATGAGCTGGCTGGCAAAATCCGAATTTTATTATAACCGGACCATGACCATCGATGAAATATTCAAAAAGGTCGATAAAGTGACGCAGGATGACATCATAAAGCTGGCCAATCAATTCTTTAAGGATGAGTATCTGACTTTGGCCGTGATCGGGGACTTAGAAGATCTGCCGGTCAAAGAGCTTCATTGCTGATCGCTGTCGGATTGGGATATTATCCTATGCCCCAAAACCAGGATCCCGGCCCCAAAAAATAACCCAACCAAGCCCGCCGCCATAACCGAGGAATAATCGCTGGAAGAAACAGGATCAAAGAGATAATTCAAGAAAGTAAGTTTTTCCGGATCAACGTTCTTTTCTGCAGAGATCACGTCTTTTAAGGTGTTGAATTGAAGATGGGCTCCCACATAAAACCCCGCCGCTCCGCCCAAGATCGCCGAGAGGACCTCGGGGAGGACACTCCCCCTCTCGTCAAAAAACGCTCTCGCGGAAATTGCCTGCGGCCGCACCCCGTTGGGCAAGAGTCTCTTTGCCCGCTGCGCCTGATGGGCGATCTTGGTGCGGTTTCCCAGATAAGTATGGTGATAGGTCGGTCTTCCCGATATCCTTGTCATTTTTTTCCCCTATTTTTATCCTTATCTCTCTTTGGAAATTTCAGTTAATTTGGGATATAATATGAACCATGCTCAAGGTTCAGGTTAAACGCCTATCGCACGGAATGGATCTGCCGCTTCCCGCTTACATGAGCGAGCATGCGGCGGGAATGGATATCTATGCGGCGGTTAATCCGGAAGTGGTCATCCCGCCGGGAGAGTGGAAATTGGTCCCCACCGGGATCTCGGTCGCCCTGCCCGAAGGCTATGAAGCCCAGGTCAGGCCCCGTTCCGGTCTGGCGCTGAAACAGGGAATCTCGATCCTTAACACTCCAGGGACCGTGGATGCGGATTACCGGGGAGAAGTTGGCGTTATCCTTATGAACCACAGCCGGGAAGACCTGGTCATCAAGCGCGGGGACCGCATTGCACAGATGATCGTGAATAAGATCGAAAGGATCAAATTTGAAGAGGTCCAAGAACTTCCGGACAGCAATCGCGGATCCGGAGGATTCGGTCATACAGGAGGGAGCTAACATGGCAAAAATCAAAGTTTTAGTGAACGGATCCAGAGGCAAAATGGGAAGCGAAACCGTAAAAGCGATACTAAAGGAAGCCGATATGGAACTGGTGGGGCAGGCGGATCTTGGAGACAACCTGGCAAAATCCATTAAAACCACAAAAACCGAGGTCGTGGTCGATTTTACCAATCCTTCGTCGGTCATGGAAAACGTCAGGACCATCCTGAATTCCAAAGCCCATGCCGTGGTCGGAACCACCGGGCTCACTTCCGATAACCTGGCGGAGATCAAAAAACTCTGCGAAAAGAACAAGGTCAACTGCGTGGTTGCCCCCAATTTCGCCATCGGCGCAGTTCTTATGATGAAATTCGCAAAGGAAGCCGCCCATTACATGCCGCAGGTCGAGATCATCGAGCTCCACCACGACAAAAAAGTCGACGCTCCCTCCGGCACCGCCCTCAAGACCGCGGAAATGATCATGGCCGAGCGCGAAGGGGTCAAGATGCAGAAAGTGCCGATCCATTCCGTGCGCCTGCAGGGCCTGGTGGCTCATCAAGAGGTGATCTTCGGCGGCCTGGGGCAGACCCTGACCGTCCGGCACGATTCGATATCCCGGGAATCCTTTATGCCCGGAGTGGTCCTGGCCGTCCGCAAGGTCAAGGCCCTCAAAGGGCTGGTTTACGGCCTCGAGAACCTGCTATAATATGGCCAAGTACCACAAGGTCATCGCGGAGAATCGCAAAGCACGTTTCGATTATAATATCCTGGAGACCTGTAAGGCAGGGCTGATCCTGGAGGGCTTTGAGGTCAAGTCCTTAAGGCTGGGAAAGGTCAATTTAAAGGACAGTTTCGGTCGGGTCGAGAAAAGCGAGGTCTGGATCTATGGGATGCACATCAGCCCCTATAAGACCGCAGACCGTTCCCGGATCAATCCGACGAGGCCGCGCAAGGCCCTCTTAAAGAAAAGAGAATTGGTGAAATTGATCGGGAAAGTATCCGAAAAAGGACTAACCCTAGTCCCACTTAAGATATTTTTCGACGGAAATTGGGCCAAGGTGGAATTGGGGCTGGCAAAGGCCAAGAAAAAGTACGAGAAACGTGAAACAATTCGACGTAAAGAAGCTAAAAGAGAAATTGAAAAAGCATTTAAGGGAAAAGCTCATGGCCGCTAAAGCCAAAGAAAAGAAATACACGGTAGCAGACGTTTATCGGGAAGCGACCAAGATGCTCAAGGAGGAAATGCAGGGCATCAAGAAAAAGCCGCTTTCCGCCAGTGAAGAGATCAAGATGAAAGCACTGGGAAAGGCTCTTTCCCAGACGGTCTTAAAGGAGATGAAGATCATATGATCCGGGTCCCGCATGGGAAACCGCACGTTCCGCCCCCGGTTTCTCCCAAAGAGGCCGGCAAGGAAGTGAAAAAGGCCGGCGAGGAAGGGCGCCAGGCGAAGCCCGCGCCGGCAAAGCCGGGTATTGGCCGCGGCCCGGAGATGGATGCCAGAGCCATCGCGGTAAGACTGGCGGCGCTGGCGACCGAAGCCAAGAAAAAAGAGATCGCGGCCGAGGAATTCGAGCGGATCCTGGAAGAGGTCATCAAGCTTACGGGCTTAAAGGACCCGCAGGCCGCCATGGAGGCCGCCAACAAGAAATTGCAGAAAGAGATCGAGATCGAGCTGCAGAAGATCAAAGAGAATAAAGACCTGATGGAGGAAGCCGAGGATTGGCAAAAATTCGCAGAACTTCTCTCTCAGATGAACGCGGAACAGATCGAGGCCCTTCTGGGTTTACTCAAGCAAGAAGTAAAAGCGCTCTAATCCTCTAAAGCTACATCATGGAACCTTGAAAATTTGGGGCTGTAAGGGTTTTGACGGGAAGTTGCGGCAGCAGAAGGCGCGAGCCGAGGATGTCATCTCAACCTCGTAAAACATGGTGGCAACGTTCATAAATGCAGACGTTAAAAATGCATTAGCGCATGTTGAGTGGTTTGAGGGACTTGCTCCTTCATTCGCTCCACAGCCAGTTGCTGCTTAATATATAAGTAGCCCGTCTCCTGATCCTTGCCAAGGGGGGTCGGGGTCAGACGTCATTATTTTGGCTGCGTGATCGGTCTTTTCCGTTTGGCCGGTTACAAAGAACTAACATCGGATAGCGCGGGAACTGCCTGGCTTCGGGCTAAGTCCCGGGCGAACTTTTAAATGAGGCTACGCTCGTAGGGGCTTTTGCGCTGCCTTTTCGGACGCGGGTTCGACTCCCGCCAGCTCCATTCTTTAACTGAATATCGCTCCTATCCACGCACCCACGCAATGGGTCAGGACCACGACCACCGCCGCGATCAGGAGGTGCTCCCCCACCACCTTCCAGGGATGGTTCTTTTCTCCCAATTTATAACTCAGGATGCCAAGCACGGAAAATCCCCAGACCACGCTGACCACGATAGCCGTAGTCAAATTCAGGACCAAGACCGGAACAATAAAGGTCAAAGCGAAGATAAACTTGGCAGCAAAGGTCGCCAGGGTCGATTCCCAGATCTCTTTAGGGGTATGGACATTCTCCGATTCCTCGGAAACATGGATCCCCAATGCATCTGAAAACGCATCCGCGATGGCTATGGTCAAAATCCCGCCGATGACCGCCAGCTTGGAATGTGTGCCGGAATGAAGTCCCACCATCAGCCCCAATGTCGTGATTATGCCCGAGGTTAGGCCAAAGCTGAATCCGGTTTTCAGTGAATGTTTAAGCATGCAGTTCCCTCCTCTGTTGTAATCCCATCATATTCTAAAACAAACTACATCCATTTGACAACATCATTCCCCAGTTCTACAATTCACCCCAAGGGGGTGAAATATGAAATTAGATGCGATTAAATTCGGGTTGACCCTCGGGATCGTATGGGCAGGCGCCGTATTGGGCCTGGCCATAATTGATGGTCTCTGGGGCTGGGGCGCCGGTATACTCAAAGGCATCGGCTCCCTTTATATCGGATATAAGCCAACGGTGGGCGGGGCCGTGATTGGAGCGGTGTGGGCATTTTTTGATGCCGGCATCGGCGGCGTGGTCGTGGCCGCGGTCTACAACTGGCTACTCGGACTGGGAAAAAAGTCATAATTCGCTTTGACTTTGACCCTGCATTCTGTTGATGGCAAAGGTAGCCCAATAGTCATTGCTGGCATTCCAGATGAGATAGCTGTCAACGCCCTCTTTGCGGCAGGCGCGGATCTGCTCGAGGATATAGCCAGGTCCAAAATTTGGCGATCTTAAGTCAAATCCTTGAAGCCAGGGGACGATCGCGACCGCTTCGCCTGAAAGTATCTCCTTTGCCTTTCTGACCCCAGTGTTGACAAAGTAATAGGGGTGAGCCCCGGGCTCCTCAACACCATCATATCCAGAGTGAAAATGAGAGGGGTAAAACATGGGGGAAAGTACGTCTATATAAGGGGCCATGGCCTTCAAGTCCTGCCCCAGATTTTTGATGTCATTCCACTGTTGCCAGGCGGTCACCCCGAAGATGTCGACCGCGATCGAGACATCGTAATCCTTGAGCCGGCGGCGCACATCCTGTAAAAATCGAGTAATAATCTGGACCCTGCTCACTCCTTCCTTGCAATGTGGGAAATAAGCCAGATGGGCCTGGCCCTCTGCCGGGAAACGGATATAGTCGAACTGCACTTCATCCACGCCGGAGAGCGCGGCGCGCTCCGCGATCAGCGCATTGTATAATCTGACCTCGTCTGAATAAGGATCCGCCCATCTCCCGCCCATGTGATCGCGATAAAGCTTGCCCCCCTTGACCCTTACCGCCAGATCGGGCCTGGCCAGGACCAGATGATCGTCCTTGAAAACAACCAGCCGGACCGAAACAATGAATCCCTCCCTATGCAACCGAGACACAATGCGGGAAAGCAGGGGATCGGCAAAGACCACGGATCTTGAGCCGAGATGGCGCATCCTCGCCAGCTCCAGAATGGGCCCCTCGAGCATGGTCTTGGCCTCGATCACAAAGGTATTCAATCCGGCCGCCCTTGCCTGCTTGATAAGTTTGGTCAAGCGCGCGCTCTGGGCGGTGTAGGCGGTAAGATAGATGCCCTTATCCGCTCTCTTCTTCAAACAGAATAATTGGTCTTCGCCGCCGCTCGAAAAACAAAGCAGCAACATTAACAGACAAACCATAATTATCCTGATGAGTGGTCTCAACATCGCTCTCCAATTATATCATGATTAAATTGTTTGACGGACTTTTGTTTTTATGAGAAAATTGTGCCGGAGGTGGGAATTATGGCCAAGCCGCTCATTCTGGTTGTGGACGATGAGGTGGATGTCGCAAATTCCATTACCAATGTGATAAAAGATTCTGAAAAATACGAGGTTCTTACCGCTTATTCCGGCAAGGAAGCGCTCGAGCATCTCAAAAAGAACAAGGTGCTCATGGGGATCGGAGGGAACCGCGTCCGGCTCATCCTTCTGGACATAAAGATGCCGGAAATGGACGGGCTCCAATTCCTAGAAAAGGTCCGCAAGGATTACGGGGAGGATATCGGGGTCGCCATGCTCACCGCCTGGGAGGATGAAGAAAAGTGGGACCGCGCCACCTCCGGGTTTGTGGTCGATTACATAAAGAAACCCTTTAAATCCGAGGAGCTCATGGCCACCATCGACGGCTTTTTCTCGGGCAAAGAAGAGAAAATGGTCCTCAAGACCTTTGAAAAACATTTGGAGAAAAGAGAAGAATTCAAGAAGAAAAGCTAGAATAAGACCTTAAAGGTCGTTCCCTTCCCCACCTCACTGGAAACCTGGATGTCCCCACCGTGCTCCCGGATAATGCGGTAAGCGATGGAAAGCCCAAGCCCCACCCCCTCGTGCCGGGTAGAAAAGAAAGGATCGAAGATCTTTTCCCGGATCTCTGCCGGTATCCCCTTGCCCGTGTCCGAAACCTCCGCCACTACCCTTCCATTCTCGGTATAAGTGCGAAGGGTCAAGGTCCCGCCTTCTTTCATGGCCTCGATCGCGTTCTGGATAAGATTGACAAAAATTTCTTCGATGCCAACCGGATCCCCCTTGACCAGGGGGACCTTCTTCAGATCTTTTTTTAACGAAATCCGGCTGATGGTCACCAGCTGCAGGGCCGAATTGATGATCACGGTCAGGTCTACTTCGGCTTCATGCTGGTTCGGTTTTTCCTTGGCCATGGCCAGCATCCGCTGAACGATCCCCGCGATGCGGTCCACGTGCTTGAGCACCAGGTCGCGATGCTGACGGAGGGATTCCAGGTCCCTTTCCCGGTTGGCTAACCGATCTGTTTCCGAGCGAATAACGGTGAGCGGATTCCGGATCTCGTGGGTAACCCCCGCCGTAAGGGTCCCCAGGGAAGCCAGGCGCTGGGAGCGCGCCAGCTGTCTTTCCGCCACCTCCAGGTCGACCTTGATCTTCTCATAAGAGCGGGTATGGTCCAGGGCCATGGCCGCCTGGCTCGCCAGGACCTCCAAGAGGCGGATATCCTCATCCGTGTAGGGATCCTCGGAGAGTTTTCTTCCCAGGACAAAAATGGCGATCAAGCGATCCTCCAGCAGGCAGGGGACGACCAACTCCCTATCTGAACTGTGCAGATCATGGATCGGAGAGCGGGTAGAGATCAATTTTTTTACCACGGGGTCATCGGCTTTAATATGCTCACCGCTCTTCTGAAGAAGAAAAGAATCCTTATCATAGGGCACATAACGGTCCGACGCCCTCTCCGGTTCGCTGAAATGGACGGGGAGAAAGATCCGCGGATTTGAGATCTCGACCACCTCATAGAAGACCCGGTATAAAATGCCCAGGATCGAAGCCAGGGAAAGCTTTTCGCCCACCTGGAGGCTGGCTTCCGAAAGCTCCTTGTAGTAATCGTATTTTCCCCGCAAAAAAAGCTTGTCGGAGGTGGTCTGAATGAAGATCCGGATCCTTTGATGGGTCTGACCCACCAGGATCCCGTAAGCGAAGGTCCAGGCCACAAAAGCGATGCCGATGGTGGTCGAGACATAAGCTCGGTGAAATAGAACCAGACCCAGATAGATTGAACCCAGGAATGACACCGTCAGGATTTCTGCCACGGCTCGGCTGATGACAACCGAGATATCCATTAAGCGGTGTTTGGTAATGGCATAGGCAAGAAGCAAAGGATATGCTAGCACCAAAATATTAGCTACCGGAGGGACTGGGATATCATACCACAAGAAATAATTCGTAGAACCGCCTGCGAACCCGATCGCGGTCCCGAGAAAAACATAAAGGATCTGGGCTTTTAAATGCCCGGAAGCGCGCCGATAGACCGCAAACATTATAGAAAGGGAATATACCACGTAGAAGAAAAACATCAGCAAAAAAGGAAGATACATCAAGCCAGGTTCCGGCCAGAGATCAAAATACATCTTTTTAGATACGCCTTTTACAATCAGCGGAGTGAAGTTCAGGATGATAAAGATGGAGCAAACTAAATAGGACAGGATGCTTCCCAATCGCTTTTCATGATATTTATTCGTCAGCCAGAGCGAAAAATTAAAATATGCTACCGGGATCAAAACGGCGCCCGCCATGAGCACCCTTGACCAAAAAACGGCATTTTCCGCCGAGTCAGAGAGCTGCCAGAAGAAATAACCGAAGCTCCAGAAAAAGACACTGAAAGCAAAAAAGGCATAGTTTCTATTAAGCGGGTTTTTATATCCCTTTTTTAAGGCATAAATCCCAAGCAGGATACTGGTTAGACCATTGACCAAAGCGCTAAAGGCAAAATAATTCATCAGAATTAATTATCTCACCCAGGAACCGAGGTGTCAATTTAAGAGATTAAGCGGGTTTCTTGCCGGATACGATCACGGCCTGATTACCGAAAGATCTTATGATCTTTATATCCGCGATCCCATTCTCCTGCAACAAGGTCCTTATTTCCAAACCGGAAAAATACTTAAATATACCCTCCTCTTCCTTCCCCTCGATCCAGCTGATCGCCTGATTAAAAAGATCACGACCTCTCTTCCAAAGCTCCGCCTGTTCCTCTTCCGGATATTTTGCCTTCAATTTCTCGATAAATCTGAAATATATCTGAGAGACATCCGCGTCCGGCTTAAGACTGGTCAAAACAATGGTCCCTCCGGGTTTAAGAACGCGGCATAATTCTCTCACCGCTGCCCGACGATTAGTTAAATAAGATAAGAGGAGGCTGCCGACCACTTTATCAAAATGCCAATCCTCAAAAGGCAATTTGCCCCCATCGATATCATGTTCGATAAAATCGACCTCGGGCAGATCCCGACGTTTCAATTTGACCTTCGTAATGTTTTCCTCTGCCCTGGCCAGTGCTTCGGGTACGATATCTATCCCAAAAAATTTCCCCGCTTCCTTCGCTTCGAGTTCCCCTTTTAATATCGCGTTTATCATCCTGCCGAGCATGAACTCAATAAAATAGCCATTCCCGCTGCCCGCATCCAGAAGTCTTTCGCCGGGCTTAAAATCAAGCAGTTTATCCAGATCAGCAAGGTACCTCATGTAATCATCGGTTTCTTTAAGGATCCCGAAACCCTCCAGATAATTTGTCCAGAGGCGCACCTTTTCCTCTTCAGAGATAATCTTCTGTATTCTCTGGCGCTCGCGCAGCGCCCTCTCGACCACCTCGCCGGTCCAGGGACGCACCACTTCTTTTATCTCTCGCCTTCCCGCCAGTTGCGCAACCACTCTTACGGTCTGAGCAAAGATCTCATGCGCTTTTTCCGCTTCTCTGAAGCGGTGGGTTAGACCAGGGAAAACCTTTAATTCATGTTGTACCCCGGCCGGATTTATCTTGAGGGCTTCTCTAACCTCTTCCGGCTCGACCCATGGATCTTCGGTTCCGCAAAACCATACCATGGGAATATTAATTTTTTTCATATCCTTTTTGGTCGAAGCCAGGTCCGCAAAGCCCTTATCCTGCGCGTTACCCAGAAAATTGCTGCTATCCATAAAATGCCCAAGCAGGTTCAAATCCCCCTTCCGCATACCGGCAGCGTAGTCCGCCACCAGATCTTCTCCATAGACCCGATGCAAAAGGGTTTGAACGCTGGGTGAACCCACGATCGGAAGAAGAAAACTTATGCGTTTGTCCAGAGCGGCCGCTTTGATGGCGGGACGGGCCGATAGGCTGAAAGGGATCAATCCGATGGTCTTTACTTTTAATAATCTGGAAAGAAAATCAATCGTAGCGATGATGTTCTCGGTCGATTTGGAAAGCGTCAGGTCCCGTATTTCCCCGTCGCTTTCGCCCAGGCTGTGACTATCATCGTAACGCACTACCCCAAAACCATTCTTCTTAAGATATAAAGCCAACAGAAAGTAGGTCTCTTTCCGCTTGCCAAAGGCAGGAGGGATGATCACCCAGGGGATCTCCCGATCTTTCTGATCACCTTCAGGATAATCCACAATCGCCACCAGCTTTTCGCCCGAACGGTTTGAATACTGAATCACGTTTAGCACGGCCTTGGTAACGCGGACCTTAATTGAATAAATGAACATCAAAAGCTTCAAATAAAGGGATTTGACCCAGCCCAATGCCTTTTGCGGCCAGGTTTTCTTGACCTGCCTGACAGAGGAGGGCAGCTTCCTTAGGTCTAGCGCCAGACCAGGCATGATTTTCCTGGATTTAACGCAACCTTCGAGCACGCCGTCCGGCATTTGAGCAAGGTCAACTTTTGAGATGGCGGGCGGAACAATAAGGCGTGTTACCCCGATATTCCAAGCCAAAGTCTTCAATCTGTCATACTGAGACGAGGAGAGACGCGTTATATTCCGACGGCTAAAGGGATAAATAGCAATCCCTCTTCTTCTGAATTCCTTTTTAACCTGCGCGGCCGTTCGATTTGATACCGCTTTGACGCTCATAGTTTATCTTCCTTAAACTGATACACTTATCCCGTAAATATATCGCAGATCTCAGATAAAAATTTCAGATAAGCACTAAAAAAACGAAGGCTTACAAACCCGGAGTTTTCTTGTAGATCCTGGCCGTGAGGCCGATGCTTTCAAAACGCTTGCTGGAATAGGGCTGCACCCCTCCAGCCATGGCTTTTTGCCTCAACCACGCATTCCAGCGGTAAAGCGAATCATCCAGAACCTCTGCTCGATAGAAACTGTCCTCGTCAAGCTCTAAGGTCAGAAAATACTCCCCGCTCCGATAGAGCTCTTCTTCGCCCAGCTGCGGATCCGGCAAAACCGTTCCTTTTCGGTCCCGAAAGTAAAACTCCGCTCCCTCCGGATTGAGATGCCGCAGGTTGAGCGGCACGGCCATGCTTGCGTCTGCAGGAACGCTGGCGTTAAAGTAATCCATGACTTGGATCATATTCTCCCTGGGATGAAAAGGAAAAAGCATCCCGTAAGCTCTCGGAAGCGAAAGAAGGGCAGGCAAAAACAAGAATAAAAGCAGGATCACCGCCAGGCCCCTGCTCCTTGCCCTGAGAAAGCCCAGAAAATGAAAGACCCCCGCCGAGAAAATGATCAAAATAAAAGGAGCAATGATATATGTCATCTGGGGCGCCTTGGCGGGGATGGTCAGCATCAACAACAGCAGCGCCGTCCAAACATAGACAAAGAGCTTGCTCAGCCAGCGGTAGCGGAAAGCCAGCGAGGGTAGGAACAAAAAGATCAGCAGGAATATCCCGAGCCAGGGAGAAAAAGACAGGTCAAAAACAATGATCCTGGGATAATAGAGCAGGCTCTGCCACAATCCCTTGGCCTCCACCCCTCCCGAGAACTTGAAAATCGAACCCAGCAGCAAAAGGATCTTGCGGGAAAAGGAGAAAGAAAACCAGGCGGCCGCAAGCGTAAGCAGAACCAGCAGGGCGATCAGCTTCTTGTAAGCCCACCAGATAAAGGGAATGGCCGCCTTTTCCCCTTTACGGCTGAGCTTGACCGCATCAACCAAAAGGGGGCCGAGCTTGGCAAGGGTCACCACCAAAAACGCCGGGAGCATAAGATAGGCGTAAAGGTAATTCGTATAGATGGAAAGGCCGATCAGAAAAGCGAGGAGGACATAAAATAAAGTGAGTTTCCTCTCTTCGCAAACCATGTAAACATAGGCGGCAGCCAAAAACAGCAGCGCCCCCATCGACTCCAGGGTGTTCTGCGCCGCATACCGCAGCAAGAGGGGGGAAGTCAGCGCCAAGATGACCGCCAGGATGCCGATCTTGGGGCCGTCTTTTTCCGACATTCGGTTGGTAATAAGGTATATAAGCAACAGCGAAAAAATAAAAAAGAGAAGACTTAAAAGACGTGCCGAGGTGTATCCAACACCAAAGATCAGGAAGAAAACCGCCAGAACCCAGGAATGCAAGAAGGGCCAGACCATCTGTCTCTGGGTATCGTACCAGAAGGATTCCCAGTCCTCAGCCTGCATATCCCTCTGGATCCAGAGGGCGTAAAGGGCATGGCTCGCTTCCTCCCGGTTAAAGGCGTCACCCGCCAGGATCTGATTCGAGAAAATTATCCCCCCGCCCAGAAGGATAAGAACCAGAAGAAAGACAAAACCTTTCCAAAAAAACGAAAAGCTCACCTTGCCTCAATTATAAGTCCGCACATTTTCTAAGTCAATCCTTGGAACGCAGCACAATCGCGTTATTTACCCGCCTCTCCGTTCCCGCCGTCGGCCGGTTGACCACCTTATTACCGATGACCATAGTGGACGAGCTCCCTCCGTCAAGGTTCATGGCCTCGGTCGCCCCCAAGACGCGCATAAGCTCGGAAAGCTCCTCCAGCGTCAACCCGATGCTCACCTCTCTCTGTCTACGCGGGCTCTCCTTGGGGGGGCCGTCCACCGTCACCAGCAGCAGCCTTTTGTCCTTCGTTATCCCGACGGCGGTCCGAGCTGCCCTCCCCTTGGCAATGTCCATCTTGAATTTTTCGGCGTGTTTTGAAACATAGGGTCGACCCTGCCGCAGCAGCCGGGGACCGCCGGAAACAAGATGGATGATCTTCTGGGGAGAGGTGGTATAAGGGATAATGCGCAGGCGGGTATCGATACGTGAACCGATCCGCACACTTTCCGCCAGCGTTTCCACCCCCGGCCCGCTCGCCGAAAGCACATAACCATCCTGCGGTATCTCGGAATTGGAAAGATTGATCTTCTCAACGCGGGAACCTACCACCACCAGCTCCAAACCGCGCTCATTGGTGCCGGTAGACCTTCCCCAGACCGGCGTGTACATGATCAGGTCATTGCCTCCCCTTCCCTGGTTGATCCCGGTTATCCGGTAACGAACGCCGCTCGCCAGCTGCAAATAGCAGGAAACATAAATGTTGTCGATATAGGGACGATTCTTTTCATCCAGGAAAAAAGCGGTCCGCTCATGGATGGGGGCGGAGATCAGTTCCTGGTTGACCATGAGCGCCCCCAGCGGGCTGCCGGTGAAGGCAAAATAGGTGCCGTTTACCCCTGCCGCCGCCCCGCTCTCCATCACGATCTCGCTGACCGGGGCCAAAGCAAAATGCTCTTCCCTAGCTTCTCTTCCCCTCCAGGGGGTAAAGAATCCCACCAAGGACTCGACCAGGTTCGGTTTTTTCCTTTTCGCAAGGACGGGCTCGACCTCCACCTGATCCAGATCGATCTTGAGAACGCTGGCGTTTACCCTTCCATCCACCGTTCCCTTTCTCACCCGCAGGAATTCGATGCCATCCGCGACCGTTCCGCCGGAAACGATGTTCAAGTATTCTCGGTCAAAATCGATCACCAGCCGCGGCGGATCGTTCAAGTAAAAAATATTGTAATGGATGGGCTCTCCCAGCGGGACCGTCACCCTGAGATGCTCTTCGTCATATTTTTCCACCTCAAAATACCTGACGACGAGGTCGTTCAACTCCACGTAATTTGAGATCCCGGGACTAGCGTCGATATCTCTCAAGTAGATCCTTATCTTGTCCCTGAATTCCTCGGTCTGATAAGTGAAGGCCCCGTCAAAATCGAACACCGCGCGGATCTTGTCCGGATAATAACCAAAGCGGATCCGGTATAAGGTGGTCTTGGCGTAAGCACCGCTGCCAGCAATGCAGATCAGGGCGATAATAACCAGCGCAATTTTCTTCATTGGGGGCTATACCAAGAGTTTATCTTCCTCGGCAAAATGATCGTATTCAAGCTTTCTCCTGTCCCATTTGGGGAAGCTTAGCCCGACCCCGACCAGAAGGGTGGCGATAAGCCAAAGGCCTCCCAGAAGCAGCAGCGCGAAAACATCGTATCCGCCGTAAGGCTTCCTGAATTCGCCGATGAGGTTGCTGATGAAAATGATAAGCAGGATCCCGGGGGTGAGAATGCTGATGGCAAAATCCCAGAGTCGGTTCACGCTCCAATCGGAGACGGCGTTGATGTGGGTGCGCAGAACATGCGCCCTGAGGAACCAGCCCACCACCACGCATTCCAGGATCCCCGCCAGCACCAGCCCGTACTGATTGATGTAATGGTCGACAATGTCCAACCAGTAAAGGCCGGCTCCCGTAGCAAAGATCAAGCTCCCCAAAAACCCGACCACGCAAAGAACGTTTACCACCGCTCTCCGGTTAAGATCGAACTTATCCGTCACCGCCCGGCTGAAGGCCTCGATCAGGGATATCCCGGAAGAGATCCCGGCGATCACCAGCGCCCCAAAGAACATCACCCCGAACACCTCGCGCAGAAAAGGAAGGAGGGATATCGCCTGAGGATAGGCCACAAAGGCAAGGGTCGGGCCTGATTTTACCACCTGGTTTATGGGCAGTCCGCTCTTGAGCGCCATGTAACCCAAGACGCTAAAGACCGCAAACCCCGCCACGAAAGAGTAAAAGCAATTCACCAAGCTGGTGATCACCGCGTTCTTGACGATGTCCGTACGCTTGGGAAGATAGCTGGCGTAGGCGATCATGACGCCAAAGCCCAGCGTCAGGGTGAAAAAGATCTGGCCGTAGGCCGCGATCCATACCTTCCAGTTGGCGATCTTACTAAAGTCCGGCTTGAGGTACCATTTGATCCCCTCCCAGGCGCCGGGAAGCGTCAGCCCCCATCCCACCAGGATGATGGTCAGCACAAAAAGCAGGGGCATGAAGATCATACAGGCTTTCTCGATGCCGTGATTGACCTCGCGGTAACAGATGAGCCAGGTCAGGAACCAGACAAAGGCCACAGAAAGAAAAAGGTGAAGGGAGATCCCTCCGATTTGAAAAACCCCTGACGAAAGATTCAGAAAATCCTTTAAAAAGAAGGCTTGGGCATCCGTCCCCCAGGCCAGATTGAAGCTGTAGAGAACATAATTCACGCACCAGCCGATGACCACGGAATAGAAAAGCATGATCCCAAAGGTGGCAAATACCGGCATCCACCAGCCCAGCCACTCAAACCTCCTCCCGATCTTGGCAAAGGCCAAGGAGGATGCCCCGTGTTTCTTGTGGCCCAGGCCGAACTCAAGAATCAGCAGGGGAATTCCAGCGGTAAGCAGGGCAACAAAGTAGGGAACCAAAAAGGCGCCCCCGCCATTCTCATAGGTCATGTAGCTGAAGCGCCAGATATTCCCCAAGCCGATGGCCGATCCAATGGCAGCAAAGAGAAAACCGATCTGGGAAGCCCAGGTTATGCGTGGTCTGTGGTGCTCGACCATAACAGGGGGATTTTATCAGATATTCAGCCTATCCACAACCTCTTGGATCACCCATTCAGGAGTGGATGCACCCGCCGTGATGCCAATCCTGCTTTTGCTTTTCAACCATTCTGCGTCTAATTCTTTGATGGTCTGGATCTGATGGGTTTCGGTTCCGGTTTTACCGCAGAGCTCGGTCAGGCGCTTGGTGTTTGCGCTCATCTTGTCACCGATCACCAACATCAAATCCACCTTTTGGGCAAGATCAACCGCCGCTTTCTGGCGCCTTGTGGTTGCCCCGCAGATAGTATTGAACTCCTTTACATTTCTTGCTTTCTTTTTTAATTCTGAAACCATTCTGTTGAAGTGCTCCTGTGCCTGGGTGGTTTGAGCTAGAATACCCGTCTTTTTATCAGGGGTAAGAGCAAGTTTTTCCAGATCCTCCGGTTGCTCGACCACCACCGCTTTTCTCTCCCCCCAACCGACCAGCCCCCTTACTTCCGGATGCCCTTTATCTCCCACAATAATTACCAGACGGCCTTCTTCGGTTAACTGCTTGGTGATCCTCTGCGCCTTTTTCACCCAGGAGCAGGTAGTATCCACGATCTTTAACCCCAAGCCTTCTGCCTCAGGATAGATCTCTGGAGGAACTCCATGGGCGGAGATAAGGAGAATGCCTTTTGAGTTGGGCTGGATCTCAGATAGCGCCTTTACCGTCCTTACCCCCAGGCGCTTAAACTTTTCAATGACCTGGGTGTTGTGGACGAGGTTCCCGAGCATGAACACCGGCCGGCCGGCGCCGGTCTGCTCCAAAGCGGTGCGATAAGCCCTTTCCACCCCTTCGCAAAATCCAGCGTGTTCAGCAACTAGAATTTCCAAAAGATATGCCTTTTTCCCGCAACCGTCTGATCGCTTCCGCGATCCTTCCCTTGGGGATGGTAATGGCAAACCGCACGTAGCCTTCGCCGGAAGGACCGTATCCATTCCCAGGAACCACTAAAATCCCGCATTGCTCAAGCAGCTTTTCCGCGAATGAGGCCGAGGTTTCGCCTTTGGGAACCGGCACCCACATGTAGAAGGTAGCTCGGGGCTTTTCGAACTTCCATCCCAAGGAAGCTAATCCGTCATACAGAATATTTCTGCGCTCTTCGAATATCCTCTTGTTATCTTCCACGCAATCCTGCGGTCCGGTCAGGGCTTCGATCCCGGCGAACTGGATGGCCTTGAATGCACCGCTGTCGATATTTGATTTAATCGTCGCCAGCGCCCCGACCGCCTCCGCGTTCCCCACCGCCATGCCGATCCGCCAGCCGGTCATGTTATAGGTTTTCGAAAGAGAATGGAACTCTATGGTCACTTCTTTGGCTCCCGGGATCTCCAGTACGCTACCCGGCTTGAACCCATTGAAACCCATTTCCGAATAGGCCAAATCCGATACCAGAAGCAGGTCATTCTTCCTGGCAAACTTGACGCATTTCTCAAAGAAGTCCTTGCCCGCGACCGCGCCGGTGGGATTATTCGGATAATTGATGAACAAAAGCCTGGCTTTCTTCAAAATGTTCTTGGGAATACTGTCCAGGTCCGGGATGAACTTGTTCTTTTCGGTCAAAGGCAGGAAATAAGGCTCTCCGCCGGCAAGCATGGTCCCGATCTTGAACACGGGATAGGCGGGATCCGGGACCAATGAGACATCCCCGGCATCAATGAAGGCCAGAAAGATATGCCCGATGCCCTCTTTGGAGCCGATTAGCGTGCAGACCTCGGTATCCGGATCCAAATCAACATTAAAGCGTCTTTTATACCACTGAGCGACCGCATTTCTGAAGGCCGGCTCCCCCTTGGAAGTCGGATAATTGCCTGATTCCGGAGATTCCAAGACCTCATGCATTTTCTTGAAAATATGTGGAGGGGTGGGAAGATCCGGGTCTCCGATGCCAAAATCCACGATATCTATCCCTTTCCTTTGCAGCCCCTCCTTTTTCTCCTCGATCTTAACGAAGAGATACGGAGGTATCTTATCCAGCCGTTTAGATCTTTTCATAAAAATATTTCCCTTCAAAGACGATTGCCGCCGGACCACGCATCAGGACATGCTTATCCTCGCTCCATTCAATGTCCAGGTCGCCCCCCGGCAAGTGCACCACCGCCCGGCGCCCGATCTTTTTGGCAAGCGAAGCCGCCACCATAGAAGCGCAGGCCCCGGTGCCGCAGGCAAGGGTTTCCCCCGCCCCTCTCTCCCAGACCGCAACTTCGATCTCTTTATCATTGACGACCTTTACAAATTCTACGTTCGTGCGGTTGGGAAAATGTGGGTCATTTTCGATCTTCGGTCCAGCCTCATAAAGATCGACCTTGGTCATATCATCGACCAGGGCAACGGCATGGGGATTACCCATGGAGATCTTCCGTAGATTATGGCCCTGCAATCTTACTTCCCCTTCGTCTTTGGGCAGCCCCATGTCCACTTCCACTCCGATTACATTCTTATCCGGCCCCAGGATCACTGCCGGCAAAAGGACCCCCGCCAGGGTCTCGACCGAGATCACTTCCTCGGTTAGTTTATCCGCCTCGTACACGTACTTGGCGAAACAGCGAATGCCGTTCCCGCACATCTCCGGTTCGGACCCGTCCGGATTGAAGATCTGCATGCGGTAATGCGCCTTCTTTGAGGCCCGGACGATCAGTACCCCATCCGCCCCGATGCCGAAGTGGCGGTCGCAGATCTTGGGGACTAACGATTTAAGATCGGCCTCCTCCAGATTCTCCCTGCGGCTGTCAATGAGCACAAAGTCATTCCCCAGGCCATGCATTTTGACAAAGTTGATCTCCACCATTTTTACTCCCGGTAAGCCGCATTAGAGGTGTGGGACTCCCACACCACAACTCTATCCAGGGTCTCCATCTTCTTCTTCATTTTCCCGTAAATTATCCTGGCGAGATTCTCAGAGGATGGATTTTCCGCATCAAAGGGCTTCACATCGTTCAAAAGTTTGTGATCGAATTCTGCCAGGACCTCTTTTAACTCGTTCTTTATGGATTTAAAGTCCTCCAACAACCCGATCTTATTGAGCTTTTCCCCTTTAAGAAAGACCTGGACCTTCCAGGTGTGGCCGTGAAGATTCTCACAGGGCCCTTCATAACCCCGCAGGGCGTGCGCCGCGTCAAAACTTTCTTCGACCATCAGTTCGAACATATGACAATTTTACCGCATTCTCAGGTGAGTGTCACCTGCTTGGCACCGACGATCGGCTTCCCCAGCAGGCGGCTGCCCAGATCCTGGAACTGGATGACGGAACCGGTGACAAAGAACTGATACCTGGCGGGAGAGACCTTGGTCTTCAGCGTCCCCGCCTTCTTAAGTAATTTTTTTGCGTCCGCGACCGCCTCCTCGGCCGGATCCACGAACTCAACCTCGGGGCCGGTTATTTCCTTCAAGATCTTCAAAAGGTGAGGATAATGGGTGCAGCCCAGGATCAGGGTGTCGACCTTTTCCTTAAGGAGCGGCTTAAGATATTCTTTAGCGACCCTTTTCGTTTCTTCTGTTTCGACAAACCCCCCTTCGATCAAGGGGACAAAGAGCGGACAGCTGACCGCATGGACCTCCGCATCCTTTTTGAGCTCTTTGATCCTTCTCTGGAAAGCGTGCGAATTCACGGTCCCGACCGTGGCCATGACCCCGATCCTTGCGCTGCGCGAAGCCGCCACCGCCGCGCGGGAGCCCGGATCGATCAAATTGATGATATGAACCGGATATTCGTCCTTGACCAACGGATAAGCGATGGAAGACGACGTGCCGCAGGCCATGATGATAAGCTTGGCCTCCTGCTGGATCAGAAAAGGAATGATCTCATGGTTGATCTTAATGATCTCCTCCGGCGACCTCCCCCCGTAAGGCACGCGCGCAGTGTCCGCCAGATAGATCACGTCCTCGTGAGGCAGCTTCTTCATGATCTGGCGGAAAACGGTCAAACCGCCCACCCCGGAATCAAAGACCCCGATCGGAGAAGAGGGCACAGCCTTCTCTTCCTTCGGTTTTTCGCCGACCTTGGTGGTTATTCTCTCGGTCACGACCCTTCTAACGAACCCGACCTCGGAAATAGTCCTTCACCCCTCCCGCGATGTCCTGGGCGATCTCGTTCTGGAACTTTTCGGACTGCGCCAGTTTCGACTCCTCCGGATTACTGATGTAGAGCGGCTCCACGATCACCGCCGGCATCTTCGCCTCCCGGAGAATATAATATCTGATCCGCCTCAATCCCCGGTCCTTCCTCTTGACGCCATGGATAAGGGCACGGTGCAGCGCCAGGGCGAGCGGCCGGCTCCAGCGCGTGTAATAATAAGTCTCAGTACCTGACAGCCTTTGCAAGCTTCCATAATAATTATAATGGATAGAGACCAGGATGTCCGCCTTGACTTTGTTGGCAAACCCCACAATATCCCGGATGCTCACCGTTCGGTCCTTATTTCGGGTGAGGTAAACGGTAGCACCATTATTGTTCAGGATGCGCGCCAGCTTTCTGGCGGTGCTCAGGGTCAAATACTTTTCCGGAACGCCGTTCCGCGTGTAGGCCCCGGGATCCACTCCCCCGTGGCCGGGATCGATCACGACAACCTTGCCCTGGAGCGGCAGTTTTTTGACCCTGCTTTCCGTTTTATATTTATACGGCTCCAATTCCGGAGCCTTCTTCTTTAGATTTTCATCCTCCCAGGCGGCCATGAGACGCTCCGCGTAGTCCAGCCGGTCGCTTATTTCGACCACGGACTTGTTCCTGCCAAAAACGTTCACGATCTCATAATCGACATTCTTTTTGAGATAGACCACGATCCGGGCGTTCCCTTCCGCCTGCTTGGCAACGATCTTTTTAATGCGGCCGGACCTGGGCGGGATGACTTCAAATCCTTTGGGAACATTTGCGCCCGGAAAATCGATGACCAGTTTGTCCTCCAGCAGCAAACCCTCCCCCCTGGCGTAGCCGCTGGTGTGAATGTCCAGGTAATCGAAACCGCGGTCGCGCTGAGCTTCGATCTTTAAAATCTCCACTTTGCTGGTGCCCAGGCAAGGGGCGGCTGCAACAAGCAAGAGCAGGAGTAGGCAGCAGATCTTAGGCTTCATGTTCCTTTATGAGTTTCAGAAGGATTTCGCGCTCGTTCAAATTGGGATCATCCAGGACTTTTTCCAGAAGAGCGTTAAGCACTTTCCCAACCTTCGGTCCGGGCTTGATCTTCAAGATCTTCATCACATCTTTTCCGTCCACTTTAAGGTCTTTAACCTGCAGGGCATGTTCCTCTTCGGTCACTTTCTGGATGCGCCTCTTAAGTTCCTGAAGATAAGCGTCATCGATCTCGCGCTCCATGGCGACCGTATCCGCCCGGCGCAGAGCGAAAAGGCCCTCCAGGTTCTCCACCCCCACCCGGCGCATAAAGCGCCGCACCGCCGCATCCGACCAGGAACTCTCATAATTGAACATGTGGTTCCTGATGAGGTTGGAAACCCGGGCGATCTCATCGTTTGAAAAGCGCAGGCGCCGGAGCATTTCTTCCGCCGCCTCCGCCCCCCTCTGATCGTGGTCATAAAAATGATATCCCTCCTTGCACTCCGGTTTTGAGACATCATGCAGCAGCGCCGCCAGCCGCACCACTAGGTTGTCGGCAGGGGCGGCATCGCAGGAGTAAAGGCTGTGCCAATAGACGTCGTATTTATGGAATTCCAGCGGCTGCTCAACCCCAAAACCGGCCTCCATCTCCGGCAGGATCAATTTCAAGAGACCTGACTCCCGCATGAGCTCAAAACCGACGGAAGGTCTAGCCGCGGCGAGCATTTTTACGACCTCATCACGGATCCGCTCCGGCGCCACCTTCTTGGTTATCTCTAAGGTCTTGGGAATGGCGGAAAAGGTCTTCTCTTCGATCTCAAAGCCGAGCCTGGCGGCAAAGCGGCAGGCGCGCACCGACCGCAGTCCATCCTCTGAAAAGCGCTCCACTGGATTCCCGATCGCCCGGATCAGCTTCTTTTGGATGTCTTTCTGCCCTTCCCAGTCATCGATGAGCTCCTTGCTCTGCGGATCGTAGCACAGGGCGTTGATGGTAAAATCCCGCCGGCACAGGTCCTGATGGATATCATGGGTGAAGGTCACGTTCGCCGGATGCCGGCCGTCAACATACCTCTCGTCGGAGCGAAAGGTGGTGACTTCATATTGGCCGTCAGAAAAAAGAACGGTGACAGTGCCGTACTCCAGGCCGGTGGGAATCACTTTGGGAAAAAATTTGGAGACTTCTGCCGGCCTGGCGGAGGTGGTGACATCCCACTCCTGGACCGGGATCCCCAACAGCAGGTCTCGGATGCACCCTCCCACCAGATAGGCGCGATAGCCTTTCTGCTGGAGGGTCTTTATTATTTCAAGCGCGCCCCGGGGGAATTTTGTGCTTTCCAACATCAAGAAGAAAGGCTAAAGAACTCCTTGAATTCTTCAGACAGAGGGACCTTGCCGTCCCAGCGCGCCAGGACCGCCCCATCCTTCTCGATCACCGTCGACGGTATCTTGGTAACGCTGTAGAAGGCACCTTCCGCCAGGCCATCGACCGTTTCCATGTCAAAAAAGTTCAATCGGGTCTGAGCGGGGTCGATGTTCCATCTGCCAAAAAAGGTCTCGAACTTTTTCACGGTCGTCTTGCAGAATTCACAGCCGGGCTTGCCGAAGACCTTGACCTCCATCGCTAGTCCCTGCCCTCCATTGCCCGCTTGATCGCCAGGAACTGGACCAGAAGCCCCACAAAAAGGGTCAGGTTAAAGGCCAGGTACATCAACTCCTGGATGATGCGCGAGGCGGAATAAATGCTGTATTCAGTGAAGAAATTGTAAACCCGGATGACGGCGATAATGACCACCGCCGGAAGGATAAACACCCACCCCTTCGCCAGAACATAGCTCTGCTTCATCCCCAGGGATTTGATGATCTCCAACGCCAGGAAGACCGAACCAAAGATCAGGACCATGTTCATGCCCACCACGATGTCCGTAAAAAATTCCATCATCATAGTGATTGTATTATACCTCCGTCCCAAAAAGTGTCAAGTCTTTTCCTTGCCGCCCTCTCCGGGAGCGGTTGACTTTCAATTCTAAACATTATATAGTAATTCCCGATCATGGCAAAGATCAAAAAAACGCTGGGCGAATTCCTGACCGAAAAGAACATCGTGACCCTCACCCAGATACAAACCGCCCATCTCGAGTCAGAAAAGACGGGCGAGTCCTTGAGCCATGTTTTGGTCCGGCTCGGGATGGTTCCCGAAGACAAGGTCCTTGAATACTATACCGAGTACTGCAAAATACCCCGGATCGACCTGAAAAAGATCGATTCCCAGATCATCTCTCTCGTCCCGGAAAAGACCGCGCGCCGCTATCACCTGCTCCCGGTCGAAAAAACGGACAACAAGCTGGTGATCGCCATGTCGGACCCCCTGAACATCATCGTATTGGACGAGATCAAGTTCCGCACCGGCATGGATATTGAAGTGGGGGTCGCGCCGGATTCCGAGATAAACCGGTATATCAACCAATTCTACTACGTAAGCGCGGCACCCGGAGCGGGTGTTTCCGAGATCGTCAAAAAGATCGACATGAAAGCCGTGGCCACCGCAGGCGAAGATGAATCGGAACTAAAGAAATTGCGGAGCCTGGCGGAAGAAGCCCCCATCATCAAGCTGGTGGATACCTTCATCGCCCAGGCCTACCACGACCGGGCCTCCGACATCCACATTGAGCCCGACGAGAACCTTTTGCGGGTCAGGCACCGCATTGACGGCGTCCTCTATGACGTCGCCACCCTTCCCAAGCACCTGCAGCCAGCGGTCATCTCCCGCGCCAAGATCATGTCGGACCTGAACATCGCCGTCAAGCGCGCCCCCCAGGACGGCCGTTTTCAGATCGACATCGAAGGCAGCCCCATCGATGTCCGCGTTTCCACTTTCCCCACCATCCATGGAGAGAACGTGGTGATGAGGCTGCTGGACGTGCATTCCATCCTCATCGGGCTGGAAGAGCTCGGTTTCTCCCCGGAGGACCTGGAGCGCTTCAAGCGGCTCATTACCAACCCCTACGGCATTATCCTGGTCACCGGCCCCACCGGGAGCGGGAAGACCACCACCCTTTACTCCGCCCTCAACATGCTCAACTCCCCCAAGAAGAACATCATGACGGTCGAGGACCCGGTGGAATACCATCTCTTCGGGATCCGTCAGGCGCAGGTAAACCCCAAGGCCGGCCTTACCTTCGCCTCGGGCTTAAGATCGATCCTGCGGCAGGACCCGGACATCATCATGGTCGGAGAGATCCGGGACCTGGAAACCGCAGAGATTGCCGTGCACTCCGCTCTCACCGGACATCTCGTCCTCTCCACCCTGCACACCAACGACGCCTCCTCCGCCCTGACCCGGCTGCTTGACATGGGGGTGGAGCCGTTCCTGATCGCTTCCTCCGTCATTGGCATCGTGGCGCAAAGATTGGTAAGGGTCATCGATCCCAACTGCAAGGAAACCTACAAGCCCAGCCCCCACCTTATCAAAGAGTTCCCTTCGCTAAAGCCCAACACCAACTTCTATTATGGAAAGGGATGCAATGCCTGCAAGGGCATCGGATTCAAAGGGAGGAAGGGAATTTTTGAATTGCTGGTCATGAACGAGGAGATCAAAGAGCTGGTGACCGCCAAGGCCTCCGCCTCCGCCGTGAAAAGAGCCGCGGAAAAACAGGGAATGAAGACCATGCGCGATAACGGACTGGATAAAGCCCTGGCGGGGGTCACGACGCTGGAGGAAATCCTGCAGGTCACTATGGTAGAATAGAATATGCCCGATTTTGTCTACAAGGTAAGAACCGAAAAGGGTAAGGCGATCGAAGGCAAATTAACGGTGGAAAACCGGAACGAGGCGGTTGACCGCCTTCACAAGCTGGGTTACACCGTGGTCTCGGTCGAGCCCGCGCCCGGTTTTTCCCTGCTGAACCTGGAGATCCCCGGCCTGGCCGCCCGCATCAAGACCGAAGAATACGTCATGCTCGCCGCCCAGCTTTCGGCCATGCTCGGCTCCGGTGTTCCTTTGACCTCGGCCCTTGACATCCTGGTGGACCAGACCGAGAATCCAAAGCTTAAGTCCGCCATCACCAAGGTTTCAGATGACGTCAAGGGAGGGGCTTCTTTTGCGGAGGCCCTGCGCAAGCACCCCGCGATCTTTTCCAATCTTTTCGTGAACATGGCCCTGGCGGGCGAGACCGCCGGCAACCTGGAAGAGGTCTTGAACCGCCTCTCCGTTTATCTGGAAAGACAGGCGGAGTTCCAGCAGAAGGTCTCTACCGCCCTCTTCTATCCGATCGTGCTCCTGGTCTTCAGCGTGGTGGTGGTGGTCTTTATCATCCTCACCATCCTGCCCGCTTTCGTAAAAATGTATATGGACGCGGGGGTTCCGCTTCCCCTTCCCACCCGCATCCTCTACGGCATCAACCTCATCATCCGAAATCACTGGGTGATCCTCCTGATCCTCCTGGGCGGACTCGTTCTCTTTCTCCGTTTTTCTAGGAACACCAGAACCATGAAAAGATTCCTGGATAAACTGATCCTGGACATCCCGGTCTGGGGAGGAATGACGCGCAAAGTGGAGATCGCCAGCTTCTGCCGGACCCTGGCCTCGCTCATGTCTTCCGGCGTTCCCATGCTCCAGGCCCTGGAGACCCTGGAAAGGACGACCTCCAATTCGGTTTACGCCTCGGTCATCAAGGATTCCTACGATAACGTGCGCAAGGGAGGAACGCTTTCCGAACAGATGAGGGAAAGCAAGGAATTCCCGGCCATGGCGGTAAAGATGACCGCGGTGGGCGAAGAGGCCGGCTCGCTGGACAAGATGCTTTCCAAGGTCGCCGATTTTTACGAGATGTCCGTTGACTACGCGGTCAAACGGATCACTTCCCTCATCGAGCCCCTCTTCCTGGTGATCGTGGGGAGTTTAGTAGGGTTTATCCTCGCCTCCATCATCCTTCCCATCTTCCAGATGGTCACGACCCTGCGAAGATAGGGCGGGGATTATCTGATGATCCCGACCGCGATGCTCAGTTTCAAGAAGATATAGATGGAGACCAGGATCAGGACGATACCCAAGCTCACGCGCGAGGCGATCGCGATCTGGTCAAAGGTGATGATTTCCTTGCCGGAGGCATTTGAAAGCCAGAGGAGCCAGTCCGGGGCAAAGATGTAGAGCAGCCCCGTGATCACAAAGGCGATCCCGAGCAAATGAAAATACCAGAAATAGGGATCGGCCAGCACCAGAAAGATGAGCCAGCTCCCTAAAATCAAGAACAAAAACCCCACCGGAAAATGGTAAGAACGAAGCCCGCTCTCAACATAGATCACCGGCTTGTTGAACATCCCCGCCACACTCTGCCAGAACTTGTCCGGGGCAAGCAAAAAGAGAATGCCGAAAATCAAGCTCGTCAATCCGGCGATGATCAGATAGGCGATCATTTTGGAAATATTATACCTCCTCAAATATCCGGGCGCAACCCCAAAAACCCATAAAAGATACTTGACAATTTTTTGGGCTTCTGCCAGAATAGCTTCAGATTCCTGCAAAGGAGGAAAAAAATGAAAAAGGCAAGGGGTTTTACGATTATTGAACTGTTGATCGTGATGGCGGTCATTGCAATCCTGGTGGGCATCGCGATCCCGAGCTTCCGCGCCATGCAGACCGAGGCCTGGAAGACCAAAGCGGAAGGAGACGTCAAGGTGCTCAAGATCGCGATCGAGTCCTATTTCAAGAACCACGGCTCTTTCCCGGCAGTCACTAATTACCAGGGCACCCTTCGTGCCGAATCTCCTCCCGTGTTGGAAGCCATTCTGGATGATCCCTTTGCCGCCGCCGGCACGCCCTACGTTTACGCTCTTTCCAGCAACAGCAGTTTTTACGTGATCTATTCCAAGGGCCCGGGCGGCACCGGCCTCATGACCATCCAGGACACCGGTCAAGCCACCATATCCGCCGGCTCACCCATCTACGCCACCAACGGCTGGTAATGCTCAAACGCGGTTTCACGATCATCGAACTGTTGATCGTGATGGCGGTCATCGCGATCCTGGTGAGCATCGGCATTCCCAGTTTTCGCGCCATGCAGACCGAGGGCTGGAAAACCAAGTCAGAAAAAGATGTCATGGCGCTCAAGATCGCGGTGGAAGCTTATTACAAAAACCACGGGGCTTTCCCGGCTGAATCAGGATATCAGACAACTTTGCTCAGTGAAGTCCCGCCCATGCTTGAATCCTCGCTGGACGACCCGTTTAAACCCGGAACGCCCTACGTCTATGACCTGTCCCCCAACGGCAGTTATTATGTGATCTATTCGGTCGGAGTGGGTGGGAGCGGAGCCATGTCCGTATTGGACACCGGCAACGTCACCGTTTCCGCCGGTTCGCCCATCCACTCAAGCAACGGATGGTAATGCTAAAGCGCGGTTTTACACTGACGGCATCGCTCATCGTGGTCATCCTGATCGTGATCGCGCTTTTCCCGCTGCTGCGGGCGCTTTCCACCACCCTTTTTGTATCGGCGGACACGGAGGCGAACATCATTGCCTTAAACCTCGCCATGGGAAAGATGGAAGAGATCCGCAACGCTTCTTTCGCTGACGTCACCCCCGAGGCCCGGGCGCCGGTGCCGAGGTTCCCGCGCTTCGAGCGGGAAGTGACGGTCACCGACCTTCACACCAACTTAAAAGACGTCAAGATTACCCTCTTCTGGGAGATCTCGGGCGGAGGCGAAAAGTACGTCACCCTGGAAACCTATGCGGTTGACTACTAGGAAAACCCCGCTCTCCCGCCGGGGGATAACGCTGGTCGAGCTGGTGATCGCCATGGCCATTTCGCTGGCGCTCCTGCTCGTGCTGTATGCAGCGTATTTCGCGGGAGTGCGCAGCTTCAACCAGGAGATGAACCGCTTTGACATCTTCTGGGACGCGTATCGGGGGCTGGATGACATAACCAACCGCATCCGGAATTGCGACAATCTGATCTCGGCCGAGGCTGAGAACATCCACCTCTGGCTGGACGAAAACGCGGATGGCAGCATGGAAGCCAGCGAACTCATCTCCTACTTCCTTTCCGGGAACAAACTGATGCGGACCAGGGGGGAAGAAAGCCGGCCCATTGTTGATAACGTTGAAACTTTCATGCTAGAATATGATAGTCCGAGTTACCCGACCCTGGTCACGGTCACCCTCACCATGAACAAGGGAGGGAGCCGGGCGACCCTGGAGGGAAAAGCAGATATCCGGAATCGGTAAAAAGCCCCTCGACTCATCCGCCGAAGGCGGATCCGCTCGGGGCGAAGGAGGAAAAAAATGAGAAACAGAAAAGGTTTCATGATCCCCATGGCATTCATACTGGTGGTGGCATTGGTGGTCATCGTGGGAAGCATTACGGTAATTACCACCACCGGCATCCGCAACATCAGCCAGCGGGTGGAGGACGAAAAAGCCCTCTATATCGCGGAAGCCGGCATGAACAAGGCCATCTGGTATCTCACCAATCCGCCGGAAGAAGGCGGCATGGGAATCGATTGGAGGACCACCGGAGTGACCGAAGAATTCGGAGGGGGGACCTACAGCATAGTCATCGAGGATGATCCAGAGGGGATACTGATCTCGGTCGACAGCTTATACAAAGGAATAACGCGCTCCCTTGCCATCCTGGCAGACGAGGATTTCGCTTCCGCTTTCTCCGATTACGGTTTCCTCAGCGACAAAAACGTCAGTGTGGGGTCAGGATCCGGGGTCGAGGGCGGCATATTTGCGTTGACCGAAGGCAACTTGGCGAGCGGGGCGGGCGTGACCGGAAACGAACAGACGGTTCTCATTACCCCCAATATTGACACTTCCTATTATGACAATCAGATCGCGGTAACGGAAGGCGGAGGGGGATCGGTGGTGCAGGGAGATCAAACCTACGGGAATCTTAATCTCAACGGCGCTTCTCTCTACGTCAACGGCAACATCTTCCTGAACGGCGATGTAAGCGGCGGGGGGGACATTGTCGCTTCCGGCAATATCAATGTGGGTTCCAGCGGCATCATCGGCAAATCAACCAAGATCATCGCCAAAAACCATCTGACCGTGGAGCAAAACGCCAAGATCAAAAAAGATGCGGTGCTTTACGGCGGAGAAGCCATCCAGATCAACAGCCTGGTCGTAAACAGCGACCCGGTGATCATCACCACTCCCAAGAATTTGACCATCGGTGCCGACGCCAGCCTGGCGGGGAAGATCTACGGCGGCCAGTTGACCATCGGAGCCAATACCAACATTGAGGGAAGCGTGATTGGCGGATCCTACGGCGAAGAGAACGTGATCGAGGACTCCGTCCAGATAACCTACACAGAATATGATCAGGAAGTTCCGCCCGGCTTTGATAAAAAGGTCAAGTTCAAGAAGTGGGTCCAGCGATAATTCTTTATGATCGGCCTGGATATTGACAGGGATTATGTTCGCGTCGTTGAGCTGAAGGAGGGGGGGGAAGGCGCCGCCCTGACCAAGTTCGGGGTGGCCCGGGTTTCCCTCCAGAGCGCAGCCGAAAGCATTTCCCAGGCGCTTTCCCGCACCATCTCTGAACTCCTGAAAAACAGCCAGATCGAAGACAAAGAGGTCTTCACTTCCATCTCCGGCCCCCGCGTCCAGGTCCGGCGCATCACCCTGCCCGCCATGCCCCAGGAGGAACTGAGCGAAGCGGTAAAATGGGAAGCCAAGAACTTTATCCCTTTCCCCCTCGAGAACGCGGTCATTGATTATTATCTCTTGAAAAGGGCAGCGGCCAAAACCGCCAAGCAGGAGCTGATCGTGGTCGCAGTCGACGGCGAGGCCTTCAAACGGCAGCTGGACACAATCAATGGAGCAGGCCTTAAATGCCTCGGCATCTCCCCCTCGTCCTTTGCTCTCTGGGAACTGGCGAAGTTCAATCCCGAGTTCGAGACCGAGGAGCTTAAGGCCCTGGTCTACCTGGGGGAAGGGACCAGCTGCCTGACCCTTTTCAAGGACCATGAGCTGCTTTTCACGCGGGAACTGGATTTTTCCGCTGAAAGCGTTACCCGCACCCTGGCTGCCGCCCTGGAGATCCAATCGGAAGAAGCGGAAAGATTGATCGCGGAACACGGAGTGCCCAAGGAGGGGGAAGAGGCCGCGGAGGCCGATTCCGAAAAGCTGCGCCAGGCCATGTTCGCCGTCTTTGGAAAGCTGCAGAACGAGCTCCTCTCTTCGCTTGAATACTATCGGGAACAATTCGCCGAGGAAAAGATCGCTCACCTCTTCCTGGTGGGGCCCATCGCGAATGTCAAAAATCTCAAGGACTACCTGACCGCCAACTTCAGCATTCCAATAGAGGTGGTGGATCCGCTCCGCAATCTGCGCCTCGATCCCAAGCTCGACCAGGAAGCGCTGAAAGAGGCCGCCCAGCAGCTGGCGCTCCCCATCGGCCTCGCTCTGGGAAAAAGCCGGGAAATAAACCTCCTCAAGGTCAAGGCGCGCAAAACCGAAAAGGCATTGGAATCCCTCAAGTTCCTGGATTATGTGCAGATCCCCAACTCCGCCATCGTCGGGACCCTTGCCCTTTTCCTGGCCCTGATCTTCGGGCTTAACTTCTACCTCAATTTTTCTATCCGCCGGATCAAAAATGACCTGGACGCCAAAAGCGTCAAGCTGAGCCAGCTCGTCAGACTGCGCGACCGGAAAAAGGCCTTCGAGGACATCTCCCGCCAGGAAGTGGACGTTAAGCTCCTGCTGGCGCGGGTGAACTCTATCATGCCCAAGGGGCTTTCCCTCTCCTATCTCACCTTTGACCACGCCAAAAAAACGGTGAGCGTGGGGGGAGAGAGCACCGACCCCAAGATCGCATCCAGTTTCGTCAAAAGCATTGAGGAGTCTTCCTTTTTCAAGAATACCGAGCTCATCGAGATAAAAAAGGTCGGGGAATCAACCACCTTCAAGGTGGAGTTCAAGCTGAGATAAAAATGGAGAAACGGGACAAAGCCGTAAGGCTGATAACCTTTTTGCTGATCCTGCTTTTGGGCTGGATCCTTTACCGCATGCTCATCACCCCCAAGCGCAGGGGGATCACCAGCCTCCGGCAGAGCTTAAAGAACATCGATCTCCAGATCGGCAGCGTCCTGGGCGAAGAGGTCGTGCTCCGGGGCGGAGCGGACGAGGTGGAACAGATCGAGGACCATCTCAAAAAACTTATCCTTAAGATCCCCTCCGAACAGGACGTCCCCAAGATCATCGATCAGCTTCTGACCGCGGTGGGAAAAGGCCTGCCCATCGACTACCGCCTCATCCAACCCAAGAAGGTGGAGAGCGAAGGTCGATACAAGCGCCTGCCCATCGAGCTGAAATTCGCCACCACCTATGACGCCTTCAATGTCTATCTTTCTCAGCTAAAGTCCATGCCCGAGGTGTTCCGTGTCGACTCCCTGGATATGCGGAGATCCCCCGGCAATCCCGAAGTGGTGGAAGTCCACCTTCAGCTCTCCGCTTTTGTCATGCCCGGAGAGGCTGAAAGACAAGCCGAGGCCATCGTCAACGCCTATCCCGAGAAAGTTCCCGAGGCCAGCCCCTTTACCCCCAAGAGGATCCCCGCCCCTAAATCCCAACCGGCGGCCCCCAAGCTTGAGCTTGAGGCACCCGCGGTCGGCGAAGCCGATCTAACTTTACAGGGGATAATCCAGGGGGAGATCAAGGCCGCTCTCATCAATGACGCCATCGTACACGTCGACAGCGTGGTCGAAGGATACCGCGTCATCAATATCAAGCCTGACAGCGTGGTCCTGAAGAAAGGCCGGCGGATAAAGATCCTGAAGCTCGAGAACTCCCTCTATTAGCTATCAAAATGCCGCAGAGCGGCGGCGGTCCTTGAGTTCAGCTAATTTCCCCTTGTTCCAACCGGAGACCTTGGAAAAATAGCCGGTGATGCGCGTGATCCCCTCCACCCGTTCGGACTGACAGTAGGGACAGGCTTCCCTTAAGCCCCGGGCGGTCTTTCCGCAGTCATTGCAGGTGGTGAACTCGGGGGAGAAAGCGATCTGGGCGTTCTCGGTGCTCTTAAAGGTCTTGATCACAAAGTCGGCGATGGAGGCCGGATTCGGCTTCGACTCTCCCAGCCAGACATGGGTCAGAGCCCCCGCCTCGATCAGGGGATGGAACAAGCCCTCCTGCTTGACGCGATCGATGGGATTTAAGGAGTGCGAAACATTGAAATAGGTGGAGTTGGTATAATAGAGCTCGCCGCCGTCTTTGCTTCCCTTGACTACTTTCTCAGCGAAGGCCGGATAATGCTCCATATCCAGCTTGGCAAAACGGTAAGCGGTCGATTCCGCCGGGGTCTGCTCCAGCACGAAATGCATATTGTATTTCTTGGAAAGCTCGTCGCATTTGAGCTTCATGTGGGAAATGACCTTGAGCCCGAACTTGAGCACCGCCACTCCCTGGTGCAATTCCTTTCCGGTATGCGCCTGGACCATCTCATTCAATCCCAGAACACCCATCAGATAACTTACCCGCCACATCCTGAGATAGGGTTGGCCGTCTCGATTCATCGTCAGCATGGAAAGGGGGCCGCGCGATCCCTCCTCCAGGAGCTCGCCGATGAATTTCTTCTTCTGGATATGAGCTTCCGCGCTCAGCTCCATATAATGATCCAGGAGCTCAAACAGCTTCTGGTCCGATCCCCCCGCCTTGAAAGCGATGCGCGCAAGATTGATGGTCACGTTCTGGAGAGCCGAATAGCGCATGCGCCAGGGCTCTTTGGCGTCGTCCAGATCGGACTTCTCCAGCTTAAAAGAAAGGCGGCAGCACTCCGAGATCTTAGCCGTCTCTCCCCGATCAAAGACATAATAGGTATTCCCCATTTCGGTGGAAACCTCGGCTATATGCATGAGAAACTCTTCGTGTCCCGGCGTCTGGAAGAACTTCTCGGTCATGTGCACCAGCGGCTTTGGGAAGAAGAAGGGGCGGCCGGAACCGTCCCCCTGTCGGTAAACATCAAAGAGCGCCCAGGCAAAGCGCTGTGATTCCTGGATATAATCCGCATAGGTCTTGCCCGTGTATTCCCCACCTGGACCGATGGCGGGAACTTTTTCGAAATGCTTGGGGACCTCCCAGTAAAGATTGATGTCCGAAAATATCGCCTGCCCCCCCCGCGCCACCGCCTGCTGGCTGTATTCATAGACCATCATCTGCGCGATCTGATGAACGTCCTTGTCCGACATGCCTACCAGAAAGGGCGCGAAGAAAATATTGACCGCGTCCCAGCCGATGGCGCCCGCGAACACCCCCTGAAGGGCGGCGGAGAATTTAACCATCTGCGCCAGAAGCACATCCGGATGTCTTGCGGGACGGGCGATGGAAAGGGCGTTGGGAAGGTCCAGGCCGAATTTCTTGACGTACTCAACTGACTGCCCGCTGCAATAAGGCCGGTCAACAAAGCCCAGATCATGCAGATGGATGTCCCCCCGCATGTGGGCGTCGGCAATGTCCTGCGTGAAAACATAGAGCAGCGCGAATTCCTTCTTGATCCCCTCAGAAAGCGTCAGGTTCGTCGCTTCCGGGCCGTGGGGGACGTTCGCGTTCTCCTTGTTCTGGTTGAAAATGATCTCTTTCACGTCAAAGAGAGGAGAACCGAGGCGGGTATGGCGGCGCCGGGCCTCTTCCAGGCCGTGCTCCAGGAGCCTGACGTCGACCAGCTCGCGGATGAGGGGCGCGGTGACCGCCCGCAGGTTCAACCTTTTTATCTGCTCCTCAACCTCGGTGCCGATGATCTCCGCCATCTCGCGATCGAGGTTGGTCTCCCGCATCAACGCCGCTATGATCCTTTCCCGGTCCCACCCCACGATATCCTCGGCCGAGGTCCGGACAAAAAGCGCCAGGTCTGTTGAATCCGTTGGTCTTTTTGTCTTTTCTAAAATCGCTCTGGCCTCCATGTTATTCTCCTCCCGTATTTATTTCTTCGATATGTTTAATGAACTCCGAAGGATCCTCGAACTTCCGATAAACCGAGGCAAAGCGAACATACGCCACCTTGTCAATCCCCTGCAACTTTTCCATGACCATTTCGCCGACAGAAGAGCTCAAGACCTCTCTCCCCGCCAGGCGGTGGATCTGCTTTTCAATTTCATCCAGCATGCGCTCCACTTGCTCGACTGAGACCGGACGTTTCTCGCAGGCTTTTAAAATGCCGGTGCTGAGCTTGTCCCGGTTGAACTGCTCTCTGCGGCCATCGCGCTTGATCACCAGCAGCGGCTTTTCCTCCACCCTCTCGTAAGAGGTGAACCTTCCCCGGCAGCCGGCGCATTCCCGCCGCCGGCGAACCGCTTTCCCTTCGTCGATCTCGCGGGACTCCAATACCTTATCCTCAATGCTTTCACAAAACGGGCATTTCATATATATCTAGGGTGGATATGAATTTAGCACACCATATCTGGGGTGTCAATGGGGCTCTTTCCCTTAATTGGGAAGGGTTTCACCGATTTTTACGTCGTGACCGATAACAAACTCGTAGGCTCCCATCCGCTTCTTCCCCTCCAGCTGGACCTCCAGAACCAGAAGGCGGCCAACCCCGGTGGCGACGATAAAACCGACCCCCTTGATGATGTGAACAACGGTCCCCGGCAATCTATATCTTGTTTCCAGATCCGCGACATGGATCTTTGATTTCCAGATCTTCAACGATTTTTCCCGGCAAAAGGTGTGGGCCGCCGGCCAGGGGACCAGGGCGCGGACGCGATTATGGATCTCGGCCGCGGATCTTCTCCAATCGATCTCCCCGCTTTCCTTGGTAATGGCGGGGGCGTTGGTCGCCTTCGCTTCTTCCTGCGGGAAAAATTTAATTCTTCTTTCTTCGATCTGCGAGAGCGCCCGGAGCAAAAGCTCGCCTCCCCGGTCAAATAATTTCTTGGTCAAGCTCAGCGCATCATCCTCCTCCCCGATTTTGACCTTATCCTGGAGGATGATGTCTCCGGTGTCCAGCCGCTCGTCTACTTTCATGATAGTGACACCGGTCTCTTTTTCGCCGTTGAGCAGCGCCCACTGAATCGGCGCCGCTCCGCGGTATTTCGGCAAGAGCGAGGCATGGACGTTGATGCAGCCGTGTTTTGGGATCTCCAGGATCTCCCGGGGTAGGATCTTTCCATAAGCCACCACCACGATCAGGTCCGGCTCCAAGGATTTGAGACGAGCAATAAAATTCCGATTGCCTTTTACTTTTTCCGGCTGTTCCAGGGGAAGATCATGCTCGATCGCTTTTTCTTTTACCGGTGAAAATGTTATCTTTTGCCCCCGCCCCCGGGGGCGATCCGGCTGCGTAACCACCGCCAGAACATCGTGACCGGCACCCCGCAAGGCCTCAAAGATCAATGCCGCCGGCTCCGGCGTTCCCATAAAAACGATCTTCATCACGCCTTCTCCGCGACCGGGATCTCAAAAACAAAAGCCGAACCCTTCCCTTCTCCCCCTGACTCCGCCCAGACCCTCCCGTTGTGGTTGCCGACGATCTCCTTTACCAGCGCCAGCCCCAGGCCCACGCCGCCCGCCCGCCGCGTCATGGTCTCCTCGATCTGATAGAACTTGTTAAAGATCATCTCCAGATGCTTCTTGTCCATTCCCAGGCCGTTGTCTGCGACCTCGACCCGCAAAAGATCGCCGGCATCCCGGGTGATGATCTCGATCGCTGGATTTCCCGCCTCCGGACCAAATTTCAAAGCGTTCTCAATGAGATTGATCATGACCCCTTCCATCTTTGCCGCATCCCCCATGAAGTTCACATGTTTGGCCTTGAGATCCAGTTTGATCTCCGCCTTTTTCTTCTCGATCTGCGGCTTCAGGTTCTTGACCGCGGCAGTAATGATGTCATGCATGGAAACCAGCTTGCGCTCGATCTTAAAACGTCCGGTCTCAATGCGCGAGAAATCCAGCAGGCGGTTGATGAGAGCCAACAGCCGCTGATCGTTCTCTTTTACTATCGTCAGATACTTTTTTTGGTCATCGGTCAGCGGGCCGGCCGAACCGGTAAGAAAAAGAGAAACATACCCGTCCACCGAGGTGACCGGCGTGCGCAGCTCATGCGAAACCATGGAGATAAATTCATTCTTGAGGCGGTCCAACTCGGTCAAGCGCGCTACCGCTTCTTTCTCTTTCTCAAAGATCCCCACGTTCTCCACCGCCACCGCCAATTGATCGGATATGGTGGAAAGGAGATTGGCCGCTCTTTCATTCAGCGGCTTCTTGCCCTCGATCATCAGAGCCCCCATGGTCTTCCCTTTGGCGCGCAAAGGGGTCACCATCCATCCCGGCGGCCATTTTCCTTCTTCCACCGCCATCTCTTTCAGATCGCATCCGCGGCAAATGCGCGGCCGGAAAACCCCTTTCTCGTCCGGGATTAATATCGCGTAGGTTGCGGCTTTCAAGATCGGCAAGAGCCTTTCCACCGCCCGACCGATCAAGAGCTCCAGATCCAGGCTGGACCCGATGGCTTTTGAAACATCATAGAGGATCCGCAGGTCCTCGGTGCGCTCCGCCACCCTGGCCTCCAGCTCCCGGTTCCAGTTCTGCATGATCTCGCGCGAGCGCTGGATCTCTGCGGACATTTCATTGAAGTATTCCACCACATCCCCGATCTCGTCGTTGCTGCCGCACCGGATCTTGAAACTGAAGTCCCCGCGGGAAACCCTTTCCATGCCGACCGCGATGCCGCGCAGGGATCCCGCGATCGCCCGGGAAGCCAGGACCGAGGCAAGCAAGACCAGCAGCCCGGTCAAAAGCATAAGGAACATGGCTTGGACCTGAACATGATCAAGCGCCAGAAGAAAGGCCTCGCGCGAGGTTCGCAAATTCCAGATAAGCGGCTTGTAAACATAAATATCGATGATCTCCTTGAAGGAAACGAACATGAGAAGCGAGGAAATGGCAATGGGAAGCACCGCCAGCATGACAAAGAGAAAGAGCAGCTTCACAAAGAATGGGACCCGTGCCTTTGCGGTCGGAGGGGTTTCCTCGCCTCGCGGCATGAATCTATCCTCCTCGATCCTGCCCACAAAAAAGAGATAGGCGCCGAACGCGACCAGAACGTATAAAAGCCGGGCCAGCAGCCGCTGCCAGGTCACCACCGCGGCAGAGAATTGAATGTACTCCGTCAGGATAAAGATAATGGCGGCAAAATTGAGGGTAAGGTTCACGCTCTTCTTCGCAACAATACCAGTCATAAGGTCTCTCAGGGTCAGATAAACGGCTGCCAAAAGGAGGGGGGAGAGAAGACCGAGAACGTAGATAAGGAGGGGTAAAGCACCCACCTGCCACTGAACCCCCCAGTAGGAAAGAATGGTCTCCGTTTCGTCCAGCCAAAAGGTCGCCGCCAGATAGGCGCCGGCGATCAGAATAAAAACAAAGGTCATCCGGCGCACGCTCGTCCGGCTTGCAAAAAGCTCCAGCCCCAGATAGTAAGCCAGGACCAGAAGAGGCATGACCGAAAGGACCTTTATCGGATAAGCGATGGCTGTTAATTGCGGGAGAATGTTGAGCCAGGCGCACAAGTTGCCGCCGGCAACCGCCAGCCAGTAGGCGCCAATCCCCAGCAGAAAAAGGGAGAAGGTCTTTTCCAGGACCGTCCTTTTGCCGCGGGAAGAAATGCTCCAGGCCGCATAGCCGCAACCCAGAAAAACCAGCAGAGAAACCACAACGTTATATAAATTGCCCGCGCGCAAGTCAATCATATTAATTCCTCTTTCTTTTCCTTTTCAAAGGGAATATGTTTTATCAGGCTCGGGTCGCTGACCCGGTCGATAAAGACCAGTCCGTCCAGGTGGTCAACCTCATGCTGAAGGACCGTGGCCAAGAGCCCCTTGGCTTCGATCCGCACGCTCTTGCCGGAGCGGTCCAGGCCGGTCACGGCAACCTCCGAAGCCCTTTCCACCGGCGCTTCCACCCCGGGAAGACAAAGACATCCCTCGGTGAAGGTCTGTTTGCCGCTCTTCTTAACTATCTTGGGATTGACCAAAGCGGTCGGTCCTTCCCCGATATCCGCCACGATGACCCGCACCGATTCGCCCACCTGGGGCGCGGCCAGGCCGACCCCGGGCGCGGCCTGCATGGTCTCGATCATGTCATCGATGAGCCTGACGATCTCCGGCGTCACTCTTTTTGCCGCCTTGGATTTCTTGCGAAGGATGGGACTCGGAAACCTGACGATTTTCCTGATCATGTAAAAATTATAACATGTTCACGGGATCAACATCCACGGAAACCTTGATATCAGAGGGCACGACCGCTCTCTCCAGGGTCATAACGACCACCCCCCGCATTTTATCCAGGTCTTCACCCTTGAGAAGGATCCGATACCGCCACTCGCCGCGAAGCCTGGGAATAACTGCCGGAGCCGGCCCGAGCACGCCGTCCCCCAAGCGCTTTCTGATGAGTTTTTCCAGGTCTTCGGAGATCTTGATGACCTTCTGTATCTCAGGCCCGGTGATCGTCAAGCTGACCAGCTGGTTAAAGGGGGGGTAGTTCAATTCCCGGCGGTGCTTGATCTCTTCCCGGTAAAAAGCTTCATAATCATGATTGACCGCGGTCTTGATCACATAACTGTCGGGCTGGTGGGTCTGAATGATCACTTTTCCCGGCAGGTGGTGCCGGCCCGCCCGGCCCGCCACCTGGGTGAGCAATTGAAAAGTATGCTCAGCTGAACGGAAATCAGGCAGATGAAGAGCGGTATCGGCCGAGACCACTCCCACCAGAGTGACCTTTCCCACATCCAGTCCCTTGGTCACCATCTGGGTGCCGATCAACACATCCGCTTTGCCTTCAGCAAAAGCCGCAAAAAAAGCTTCATGCGAGCCGCCTTTGCTGACCGCATCCCGGTCATAGCGCAGGATCCGGGCGGAGGGAAAGATATCCGCGACCTCTTTCTCGATGCGCTGGGTCCCGATCCCATAATAGCCGATGGTGGAGCTGTTGCAGCGGGGGCAGCTGGAGGGCGTCTCCGCCGTGTAATCACAGCGGTTACAACGCACTTTTCTCTCAGCAGAATGATAAGACAGCGATATGGCGCAGTGCGGGCACTCAATGGTGTAGCCGCACCCTCGGCACATCACAAAGGTAAAGAAACCGCGGCGGTTGATAAAGAGGATCGCCTGCTCTCCTTTTTCCAGGGTCTGCCTTAGTTCCTCCCGCAATCTCTGCGAGAGAAGGTAATTCCCTTTCTTGCGCATGTCCACGACCTCGACCGGCGGCAGGGGACGGTCATCGATCCTTCTGGAAAGAATAAGTTTTTTATATCTGCCGTTCTCCGCATGATAGTAGGTCTCAATGGAGGGGGTGGCGGAGCCCAGGATCACGGCTGCCTGATGCTGGTCCGCCAGGTAAAAAGCGACTTCCCGGGCGTGATAGCGCGGACTCTTATCCTGCTTGTAGGTGGTCTCAAACTCCTCATCCACCACGATCAGTCCCAATTTTCTTGCCGGAGCAAAGACCGCGGAGCGTGCGCCCAGGATGATGCGGGCCTCGCCGGAAGCGACCCTTCCCCACTCCTCAACTCTTTGCTTCTGGGTCAGATGACTATGGAGAACAGCGATATGGTCGCCGAAGCGGCCCGAGAAACGCTGGATAAGCTGCGGGGTCAGGGAAATCTCTGGCACAAGCACGATCGCGCCTTTGCCCTTGTCCAGAACATGGGCGATCGCCTGCATGTAGACTTCGGTCTTACCTGAGCCGGTGATGCCGTACAACAGAAATTTTTCCGGCTTATTCTGATCAACAGCCGCTTTGATGGCCTCCAATGCTTTCTTTTGGTCATCGGTCGGGGATAAAGGGTTTCGTATCTGGTAAGTAGTAAGTCGTGAGTTGTCAGTAGAAAGCTGATCTTTACTTTTCTTCTTACTACTTACTGCTTTCGACTTTCGACTTTCTCGCCTTGCTGTCCCCGGCGGCATCACCAATCTGAGCGCGGTCAGGAAAAATGAATTATAATAATCAGCCATCCATCTGGCCAGTTTGACCTGTTTCTCAGTAAAGATCGGATGCTCAGCGGTTATGCGAAGGATATCCTTGACCCTCTTGACCTCGGCCTTTTCAACAAAACCCACCACATACCCGATCTCCCTGCGTTTACCAAAAGGGATCAGGACCTGGTGGCCTACCCTAAGTTTTCCTTCAAATTCATCAGGAATGGAATAGTGGAAGATCTTGTCAATGCCGCGGGAAACCTTGGAGAGGATTACTTCAGCGAACATTTCTTAGACCAGATCGCGGACGCGGTCCAGAATAAGGTGGGCGGCCCGGTCTTTGGGCTGTTCCGGAAAATCCGACACCCTGCCTTTGTTGTCGATGATCGAGAATCTTGTTGAATCGCGGTCAAAGCTCAAACTGCCGTTGGCAACCACTAGGTCCAGGCCCTTTTCCTTTAATTTCTTCTTCGCGTTCCCGATCATGTTCTCGGTCTCAAGCGCGAATCCGACCAGGACCATCTTCTTCCTTCCTTTTTGCTTGGCAATGGTCCTTAGAATGTCCCGGGTCGGCTTCAGTTGCAAATTGACAATAGATTCCTTATTTTTGATTTTTGACTTTTGACTTTTGACTTTTGGAGTAAAATCCGCCACCGCCGCCGCCATGATGACCGCGTGCGCATCGTTGTAATAGTCCAGCACCGCCTCCAACATTCCGCCCGCAGACTCAACTTTAACTGTCTTTACGCCATCAGGATCGGACAGATGCCCATTGGCGGAGATTAAAGTAACGGTTGCGCCTCTTTCTTTCGCGGCCCGGGCCAAAGCATACCCCATTTTTCCAGAAGACCGGTTAGAAATATAGCGCACCGGATCGATCGCCTCACGCGTTCCGCCCGCAGTAACCAGAACGTGTTTACCTTTCAGATCCTGCGAACCACCTAACCACCTGACCACCTCATTGATGATCTCCTCCGGTTCCGCCATGCGTCCAATATCCTCATCTCCGCAAGCCAGCTTTCCTTCCTCCGGACCGATAAGCTCAAAACCGGAACGCCTGAGCGTTTCAACATTCTTCAGGACCAGCGGGTTCTTCCACATCTCCGGATTCATGGCCGGAGCGATCAGCTTTTTTGTGGGACAAGCCAGCGCCATGGTAGTTAGGGGATCGTCCGCGATCCCGTTCGCCAGCTTTCCAATGATATTCGCGGTGCAGGGAGCGATCACCAAAAGATCCGCCCTTTTGGTCAGGGAAATATGAGGGACCGGGATCTTTGAAAGCTCCGGGGAAAAAAGATCGGTGATGACCGGATTTCCGGAAAGGGTCCGGAAGGTCAGCGGGGCCACTAATTTGACCGCCTCCTCTGTCATCGCTACCCACACCTCCGCCTCCAGCTTCTTCAGCCGCGAAACGACCTCGCACGCCTTGTAAGCCGCAATGCTGCTGGAAACCCCAAGAATGATAGTTTTACCCTTTAACATGTCGAGACCCTAACCAACCAGCAAACTATTTCTTCTTCTTCTTTTCCTTCTTGGCCTTGGTCTTCTTTTCCTTGGCCAGGCGCTCCAGGGCGGAGGGCCTTACCTCTTCCTCCTCACGGGCGAGGATCTCCTGGGGTTTCTTGGCGGGGCCGGAGAGAACCTTGATCCGGATCTTGTCCGCGGCGATCTCCCGCAGGGCGGTGATCACCGGGTTATTCGGGTCAAAATGATTAACATAGGGAAGAGATCCCTCCACGATCTGCTTGGCCCTGCCCGCAGCAGCGTTGGAGAGGAGAAATTTGTTCCGGGCCTTGGACAAAAGATCGTCAATATTTAGATCGCTCAATTTAACAACGTCCTTTCTCTTTCAACATTGATGATCGCCCTGATCTTATCAGCGGCGGACTCGACCTTATCATTCACCACGATATAATCGTATTTTTCCATGACCTGCAGCTCGGCGATGGCTGCTCTAAGCCGGTAGTTTACCACCTCCTCATCCTCGGTTTTCCTCTTTTTCAATCGGAAGGCCAGGATATCCACTGAAGGCGGGATCAGAAAGACAAAGACCGCCGCCGCGGAAAGTTTCCCCTCCTCCACCGTTTGCTTGATGGATGCCGCCCCCTGGACATCCACTTCGCAGATCACTGATTTTCCCCTGGCCAGGTCCCCCTCGATCACGGATTCCAGGGTCCCGTAATAATAGCCGTGGACCTTGGCCCACTCCAGGAACTCGTTCTTTTTTACTTTTTTATCGAACTCCGCCTGGGTGATAAAAAAGTAATGTTCCCCGTGGGTTTCCCCCGGCCGGGGCGGACGGGTGGTGGCGGAGATCGAAAGTTTATAGTCCTTATCAAGCTTCAAAAGTTTTCTGACGACCGTGGACTTCCCCACGCCGGAAGGGCCGGAGACCACGACCAGCAAGCCTCTTTTTCTTTTTGCTTTTTTGGGCATAAAACAGACTGATATTTTATCACGATTTGCTTGACAAATCAATCTTTTCTGATATATTGGAATGACCCAAATCCAGCGAAGGAGGACAAGCATGAAAAGGATATTGGTTCCGGTGTTTTTGGTCTCCGTTTTGGTATCGGTAGCTTCGGCTCAGGCTTTTATCGGGGCAAAGATCGGAGGCATGGGCGGAGCCGGGGTGGCAAACGCTACCGACCTCTCTGCTGTCTACTACAACCCGGCAGGGTTAATGAAGGCCGGCAATTTTGAGTTCAAGCTTTCCTTAAATCCCTCCTATACCGATTATCAGCAGGTTCTGGATGCTTTCAACAGTTCAACCGATCCCTCGACTTTCCTGCAGGATAACTACGCCAAGAACCTATCCTTCCAGGGTGACCTGGCCGGAATGGTGGGTTTAAACATCAGGAAGATCGGGATAAGCATGATCGCCCTCCCCCTGGAAGGTTATGCGGCCGATCCCCTGGCAGGAGAAAACACCATCTATCTGAGCAAACCGGCCAACGCGCTTCAGGCCGGCGCCGCTTATGCCGTGCGCTATGACACGGTGCTCACTCTGGGACACACCTTTTCCTTGCCGGCCCTCCCCATCGCCTCCCTGGATGCGGGTATTAATATAAAATCCATCAGCGCGACTTACGGAACGCTTAACGCATCGGCAGGAGCCACCTCCTCCCCTTACACCAAAGGGAGCGGCAGCGGCACCGCCTTTGACCTGGGAGCCAGGACCAGCTTGGATGTTCCGGTGGTCGGCTCTCTTGCCGTAGGACTTGTCTTACGAGACATCGCCGGACAGATAAATTATTCAAGGGATCAGGAGATCTATTATTTCAATCTGGACAACACCATCACCAAAAGCGCCGAATCCAAGCTCGCCGATGACTCTGTAACTCTGGATCCGGTTACCGTGATCGGAGCCGCGGCAACTATCCCGACCATCAACCTCGCGGTGGCGGCGGACCTGGAAATGAAAAAGAGTGAGACCGTTACCCATCTGGGAGTGGAATATCCTTTGATGGTCGGCGTCCTGATCGGGAGAGCCGGCCTGGCTTCCAGCCCTTCCATTTCCAAGACCACACTGGGGGTAAAACTTAACCTGCCCTTCCTTACTTTAGACGCGGCCACCATTATGGACGGAAAAGACAGCTCGGTCGTGGGCTGGGTCATCGATATCGGAGCGGGCTTCTAAAGGTTGACTTTACCGGATGAGAGAACTAGAATAATTGTAAGAATCTACAACCAGAGGAGGTGAAAATGCATGAAAAGACTATTTAGTGTTTTATTGATACTCTCGTTGGGCGTCCTCTTAGTTTCCGGCTGTCAGCAGGCAACCAGCAGCGCTCCTACCGAAGTGCCGGACGGTGCTGCCGTAGCCGGATCGATCGGAAGCTTAATGTCGTTCAGCACTCAGATCGATGCCACCGCTTCCGGCTTGATGGGTATCGCCAGCGCAGGCACGGCCGGCGTAAAGGCCATGGAGGCTGCCGACGACCTTACTTACAATACTGAAACCGGATGGTGGACCTTTACTTATGAGGATGGGTCGTATATCTACAACTTTAGAGCCAGGGCTTACACCGTCCTAGGCGAAGAGATAACCGAAAAACCCGCCCTGAGCAACACGAACAAGCTGATCATCATTGCTACCCTGAGCGCAGGGACAACGCTGTCCTTTAATTTTGGGACCGAAGCCAGCCCCTTGGAATTCAACGGCCTTCTGCAGGGAACAAAGAGCTTGAACGGCACGGTCAGCCTTGCGGTCACCGATGACCTGGGCAACACTTATAACATGACCCTGCTCTACTCCGGCGTGACCCTTGACGATGCTGGCATTCCCGATGATGGATCCGTCACCTTCACCTTCACCAGCAACGATTACGTGGCGGTTGAAGCAACTCTGGTCTTTAACGGAGAACCTTATCCAGACGAAACCGCGACCCTTACTTTTACCGCTCCAACCGAACTTGCAGCCACAAGCTATACCATCAACCTGGTAGATGGGTCAGTGGAGCCTGCTTCGATCTAGGCCTTTTGCTTCTTAACTAAAGCAGCCCCGGCTTCGGCCGGGGTTGCTTTTTTTTAGACGATAAGCTATATTTAATATATGGCTCGCCTGGTCATAATTCTGCTTTTTTCAACCCTGGGTGGAACTTTTATCCTCCACTATCTCAAGAACTTTTTGCTGAAAGAGCGTAGAAAATTATACCTGGACTGGGACGGGATCATGGAAAGATTGTGTATAACCTATATTATGGCGGAGGCGCTAGAGCTTTGGATCTTTATCCCGATCGTGATCCTCCTCAAATCCATCTTTCGCCTTTCCCTGCTGGGGCTCTTCCCGGGGATCACCCGAAGCAATGAGCCGGGGGCGGCCTCACAAAAGGTCCTGCTCAAGTCCGAGCTTGCCTTTGATCTTTTCCTGAGCCCGGCCTTTGCCCTCCTGGTCGGAGTTGTCTTTAGATGAGAAGGACCGCGCTCTTCACCGGCCTCCTCCTCGTTGTCCTTTTTTCCTGCGCCTTTTCCGTCAAGGAATGGCAGGAATCCATCTATCATCAGATCAAGAGCGAGACTATCAAGGGCCTGGAGGACGCTTTCCGGGCAAAGGTCTCCGTGGGCAAGGTGGAGGGCATCCTGGTAGGCCAGGTCCTTTTCCATGACGTGGTCGTTCCCGACTTTGCCCGCGTCAAAAAGATCTACGTGAATTATAATCTCGCTACCTTTGCCTTAAAAAGGGATATCGTCCCGGCAATTACCCAGATCACTTTTGTCGAAGGAGAGTTTGAGGTCAAAAGAAAACCGGGCGACAGAATCAGCGCAATTGAGCTTCTTCCGCCTGAGGACCCGAACGCCCCGCCCCCGCCCCCCTTTCGGGCAAAGCTTGTCTTCAAGGATTGCCGCATCAATTACCAGGACTTGGTCGGATTCCGCAAGGGTGCAGCGACGTTCATTGAAGAGATCTACGGGGTCGAAGGCAGCGTCAGCTTCCAGCGAAAAGACCGAATCGATCTGGATCTCTACGGGAAAATCGCCAAAAGAACGTCCCCCACCGAAGTCTGGATTTCGGGATCGACCGATCTAAAGACCGGAAAATACGCTTTTGATGTTTCCGCCAACAGGCTCGACCTGGCGAAATGGGGAAACTACACCGTGCCGATTGAAGACCTCACTTTTACCGGAGGAGAAGCTGAGCTGGCGGTTAAGCTTGCTTCCCCTCAGAAGGCCGGCTGGCCCCTTTCCGTGGTCGGCAACCTTTCTTTTCGTGACGGGAGCGCAAGCCTGGGTGAATATAGGATCGCAAAGACTCGCGGCGACCTCTCCATCGCAGATGACATTTTAGCCCTCACCAACCTTCGCACCGAGTTGAATGGCGTTCCTTTTACCCTGAACGGCCGCTTCTTTGACTTTGCCAAGCAGAACCTGGACCTTAAGGTCACCATGAAAGATTTCGATCTTAAAAAACTGGTCTCCCTCTTCCCGCAGAGCAGGGATCTGGATCTCGCTGGAACAGGCGAAGCCGAGCTTGCCCTGACCGGAACCGTCCCTTCGCCGGCAGGAACCGGGACTCTGAGCGTCAAAAAAGGCAAATTCTATAATCAGGGATTCGAAGGGGAGGCCTCGCTTTCTTTCAAGGAGAACCTCCTGAATATAGAAGTGAAGGAGCTCGCGGTATATAAGGGAAAACTTTTGGGGAACGCCGAGATCGATTTCTCAAGAACCATGCCCGACCTGCGCCTCAAAGCAAGATTGAGCAGGATCGACCTGGCCGCCGCCGCCCAGAATTCCCCCGGCATCGAAGGCCGGGCGGATGGAGAGCTGGATCTTTCGGGCGCGCTCAACCATCTCAACGGGGAGCTGACAGCGAGCTTGAAGAACGCGCATTTCTTCGGCCAACCCATTGAAAACCTCTCCTCGTCCTTTTCCATCGAAGAAGGTAACATCAATATCCAAAACCTTTCCGCCTCCTCCCAGGACGCCGCCATTTACTCCTCAGGCAGGATCCAGCGCGATCTTACCTTTGCCCTAGAGGGGCGCGCCCAAGGCATAAAACTCTCAGGGGAAGGGATATTCGGAAAAATGGAGATCATGGTCAACCGTTTTCAGGGAAGGCTGGGCTGGAAACTGGATGAGAAATTTTTTGAGTCTCCCTTAAAGAACCTCATCGCCTCGGGCGAAGTGATCCTGAGCCAGGGCAAGATCGGCGAGCAGGAATTTGATCTTGCCCAGGGCGGGCTCATTATGGACGAAGGCCTGATCCAGATCGAGAACGTGGTCTTCAACCAAAAAAATTCCATGCTCCAGGTCTCGGGTCAGACCGGCATCGGCTATCCCACCGAGCTTAAAATCAGTGGAGAGAACATCAATCTTTCCGACCTCAAGATCCTGAACCATATCCTCCCCGCGGAGGCAAAAGACCCGGCTGGACAGGCGGACATCAAGATCGTGATCAGCGGCGAGATCCCGCAGGAAACCAGGATCACCTCCGCTGACCCCCTCCTCAACCTCAACGCCTCGGGCGAGGTGGCCCTGAAGAACGCGGCAGTGGCAGAAATAGAGGTAAAGTCCGCCAGGCTGAACGTCCTCTGGCAGAACCGCAGCTTAAGTTTTCCGCGCTCGACCCTGACCACCGCCCGATCCCATCTGACGCTGGATTTAACACTTGAAGATGGCAAGCTCATCAAGGCCTCCGGGGAAGGAGTCGTTGATTTTTCAGAGTTTAAGCACCTCTTGGTAAAATATGGAAGGATCGAAGGGATCTTGGGAGTGAAATTCATCGCGGAAGGGAAAACGGATGCTCCCCAGATCGCCGCCAGCTTCTGGCTCAGCGCCCTGCAGTTCAACACCCTTTCCTTTGACTATATCGAGGGAAGCCTGAGCTTTGCTGACGACCAACTGGTCCTGGAAAGACCAGCGCGCATCGTCAAGGGTGAAAATGAGTTCGATATCGCCGGCTTTGCGAACCTGAAAGGGATGTTTCAAAATCAGCCCGAGGAAACTTATCTGGCGCTTGACCTCAAGGTCATCAAGGCCGATCTTTCCTCGACCATCGCCCTCTACGACCAGATCCAAGGCGAACTTTCCCGGAAAATATATATCGCTCCGGCCGGAGAAAAGGCCAGCATCGACCGCTCCGGGCTATCCCTCCCCGACCTCCGGCAATTCACCCGGAGAAACATGATCAAACTCTATTCGGCCAACGGCGTGAAACAGTTCTTCCTGAAGGAATGGGAAGAAAGCTCGCAAAAAGTGGAAAAGGAGGCTGCGGCCACGCCCCAGGAAGCCCTGGGGGGGAAATTGGACGGGAAGGCCGCCATCCGGGGAAAGATCAAAAAGCTCTCCGGCGACTTTGAAGTCGAGGTCAAAAAGGGTTATTTCAGGAATTATAGTTTTGAGAGCCTCAAAGCCAAGGCTTCTCTGCTGGAAGACAAGCTCAAGATCGAAAGGCTCGAGCTGACCAAAAAGAGGGGGAAGCTCATCTCGCAGGGCGAGATCGGATTTGACGGTGATATCATACTCGACATAACCGCCCGGGAACTGCCCTTGGACATTTTGCAGATCCTTTTTGACAAGAGTTTTAAAGGCAACTTCAGCATGAACGCCTCCCTTTCCGGCCCCGTTCAAAACCCGACGCTGGCCGCTTCCTTCACCGGTGACGATATCACCCTGGCCGATGTGCATTATGACCGGGTCGCCCTCTCCCTCACCAAAAGGGACCGCGAGGTCCTGATCCAGGAATTCAACCTGGCCGAAGGAGGCAGGACTTCTAATGTCTCTGGTTCATTTGAAGCCGCTCCGGATGGCAAAATAGATCTGGAAGCGGACTTAAAAGACAATGCCCTGGGCCTGCTCAATCTTCTTACCAATGATGTCCAGTGGAAAAAAGGAAAAGCCTGGGCCAAGGTCCGGATCAAAGGAACACCAGAGCAGCCCCAGATCAACGGCAAAATATCCCTCCGGGATTCCGTTCTTTATCTTCGGATCATTGATTCGGAGGTCAAGGAGATCCGGGGCGAAGCCCAGATCAAGGATAATCTCCTCACCGTCTCGGAGCTGAGCGGCATCTGGGAAGGAATCCGGACCAAGGACCATCCGAATTTCATCGGCCTCGCCGGAACCCTTGATCTTTCCAAAACACTCACCCGGGACCGAATGATCTTCCTCAACCTTTCCTTCAGCCCCATCGCCCATTATATCGACCTACCCAATCTTTACACCGGGGTGCTCGAAATGAGCGAAGTGCGGCTCTACGGACCCCTTTACTTCGATCTCAGCCGGGGTCCGACCCTGAGCGGAAAGGCGGATATCAGCAATGCCGTCATCACCCTCGCCCCAAAAAGAAAAGGCGCAGGGAAAGTCTTCCCGCTCAATTTTGACCTGACCCTGAACCTGAAAAAGAACTCTTACGCGGTGATGGGGGACATCGCCACCTTTGACCTGAGCAACATTTTTATGAACCTGGAGCTGCGAAGTGACGAGCTCAAGGTCTCGGGCAGCCTGGCCGCCCCCTCCCTTTTGGGAAGGATCTTCCTGCGCCGGGGGACGGTCACCATCTTTAACCGCGAATTCTCCCTTCTCAATCCCGAGCTGCAGCAAAAATATTATCCCTACCAATCAGACAAGATCATGGATAACGTCGCGGTCTTCACCGGTGAAACCGGCAAGGAAGGGATCATGCCGGATGTCGCGCTTGTGGCCAAGGTCGATGTGGAAAACATAGAAGAAGACGCGGAGGGAAACCTCACCCGTGAAAAAGTGATCATCCTCTCGCGGCTCAAGGGGGTCATCGGCGCGGTCGAAAAAGAAAGGGGGCTGGACATTTCCTTTGACAGCTTTACTGAAGACGAGAACCGGCAGCTTAAGCCCGCGGGCTACAGCGAGCAGACGATAAAGGTCATGCTCCTGCCTGATTTCATCAAGTCCATGACCGGCATCAGCAAGGGAGAAGAGGTCGACACCAACGTGGTCGTCGCCGACTATCTGGCCAGCCGGGTGCAGACCTTCATCTTCCGCGGGCTGGAAAGGGAGCTGGAGCAGACCCTGGGCCTGGAAAGCCTGACCCTGGAATATAATTTTGGTAAAGACGTCCGCCAGGCCATGGGGGTCAAAGAGACCCGCCTGCTCGAGGGCGAAAAACCGGACTGGAGGGTGGGCTTCGTCAAAGGATTCTTTGATAAATTCTATGTGGACGTCAATTACGCCCAGTTCGGAAGCGAGACCGAGGTCGCGCAGGAGAGCTTCAACTATCAATTGACCTACAAATTGGGCCGGATTTGGTCTATAATATACTATCGCGAACCGATCAGCCTGCAGGAGATTACCTCCGGCTATCAAAAAGTCACGCTTAAGGCTGGATTCTCGTTCTGGTAGGAAGGAAAGCTAAATGAAATATAAAAAGCATGTTCTGGTCGCTGGTCTCTGGTTGCTGGCTACCATAGTCATAATCCTGCCCGCGGAAGCGCAGACCTTCCGCTCGCTGCCGAAAAGCACGGGAACAGTCGAGGTCTCCCCCATCATCACGGATATCCAGATCCAGGGGAACTTTATTGTCCCGGAACGCGAGATCCTGGACGTGGTCTTCAGCCGCATCGGGGACACCGTGCTTGAGGAAAAAATAAGGGGCGACCTCAAGGCCATCTACGCCCTGGGTTATTTCTCCGACGTTTCGGTCTCCTTTCAGGAACACGCGGGCGGGACCCGGGTCATTTTTGAGGTGGCCGAGAACCCCATCGTCTACAGCATCGTGTTCGAGGGGAACACGGTCTACAGCACCAAGGAGCTCACCTCGCTCATCTCCACCCGCAAGGGAGAGATCACCAATTTCAAGAACATCCAGGAAGATATCGAGAAGATCAATGCCCATTACAAGGATAACGGCTACACCCTTGCCCGGGTGGTGGATGTTGAGACCGACGAATGGAACAACACCCTGCGCTTTAAGATCGTGGAAGGGATCGTGGAGGCCATTGCCCTGGAAGGCAACGACGCCACCCAGGATTACGTCATCCTGCGCGAGCTCAAGACCAAACCCGGTTCCGTCCTGAACGAAAAGACCCTGAAGCAGGACCTGCGCCGGGTATTCAATCTCGGCTTCTTCTCCGAGGTGACCCCGAATTTTGAGCCGGGAAGCGCCCCCGACCGGATCGTGATCCTTTTGAAGATCAAGGAGACCCGCACCAGCACCATCAACTTTGGCGGCGGCTACGGCGAAAGAGAGGGATGGTTCGGATTTGTGGATCTATCCGTCAACAACCTCATGGGAACCGGACAGGGCCTTTTGATCCGCGGCCAATCCGGCCAGGAGCTCTCTACCTACCAGTTCAAGTATTTCAACCCCTGGCTCATGCCGGAGAGGTTCGGCGACCATACCTCCTTCACCTTCAGAAGATGGTATACTATCGGCCGCGATATCTACCTTACCGAGCAGAACGCCGTCTACAACGGCTTTGACGTCTCGGTGGGAAAACCCTACTATGATTACTACCGCATCGCCTGGACCCTGGGAAGCGAGCTGGTCAATCCCCACGGCGATTCAACCTTTGAGGCGTACCAGTCCGACACCATCGGCGTCACCTTTTCTTACGATACCCGCGATTTCTGGCTCAATCCCACCGAAGGCCGTTTCTATTCTCTTTCCCTCAAACAGGGCTGGAAAATAGCCGGCTCCACCACCAGCTTTTTCAAGATAGGGACCGACCTGAATCATTATTACCCGGTATTCGAGAACCAGGTGCTGGCCATGCACCTCGGAGCGGGGATCGGTTTCGAAGATATCCCCATCGGCGAGGAATACTGGGCGGGAGGGGCCAACACCGTGCGCGGCTACTATCCCTCCGAGGCCAAAAGAGGAAAACGTAAGCTCATCGCCAATATCGAGTACCGCCTCAACTTCTCGGATCTCTTCCAGGGTGTTTTCTTCTACGATTGGGGAGACGCCTGGAACGAGGGGCCGCCGGATTTTGCCGATTTCATCTCCGGCTGGGGCCCCGGCATCCGCATCAGCACCCCGCTGGGCCCGATCCGGCTGGATTACGGCGTGCCGGGAGGAAAATCCTTCGGCGAAGGCATCATGCATTTCTCCATCGGTCAAGCGTTCTAAAAATGTCGCCGGTCGCCGGTCACCTGTCGCCAGTCTTTGACACATATCTAAAAGAGCTCCTGGAGTGGAACAAGAAGTTTAACCTTACTTCGATCACTGACCCGGAAGAGATAAGAACCAAGCATTTCGAAGATTCCCTGTCTCTCCTAAATACTGTCCACCTAACCACCCAGTCCCTCGTCGATGTGGGCGCGGGCGCCGGCTTTCCCGGAATTCCCCTCAAGCTCGCCTGTCCGGATATCAAGCTGACCCTGCTTGAGGCCACCAAGAAGAAGGTTGAGTTCTTAAAACACATCGTATCCGTCTTGTCTCTTGAGAACGTGGAAGTTGTCTGGGGCCGGGCGGAAGAGATCGCCAAGGAGAAAAGAGAATGTTTTGACCTGGCCGTTTCCCGGGCAGTGGCCAAATTGAACGTGCTCAGTGAATATTGTCTTCCCCTGGTAAGGGCCGGAGGAATATTCGTTGCCTATAAAGAAGAGGAGGTCGAAGCCGAGGTCGAGGAAGCAAAAAATGCCATCGCAACCCTCGGCGGGCAGATTAGAGAGATCAAGAAATTCCCGCTGCGTTCCCTGGTAATCATTGATAAAGTCAGGGAAACGCCGTCCAAATATCCCCGCCGCGCGGGGATGGCAAAGAAGCGGCCCCTGTGATATAATTATTAAGCTATGCCGACAGCTTACGCCGTTGTCAACCAAAAAGGCGGAGTCGGAAAAACGACCACCACCGTTAACCTCGCGGCTTACCTGGCGACTTTCGGAAAAAAGATCCTGCTGGTGGATATCGATCCGCAGAGCAACGCCTCCGTCGGCCTGGGGATCAACCGCGCCGCCGTGGTCCGGTGCCTATACAATGTGCTGGTGGAGGACGTTCCCGCCGAGGAGATCATCGTCAAAAGCTCCATCGCCAACCTGGACGTTCTTCCCTCCACCCCGCGCCTGGCCGGCGCCGAGGTTGAACTGGTCTCGGTCGAACCCCGAGAGACCCGGCTTAAAAAGTCCCTGGCCAGGGTCAAGGAGAACTATGACCTGATCATCATCGATTGTCCGCCTTCGCTTTCGCTGCTCACGGTCAATGCTTTAACCTCCGCCGACGAGGTCATCATCCCCATTCAGTGCGAGTATTACGCCCTGGAAGGGATCAGCCAGCTCACCCACACCCTGGAGCTGGTGCGCGAGGGGCTTAACCCGGAGCTGAAGATCCGGGGCATCGTTTTAACCATGTATGATCAGCGCACTCTCCTTTCCGCTCAGGTCGCGGAAGAGACCCGCAAGTATTTTGGGACAAAAGTTTTCAAGACCGTGATCCCCAGAAACATCCGGCTGGCGGAAGCGCCCAGTTTTGGCCAGCCCATTATCTTCTACGATCCGGGCTCCAAGGGAGCCGAGGCTTATGAAAATCTTTGCCGGGAGGTGTTAGGTGATGGTCAATTTTAAAAAGGGTCTGGGAAAAGGATTAGGGGCATTGATCCCGCAGGGCACGGTTTTTACGGGGGGAAGAACCATCGTGAACGTTGAGGTGAACAAGGTGCTGGCCAATCCGCGCCAGCCCCGCACGGTCTTTGCCAAAGAGGCCTTAAAGGAGCTGGCTAACTCCATCAAGGAGCAGGGAGTGATCGAGCCGATCCTCGCCCGCCTGCGCAATGGGAAATACGAGCTGGTGGCGGGGGAACGCCGCCTGCGCGCGGCCAAGATGGCCGGCCTTTCCACCATACCGGCGATCATCAAGGATTTCACGGATGAGCAATCGCTGGAGCTCTCCCTAATCGAGAACCTGCAGAGGGAAGACTTAAATCCCATGGATGAGGCGGAAGGTTACGCCCGCTTGTCCAAGGAATTCAACTTCACCCAGGAGGATGTCGCCAAAAAGGTGGGAAAGGACCGCACAACCGTGACCAACATGCTGCGGATCCTGACCCTGCCGGACAAGATAAAGAACAGCCTGCGCAAGGAAGACATCACCGTCGGCCACGCCCGGGCGCTTCTGTCCGCCGAGACCGCGGAAAAGCAGCTTGACCTCTGGAAGCAGATCATAAAGAACAACTTAAATGTGAGGGATGTGGAGATCCTGGTCAAGGGAAAGGCTGAACCCAAGCCCGCGGTCAAGAAAGGCGGCAGAAAACGCGCCTTTACCCAGAACGTGGAACTGAACGCCCTGGTCGAAAAACTCACCACCCATTTGGGCACCAAGGTCAAGATCTTCGGATCTCCTGACCGCGGAAAGATCGAGATCGAATACTATTCCAAGGAAGATTTAGAGAGGATCCTGGAGATCGTCATGCCCGGGGAAAAGGAGATCTTTGTCGCTCCGCCGCAAAACGTGGAGACCGAACCGACCGCGGCCTAGGTGGCCTTTTTCATCTCTTCGATGGCCTCGGCGATATCCTTGCCGTCCTTGGCGGCCTTAAGCAGCGCGTAGTATAGTTTCTTGCTTTTCTCGTCCTGATTTTTTATAGCGCCGGCCATCTGCGCCTCAAATTGGGCCCTGCCCTCCGGAGAAAGGACTTTATAGACCTCAAGGAATTTTTTGACGTCAGCATGCAGTCTTTTGATCGGTTCACTTTCTGCCATCATGAGTTAATTTTAGCATAAAATGCCATGAGCAGGGAGGGTTTGTCCTTATTTTAAAAGATAAAGACAGTAATCGAAGGAATTAAGGTAATGCTGCAAGACAAATCTCGGAGTTATCCGTTCACATAATTTTATGATCTCCTTTGCATCATAAGCATATTCCAGCCGATCCCGCTTAACTTTGTCGGCCTTGCTCTGGAAATCCACCGCAACCCCAAAGCAGGAAATGCCATACATTTTCCTTAATATTTTCGATACCCATTTCAAGTGATCCCCGCGGCGGTCCGCAAGCCTTAAATTGAAGATCCCCGAAGCCAGGACCGCGTCATATCTTGGGATCTTTTCCTTCCCCAGAATATCTTTTACTTGAAATTTGACCCGGGGATATCTTTGTCTGCATTTCTTGATCATATCCGGAGAAAGATCAAAGCCAGTATAGTTTATTTTATAGCGGGACAAGAAACCTTGCTTCTTGAGGTATTCATAAAGATCCCCCAGGCCGCATCCCACATCCAGCAGGCGCAGCTTTTTGCGGGGAGGCAAATAGTTTAGCAAATAAAGCAGACTACTAAATCTCCCTTTTTGCTGAGCCCGTCCGTCAAACCAGCCTACCGCACAGGGCCCCTTGTTGAATTCCTCCAGTAATTCGTGGTAAAGGTAAATGATCTTTGCTTTATTCGGAAAAGCCGCCATGATCTTAGCCGATGCTAACACAAGATCTGGAAGGGTTCAAACTCATGCGCCAATCTTTAAATTGGACAAAAAACGTGATATAATTATTTAGATCGTAAAGGGGGTGAAAAAGATGATTAAACATATACCCAAAAGGGCGGCATCCTTGACTCTTCTGAAGAAAAGAGCTGCGGCCGCCGAGAAGAAAGTTGAATCTCTGCGTACAGAAATCAGGGCCCTGAATAAATCCATCCTAAACTTAAAAAAAACACAAAGATTGGGAAAACGCTTGAGCTACGAAGGGTTTGCGAAAAGAGAAATCTAAGCCAAAGCGCGCATAGCACGTCTATTTCTGCGGATAGCAATGAACGCTTGAGTGGGAATAGCGCGTATTTTTCAGATGAAAAACAAATCTATCCCCTCCCTCTGCGAAAATATCCTCACGTGGCTCTCCCCGTTAATTTGCCTGGAAAACAAGGATGGAAGTCTTATTTCCCCCAAAAAAACCAAAATCGGCATTAATCGACCCCTAGAATATCAGCCAGATTATCCCTATTCAATCTCTGATCCCAGGATAATCTTCATGCAAAAACTTCTCAAAATTGTATTAAGGCAGGGACGACTGTTTTCCCGCCATGGTCCAATATATCCATTTGCGTTCAGACTGAGGCAACTTAACAACTGGCTTATAAAAACAAACACCGAAAACTTTTTAGCGCAGCTGGCTTGGGACTGCGGGGTAAATTGTGTTTTCTGCTATCAGAAAGGCAACCCCTCCTTCATGAAGACCAAAAAGAGAATTTCTAAAGCAGAGATAAAAACGCGCCTAAAATATTTTAAACCCAAACGCAACTTGGGACTGGTGGGGCCAAAAATCATCGAAAGAGATGAGGTCCTTCACAACCCTAATATTTCTGACATTATAAAAGGAATAAGAAAAAAGGATAGATTCAGGAAGATCGACATATGCACTAATGGCTCATCTTTAGACGCGAAAAAGGTCAAAATGCTGGCGAAAAATAGGCCGCTTCTGCTGATCCTTTCCTTAAACAGCGCTGATCCAAAAATCAGGAAGCGCCTGATGAAAGACCTCCATCCTGAAGTGGCGATTGCGAGTCTCCCTCTCTTAAAAAAGCATAGAATTCCATTTATGATCAGCATTGTGGCCTGGCCCGACCTTCCTTTCTCTGACATTGAAAAAACCATTCGTTACGCGGACGAGAACGACGCCTATGCCGTCAGGCTCTGCCTTCCCGGCTACTCCAGATTCTTTTCAAAAACTAAGCTGTTTGATGCAAAAAAATACTGGCTTAAAACAATAAAGTATTTTCATCCCCTGTACAATAAATTTCAGGTGCCGATTGAGATCGTTCCCCACATTTTTATCCAGAATCAAATGTACGCCAGGGCCGACCTTCCTATGGTAATCGGAACCATTAAAAATTCGCCTGCCTATTATTGCGGGATTAGACCACAAGACCAAATCATGGAAATAAATGAATGGAAAGTTGATTCGATTGAAGAAGCCAGGAACCTGTTGATCAGCAATCTGGATTATAAACCAAAAATCAAAGTCAAGCGGAAGAAGTCCCTCTTTGAAGTCAGAGTAGAAAACAAACCTAGAGACCGCTATCCATATTGTTTTGAGGAACTTAAGCTGCTGGCGCCTTTCGGCATTGTCCTTGCCGGGAATGAAATATCCCATGATGATATAAAGGATATCGGCCGCCACATCAGTATTCACAATGCAAAAAATGTTCTGGTCCTAACCTCGCCAAGGGCCCGCCCATTCCTCAAACACGTCCTAAAGAAATACGATATCCCCAAAATGTATGACGCGAAAATCCGATTAGTCACATCCCAAAACCATTTTTTTGGAGGAAGTGTCGACTCCGCAGACCTGCTCACCGTGGAAGACTGCATCAAATCTATAAAGCAATCCCTGAAAAACTATAAGCCGGATTTGATCATCCTGCCCGACACCCCCTTTACTCCTTACAGTGATTGGAGACGAGACTTAACTGGAAGAGTCAATCTGGATATTGAACGCGAAATTGGTATTCCGACAGAATTCATATATACTTATATGGCCACCACATAAACTATCTCATTCGGGAAAGGAGAGTTGCCATGAAGAAAAACAGGAATCCAAATGTCGATGAAAAAGGCGACTTCATCTTAAGATGGAAACTGGATATTCCCAAAAAGAAACGCCGGAGCAAGGATCCGTTCCGGGATTTCACCCGCGACCTGCTCAAAGAGCTCCTGGATATTGTGATGCTGACTTATAAAGGAGAGGATGTGAAGGTGGATGGATTTCATTTCTTGAACAGTGTGGAAGTGCATGGGCTTTACAAATAAGACGGATAACATTATAATATAATCGCAGAGGAGGTGAAAAGATGATTAAGCATGTGCCCAAAAAGGAAACAAGATTAACTAAGGCCTTAGAAGGGCTGAAAATAGCAAGAAAAAATATTACAAGGGCCCAGAAGGAACTCGCTAGCGCTGAATTAAAAGTCAAAAAAGCCGCTGGGTTAAGAATCCCCGGCTCTCCCAAAGTCTGGCCATAAAACTGCAGACTCTATTAAATAGAATATCTTCCAGGCTAACCGGAATAGTTGCGTTAGAAAACGCAAATGGGAGGCATTCGGCACATTCATTTCTATCCTTAAAAAACCGATACGCCAGCATCTCCATTGCTACCAAAATTATTTTCCAAGCCGATTTCCCCTATGCCATGTCCGACCCGCGCATTATCTTCCTGAAGAAAATTATTGAGCTTCTTCATGCCCACGGCGATCTCCCCACCGCCGCTTCCTTTCGCCTGAAAAGGCTTGAAGATTGGACCGTCCCAACAAACGCCTATACTCTTCTATCACAGATGTCCTGGTCCTGCGGCACAAATTGCGTTTTTTGCTTCCAGAAAGGATGTCCGCCGGGCCTTCGCTTTAAAAAGAGGGGATCCAGGGAAGAGATCATCACCAGGTTAAAATATTATGACCAAAAGAAAATGAGAGGACTGGTGGGGGATGATGTTTGGGAAGGCGATGAGATTTTGAATAATCCGTTTATTTTTGAGGTCCTTAAGACCATACGGAAAAAGGGGGAGCGCGGCATGCTGAAGATCGTCACCAACGGCACCTCCTTGACCGAAGAGAGGATCAAAGCGCTGTCAAAGCTGGGCCCGTTGCTAATGGTGATATCCCTTAACAGCGCTGATCCCAAAAGGCGAAAAGACCTGATGAACGATCCCTGCCCGGAAACCGCCATCCACAGCCTGCCTCTTCTGAAAAAATATAGAATCCCGTACATTGTGAGCGTGGTTGCCTGGTACGGCCTGCCCTTCTCTGATATTCTCAAAACCATCCGATACGCTGATGAACATGATGCCTGCTTTACCCGCCTGTTGCTGACCGGCTTCAGCAAATATTTTCCTCTTGAAAAGAAATTCAACGCCAAAAAACTCTGGAACAAGGTCATAGAATATTTTGGGCGCAACGACCTGTCTTCCATCCCACCCGTATTTTTGCCCAGCGCCTCCGCCCAGCAAATAATATTCGGGGACAGTTTCCGCCCCTTTATCATGGGAATCTTCAAGAACTCCCCCGCCCACTCCGCAGGACTGCAAAGGGGCGATCTGATCCTGGAGATCAATGGCCAAGGTGTTGCAAGTATCGAAGAAGCGAACAAGGAATTATCATTAAATAATGACAGTCCTCTTCAGTTAAAGATAAAACGCGAAAGCAGAATAATTAAATTTGAGCTCAATAAAAGAGACTGTTATCCCTTCTGTCTTGAAGAGCTGCATGAAGGGTATCCCTTTGGAATATTCCTCACAAAAATGCCCATAAAACAAGACGAAGCCATGGATATACAAAGGTATATCTCTCTCTACGAGGCAAAAAGAGTGCTTGTCTTTGCCTCACGCAGGGCCAAGCCGCTGCTGCGTATTTTATTTAACAAGCTGGGAATTCCCGCGGAAAAAGACGTAAAACTCACGATCCGGGTCGCCAAGAACCGCTTTTTTGGGGGCAGCGTGGATACCGGAGACCTTCTGACAGTGCAGGATTATATCGATGCGGTAAATGAGCATAAAAATTATAAACCTGACCTGGTCCTGCTCCCGGCATCCGCATTCAGCAAATGGGGCAGAGACCTCACCGGCAGGAACAATCAGGAAATTGAACGGAAAACAGGAGTCAGAACGGAATTTATTTATAATGTCCCTGATTACATAAAAATATGAACATGGCAAAATTCTCACTGCCAACTGATTTCAGCGATTTTATTATCGATGCGGTTATAGAACTCAACCGAAATTATTCCCGGCTCGGAAGGCGCATCGAAGAGCTTTACGGGGGCTTGCCGGAAAACCTGGGCTTTGGCTGCGGCAGGCAGGCTGGTCTTTTGCCTCCCGTCACGCCTGAAAAGCTGTTAGGACACATAAAACACGCCCAGAAAAAGGGCCTGAAATTCAATTATATCTTTAACGCGGTTTGCTTGGGAAACAAAGAATTTGATCATAAATACAAAAAGAAACTGGATCGGTTGCTGGGGCATCTTTCAGACATAGGCGCCCGCTGTCTTACCCTGACCAACCCCCTCCTGGTCAAAATGATCAAGCGCAATTTCCCCAAGCTCAGGCTCACTGCCTCGGCCTTTTGTGACATAAACACTGTCCCCAAAGCTCTGGCCTGGCAGGATCTCGGGGTCCACCGCATAACCCTGGACCTCAGCGCCAACGTCGATCTTTCTCTTCTTAAACAACTCAGAAAAGACCTTAAAATAGAGTTAAGCCTGGTCGCAAATTCCTCCTGCAACCGGAACTGTCCCTACGAATCCTATCACGGGCAAATCTATTCTCACCTGGAAAATTCTCCGCCAAAGATCCCGCTGCCAACTTTGTGCATTTACGAAAAATTGAAAGACCCCGCTCTGATACTTAAAAATTCCGCCCTGATCCGGCCGGAAGATATAAAGACATACCGCAAAATAGGGATTGACCGGTTCAAAATAACCGGGCGCGGCTACGCCCAAGATACGCTTCTTAACCGGGCTAAAGCCTATCTCCGCGGCAGCTACAAAGGCAACGCCTTGGATATAATGGACATTAACTTAAACAGAATATTTTTCATCGACAACAGCATGCTTCTGCCGGCTTATAAATTAAGCTCCATCTCCAACAGGAAGATCGAAAAGTCAATAAAAACCATGGATGCCGCGACAAGGAAAAGCCTTTTGGCTTCACTGGAAAAAGAGCTCGCGTACCTTATGCCGGTCTAATGCATCATGCTTGATAAAGACTTCTGGGAAAAAATATATAAAAACGATCCTCTCTATAAGATCCCCTGGGAATATGGACGGTCAGTTGCTGAATTAGTACAGGCCATAAAACGGCATAAGATAAAAAAGGGGAAGGCGCTGGACCTTTGCTGCGGCGCTGGCACCCAGACCATCTACCTGGCCCGGCAGGGATTTGATGCGGCGGGTTTGGATCTTTCGGGATCCGCGATCGAGAGAGCAAAAAAACGCGCCCGCCGGATGAAGGTCAAATGCAACTTCATGGAAGGGTACGCCCTTTCCTTCCTCTTGAAAAAACCGAAATTCGGCTTCATTCTTGACCGCGGCGGTTTCCATAATATTCCGGAAAGTAAACGAAAAGAATACGTCCACGGTCTTTACGGCGCGTTGAAAAAAGCGGGGAAATTGATGCTCTTCTGCTTCAGCGCAAGAAAAGAAAGGGCCTGGAATCATTTTCGGGCAAGGGACATCCAAAAACTGTTCTCCCCTGAATTTAGAATTGAAGAATGCAAGGAAATTAATGGGATTCCTCCTTCGAAAGGCAGGCGCGATCTTCTCTATTTCCTCATGAAAAAAGATGGATCGAATCGCAATTTAAGCGGAAAATCCTGAAATTATTCCGGTGATCCTGCGATAAATATTCAGCCATGGGAATCCATGTAAACATGTCTTCAAAACTCATTGCTAACGCACAAGCTGCCCTCAGATACCGCTATGGCCTGACGGCCGGGCAGAGGGTCCATGTCATCTATGATGCTTCCAAACAAAGCATCGGAAAGACTTTTGTCCAAGCCGCCCGACAGCTCGGCGCAAAGGCAGACATTTTCCACCTGCGCAGCCGCCGTTTTTCCGCAAAAAGCTGGGAGAGGATCATCGGGAATATAGAGAGTGGGGATTATGACCTTTTCATTAACGTGATCGAAGCCCGGATCGAAGAGACCAAGGACAGGATGCGCCTTATGGAAATCCAAAAATCCGCCGGAGCCAAGGTCGTCCATTGCCCGAATATCGAAGAGAGCATGTTGATGATCGAAGTCGATTACCAAAAGATGATAATCGATGCTAAGAAATTAATGGGAGCTCTCCGTTCCTCTGTTGGAGTAAATATAACGACCTCATTGGGAACAGATCTCGAGATCGCAGTTGCAGGCAGGAAATTCCATAATGATGTAATTCCGAAGGAAAACGACTGGGGGAATTTCCCCTGCGGAGAGGTCTTTTGCGCTCCGATCGAAGATTCGGCAAATGGGACTTTGATCGCGGACGGCTCCGCGGGCGGATTCGGTATATTACCGCAACCCCTGAGGTTCGAGATCGAAAACGGGAGGATCAATCGCTTAAGCTGGCTAGATCGCCCCTCTGCGAATGCTTCGCTCCTGAAAAAGATCAAAAAAACCCTAACACAGGATGATCACGCCGGCATGATCGGGGAACTGGGCATCGGCCTTGCCCCCTACCCCATCAGCGGCAATCCTCTCCAGGATGAAAAAGTGGCCGGCACCATTCATATTGCTTTCGGAAATAATGTATTCTTCGGCAAGGAATTTGGGGGGAAAAATAAATCAAAGTCACATGTTGATTTTATTGTAGAAAGTCCGGAACTTATCATCAGCTATCCAAATCAAAAATCCTCTAGATCTATTATAAAAGACGGATATCTGCTAATTTAATATTATACGCGCTTCTATGGGCCTGCTTTAGATAAACAAAGCCTGCCATTTAAATTCTTGATTTTTAATTGCGGCAGGCTTTATCCTATCTATCTTATTTTACTTTTGAGTCCCTTAAGTGATGTGGTTTTTATTAACATTTGGGTTTCCATGCCTCGCCCAACACTCTGACTCCAGATGGGATGTACTTTTGTCCATCCTTCACCAGCTCCCACTGAAGGTCCAGCCCCTTGAATAATCTTGGCGATCTTCTTCATCCTTGTTAAGCTCAACTTTCTACTTTTAGGCACCATCACCACCTCCTTAATGAAATTATACAACTAATGATCAAACAAATCAAGAGAAAAATAGTATATTTACGGGAAAAGCATTATAAAATACACGCAATCATCTCTCTAACTTAGCATAATCTTGAAATTTATATTTGAAATCATCGACAACATTGCAGCAAAGCATTTGCACATATATTTAAAACCGAGGAGTAAATATGGGAGACATAAGCAAAACAGATAATTCATCTAATGCAGCTGAGTCGAAAACTTCCGCCCACCAAGTTCGCCCTCGCTCTAAATCATTATTCCCGGTGAAAGTAAACAAATCAGTCCTTATACCCAAAATAAAACACCCCCCTAAGGTAGACGGCAGCCTTAATGATCCGGTCTGGAAAAAGGCGGCGAAAATAACAAACTTCACTCAATTTGATATTCATGAAGGGAAACCCGCCACCGAGAAAACAGTCATCCATGTCGCCTATGATGATAAAAATCTCTACTTTGGCATAAGATGTTTTGATCGAGAGCCTCGAAAAATCAGAGCGAATCTTTCCAACCGCGACGAAATTGATGACGATGACTGGATAAAAATAAACCTGGATCCTTTTAATTCAAAACAAAGATCTTTTGTTTTTGGGGTCAATCCCTATGGCATCCAAATGGACGGGCTTCTGGATGCAGATAACGATCTCGATCAAAGCTGGGATGCAATCTTTAAATCAAAAGGCAAGATCGACAATAAAGGATGGTCGGCTGAAATCGTTATTCCTTTCAAGAGCTTGCGTTTCCCCAGAAAAAGGATCCAGGATTGGGGATTGCTTATTTCCAGATATATTTCCAGAAAAAACGAGAAATCTTCCTGGCCTCCTATTACCCGGAAGATCCTTGGCCACATGCAGCAGGCCGGTAAAATAAAAGGAATTAAAATTACTCCTAAGCATACAATTGAATTAACTCCTTATATCGCAGGTGGATATCAAGCGGAACTAAATCCTAACGGAAAACTAAAGGGACGCAAACATTTTGATATTGGCTTTGATTTTAAATACGGGCTCCGTTCCAACCTAATTCTGGATCTTGCCTTTAACCCCGATTTTTCACAGGTCGAAGCCGATGCCAATCAGATAGAGATAAATAGACGTTATGAGCTTTATTTCCCGGAAAAAAGACCCTTTTTTTTGGAAGGGATGGACAAATTCAAAACTCCTATCGAAGTTTTTTATTCCCGGCGCATCGAGAATCCTCTTCTGGGAGCTAAGCTTACAGGTAAATTCGATCGATACAATTTTGGATTTCTTTCTGCCTGGGACGAAAGGCCGAATGGAGATCCCGATGCCTTTTTTACCATTATGCGCATGCAAGCAGACTTAGGTCCTCAATCAAATTTTGGCTTTATTTTTACTGACAAAGAATATAAAGGAGAGGGCTCCCATCTTTTTAATCGGCTTTTCGGTTTGGACACCCGGTTGCGCTTCCTGAAATATTATACCTTAACCCTACAAGGCATAAATTCCTGGACCAACCAGGAAATTCCTTATTCGAGATATGACAATCAATCCATTTATTATTATAAGTATAATATTTCAGCTCCGGCATTCTTTGCCAAATTTCAAAGATACGACGGTTCATTGAACACTACATTATCCTATTCGGATATTTCCCCCGAATTTAATGCCGAGGCTGGCTATATTCAACGGACTGACATTCGAAATCTTGAAGGAACTGTTGAATATACTTCCCGCCCAGAAACGGTACTTAGATCCTGGTCCGTTTATGCATACCAACAAGCGATCTTAAATTATGCTAACGAATTAACTGATAGGGCATCCAGTTTGGGCCTTAAATTCGATTTTAAAGCAAAAACCTTCCTGCAGTTACAATACACCTTTATGATCGAGAATTGGCGAGATGTTGATTATCAAAAAAACATCTTCATTCTCCTGCTAACCAATAACTTGAGTAAATTCTTCTCGGGCACAATACTGCTCAAAATGGAAGATGCAATATATTATGATATGGATAACTTATCCAACCCAATAGATGAAGATAATTCTTTTTTGGGATGGCGATATTATTTAATCTTGCGGGCAGGCATCAAGCCGCTACGAAACCTAAGCATAAGCCTCGCGGCAGATTGGGAAAATTTCCGCGAAAACAGAAAAGGGAAAGAAGTGTATAATATCTGGCTTTTAAGAGGGATGTTAAATTATCAAATTACTTCTAAATTATTTCTCAGAAGCATTGTCCAGGGCGACACCTTTGGTAAAACCTTAAATCTCAACGCCCTTTTCGGCTATGTTCCCTACGCAGGGACCGTCTTCTATCTTGGATACAATGAGGACCTTCAATTGGGAAACAAAACGATTTCAACGGGAAGAACAATATTCTCCAAATTCGCATATCACTGTCAAATTTAGATTGCACATCATTCCCATATCAAGCAATTTCATAGTCTGCGCTCAAATCCTTAATAAAAACGCGATCTGGAATACTACGAACTTTCCGATAATGCCTCATCATCTCAGCAAAATTTGCGGCGGAATAAGAATGTATTTTAAATTTGTTTAAATTGATGCTTGTCCCCGTTTTTTTCTCATGCATCGGTTGATCAAACAATTCTTTTAACAATTTAATACGCCTTGAAAAAGAAAATTTTCCCTTGATAATTTCTTCCAAAGCATTTTGTTTCATTTCAACAAGAACCTTATCTTTATGAATGAGGTTGATTATGCGCTTAAAAAATCTTTTTGCCTCCCGGACAACATCAATGCTGTCCGGCCTTCTTAATAAAATTCCATTTATATTACTTCTTATTATTTCAGGAGTGGCCGCGACTTCCGGTCCAAAATAAGCCATGGGAACACAGCCTCCAGCCATTGCCTCGATCAAAGTTACTCCAAACGCCTCAACTAATGTTGGGAAGATCAATAAATCACTCTGTTTTAATAAATACAGGGCCTGCTCATGATTTACGGCCGGATAATATATGATATCTTTTAATAAATCCGCATAAAGCTGTTTATATGTTTCAGGAATTGGACCACAGTAAATCAATAGAAGATCTGGATCATATTCTTGAAGTTTCTTAAAGGTAGCCAGAGCGATCTGCCCGCCCTTGCGCTCAAAGTCCCTGGCCAGAAAAATGATAGTGCGCGGATTGTGAAGCCGCACTTTCCTTATCAACGGCTTTGCCGCCGGATAGGCAAGGATTATCTTATCCATAAAATTCTTGACCTCAGAAGTATCATAGATCCCATAATATTTAAAGCGATGGATGGTATCCCTGATTTCCGCCAATGACCAATAGAGAATACCCTTGCAATAAGGAGAAGAATATAAGTCAATTTTTGCTAAGAATGTTTTGCGATACAACGGATTCTCAAAAAAATCACGGTGCAATTTTCTCATTAATCTTTCATTGACATGGGCGCGCCCTAATAATTGGAAAGAGATGTTTTCCATATCAACTACCCACGGAACTCGATTGCAGACCGGAAAAAGGTGGCTGTGGATGAATTTGGAATCGTCCGGATATTTATGAATTTCAAAATAAAAGTGGTTTTCTGCCGGATGGAATGCTCCTTTGGGATCTTTTAAGAGACAGAACTGAATTTTAGGCGCGCACGTTTTGAAAATGAAATAATCATTTGAATTGCGCAAGAATGCTCCGTGATAACCAATATGCAACCTGTGACAATCTCCCAGTTTTACGATATCTTTGATTTTTTTGCCCATTTGAATATGCTCTTAATGATCCTAAGATCCGACTAACAAAGCGCGCGGAACTTTATGAGATTTCCGAAAGCCCTCACATAATTTATGAAAATCGTACGCCTTATAAATACGAAGTTTATTGCCATTTAAATTTGGCTGCCAGCCCCTCCTCTGGGTCTTTGAAAAAAATATTTTTTTCAGCAGCTTGATCCTGTTGGCAAAAGAAAAATTTCCATATTGCACTTCACGCAAAGCCCTTGTTTTCATCCTTTTTAATAAAACATCATCATGAACAAGGCGAATAATGTTTCTAAAAAATCTTCGCGCTTCCTTATCTATATCCAAAGTCCCCTCGGGTTTCTTTAACAAGATCCCATTCTTACGATCGATTATGATTTCTCTCATTGCCTCAAGCCCTTTGCCATAATAAGTTACCGGCACACAACCAGCCGCCTTCGCTTCAATAAAAGTGATTCCCAAAGCTTCATGCTGAGTAGGTAAAAGGAGAATATCGCTGTTCTTTAATAGAGAAAGGGCTTGCTCATGATTGGCCTTTGGAAGATAAAGGATATTTTTCAGAAGATCCGCATGTTGTCTTTTATTTGCATCTGGAATCGGACCGCAATAGATCAAAGCAAGATTTCGATCATGATTATAAAGTTTGCGGAAAGTAGCCAAGGCAATGTGGCCGCCTTTATTTTCAAAATCCCGGGCCATAAAAAGAATCGTTCGCGGATTCTGAAGTTTGGCTCTTTTTACCAAGGGTTTTGCGACCGGATAGGCAAGGCTTATTTTACTCAAGAAGCTTTTTACTTCAGGAGCACCAAAAATCTTAAAATATTTAAACCAATAAATGGCCTGTTTGATCCCATCCATTTCATGGAATAAAACAGCTTTACAGTACGGAGAAGAATATAATCCGATCCTAGCTAGAAAAGTTTTTCGGTAAAGTGGATTTAAAAAATAATCCTTATAGAGATCTCTCATTAATTTATTATTGATGCAGGCGCTTCCAAATAACGGCAGGCAAATATCGTCCATATCCACTACCCAAGGGATTTGATTATAAACTGGGAAGAAGGCGCTCTGGATAAATTTGGAATTATCTGGATATTTGTGGATTTCAGAATAAAAAGGATGCTTTATAGGATGAAAATTTTTTGAGCCGCCTGATAAAAGACAGCACACAATCTGGGGTTTAGCAGCTTTGAAAACAACGTTATCGTCTAGATTTTTTAAAAAAATACCATGATAGCCTGTATGCAAATGGTAATAATTACCTAATCTTATAACAAACTTGTCTTTAAACTTTGAGTTTTTGCGGAGCATACCTTAAAATAGCCGCCAAATAAGTAAAAACTTTTTTATTTACAGCGCAATAAAACTTTGATTTGGAGAACATATCCCCTTCTTGATAAGCAAAAGATGGACAGCCGCCATTACAGATTGGCAAAAATTTACAACCCCTGCAGAGCTTCTGGATAATTTTGTAACGGGAGGCAAGTTTTTTGAAGGTCTTTTTGGAGTCCAGCTGCACAAACATCTTAGCAATCGAATCCTTGAATACATTCCCCAATAAAACCTCCGGTTCACAGAAACACCCACAGAAATATGTTTCACCCGTATTTTCAAAGAAAAGACGCGGGCTTCCCTCCCAGCAATTACGTTTTGTCGTACATAATCCCCCCCGAGCAGGATATCCATGCTTGATTAATGCAGCAAACCCTTCAAGATTGAAGACCCTGATGCGGTTACGAGGCCCCAAATAGCTCTTAGCTATATCTATAAGGAATTGAGCGTATTCTTCCGGGGAGATCTCAAGTTCTGGGCAATACTTTATGCTGTCCGGATGAAGGGGCAAAACATGGAATGATAACCTGGCCATATTTAAAGCGTTGTAAATTGCCTCGCCTTTATTATAATTTTGCCGCGTAACCACAATAATAATCCCAAAATTTATTTTGTTTTCAGCAAGCTCAATAAGTTTATCAAGTACAGCCGGAGCGGAATCTCTTTTCGTTTCTTTAAAAGGCCTTGTTTTCGCAAAAAAATCAAGAGAAGCCCCGATTTGTATATTATGCTCCTTGAAAATATCAATCCACTCTTGATCTAAAAGCGTTAAATTAGTCTGAATAGTTGTGGCATATTTTATTTTTGCCTTGCCAAAAATCTCATTTTGCAATCTTAAAATATCCCGCATCCACTTTTTCCCCATGATTAAAATTTCGCCGCCTGTATAAAAGAGCCGAATGTTTCTTGGAACTTTATACTGCGTATGAAAAAACAATATTTTCGTAAATATCTTTTTGATAATGACGGCGTTTAAGGTTTGTAAATGTTTGTAGTTTTCCTGTTCGTGGCAATAAAGGCAACGCAAATTGCACTGCTTGGTTACTTTAAAATAATATTCTATCTGATTCATGGAAGGAATTATCTCGTTCTGCCGAAAAACTCAATGGATATTAAAGGTGAAAGCCTACCGTGGGTGAAATATCCTAGATGTGGTAGGCTTTCATCAGCTATTTTATTTCATATGCTTAAGCGCGCTTACCTTAATCACAAAATCAGTTTTCATTCCGCGTTGAATGCTCCTCACCCATCCAGAACCTGGGGGCAATTCTGTCCAAGCTCCTTTGCTTACAACACCTTGCAGAGCCTTGTTCATTATTTTCCCCACTTTATTTTTTAAACCAGAGAGCCGCGTTTGTCTATATCTAGCCTTAGGCATTCCTTTTCACCCCCTTTTTTTTAAAGGCTGTGTATATCATAATAACATCGAATAACCCTATAAGTCAATATAAACAGGAATTCGTCTTGCCTTAAAAAACCAAAAAAGTTATACTATGAAAAATGCGCGAAAGACTGAAAATCCTATCTAACTATCTCAAGCTCCTTCTCCCCTACTGGGACAAAAGCCTCCTGTCTTTGCTTTCGGTCGGCCTCCTGGTGCTCTTCGGCATGGCCACCCCCCTCATCACCAAGGTCCTGATCGACTACGCCTATCCCAACCGTGACCTGTATCTCTTGACCTTTCTGGTCCTTTTCGGCATCGTCCTTTTTATCTTTAATACCTTTTTCTCGGACGTTTCAAGCTACCTGGACACCTTTATCCACCAGACCCTTTCCATTGACCTGAGAAAGAATTTCTTTACCAAGTTATTACGGCTTCCGCTCGGCTACCATTACGAGAAACAGGTGGGAGACCTCATGGTCCGGGTCACGGATGACATTGATGTCATCGTGGACATGGTTGCGGAGATCGTGCCGGTGGTGATCAAGACCATCTTCCAGCTGATAGCCCTGCTTGTCATCTGTATCCTGATCGATTGGAACCTGACCCTGCTGGCGCTCATCGGGATCCCCTTCTATTTTATCCAGACCCGCTTCTTCGCCCGGCGCTTTGAGGACCTCCAGGAAAAATCCCAGACCAAGGAATCCGAGATCTATACCTTTTACCAGGAAAAAATGAGCAACGTCAAGACCATCAAATCCTTTAACCAGGAGATCTATGAGACCGACCGGCTGATCGACAAGCTCAAGGGCATGTTCCAGCTGGTACGGGAAAACCTCTTTTTGGGGCTCTTCAATTCTTTCTTTGACGCGACCCTCGTTACCCTCTGGACCAGCTTCCTGGCCTGGTACGCCGGCTACCGGGTCATCACCGGCCACATCACCATCGGCGAGATCATGGCGATCCTGGTCTACCTGGGCCAGATCCACCAGCCCTTCATGGACTTCGGTGAGGTCTATAAATCCCTGGCCACAAGCCATGTCTCCATGCAGAGGGTCAACGAGATCCTGGAGAAGGAGCCCGAGGCCTACCAGGACACCCGCACCTTTGTCCTCTTCCAGATCGAAGGCAAGCTCAAGTTCGATAAGGTGGGCTTTCACTACCCGGACACGGAAGAATATATCCTAAAAAATATCACCATGCACGCCAACCCGGGAGAGATCACCGCCCTCTGCGGCGCGAGCGGGGCCGGCAAAAGCACCATCATTGACCTGATCCTGAGATTTGTCGAGCCGAGCGAAGGCGTGATCTATATCGACAAATATGACCTCAAGGGCGTCTCCCTCATGACCCTGCGCGCCTATATTTCCATCGTCTCCCAGGATGTCATCATCTTCTCCGGGAGCGTCCGCGAGAACCTGCAGTACGGATGCAAGGAAGTGGATGAGGAAAAGATGATCCAGGCCTGCCGGGACGCGGAGATCCATGATTTCGTCATGGATCTGCCCGACGGATACGACACCCAGATCGGCGAAGGCGGGATCGGCCTCTCCGGCGGACAGCGCCAGCGGCTCTCCATTGCCCGCGCGCTCTACCGCGACGTCAAGATCCTGGTCCTGGATGAGGCGACCTCCGCCCTGGACAGCATCACTGAGTCCAAGATCTACAACAACATGAAAAAGAGGATCGCCACCAAGACCGTGATCATGATCACCCATCGCCCCTCCTCCCTGAAGAACGCGGACCGGATCTACGTTATCTCTGAGAATCAGATCAGCGAACAGGGCACCTTTGACGAGCTTCTGTCAAAGAAGGGCGAATTCTACGAATTCTACCAGGCCCAGGTCCAGGAAAGCGAAGAGAAGATGGAAGAAAAAATGGAGCTCTTAAAATTCAAGAAGAAGCTCATGAAAGAGAAAAAGGTGAAGGAAAAGGCCAAAAAGGCGCTCAAGCTCTCCGCCCTGGAAAAGAAAGTGCTCCACCTCTATTATGACGAACGCAAAACTTATGCTAAAATAGGAAAAGAGCTGGGCATGGAGCCCTATGACATCAACCTGATCCGCAAATCCGCCAAGGACAAGCTGGAGCGGCTCAAGGAATTAGAGGTCGAGGAATGAGAGGAAAGCTCAGGGATTTCGCGATATCGCTTTTGTCCCAGGACATGGCCAAACAGGCCCGCCAGGTGGAGGTCATCACCCTGATCGTGTTCGCCATCCTTCTGGCAACCGCCTGGTGGCTCTGGCAGTTCCAGATCGACATCACGGTCCCGGTGGAAGAAGGAAGGGAAGTCGTGGCGCGGATGAACATCTTTGAGCTGCTTTTGTCCAAGCAGTAGGAGGAGATAAAACTTTGGCAGCGAAACCGAAGATACTGATCGTGGATGACGACCTTTCGGTACTGGAATCCTTCAAGATGATCCTGGGGCTCAAGGATTACGAGGTCAGGACCGCCAAGAGCATGGAGGAAGCAACCGCGGTCGCGCAAAAAGAGTCCTTTGACATGGCCTTTGTGGACCTGCGCTTCGGTGAAAAAGAGATCGGCCTGGACATCCTCTCAAAGCTGAAGGAGATCGATTCCTCAATTGAGGTCGTGATCTGCACCGCCTACGCTTCGGAGAAAAGCAAGATCGGGGCGGTGGAGCGCGGGGCCATGGATTACATCAGCAAGCCCTTCATGATGGAGGTCGTCTACGAGCTGGTGGACCGGGCCCTGGAGCGCCGCAAGAAAAAGTAACAGTCTCTTCCCTGACCGCCGGAGCCTGGAATGGGTAAAACCACTCGCAAAAGCGACCTTGAATACAAAAAATATATCCTCCATAAAAAGGCATTTAATCTCCGCGATAGCCGCGCCCTTCAAATTTTTGAGGACTTGCTCCGCTCTTCCGGTAATTATGTGCTTGAGCGCTCCTGCAAGATCGAGCGAAATAAGATATATCCCGCCAGATTCTATGTCTGGTACCATAACCAGGACCATTTAAGGTCCCTGGACCTGATCTCCCGCTTTTTCAAAGGCGTGGCTGAATGTCCGGGAACCAACATTGATTTCACTCTCCTGAAGGAAATCCTTGACAGGGATGTCGACCTGAACAAGGTCATGCAAATCATAACCGGCGTAGACCTCAGAAGCAAAACAAAGGATTCGAGGATAAAATTCTGGATGAGAATAGTCAATTATCCGGAAAAGTTATATCAGGTTATTTCCATGCACGGGCACGCAAAAACGGTCATGGATCTTTTAACCAAAGACGATCTATTATTCGGCATTGACTTTTATTTTGATGGAAGGACGAATATCAAGCTCTATCTGGGCTTTAAGCCGGACGATCTGAAAAAGCCCTCCGTTCGGGATAAACTTTCAAGCACCTTTTCCGGCAAAGTCTTTGATCTGGTTAAAAAATCCCGCATGCTCTTTGTTACGCTTAAACAGGAAAAAAAACTTGAAAAGATCCTGCATTTCTCTCCCCATGATATGGGTCTCTTCCTTGACCATATCGGCAACCCTGTCCTCAAAAAAACCAACCAGAGGCTGAAAATAGATGGTCTGGACGCCCCGGAATTGGTCTCTCTGTATGAGCGCGAAATAAACAGCGGCAAAATAGATACCGCAAATATATATTATGCGCCCCCCTCCTCTCCAAAAACCCTGACCGCGATATGAAGATCTGAGCCAAGTCCATCCCCAAAAAATCTGAAATTTGCCGCGAAAATTAACGATAATATTACTGGAAAAAGTTTGACCTGCGGAGGTAAAATGACTGCTTGTTTTTATGAGACAATCTTAACGCCGGCTTTTACAGGTGTGCCGCAAGGAATTTGCTGCAATAATGAAACATCGGCAACTGAAGACCACATTCAAATATCCGGCGCCGGTCTGCTGGACCTTATCCATGGGGTCAGCGAAAAGAATTTAAGGGGACACGTCCAAAAACTGGTGGACTTTAAGACCCGCTACGCCACCACCGAGAACGCCGAACGCGCCGCCGTTTACTTATTCAGAGAACTTGAAAAAATGGGGTATGAAGTAAGATATCAGTACTTTTTGGGAAAAGAAGCCAAGATAATCGCAAACATTATCGCCGCAAAACCCGGTTGCGGCCCAGAAGAAGGAAAGTACCTGGTTACCGCGCATTACGATTCAATCTCCGATCAGAATCCAAAAACCTGTGCGCCGGGAGCGGATGATAATGCCAGCGGAGTGTCCGCCCTCATGGAAGTCGCACGGGTCTTAAGCGCCCAAAGCCTTGGCGCAACCATAGAATTTGTCCTCTTCTCTGGTGAAGAAGGGGGCCAGCTGGGCAGCGATTTCTATGTTTGGGAAGCAGGACAAAATAACGAAAGGATTAATGGTTTTATAAATCTGGACATGATCGGCTTCGGCAAAAATGATAAAAAGTTCGCCGTCCTGTACAATGAACTATCGGAAGACTCCGCCGATAGAATAAAGAACTTGATCAATAAACATTTACCCCGTTCATCTCCCGATTTTATAAAAAACGAATACGCCTGGAAAAGCGACCATACCTCCTTTTGGAAAGAGAATTACCGCGGATTAAATATCACTGAAAGGGTTCAAAAAAAGAATCCTTACATGGAAACAGCGAATGATACCCCGGATAAGTTAAACTTTGGGCTCATATCGAGGATAACCAAGGCTGCCCTTTTACTTCTGGTTGACTGGGCCGGCATTACCAAAAATACAAAATGCGCCCCGCTCCCAAAAAGCTCCGCCCCAAAAATGGGAAAGCCTAACCTTCAATATTTTAAGAACATCCTCCGGCAGCGCACCGGGAAGCAAAAAGATCTGTTCAAGTTAATGCAGTTGGGGGCCGTGATCAAAGACCTGAAAGATCAAGAACTAATGGCCGGGTTCGTACAAAAGGCGGACAAAATCGCAAGGCAAGCCCTGCTGGGCGCGGATTTCATGCAAAAGGCAATGGCATTGGTCTATATCGCCAAGGCCAAAAGGAAAAACTTCCTGGAATTCATAGTAGATAAATATCCGGAGCAGAACACCGAGATCAAGCCCTTCTTTCTTATGGCCCTCAGCGACATCGGCGATGAAGCCCTGAACCCGTTTTTATTAAAGGTCTACCGCAAGGGAGAAAACGAGAGGATAAAAATCCAAGCCCTCAAGACTTACGCCATCATTAATCGAATAAACGGGCTCAAGGTCCTGCGTGAGCTCAGGTCGCGGGAAGATGATCCGGATATCGCCCGGTCCATCGACAGCTTCGTCCATGCCATCGAGAATCATCATCATCTGGTCCAAACCTGGTAACAACCCGATCTAAATTTCCTTGGCAATCCTGGAAATTTTATCCGCTTCGTTTTCAAATCTCTTTTCCAATTTCTCCAGCCCTTTTCTGTGCGCCGCCGCCGGCCTCTGCAGGATATCACAGGCCTCCGCAATCAGCTCCGGGAGCAGCTCCAGCCCCAGCCATCTTCGGACCCCAAGGGAAAATGCCAGGATCGATTGAAAGGCCTTCGGGTTCTGATTAAGAGCGCTCCGCGCGTTAAGACGGTTAAAAAGCAGACGACTCTTGAAATTTAGCGCTGGATGCCTGCGAAAATAATCAATCAATTTCACGACCTGCCCTACCTTTGGATCTCTATATTTGCAGGAATAATTTTCCTTCTTCAATAAATCATCCTTTTTCAGGACTTCGGTTATGGGGGCTCCCGGAAATGGTATTAATTCATTAAAGGGAAAGGATCTCGCATAGGTCAAATATTTCGATCCTTTTATATATTTTAAAAAGGCGAGATTTTTCCTGATCTCGTTGATCGCGGTATAAGGGTCGAAAAAGATCATGTTGACCTGCGTTTTGATCCTCATTTTTTCCAATAGGTTCAGGGCATCAAAAATCCCCTTGACCCTTATCTGCTTATTAAAAAGGTCCAGCGCCCGCTGATTAGCGGATTCCACAGATACGCCCAGGCGGTCCAGCCCGGATCTTTTCATTATTCTCAGCGTTTCTGCATTTATGTCATTGATACGTGAACTGACCGCGTATCTTATATTCAGTTTCCGGCGCAGGATCTCTTCTGCGATCCTGCGGGCCCGGTTGCGACCCGCCCTTCCCGGCCCCATATAATTGTCGTCCGCGAAAACAAAATAGCTGATTTTCAGCCTCTTTGCCAGATCCTCGATCTCATCCACCACATTTTTCGGGCTTCTGCCCCGCCAAATCCTTCCGGGTGACGCCTTATATAAAGGCGGGACCTGGCAAAAACTGCATTGACCGTAGCAGCCCCGGCTGGTAACGATGTGCGCTGCTCTTTCCCCGCCTTTTTTACCAAAGAGCATCTCATCTAAACCATCCAGTGCCATGTTTTCCAGAACATCCAGGTCCTCGATGAGCGGCCGCGGAGAATTATCAAAATCCCGGCCGGACAATCCGGCGACATTATCAATCCTTCCTCCTGTTTTGATCTTTCTGGCCAACTCGAGCAAGGTGATTTCGCTCTCCCCTTTCACAACATAATCGACTTCGCTGTGCTCCGCCATGATCTCATTCGCAAGGAGCGTGGCCCTTAAACCGCCTAAAACGATTTTTGATCTCTTTGATGCCCGCCTGATTCTTTGGATATATCTTATGCCCGCCTTAAAATTTTCTTCATTGAGATTGAAGAACAGGATGGAGGGCCTCATGCCGGATATCTTTGAAAGCCGTTTTTTAAAATCGACGGGAACCGAGGGGCAGAACAGCCCCGCATTTATGCTGTTTTTTCTTAAAAAAGAAATGGCATACCTGAAGTTGGAATTCCATTCCTCTTCGAAAGCATCTTCATAATCCGGTATCCCGATGAACAGTATATCCATTTTATTTGACTGAATGCCGGTCTTTTAGGTGACGGATGAAGGCTTTTAAGACCAGGGGGGCGTTATCGCAGTTCGGTTCATACATTGAGCCATTCCCTACCAGAGCCGCTACTGCACACCCTCCGCCGCAAAAGGTGGCAATGCTGCATTCCCTGCATTTTTTGGACATGAGAATGGTCCGTTTTTTCCACAACCTCTCCTTTTCAGAAAATATCCGCAACGTCGGGCAATATTCCCCTATGGCATATTTCCTGACTCCCGCGATCTCGTTGCAGGGATAAATACGGCCATCCGGATGGAACACATAACGCATAAGAAGATCCGCCGAACAATATACCACCAGCGGATTAAACTTAAATTTGCTTCCGCTTTTAATTAGATTAAAATGCTTTCGAACATGCTTCAGCACGCGGAACATCACAAGATCATAAGGCCCACCACCGAAATCCTTTGAAAAAGGCAGGACCCCTTTTAAAACCCTGTCCGGAGACAACATCCTCTTGCTTTTCTTCATCCTCTGGCAATGGTCGTTAACCGCTGCAGGAATAAGTTTAAAATACCTGCTCCTGCTCCAAGCTTTTTGGCGCACGAAGTCCGCAAATTCTTTGAGGTATGCGATATTTTCCCCATCAATATTCATGCGGACGCTGGTTTTTATCCTCATTTTAAGCAGCTGGTCAACCCCCGAAACGATCCGATCAAAGGTCCCGCTTCCGCCCCTAAGCATCCGCCTCCGATCATGTGTTTCTTTTGGACCGTCGATAGTAACCTGAACACTGTCTATGTGTTTTCGATATCTGTCCAGAATCTCAGAGAAATCATTTATATAATATCCATTTGTCACAAAATAGGCCTTATAGCCTCTTTTTGCGATATTATCGAAGAGATACCTTATGGTCTTCTTGGCCCCGGGCAGAAGGGGCTCGCCCCCGAATATCCCCATGGGGGAATTAAGCTTCTTTCGCCCCTGCAACAATTTATCGTTGATCGCCTTAAAGGCGAGATCGATCTGCCCCCTGATCATCGCCAGGTTTCTTTTGCGCAACTTTATATCCTCAAAACAATAGACACAATTAAAATTGCAGAAAGAATTGATCACAAATTCAAAATCCGGAGAGGTTGACAGGCAGAAATTCTCGATCTTTTTGCAGAGATAATAAAAAACCTTATCTTCCTGCTGTCTTGAATCAAAAATATAACCGCGTTTTTTTAGAAAAGAGTAAAATCTAAGGTTCTTGATTTTTTTCCCATTTGAAAGCAATTTCAACCATCTTAGCTGGTCTTCAGTGATTTTATCTATTGACCCGCTGAGGCCGTTGATCAGCAAATACTTTTTCTTGCCGATCTCATAGATGTTGAATCTTTTGGTTAGATACATTGCAATCGAAGAAACCAACAGGAGTCTCGGAGGAGTGGCCGAGACTCCTGTCCCTATCATCTTGAGGCATCAGGCCTTTTATTGATAATTAAAGCAGCAAGACCAATCCGATACTGGTCCGGGTATTACTCTCCGATCCAATTTCTTTATCGTTTCTTTCAAAGCTGGATCAGCCTTCACAATCTTCTTCAAGTCTCTGGTTGACGATATCCCTGCCGATTTAAGGGAGCTGAGCGCCTTGGTCACGGCCTTTCTCGTTTGGACCTTGTTCAATTTTCTGCGTACCATCTCTTTTTCACCTCCTTTTTAAAAAGCTTATCATAATGATGCGCCTATTTCAACAAACCCCGGAATTCGAATAAAGTTCATAAAAGCTCTTTTTCTTTGAAGCATCCAGAGCCTTCCCCAATCCTTTCAATAATTTAAGATGCCGGAAAAAAACCCGCGAGCAAAGAGAGCGCAATGAGGCCTTCGGACGCTTCTTATCCAGAATATTTTTATATATTTTTCTCTGCGCTTTTCTTAAATCCTCTTTGACGGATTCGGTTATGCCGGCGAGGACGGCAACGCGCTCATCCATGAATTTGAATGCAAATCCACTGATGTAGTCGCCGATCAGCAGTCCCTCTTTCTCCAATTTGTCTTTAATCGGCGTTCCTGAACAAGGAACCAGGCGGGTAAAGGGTAGGACCTGGTCAAATTTTAATCCCGGGATCCTCGCCAGTTTTTGCAGATAAGCAACGTTCAAGAGCAATTCCTTGGGCGTCATATAAGGATCAAAAAATATAAAATCGACCATTATGTTCACTTTATTTTTTGCTAAGATCCTCAAGGCCCTTTCGTTCTGCCCCAGGGAAGTCCCTTTATTAAAAGTATTCAGGGCGCGTTGGAATCCAGATTCTATCCCCAAGAGAACCGTTACCAGACCGGCTTTCTTAAGCTGCCTGATCACTTCTTCATCAACATCGTTGGAACGGCAAGGAATGGTGAATTTGATTTTCAATCCCTGATCCAGGATCTTCTTGGCGATAAGGATAGCCCTTTGCTTGCCGATCTTGCCGGGTCCCATAAAATTATCATCGATAAAAGTAAAATCTGTAACATCAAATTTTTCCTGCAGCCCTTTGATCTCAGCCACTACATTCCGGGGGGATCGGGCTCGCCAGGGCCTGGAAGAGGGATCGCATTTATAGAATCGCTGGATGCTGCAAAAGGAACAATTTCCGTAACACCCGCGGCTGGAAGAAATATAGACCTGCCCTATTTTATACCCTCTCTTTTGCGCGTTCAAGAATCCATCAATCGCCGGAAATGGCAGCCTGTCTAGATCCTGAATATTTGGCCTGGGTTCATTGACCCGGATCTCCCCACCCTCTCGGTAGGTAACCCCCAAAACGCCCGCCAGGGTTCGTTTGGCCTTAAGCCTATGAGTGATCTCAAAAAGCGTTTCTTCCCCTTCTCCCCTGACAATTACATCAAATTCTTTGAAATCTTCTAAAATCTTATCGTGATTGAAAGTGGCGGAATGGCCGCCTACAACCATCAGGGCCTTGATCCTGCTCTTTTTAGCTCTCCTCACGAATTCATGGATGAGCGGGATTTGCCCTTCGATGGGTGAGAACCCCAAAAGCAGCGGCTTCTCTTTTTTGATCTCCCGGATAAACCCCTCAAAGATCTTTTCTCTTGATAGAGAAGGATCAAATAATATTTTGACCTTTAACCCCTTGGATCTCAAAAAGGAGGCAAGATAGCGAAATCCGTTATGAACAAGGTGGGGCTCAAAACTCATGCTCCGGCTGAAATCAACCAATACAACGTCAGTCATGATCTTTTCCTTTATATCGCACTCGCTGTGAGTTCAGGCCCCGCCCTTCTTGATCGAGGAAAGCTTGGAGATCTTTCCGGAAAGCTTATTTATGGCTTTTTTTAAGGACACGTCCAGTTTCTTCAGGTCCCCGTAGATCTCCCTTACCTTTTCTTCTTTTTTCCCTGATTTTCCCATCGCTTGCACCTCCTTAGAATGAGACCGAAAATGAAGAGGAAGCGCTCAGCTGGTCCTGATGCGCTGTGGTGTTGTCCATGGTCTTGGCCAACGCCACATCCAGATAGGCGGATTCAAAAAGGCGGAGATTGTAGTTGCCGCTGATCACGTTCCGGATGTTGTAATGGTCCTGCGTAACGCTGGCCAGATCCACCCCGATGGTCTGGGAGGGGGAAGGATAAAATCTGGATTTAAAGAGCAGGCTTTCAGTGCCCTGTTCTCCTCCGAGGAAGTCAGCCGGACTCGCCAGGGTGCTCAGATAGTAATCATCCCCGATCGCCTGATAGCCCAGCGAAATACTGTATCCATAATCCTCCGCAAAGTAAGTCAGGCAGTACTGAGCGGCCTCAAAATCATCCTTGTCGGAATAACCGATGAAGGGCAGGACATCGGGATCGCTGAAATCCAGCCGCGCGTTCTCCGCCGTCAATTCAAAAACACTGAAAAGATCGATCTTGATCCCGCCGTAGATCTGGGTGAGCCGGGTGGGAAGAGTTTGGGTAAAGCTTGGATCCGGCAGGTCGGTGATCAAACTCCCGCCCAGCGTCAGCTCCAACCAGTTCAGATACGGAGGCAACTTGGGATTCATGCTCATTATCCCGAAATTTGAATCCAGGGTGATATCGCCGCTGTACCAGAGCTTGCCCACCGCCGAATCCAGGGAGAACCAGTCGTGGTCATATCCCCCCAGGATCATGTCCGCCGTGGTATCAACAAAGATGCTGTTCCCAAATGGGGTGTATCCATGATAGAAAGCGGCCCGCCCCGCCTGTGAAAAGAAGGGAGAAACGCTGTACAGAATATAGGCTTCGTTAAGGGAGGGAGTCGAGGCTGTGGCGCTTCCAAAATTATAGCTGGAAGCAAAAGAGGCAAAGGCGGAAAGGGCCTCACTCAATCTTCTTTCGACATAGACCGAAACACGTTGATAAGCGGAAAGATCATTGAGGTCCTCTCCCGGCCCCTTGCCGCCTGTGATCTGCAAAGCGGACAGCTGCGTATTGAACAGCATATTGAAACCGTATTCGACCGGCTCTTCATAGACCACTTCCTCCGCTTCCTCAAGCTTGATATATATGGCCTTGATCAGGCTCACCATGAAATAAGAAAGCTCATAACGGTTGACGAACTCTTCCCCCTTGAAACTGTTATCTTCTCCCCCCTCCAGTACTCCCAGCCAGATCAATTTTTGAATGTTATCGTAAACAAAATTATCCGGGGGCACATCGCCGTAGCCCAGCTCCGCCGGCGCCTCCTGAAATGCGATGATGCGCGAGAGCACCTCTTCTAACGCAGTAAAGCTGAAATAGACCATTTGATAGCGGGTGATGCGGCGGTCCCCGAAAAAGAGCTCGGTCCGGTTGCCGGCGGGGATCACGTTCAGAGCGATCAATTTCTGGATGGAGCGGTAAGCGTAATGGCTGAAGGGAACATCCTTGTAGGCGCGGGCCGGACTGGCCAGGGGGAGCTCCCCCACTTCTCCGACCACGATCTTTTCAATGACCTTGGCGATAAGATCTACCAGATAGTAGCGGTCGATATAGTCATCGCCGTAGAACCTCGCTTCCCGGGCCGGGGAGAGGACCCCTACTTCCACCAACTCGGCGATCGCCCCGGCGGCGTAATTGTCCTCAGGAATATCAACGTAGCCTGCCACGACCGCCGCTGTTCCCGCCGCCGGGCCGGCTGTCTGCGGCGCATAAAAATCTAAAAACTTGGCCACAAAGACCGCCATTTCATAGCGGCTCATGGGCATTTTGCCTTCCAATCTCCCCTTTCCCTCCAAGAGCCCGGCTCCCACCAGTTTCTGAATATAGCTGTAAGCCCGATCGCTTGAACTCACATCCACGTATCCCGCCTCAGGGGGAGCGAGGGGCAGGCTTCCGCCTTCGACCCTTTCGATAAAGGCAGCAAAATAAGAGTAGAAGGCAAATCGATCCAGCTTCACTTCCCCGTTGAATTTCCTGGATGGCGGGACAGCAAAAAGCCCAAGCTTGACCAGGTCCCGGACCGCCTTGTAAGCGTGATGGCCGGAAGGGACATCCGTATAGAATTCCTTGACCGGGAGGGCCTCGATCTCCCGGAGCCTGCCGGTATAGGCAAGTATGCGGTCCAGGATAAAGGCCAGCTGATACATGTTGACGGTGGATTCGCCGTTGAACTTGCGGTCGGCCGGGAGCTCGATGATCCTGTGGCGCAGGAGCTTGCGCACGGCGGAATAGGCCTCATCTTTTATGGAAACATCTACAAACTGCGCAAAGCAAGGGGTTATGAGGCAGATCAGAACGGCAAATATGGCTGTTTTTACCCGCATCAGGGGTATTATAGCACAGAATTTGACGCCCTCCCCCTGGAATGTTATAATGCCGCCATTGTGGTCAAAGTTTTTCCCTTCCAGGGCATCATCTACAACAAGGAAATCATAAAAAAAGCAGACAAGGTTTTCACCCCTCCTTATGACGTCATCTCCCCGGAAGAGCAGGACCATTTCTACGACCTGCATGACTTCAATTTCATCCGCCTCAACCTGGGCAAGGAGTTTCCCGGGGACGGGGAATATAACAATAAATATATCCGGACCGCCGCCTTTCTGGACGGCTGGCTGCGCCACCGGGTCCTGATCCAGGATGAGAAACCTTCCTTTTACGCCTATGAGCAGAGCTTTCGCATGCGCGGGAAGAAATACACCCGCCTGGGCTTCATCGGGCTCCTGCGCCTGGAAGACATGGGGCGCGGCAAGGTCTATCCCCACGAAGAGACCTTTCCCAAGGCCAAGCTCGACCGCCTCCAGCTCATGCGCTCGACCTTCACCAATCTTGAATCCATCTTCTCCCTTTACAGCGACGAAAAGGGAAGGATCAACAAGGTCCTGAAAAAATTCATGCGCCGCAAACCCCTTTTTGACGTTCTGGACAAAGATAAGGTCCGGCACCGATTCTGGCGGGTGGACCGCAAGCCCTCCATAACTAAGATCGCCAAGGAGATGAGGGACAAGACCGCCTTTATCGCGGACGGGCACCACCGCTACGAGGCCTCCCTGCGCTTCAAGAACGAGCTCAAGATGAAGAACACCAAGTTCTCGGAGGAAGAATCCTATAATCACATCATGATGTATTTTACCCAGGTCGAAGACAAGGGGCTGCTGGTGCTTCCCATCCACCGCGTCCTGCGCAGCCTGGTATACTTCGATCCGGTGAGATTTGAGAAAGGGCTGGAAGAATTTTTCGAGGTCAAGCCCTACAAGGCCGGCAAGAAGACCGCCGCCCGCACCCGCAAGAAGCTTATGCGCGACCTGGAAAAAGCAGGCAGGACCGGCCACGCTTTCGGAATGTATCTGGGCAAGAACCAATACTATCTTTTGACCCTCAAGGATGAAAAAATGATCGAAGACATGGTGGAGGAGGAAAAACCCAAGGCCTGGAAGAGGCTGGACACGACCATTCTTCACTTCTCCGTCTTTGACCGCATCCTGGGCATCGCGCACGAGACCGAGGATAAAGTGGTCTACGTCAAGGATGAGGGAAAAGCGGTAGAGCTGGTGGATGAAAAAGGCGCCCAGGTCGCCTTCTTTCTTAACCCGACCAGGGTCGAAGAGATCACCGCCATCGCCAGCAAGCTGGAAAAGATGCCGCAGAAGTCCACTTATTTCTATCCTAAATTACTCTCCGGATTGGTGCTGAATAAAATCGTCCATGGAGAAAAAATCAAACTTTAGGTGGTTGGGTGGTTAGGTGGTTAGGTGGTTAGGTGGTTAGGACCGTTAACGCCCTCTTTTAGGTGGTTGGGTCGATGGGTGGTTAGGTGGTTAGGCAGCGAGGCTTTTCGCTTTTTTGATTTTTCTGCTATAATAACACTGCTAGAAGACAATGCTTCCGGCAAAGTATCAATTTAAAGCGTTGAAAAAATACCCTCGAAATCCTATACTTGCGACAGATCCACTATGAAGCCTTAAAAAAAAGACGTTTATTCAACGGGCATAGAGGAGGCACCTAATGGCAAAAGGTGATAGGATAAGAGACGCCGAAAAAGCCTACCAGTTTTGGATTAGACTAGTAAAACATGACATGGTCGACATAGGCCTTCCCCATCCCTACGACGACGAAAAATTCTATAAATTTATGCGGAAGTTTATGAAGGCCCAACGGGGCCGAAAACGTGGCTACGCTTGGTTTAGACAAAAACTTGAACATGACCTGCCAAATAAAATGTATGAGGCTTTTATCAGAAGATATTCGGAAAAATTTGATACGATTTTCCATTATTTGCGTGGTATATAAGCGTGGATATAAGTTAGAAACCAACATAGGGGGTGTCCCCCAGGGCGAACAAACATGTCCCACCCTACCCACCCGTAAATTTTTATAATTTTTTGAGGTTTGGAAAGGAGGCTTAATAATGGTGGAAAAAGACATTGAACAAATCCTCCGATCGAAAATAAATAAAAGGAAAGAAAATATAAAGTTGTGGGAGAAACTGATGAAGGAAAACAATATGAACGAGCTCAATAATATTGAGCCTAGATTGAAAGCAGATGAGGCGGAATTCGAAAGGACGCTTAAAGAAGCCATTGACAAATTGGGCGGGGCACGTTGCGAGCAAATAATGGAAGAAATGTCTGGCACATGAACAATAAAAAAGGAATAGAAGAATTTGAATCTTAGGTTGTTAGCTGGTTGGGTGGTTAGGTGTTAGGGCCCTAACAACCTATCGACCTAACAACCTATCGACCTAGTCCAGTTTCCGCTTCGCGCTGATAAAAGCATTCAACTGTCGTGCAAGAACATTTAAATTCGCTAATAATTCATTAAATAAAGCTTGAGAAATCAGTTCTCTTTTGGTTGCTCTTCTCAACCAGTATTTCGTCTCCTGCAACGATCCCCTGGCAATGAAAAGAAAGCGGAGATTATCATTTTTATGATGTCTCCCATAGCCCTCGGAGATATTAGCCCCGATCGAATCAACTGCTCTTACCAACTGCTTGCCAACCGTATCCCTGGCAAAATAAGGCCATCTGATCACTATTCCCCAGACCTCGTCTGCAACTTCTTCGGCCAACTTAATTATTCTCAAATCCTCAATCTGATCATATTTCACAACAATCCCCTTCCCTCCTATCGACCTATCAACCTAACCACCTATCCACCTATCGACCTAATTATTAGAAGGGCGCCTCAGAGCAAGCCCAGAGACGCCCTCCCGTAGACCCTACGCCGCCACCTGACAGGCCTCCCCGAAAGCGTCGGCAAAAGCGCCGAGCTTGTCCTGGAAAACCATAATCCTGAAGCGGTCAAATTTGTTCTCGCCCACCACCTTGCTCTCGGTCAGCGTCAAATACTTGCGGCCATTGCTGGCTTCCTTGACCGAAATGAAGTAAGTTCTCTTCCCGGCCTTGACCGTGCGGCTGAAAATCTCTTTCCCGCCATTTCCATTAGCTTCCATCCTTCTCACCTCCCCTGCCTTCAGATTTGTCAGCGTGTCCTTCACGCCTAACAACCTATCGACCTATCGACCTAACCACCTATCCACCTATCGACCTAGAACACTTTTTCGTAGCTAATTATCCGTTCCTTGAGCCAATTCCATCTCAGCCACGCTTGAAGCTCATCGGATTTCATATATATTTCACGGATGCAATTAGATGGAAGCTGATAAACTACGCGGTACATTAGAGATCACCTCCCTTTTTATCGAGAGAGCGGTATTGAGTGGCTTCTGCCACATGCTGAGCAAGGATGGTCTCCCTCCCCTCAAGGTCAGCAATGGTCCTGGCCACCTTCAGAACCTTGTCATAGGCGCGGGCGCTCAATTTAAGGTGGACAATGGCGGACTTAAGGATATTCTCCGCTTCCTTGTCCAGCACGCAGAATTCCTTGGTCTGCTTGGGATTCATCCGTGCGTTTGAGTAAACCGGAGTGCCCTCAAATCTTTGCGCCTGGATCAGCCGGGCGCCCGTCACTCGCTTCCTGATCTCGCCAGAGGATTCTCCCGCCGGCATGGCTGACAACTCCTCCGGCTTCAGCCGGGGAACTTCGAGCTGAATGTCGATCCGGTCCAGGAGGGGCTCGGAAAGCTTTCGCCAGTAGCGCTGGACCTGGTTGGGAGCGCAGACGCAGTTATGTTTCAAATCGTACAATCTGCCGCAGGGACAGGGGTTCATCGCCGCCACCAGCATGAACTGTGCGGGATAGGTCAGAGAGGAATGGGCGCGAGAGATGGTGACTTTTCCATCCTCCAGCGGTTGGCGGAGCACTTCCAGCACATTCCGGTCAAACTCGGGAAACTCATCCAGGAAAAGGACGCCCAAGTGAGCCAAGCTAACCTCCCCTGGACGAGGAATACGGCCACCGCCAATGATCCCGATATCGGAAGTAGTATGGTGGGGAGACCTAAAGGGACGACCGGTGATCAAAGAACCCTTTCCACCCAGCAGGCCAGTAACCGAATAAAGCTTGGTGACCTCGAGAGCCTCATCCAGGCAAAGCGGCGGCAGGATGGTGGGAATGCGCCGGGCGAGCATGGTCTTGCCTGATCCTGGAGGACCTACCAGGAGCACGTTATGCCCTCCCGCCGCCGCCACCTCCAGCGCCCTTTTTACGTGTCCCTGACCTTTGACATCTAAAAAATCAATGCCGTATTCCGGCTCGGTTTTAAAAAGCGAACTTATATCCACCCGGTGAAAAGGGATCTTTGTCTTGCCAGTGATGTGCTCCACCGCCTCTCTCAGGGAATCCACCGGAATGACATTCAGTTTCTCGATCAAAGCCGCCTCATCCGCGTTGGCTTTGGGTACCATGACCTTTCTTCCCCTTTTTGCCAGAGAGAGACAGATCGGCAAGACGCCGTTGACCGGCCGGACCGAACCGTCCAGGGAGAGCTCCCCCAGGATAAATGTCCCGTCCAGGTTCTTTTTCGAGATCTGTTCTGAGACCATTAACATCCCCAACGCGATGGGAAGATCATAGAGGGGACCCTCTTTTTTGGTGTCGGCTGGCGCCAGATTGATGGTGAAATAGCCGGAGGGGAACTCAAAGCCGGAATTGGCGATCGCCGACCTTACCCGGTCGCGGGATTCCTTGACCGCGGCGTCGGGAAGGCCCACGATGGACTGGCCGGGAAGCCCCCGGCTGGAATCCACTTCCACCTCGATCTGATAGGCCTCTAATCCCAGAACCGCCGCGCTTTTTACCTTGACCAGCATAAGATCCTCCTAATTGACCATAAATGCGTTCCGGTACAATTCGACCCGCCGAGAGCCGTTAAGCTTCCGGTAAACAGTCAGCACATCAAAACGGCAATTGACATTTCTGATCCTGTTCTTTAGAAGATAGGTTCGGGCAGCATGAATGATGCTTTCCCGTTTGCTCTTGCGGACGGAACCAAGAGGGGATCCGTAGCTTCGGAAGGAATAATTCTTGACCTCAACAAAGACGAGCACATCCTTGTCCAGCGCAACGATATCGATCTCGCCCTGTTGGGAATGAAAATTCTTTTCGAGGATCTGATAGCCTTGCTGGACAAGATGTTTTTCCGCGATTTCCTCGCCCCTGATACCCTGCTGATAGCTTTCGAGCCCCATAATGCCGGGATAGCAGCAATCTTATTGCCACCTCGACCCTGAGCTTGCATGCTTAGCGGCGGGCAGTCGAAGGGCTCGGTGCAGGCAGCAAATTTTCTTAAAAGATCAGTAAAAAGTATTAAAATAGATTTATCCCGAGCGAGGCCGAGCCTGTCGAGGCCGAGTCGAGGGAGTGTCGAAATTCCGACAGTTTGCCTGCGGCGAGACATGTGAGGATAAAAGAAAGCCCCCACCTTATATAGATAACCATATAAGATAGGGGCGGAAAAAACTAGTTCAGCAGATCATAAAGATGCTGGCCCATGGAGAATTTGGCAACATTTCGGGCCCTGATGGTCAAGCCCTTTCCGGTCTGAGGGTTCCTTCCGGGGCGGGCCTTTCTTCGGACCTTCTTCCAGGTCCCAAAGCCCACCATGCGGACTTCCTGCCCCCTCTTCAGCGCCCCCTCGATCGAATCAAAGGTGGCGTCGATAACGGACATGGCCTGCGCCTTGGAGATCTTGGCCTGCTTGGCGACGCGGGTGCAAAGCTGCTGTTTGTTCAATTGACTCACCTCCCCGCTCTTCCTTGACTGTCAAGCATTTTAGCAATTCAACATATTGGATGTCAAGTAAAATGAGATATGTTATAATTTAAAAAATGAGAATAAAATTCCTGCTTAATCCCGCCGCCGGCAAATGCAGAGCCGAAAAACTCTGGCCGAAGATCAAAGATTTCTTCGACGGAAGAAAGATCGCCTGCGATCTGAAAAAAACAACCGGACCCAACCACGCCACCGAACTGGCAAGAAAAGCAGTTGAATCCGGCTTTGACACTATCGTCTCGATCGGCGGAGACGGCCTGACCAATGAGATCGCCAACGGCATCATCGGAAGCGACGCCGCGCTGGGGATCATTCCCTGCGGGGAATCGAATGATTTCCCAAAAATGTTGGGCCTTTCCGGCAAGGACTGGGAGGGCGCCTGCAAAGTGATCGCTGAAGGTTTAACCAGAAAGATCGACGTGGGAATGATCAACGGCAGGTATTTCTTGAACGTGGTGGGGATCGGCATTGACGGCGAGGTCGTCGAAGCCAAAGCCAGAGCAAAAAAATACATGCCCGGTTTTCTGGGATATTTCATTCAATCCTTCATGGCGCTCCTCATGTATAAGCCAAAAAAGGTGAACATTAGATTTAATGGGAAGAGCGTGGATGCCACCGTTCTTTCCTTAAGCATCGGCAATGGAAGGTGCTGCGGCGGGGGTTTTCTTTTCACTCCGGAAGCGGAATTTGATGACGGCATTCTGGACGTCTGCCTGGTGAGGTTCACAAACCGTTTCAGAATGATCTGGGACCTGCCCAAGGTCCCCAAAGCGGAGCATGTAAAACTCCCTTACGTTTCGATGTATAAGGCCAAAGAGCTCACGGTCACTTCGGAAATGCTCTTAACCTGCCACATCGACGGAGAAGTGGCCAAGGCCCACAAGTTCGAAATAAATATCCTTCCTCAAAAACTAAGGGTGCTGGCCAAAAAACCATGATGCACGATCCGATCCTGAGAACATTAACATATTTCTTTATTGTCTTTGGCATCTGCATGCTCATCAATATCATCCTCTCGCTTCGGGAAAGGAAAACGGAGGTCTGGCTGAGAACGCTGGGCTGGATCATGGTCATTCCCACCTTTATTATCACGGCCTATTTTGGGGGGGTCATTTTCCTGGTGGCGGTCATGCTTATGGTGTCGATCGCGGTCGAAGAATTTTATTTCTTGGCGGGACGCTGCGACATCGGGGCCTTCCGGGTCACCGGAACGGTCTTCAGCACCCTGCTCCCGCTGGTTGCTTTTCTGGGCGGGAGCGAGATCTTTCACATCATGGTTGTTCTTTTTGCCTTGATCATTCTGGTCCTCCCCATTTATAAACGGCAGGTCAGAAAAGACCTCTCCACGGATATCCAAACCAGCTCCGCCACCATCCTGGGAATGTTCTACGTGGGATGGACCTCAAGCTACTTGATCCTGATCAGGAACATGGAAAACGGCTTCAACTATTTTCTTTTCTTTTTCCTGCTCATAATCGCCACGGACACCTCATCTTATTATTTTGGGAAATTTTTAGGAAAAACGAAAGTTTTTAGCTTTATCAGCCCCGGCAAAAGCCTGCAGGGATATTTTGGGGGAGTGACGATCGCTCTTCTCTTCGCTTATATCATCAGTTATCTATTGCCGATCACGGAACTAAAGGCCATCTTGCTCTTTGGGACCTTGATCGCAGTTTCCGGGCAGCTCGGGGACCTGGTCGAATCCAGCCTAAAGAGAGAAGCAAAGGTAAAGGATGCGGGCAGGATCCTTCCCGGTTTTGGTGGGATATTGGACAGGTTTGACAGCCTGATCTTTGCGTCTCCCGTCGTGTATTTTTTCCTGGTCCTTTTGACATCTTGACCTCTTTTTCCTCGGATGTTATACTGCTGGCTTTAAAAGAGTAGGCAAGAGACTATTTAGGAATTCAAAAAAAGCTCGATTGCGGAGAGAAAAAATGACCGTTCCAACCAACATCATCGCCTTTCTCGCTTTGATAACGACTCTTTTTCTATTTTATGTCTTTGTTCTGCACGTGAGATGGCGCAACATGTGGGCTGTCCTGCTTCCGCCGCTGGCAAAAAAGATCCCCCCTTACATCACGCCGGATCACATCAGCGTACTTGGTTTTGTTTTCCCTCTTATCTCTGCCTTTTTTCTTTGTTTAACTAAATTCAATTATTTCTTTTACCTCGCGGCCTCGCTCACTTTATTTGTTTATGCCTTTGTCGACAGCCTGGATGGGACCCTGGCCAGGATCAGGAACCAGACTTCCAAAAGAGGGGCCTTTCTGGATTACACCCTGGATAAGCTCGCTTACCTTCTGCTTTTCTTTAGCTTTTTGCTCAGCGGGCAGGTTCGCGCAGAACTGATCGCGATCGCCATGGTTTTCATGCTTTTCTATGCCCTTATCAATATGGAATCCCAGGTCCTGATCGGCAAAAGACTTTCTGTGGCAGACCGTCCCCGCGGACTGGCCGGGGCGATCGCGCTGTGCATTGCCGCATTTTCGTTCAAATTTTTCGGGCTTGATCTCATCCCATTCTTTGGCGTAGAATTCCGAAGCTTTGATGTCGTTTTTACAATTATGCCGATCCTTCAATTTTGGCTTATCCTCAGAAGATGTATCTTCTTGTGGGGAAACCTGAAAAAACTTGATAGTGAAGAGAAAAAATGATCAATTTAACTAATATTATGGTATTTCTCGGTTTGATAATGGTCCTTTCTCTGTCTTATATCCTGGCCTTCAGGGTAAAATGGCGCGGGATCTTTGCCGCCTTCCTCGTTCCCCTTGCTCAAAGAATGCCTTCCTACATCACGCCGAACCATATCACCATATTAAGTTTTTTCTTCATTCTCATCGCCGGAATATTTATTTATCTGGCAAAATATGATCCCTCTCTTTTCCTTTGGGCGGCTCTTTTCATGTTCCTGTTTGCCCTCATCGACAGCCTGGATGGCTTCCTGGCAAGGATCAGGGGACAGATCACCAAAAGCGGCTCATTTCTGGACTACACCCTGGACAAGCTCGGCTACCTTTTACTCCTGCTTTCCGTAATTCTGGGAGGGCATATCAAAACGGAATTGGCGGTAACAACCATGCTTTTATCGCTTTTTTATAATGTCATCGACCTGGAATCCCTGGCTTTGAGTGAAAGCAAATCTCCCCTTACGGAGCATTCCCGCTGGCTGGTCCCGGTAATCATCTTGTGCCTGGCCGCATTTTTGAGCAAACTTTATAAATTTGAAGCCCTCACCCTTTGGGGGGGAGAGCTCCAGATCCTGGATATCCTTTTCCTGATATTGCCCGCTTATGTTCTCGCGATTACCATTTACAAAATAACATCTCTGTGGAAGAATTTAAACGGCCTTATCCAAGAGGAAGAATCCTGATGCAAAATCTATATGTTCTGGTCCTTACCTATGCCCTTTCCCTTTCCCTGGCCCATCTCTCCCTTAAGATCGGGACAAAACAGAAAAAAAGGCCTGTTATGGGGACGCTGGTTCTTATCTATGCTTTACTTGGGACCCTGGCGGCGTTAATATATCTTGTAATCCTATCCCGCCTGAACCTGAGCATCGCCTTCCCCGTGACCCGCAGCGCGTCCTATATTTTCATTGTGGTTCTCTCTTATCTCTTCCTCAAGGAAAAATTGACCTTGAGGTCATCCGTCGGGGTTCTGGCGTTGATCATCGGGTTGTTTTTAATATCTTAAAAAGGACAAAATGCGGTCGTATGTATTGATATTTCTGTTCTCGCTGACACATGCCTTGATCTCACTGCTCATAAAGATCGGTCTGGGCAAGATAGGAAAAATAGAGATCGAGCAGATCAAGCACTTCCCAACCTTAGCGCAAGCCCTGGTAACAAACCCCTTTATCCTATCGGGTTTTGTCCTGATTGCGGTTTCCCTGTTTCTTTATTATCTGATCGTTTCCCGAACAAAACTAAGCTATGCTTTTTTGGCGACCCGGAGCCTGGCCTACATCCTGGTCATCCTCTTTTCCTGGATCATTTTAAAAGAAGTGATCACAGTCAAGGCCCTTCTGGGCATTATCATTATCCTGACCGGGATATATCTGATCTCCTGATGATCTTCCGCAAGCCGTTCTTCCCATTTTGGGGGATCTGTGTATAATGCGATTTTCTATGTGCTGTTTTATAAAAAAGGGGCCTTTTTCTTTAAAATATAGGATCACCAGGATCCTCTTTTTTTTGCCCACCTTTCCCTTCGTTAAAAAAATCGTGGGCTTCCAAAACTTGCCCAAGAGCGGCCCATTTATCATCGCGCCAAATCATACGAGCCATTTCGATTGGATCGTGTTACTGATTTATCTGACCAGATACCTAAAAAGGCATGTTCACTTCTTTTCCACGATCAAATACGCCGGCAATCCTTTATTCAAATATTTAGTAGACACATCACAGGGGATCTGGATGGACCCCAAAGAGCCGGTGCGGTCTTTTTATGTCGGCATGGAATATCTGAAACATGGCGAGATCGTGGTCATCTTTCCCGAAGGGACCCGGAGCCCGGATGGCAGGATCCAGCAAGGGAAAACCGGGACTGCCGCCCTCGCCCTAACCACCAAAGTCCCGGTGGTGCCGGTCGGCCTCCTTGGCACGGATAAGGTCCTGCCCAAAGGTGCGGCGCTCCCGCGACTTGCCCGGTGCCAAGCGAACATCGGGAAATCGATGAGGTTCGACGCCTTTTACCAAGAGTATGATGGAGCGATCGACCAGAACGATCAGGATAGGATTCGGGAGATCGAAGAAAAGGTTATCCGAATGATCATGAAAGAAATTGCCAGATTATCCGGCCAGGAATATCCATTTTAAAAAACGCCAACCTTTACTTTAAATGCGATCTGCCTTATAATAAGCTTCTAAATGCCAGATCGCGGAAGAAAAGAATCCTTTTCCCTAAAATACAGATTTGTCAGAATTCTTCTTATTCTCCTCAGCCTTCCTTATATCAAGAAGATCAACGGGACCCAAAATCTTTTAAAACAAAATCCTTACATCATCGCGGCCAACCATGCCAGCCATATTGATTGGGCTTTTTTCTACAATCGCTTTTCCGCCATCACCAAAAGGCACGTCCATTGCTTTGCCACGATCAAATATTATAATGTCCCTTTTTTCAATTTATATGTGACCCTTTCTCAAAGTATCTGGATGGACCCGAGGCAGCCGGTGCGCTCCATGTACGCCGCCCTGGAGTATTTAAAGCACGGGGAGATCGTGGCCATTTTCCCGGAAGGGACCCGCAGTCCGGACGGCAAGATAAAAAAAGGAAAAACCGGGGTCGCCGCCCTTGTGCTCCAGGCCAAAGTACCAGTGGTGCCGGTGGGCTTAATCGGCACGGATAAGGTCCTGCCCAAAGGCGCGGTCCTCCCGCGATTTGCCCGGTGCCAAGCGAACATCGGAGAGCCGATGAGATTCGACACCTTTTACAAAGAGCATGATGAGGCGGTCGACCAGAATGATCAGGACAAGATCCTGGAAATAGAAGAAAAGGTCACCCGGATCATCATGAAAGAGATCGCCAGATTATCAGATCAGGAATATCCGTATTAATACCCATGGAAAATAATTACAAGCCCGATCGGCCATCCGCCTTATTCAAGCTCTGGAGAATTTTTTTCTCGATCTTCTTTGCCCCCTGCATGAAAAAGATATCTGGCTGCAAAAACCTTCCCAGAGGCAGAGGCTTTGTCATTGCCTCCAATCATCTCAGCATTATTGACGGGCTTCTCTTGACCGTTTATTTAACAAAACCGCTTGACAGAAATATTCATTATCTGATTTCTCCTACATATTATGCTAATTTTTTTTACCGGCATTTATTTGAAACCGCAAAAGATATCAAGCTGGAACCAAAGAAAGAAGCCAAATCCACCTATGCCGCTTTGCGGTATTTGGAAAAAGGATCGATCATCGGGATCTTCCCGGAAGGGATCAGAAGCAGGGACGGAAAGATCCAAAAGGGGCTGCCGGGAGTGGCCCATCTCGCCCTTTCTGCCAGGGTAGCGGCGGTGCCGGTCGGATTGATCAATACCCATAAATATATACCCTGGGGGAAAACACTCCCCCGGCCCGCCAGAATGGAGATCCATGTCGGAAAGCCAATAGGATTTGAACAATATTATCAAGAATATGATGAGGCAAAGAACAAAGAGGATCAAGCCAAGATCAGAGAGATCGAGGAAAAAACCACCAGAATAATCATGAAAGAGATCGCCCGGTTGTCAAATCAGGAGTATCCGTATTGATCATGGCGGAAAAGGACAGCTTCTCTATTGCGTATCGACTGGTAAGATTTTTATTCTTCTGTTTTATCTCCCCTTTGTCAGGAAAGTCAACGGGATCCAGGATTTTCCTCGCAAAGGCGCTTTTATCGTGGCCAGCAATCATGCCAGCATTATCGATGGTTTCCTGGTAGGCATCTACACCACCCGGATCCTGAATCGGCATCTGCATGTCCTGACCGTAAAAGCAGGCTGGGCTTTGTCAACACTTACAATATCATGCCTCGGGGAAGGATCCTCCCCCGGCCGCAAAGATGTGAGATAAATATCGGCGCCCCTCTGGAATTCAAGGAATTCTACAATGAATATGACGAGGCGATCGGTCAGAAGGATCAAGCAAAGATCAGGGAGATTGAGGAAAAGGTCGTTAGAATAATCATGAAAAAGATTGTAAGGTTGTCGAATCAGGAGCATCCATTATGATACAATCAAAACATGAGCAAAAATCCCTTTAGCATCAAATACGGGTTCTTTCTCTTCCTTTTTACGATTTTTTACTCGATCTACACCAGAAAATTCAGGGGGGGCCAAAACCTTCCCCTTCATGGACCGTTCATTATAGCAGTTAATCATTCAAGTATAATTGATGGGCCGCTTGTCGGACACTATATAAATCGAAAGTTAAAAAGATATATGCACTTCCTGGCCAAAACGGCTTTTTATAATAACCCCTTTCAAAAATTCATAACTGAACTGACCCAAAGCATCTGGATGGAAAAGGACGAGGAATCGAGAGCCATGCTTATTGCGCTCGAATACTTGAAAAAAGGAGAGATCGTAGGCATCTTTCCCGAGGGCGGAAGAAGCTTGAACGGCAAAATCAGAGAGGGACATCCAGGGGCCGCATTCCTGGCGTTAGCCGCAAAAGTCCCGGTCATTCCGATCGGGCTTATCAACACTTATAAAGTCTGGCCTAAAGGAAAGTCATTCCCGCAGTTCGCCAGATGTGAAATGAACATCGGCGCTCCTCTGGAATTCAAGGAATTCTACAATGAATATGATCGAGCGATCAGTCAGAAGGATAAGGCAAAGATCCGGGAGATCGAAGAACAGGTCGTCAGAATCATCATGAAAGAGATTGCCAGATTATCAAATCAGGAGTATCCTTTTTAATAGAACTGGAGGATCTAAATTGAAATCAAAAACATCTTTATTCTCTTTGATCGTCCTTATTTTTCTGGGTGCCGCCAATCTGGCTCTTCTTGTTCCCCACGAACTCCATCTTGCCCGGGAATTCAACGTCAGTATCCTGGCCATCGATTTCATACTCTTTTTGTTTATGGCGGTTTGTGCTTTTGCGCTTCCCATCTGGGGCTATCTGTGCGGCAAGGCCAATGCAGGCGGAAGGAAAAATCTGCTGCTGGGAGGAACCTTCCTTTGGATCGCTTCCTCGCTCATGGTTTACTTTGTTCCAACCTATCTGCTTTTCCTGTTCGCCAGGTTATTAACCGGGATAGGGGTCGTGGTCATATATCCGGCGTGCTTTTCCATGGTTTCAGATTTCTATCCCCCGGAAAAACGCGGGAAGGCCTTTGCGGCTATCCCCACCACTCTGGCTCTTGGAGCAGGGGCCGGCGTCGCGCTGGCAAATGCTTTTGGGGTGTCCGCCTGGCGGCCGCCCTTTTTAACGCTCAGTATCATCGGTCTGGCGGCGCTTATTTTTTCATTTATCTTCCTCCAAGAACCGGAGAGAGGGAGCGCGGAGCCGGAGCTCAGGGAGCTTATCCTTTCGGGGAAAACCTACGCCTATAGGATAAACCTGCGTAAATTTATCCAAGCCCTGAGGATTAAAACCAATGTATGGCTGCTCCTTGCCATGATCTCCTGGTCCATTCCCCTTGGAATCTTCGCTTACAAATTTATGCCCTACCTGGAAATATACGGCCTGGAACCAGCGGTCAATACGCTGATCATATTGTGGATCGGCTCCGGCGGGGTGCTGGGTTATTTGCTGGGGGGCTACACGGGGGATTGGGCCCAGCGAGAGAGGAAAGGGCGTCCCCTCGTTTCCATCCTGTCCTTATCACTGGCGATCCTGGTCTTTTCTATCGGCTGGATGACCCCTCAGGCAGGCGCCCTCGCTGCGCCAAACATTTTATTTTCCTTATCCTTTATTTTTTTGGGGGCAATCCTGGTTTGTTTTAGTGTTCCGAATTTATATGCCCTCGTGGGGAACGTGAACAAACCCGAGACCAGAGGGATGATTTTCTCGATCTTTAGCTCTCTCGGTTTCTTGGCCATGGGGATCGGGGTCCTTCTGAGCGGGATATGGACCAACGCTACCTTTGTCTCTTATAAGGCTGTGCTTTCTGGGGGGTCCTTCGTCTATCTCCTAACCATTCTTTTTTGGCTGCCGGTATTGGGCACAATCGAAAAAGATCGGAGACAACTCAGAGAGACCCTGGCTCAACACGCCAAGGAAATGTCCTAATTCTAGAGAAGGTGCTTATCCGGATCTTTTTTCAGGAAAAATCCTTGCCTTTAAAGTCGTGGCAAAAGCGGACAAAATTCTGTATAATTAAAGTAAATATGAACTTTGATCTGCGAGAAGAAATAAAAAGAAAAGGCGGCCGACTGGCGCTTGGAATACCCCTTATCCTTATCATCGTATATCTGAAGAATAGATATGGCATCGAACTGACCAAAAACGTTTCCTTCTTTCTGGTTTTGCTGGCCATTTTTCAGGATTACCTAAGAGCTAATCTGAGGTTTCCTATTCCTTTTTATGATTTGCTCTTGAAACGGCCGGCAGAGAAAGCGGGCCTGCACGGATCTACCGTGGCGCTGATCGCCTGTTTGCTCACCCTTACTTTTTACGACTTCGACATCGCGATGGCGGCGGTGTCGATGTTCCTTTTTGGCGACGCATTCGCATGCATCATCGGGAAAGGGTTCGGCAGAACAAAGCTGTTGAACCAGAAATATTTGGAAGGCTCTCTGGCAATGTTTGTGGTGGCGATGATCGCGGGTTTCTTTTTTCTGGACAATGTTTTGTTGATCGCGGGAATGGCGCTTTTCGCCACCCTTCTTGAAATGTTTATTAGCAAGCTCCCCGATGACCTGGTCCTGCCTCTTTATACCGGGCTGATGGGACAGTTCTTAAGCATACGGCCTTTCATGATCGGGCTTAGAAGAGCGCTGATCGCCTGGATCGTGCTGGTCGTGGCCATGACCAGCTATCTGGGGCTTTTATCGCTTTTTAAAAAATTCGAGAGCTAATGGCATACTTGCTTCTTCTTTTAAAACTAATCTATTTTATGCTCCCCGCCTACTTTGCGAACATGGCCCCGGTTTTCTCCAAATACATATTCTCCAAACAGGCCCTTTCCCCGATCGACTTCGGGATCGAGATCAAGGGACAACCCCTCCTGGGCAGGCACAAGACCATCGGGGGCTTTCTTTTCGGCATTATCGTAGCGCTGGGAATCGGTTATCTGCAAGCTCGTTTATTCCCTTATTTGAAAGATTTTTGTTTTGTTAATTATCACAATCTCTGGGCAAACTTCAGCCTCTTAATGGGGCTGGGCGCGATGACCGGCGATCTGGTTAAAAGTTTTTTAAAAAGAAGGCTCGGTTTGAAGGCCGGGAAACCATGGGTCCCTTTTGACGAACTCGACTTTGTGGCCGGCGCCTTAATTTTTGTTTCCCCGGTTTATTTCATAGGCTGGCTGAACATTTTTCTGACCTCGCTCATCAGCCTTCTCGGACATATTCTTATAAATTGGTTTGGTTACCGTTTAAATTTGAGGAAGAAAAGAGAGATCATAGACCTTCAGACCCATTTAACCAACCTCTTCAAAAAACGGCAAAAAAAATCTCGCGGCTGATCTTCGCTTATGTCTTTTGATTTAGCCTCAAAAAAATGATAAAATTAGTCCGTGAAGAAAATTTACTATTCGATCCTTAAAAACTCAGGGGGCCATATCTCCGCGGCCCGCGCCATCGCCGCCGCCATGGAGGAGCTCAAGGTCGGACCTTTTGAGCATAAACTGGGAGACCTTTCTTTAAAGGTTAGAACTTTCTGGACAAATATCGCGTATGCCTACTCCTTCATGAACGAATATTTTCCCTGGACCTGGAAGGCGCTCTACTATTCCACCAACGATCCAAAGAGAGTCAGCAGGCTTTATGATATTTGTTATCCCCTTCTATTCGCAAAAAAAATTAAAAAATTCCTTGAAAAAGAGAAGCCGGATCTGATCCTTTCCATGGTCGGACCTCCCACTCAGGGCATTATCCGGGCGATCGAAAGGTCGGGAAAATCCATTCCGCTCATAATTATCGCCCTGGATCCGGTGACTCTGCATGCTTCGTGGATGGATCCGAAAGCAGACCTCATGATTGTAGCTACTGAGGAAGCCAGAGAAACCTGCCTAAAATTCGGTATGCCCCCGGCAAAGGTCAGAGACATCGGGTTCCCGATCCATCCCAGATTCCTGCAGAATTACGGCAGCAAAGAGGACCTGAGAAGAGGGTTCGATCTGAATCCTGATATATTTACGGTCTTGCTTATGGGCGGGGGAGCAGGGATCGGGCGGGTCTTTGATATCGCCAAGGCCCTCAATTCTTCGGATCTTCCCATCCAGCTTATCGTGGTTGCCGGATTCAATAAAAGATTGGAGCTAAAATTCCTGAAGAAACGTTTCCGCTTCCCGGTCAAGGTCTTTGGCTACACGGACAGGATCCCGGAGATCATGGCCGCATCAGATGTAATGATTACCAAGGCGGGCCCGGGGGCGGTCTTTGAGGCCATTGCCAAAGAACTTCCCTTAGTCATAACCAGCTACATCCCGGGACAGGAAGAGGGAAATGTGGATTATGTGGATAAGAATAGGCTTGGGGTCATAGCTCAAAAACCTGAAAAGATCGTTGACGCGGTAAGACAAATGCAGACCAAGGGCACCGAAGAGCTCAAATCGAACATGCGCCGCATCAGGAATCCGGCCGCGGTTTATGAGATTGCTAGGCTTATCGCGGGCTATTTAAGCTAAAATGAAAACCGACAGATATAAAAATATCGCGGAAGGAATTGGAGCTTTAGCTGATATAAAGATCAACGGGAATCGCCCCTGGGATATCCAGATCCACAACAACCAATTTTATCGAAGGCTTGTGGCCGAGGGATCCCTCGGCCTGGGTGAATCCTATATGGACGGCTGGTGGGATTGTGAAAAAATTGATGAGTTTATATTCCGGCTGCTCAGCAAAGAGGCAGACAAAAAAATGAAAATAAATTGGAAAATGGTCCTCACGTTTCTGGTAGCACGCATTGTTAATCTTCAATCAAAACTGAGGGCCTTCCACGTAGGAGAAAGGCACTATGACCTGGGCAATGACCTGTTCAGGAGCATGCTTGACGAACGAATGATCTATTCCTGCGCTTACTGGAAAAACGCTCAGACACTCGGCGAAGCCCAGGAAGCCAAGTTAGATTTAGTTTGTCGCAAAATCGGGTTACAGCCGCAAATGACTTTGCTCGACATCGGCTGCGGCTGGGGCGGACTTTTAAGATTTACCGCAGAAAAGTACAAAGTCAAAGCCGTTGGAATAACGGTATCCAAAAATCAGGCGGAATTGGGAAAGGAGCTTTGCAAGGGGCTTCCGGTCGAAATCAGGCTACAGGACTACAGGGACCTGAATGAGAAATATGACCGCATTGCTTCTCTCGGGATGTTTGAGCATGTCGGATACAAAAATCATAGAACCTTCATGGAAATTGTCCACAAGAATTTAAGGGGTGACGGCTTATTTCTGTTGCATACAATTGGAGGAAACATGTCAGGAGCCACATTGGACCCATGGGGAAATAAATATATTTTTCCGAACGCAATGCTGCCTTCGATCAAACAGATTGGCAATGCGATTGAAGGGCTTTTTGTCATGGAAGATTGGCATAGTTTTGGCACCGATTATGATAAAACGCTTATGGCATGGTTTGAAAATTTCGATAAAAATTGGAGCAAAATAAAACTGAATTATGGTGATAGATTTTTCCGGATGTGGAAATATTTTCTGCTCAGTTATGCAGGAACCTTCCGCGCCAGAAAAACCCAGGTGTGGCAAATTGTGCTTTCCAAGAAGGGAGATCCGGGAGGCTATAAATCTATAAGATAACAGGAGGCAAAAGCGTTAACATGGATTTTTCACTAAACGAAGATCAAAAAATATTCCTAAAGCTTGCTCAGGATTTTGTTAAGAAGGAGATCTCTCCCAGAATCCTGGAGCTGGATAAGAAGGGCGATTTCCCCAGAGAGATCATTGAAAAGGCGTGGGAAGTCGGGTTCATGAATCTTTGCGTCTCAGAAGAGGACGGAGGATTAGGGGTCGATCCGATCACCATTGCCCTGATCGTGGAAGAGATCTCTTACGGATGCTCCGGGATCGGAACCTCGGTAATGTGCAATGATCTGGCCAACGTGGCGATCGCCCTGCACGGCACTCCGGAGCAAAAAGAAAAACACCTGAAACCCTTTACCCAAAAACCCCTGCTTGCCAGTTTCTGCCTGACCGAGGCCGAGGCCGGTTCAGATAACCTGGCCATGACCTCTTTCATAAAAAAAAGAGAGGACGGAAAATACGTCCTGAATGGATCCAAACAGTTCATCACCAATGCCTCTTATGCCGATCAATTCACCGTTTTCTGCAAACTGAACAGCCCCAAATCCCAGTTCCTGACCTGCCTCGTCACCCCCCGGGAGCCGGAGGAAGGAAAAATAGAAGTGGGTAAACCCGAAGAAAAGTTGGGCCAGCACCTCTCGAATACGGCCGCGGTTACTTTTGACAACGTGGTGATTAACCCCTCTCAGATTATCGGCGACCGGCGCAAGGGTTTTCAGTACCTGATTGATGTGCTGGATTTTGCCCGCCCCATGGTAGCAGCCATTGGGAACGGCCTGGCAAGAAGAGCCTATGATCTAACCCTGGAATACACCAAAAACAGGGTCCAGTTCGGACAGCGGATCTCTGATATGCCGGTAGCTCGGGAAACCATGGTCAAAATGTTTAACAAGATGAGGGCCTCACAGATCATGACCCTGTATTCGGCCTGGACGCTTAAAAATAACGATAAAGATAAAGGGATCTATGCTTCCCTGGCCAAGAACATGGCCGCTGAGGCGGCGCTTTTTAACGCGAACGAGGGCCTGCATCTCCATGGTGGATACGGGTTCATGAAAGAATATGAAATATCAAAACTGGTTAAGGACGCGCATATAATCGATATTTATGAAGGGACTCGGGAAGTGCAATCCATGATCCAGGGAAGAGAAATAACCAAAAGTGGCTGAGATCTATCTGGACGAGAGTGAGATTAATCTGATGGTCGCCGGCGAAAGCCGCTTCCAGAAAGGGATAATGGAAAAGCATAAAATCCCTCAAAGATGGGTTTGCCATGTGCCGGCCCGCCCCATGAAAATGGTCGACCGCCTTTGGTATAATTTCGAAAAAGGCGCAGGAAAGTATGGGAAGGGTTATCTGAGGGCCGAGAAAGACATTTCCCACGAAGAATGGTCATTTTACTGCCATTTCTATGGTGATCCGGTCATTCCCGGGACCATCGGTCTGGACGGCTGCTATCAATGCCTGGGCATCTCCATGATCATCAAAGGCTTCCCGGGGGTCGCGCGGGCTTTGGCAGGAACCTTTGAATACACCGGACAAGTCCTGACCGGCGTTAAAAAGACCAGATACTTAATGGATATAAAACGGGTATTAAATAAACCCTTGCCCCTCCTGATCGCAGATGTGGATTATTTTAAGGATGACGATAAGAAACCGATCTATAAACTGCGGGATGCGCGCATGGGCTTTTTTAAAAAAGGCGAATTGGAACGGTCTCCATCATATCAGCCGAATTGGGAAAAAATCAAGGAGACCTCCCTGAAGGAAATCGAGAGAAGCCGAAAATACTATATCAATCATTTTGGAGGCGAGGGATTTTAAAATGTATATCAATATCATAAAAAGTTATTTTCCTGAAGAGGTCTTAGACAACAAATTTTTTGAAGAAAGATTGGATACCTCAGATGAGTGGATAACCTCCCGGGTAGGGATCAGGGAACGAAGGAAATGCAGCAATGAGGAGCCCACTTTGTTCCTGGGGTTGAACGCCGCCCGTCAGTTGCCTGAAGAAGCCTTAAGGGACCTGGATTGCATCGTGGTGGGGACTTCCATCACCCAATGGCACATACCTGCAACTGCCAACCTTATCGCCAAAGAACTGAATATCGATATGGTCCCCTGTTTTGACATAAAGGCCGCCTGCAGTTCCTTTGTTTACGGTGCAAAGGTCATCCAGGGATTGCTAGCCACCGGATACAAGAAGGTGCTTTTCATAGTTCCTGAGGCCTATACCAGCGTGGTTGATTATACTGACCGCTCTACCGCCGTTCTCTGGGGCGACGGAGCGGTAGCCTGTATCATCTCAAACAAACCGAGCGGTTTTGAGGTCGTTGATCTCTTTATTAATTCCAAGTCTTCCGGAGCTTACAGTGTAGTAACCCCAGTGAAAGGCCATTTTTCTCAAGAAGGCAGCAAGGTCCAGCATTTTGCGGTGCGTTACAGCATCAAGGCCTCTCTTGAAATGCTGGAAAGGAACAACCTCCCCGGCAAAGTATCTGAAAACATCAATTATTTGATCCTCCATCAGGCGAACCTGAAAATGATGGAATCGGTTGCCAAACACCTGGGTGTTGAGAACGACCGCCTTCTGCACAACATAGAGCGTTATGGCAACACGGCTGCGGTTGGGGCGGCTTCAGTACTTGCCGAAAACTGGGACAAAATAAAAATGGGAGAGAAAGTACTCCTCACCGTGGTGGGATCGGGTCTCTCCTGGGGATCCGTGTTTTTGAATAAAATAAGCTGAAAACATGCCCTCCCCCGCCGACCAGCAGCACATCCTAAATTTACAAAACCAGAGAAATACTATATAATATGCTGTTATGTTGCCAAAGCCGGTTGACATATTGCCGCAGCAACCGCCGTTCTTATTTGTGGATGAGTATTTGGAACTGGATGAGAACCACTGCCTGGCGAAATATACTTTTAAGGAAGACGAATGGTTTTTTAAGGGTCATTTCCCCGGCAATCCGATAGTGCCGGGGGTAATATTAATAGAAGCTATGGCTCAGGCTGGCATCGTCAGCATGGGTTTATCCTACATAGCTAACAAGAAAAAAATTCCTCTTGATAAATCTAAAAAGGAGATGACTACTCTATTTACCAATGTGGATGGAGTCGAATTTCATGGAATGGTAATGCCCGGAGAAACCATATTTATTTCCTGTTACCAGAAACTCTGCCGTTTTAACAAGGTTGAAACCGGAGGTGAGATATATAAAATAGTCAACGGAGAAAAGAGGATCGTATGTATCCATAAAAGTTTATCCGGACAAGGAGCAAAAATTAAAGGGGGTTAAAATGGAAAGAAGCAAAGTGATCGCAGGTTTAAAAGAAATACTCGTCCCTTTTTTAGGAGTGGGGAAGGAAAAATTAGATGCGGCTACCGAGCAAACCGACATAAACAAGGATTTGGGGGTCAAGTCAACGGATACCGTCAATATCGTCCTCGAACTGGAAAATAAATGGAATATCACTTTCGAAGATGAGGAAATTGACAACCTGAGCGAGGTAACCATTAAATCAGTTACCGATCTGGTGATGTCTAAACTTTCCTAAATCAGGAGCTGGTATGACCGAAGTCGCCATCACAGGGGTAGGAATAGTCACTTCTCTGGGCAGTGACCTGGAAACCTTTTCTAAAAACCTTCAAGAAGGGAAGGTCGGTTACAAGACCATTCTTCTCCACGAACAGCTCAATTTCAGGTCAAAAATCGCCAGCTATCCGGATGAATCACAGATCGACTTTCAATCCTACGGCATAACCCCACAAATGCTGTTGAGCTGTGATGATGTAGCCAGGTTCACCCTGGCAGCGGCATCTCAGGCCGTTAAACAGGCAGGCCTAAGCGGCAGTCTGGCTCAAGATCCCGATTGCGGAGTTTTAATCGGCTGCGGGATCGGGGGGGGCAACGAATTTTTGGACCTGGCGTTCCAGTTGACCAACCGCCGGCCCTCTTTTACTAAAGAAAAAAAATGGAAAGCCTTGAATCCAAAGCCTAGGAACATGGGGAGCCACAGGGTGGACAGCACCATGGCTTCTACCTGTTCGGCAAATGCGAGCGTATTCTTCAAAAACCAGGGCATGGGGGAATCGCTGAGTTCCGCCTGCAGTACCGGCCTGGGAAATATCGGATATGGATACCGCATGATCAAACACGGTTATCAAAAACGCATGATCTGCGGGGGAGCCGAAACCTCTTGTTGGAACGTGGCGGCTGGTTTTGACGCTATGATGGTATTGTCTCCGACCGGCTCACACTCGCTTTCCGGCAAGAGAAACGGTTTTGTGGTGGGCTCTGGCGCCGGAGTGGTGGTTCTGGAAGAGCTGCAAAGCGCCTTGGATAGAGGAGCCAAACCCCTAGCCATTATAAAGGGCTATTACAGCGGCTGCTGCGGAAGCGGGGATATGGTCGCTCCTTCAAGGGATGGCCAGATTCGCTGTATCAAGGGAACCTTGGCTGATGGACACCCCGGCTGGGAAAATAAATTTGGCAAGGACTGGAAACCGGATATAGTAAAACTGCACGGCACCGCTACTCCCACCGGAGATGCGGTAGAGGTTAAATCCGTAGTGGAATGTCTCGGTACGCAAGGATATTGCTTAACTGCCCCAAAGGCCCTTTTCGGTCATCTGCTGGGAGCAGCTGGCTCAGTAGAGCTGATATCTGCCATAGATATGCTGAACAAAGGATATGTCACCCCCAATATTGATTGCGAGCCGCTCGACCCAGACCTGGAATTTGTGACCCATCTCATCCCCAGAAAAATAGTTAAAGGTGACTTTAAAACCGTTCTCTGCCTCTCCTTCGGCTTTGGCAGCACCAATGCAGGAATGCTCATAGAAAAAGCATGAGCCGCGTTCAAATCTTATGCTTGAGATTGCAATCGTTTTTCTCCTGGCTCTTTGCGGCTTTTGTCGAAGCCCCTTTTTTCTGGCTGGTCATAAAATTATTTTCTTATAAAGTCTACCACAAAGAACATCTTAAGAAATCAAGACCTCCCATGATATTGGTGAGCAATCACTTGACCTTGATCGATTCCTGGTTTGTGGCCTATGCCACCGGCTTCCCAGAATTTTATTGGAAACCCTGGTTTCTTCCCTGGCATCTGCCGGAAGAAACAAATTATTATCGTGGATTGCTTGTCCCCTTTATTTGGCTAAACAAAACTATCCCCATTGTCAGGGGCGCCCCACCCAAAGAGCAAAAACTGACCAAGGATAAAATAATCAACGTCCTGAACAACAACGAAGCTATTCATATTTTCCCCGAGGGCACCCGAAGCCGCACCGGGAGAATAGAGGATTACACCACGGGGATCGGAAGAATATATCAGAGAGTTCCTAACTGCTCCATCCTTCCTGTCTATATTCGAGGCACTGAAAATGTCCTGCCTATAAATTCGATCTTCCCTCGCTTGTTTAAAAAAATAGATGTGGTCATTGGAGAACCCAGAATGCTGACCTCTAAATATAAGGGTTTAAGGGCCGGAGTAGATATATCCAAACAGATATTTGATATACTGGTCAAGATGGAAAAAGGATATCTTGAAAGCGGAAAATACAGGGCCAGGGAAATACTTCCCTCGAATCAATGAGATTATTAGAAATATTAGTATCCGTCATTAAATTTATCCCTCTCTGGTTATATCTTATTATTACCCGCCCTTTTCATGTTTATACATATTATTTTAATAGACAATCTTATTATAAAGCTTGCAGTTCAGGTTTTAAATTCTTCTTATCCATTTTAGGGATTAAGCTTTCTATCTACGGAACTGAATTATTGCCAAAATCGGGAAAGAAATACTTGATCGCCTCAAATCACCAAAGTTTTATGGATGTTTTTATAATGGAAAGTCTTCTGCCGTGTGCGTTCATTCAAAGACCGGTTTCCTATATCCCAGGTTTCTCCTGGCATTTTGGCAAATTGTCCATAATTATAGACAGAGAACATCCCCTCAGCATTTTAAGAACAATAAGATATGTGAAAGAGGTAGCGATGAAAGAAGGGGTACCGATAGCCATGTTCCCCGAAGCCACCCGTTCGGAAGACGGAAAATTAGGGGTATTGCGCCTTGGAGCCGCGACCATCACCAAAACCTTGAATTTACCTGTTCTGCCGGTTGTCATTTACAATTCACGAGATATCATGCCCAGAGGAGTAACCAACCCTAGGCCCGGGACCGTCCTTGTGGGCATCCAACCCCTGATTGAAGAAGAGTTCATAAGAAGCCATACTGCGGAAGAGATAAATCAAGAGATCAAACAAAGGCTGCAGAACGGACTGGACAACTTAGCACAGAAGAGACAAGAAACAGCATGAAAATCGCTGTCGGCAACGACATAGTTCATATCCCGGGCTTTAAAAAGAGCCTGAACCCGGCTTTTAAGGCCAGGATCTTCACCGCAAAAGAGATCGAACAGATCGAAGAATATAAGGCGGATCCAGCGGTAAGATACGCCACCACCTGGGCCGCCAAGGAAGCGGTGATAAAAGCCTTAAGACAGTTGCAGGAAGAGTTTCCGGGGCTGAAGTGGAAAGACATTGAAATTATCAGGGATCACAAGATCCCGAGCGTGAAAATAGCAAGACCGCAGTTCAAGCGTTTGTCTTTTTCTCTGGCGTTGAGCCATGATGGGGATTATGCTTTTGCGGTGGTAACAGCAAGTCTCTTATAGATCGCCTCAAATGAATCAAAGGTCTTCTGGTCCGAGTGCTTTTTAACCAACTCCAGGCTTTTCTGCCCCATCTTTTTTGCCAGAGCAGGATCAATTAAGATTTGAATGATCTTTTCTGCCATCATCGTACTGTCCCCGGCCTCGAAAAGAAATCCGTCTTCTCCATCATGGACCAGCTCCGGCAATGCGGTGGAATTCGTGGCCACGATGGGAAGCCCGGAGGCCATGGCCTCGAGCACGGTCAGGGACTGGCTCTCCATGACGGAAGAGATCGCAAAGAGATCCGCCAAGCGGTAGAAATCGGGCATTTCAGCATAAGGAACCGTATCAATAAAGGTAATGTTTTTATCAATTCCCATTCTTCTTGCCAATCTTCGCAGACTGTTCTTCCTTGTCCCGGGGCCAACCGTGACAAAATGAGCCTCGATCTTCTCCAGAACATAAGGAACGGCCTTTATCCAGACCTCCATTTCCTTTCCCGGGTCAAGCCTGCCGGCGTAAAGCACGATCGGTTTATCAGGAAGAGAGTATTTTTTTTTCAACTTTGTGCCTTCCCCGGATCTTTTGGGACGGAACATGTTCAGGTCCATGCCGTTGGAGATGACCTCTCCTGGACGGTCCGCGCCATACTTTGCAAAAAGATCAAAGACAAAGCATGAAGGAGCGGTCAGATAGGAGCACTTGTTGAATACCGAACCAAGATGTTTCCATATTATAAGATCAACTATCTTTTTAACAAAATCCGGCAAAGGCAAAAAGCAGGAAATGTCCCCCGGCCCCATATGGTTAGTTCCAACCACCGGTATTTCTAATTGATTCGCCGCATCCACCGCCGGGGCGCCAATAAAAAGATGATTCTGGATGTGTATGATGTCCGGCTTGACCTCCCGCACTAATCTATTGATCTGCGCGCGGTTAAAGGGCCCCATGCGCTGGGAAGGTTTCAAAATGGTAGAAAAGGAACGCAGCCTGTAAACAGTGATCCCATCCTCTTTTTGAGCATGATTCCCAAGATCTGAAGAGATGGTAATAACAAAAATTTCGTGCCCGCGGCGGGCCATCTCTTTGGCCAATTTATTGGTAAAAATGGCGGCTCCGTTCACGGTGGGCAAATAGGTTTCAGAAGCGTACAGGATCTTCATTTTTTTTGATTATATCAATTTGACCAAACAAAATCCATTCAGTATAATGGGCAAAATTCTATGCAGATCAAGGTTATCGAAAATAAGCGAGACCTGGACAAGTTCATCCGCCTGCCCTGGCAGATCTACAAAAACGACCCTAACTGGGTCCCGCCCTTGATCTCTGAGGTCAAGTCCATCCTTGATCCCCAAAAGAACCCCTTCTGGGAGCATGCCCGGCAGATACTTTTTCTGGCCATCAAGGAGGGCAAGGTGGTCGGCCGTGTTGCCGGGATCATCGACCGGAACCACATTGCTTTCCATAAGGAAAAAGTCGGCTTTTTTGGCTTCTTTGAGGCTTTTGACGATTATGAGATCGCGGAACTCCTGCTGAGCGAGGTCCGGGAGTGGCTCAGAGTAAATGGGATGAAGGCCATGCGCGGACCACTGAATCCCTGCCAGAACGAGGAATGCGGCCTCCTGGTGAAGGGATTCCACTCCCCTCCCATGCTCCTCATGACCTACAATCCTCCATATTATGAACGTCTTCTGGAAAGATTCGGCCTGCGCAAGGCCAAGGACCTCTATGCTTATTATGCACCGGTATTCCCTGAGCCGCCAGAGATCCTGGAAACCACCGCAGAATATGCGCGCAAGAGGCATCCGGAGGCAAAAATCAGGCCGGTAGACCTAAAGAGAGTCGAAGAGGAGAAAAAAAAGATAAAAAAGATCTACAACGCCGCCTGGGAAAAGAACTGGGGCTTTGTTCCCATGACCGAAAAAGAATTCTCCGCATTGGTGGAACGGCTTAAGCCCCTGGTCGTTCCCGAGCTGGCTCTCTTTGTTGAGATCCGGGGGGAACCGGTCGGTTTTATCCTGGGAATCCCCGACTACAATCAAGCGCTCAGGAAAATGAACGGGAGGCTTTTTCCCTTTGGCTGGCTCAAGCTTATATATTATTCGAGGAGGATTAGAACGCTTCGCTTGGTGATCATGGGGGTCTTAAAAGATTACCGCCTGAGCGGGCTGGAGGCCCTGCTCTATCGGCAGGGCAACCGCAATGCCTATGAGCTGGGCTATCAGGGGGTGGAATTCTCCTGGGTTCTGGAAGATAACATTCTTACCCGCCGCGCCGCGGAAAACTATGGAGGGAAGGTCTATAAAACCTACCGCATTTTTGAGCTGCGGATCTAATATTTGACCTTGGCACCATTGAAAAGATCCAGGCTCCCCACCGTTGCCACCCGGTCACCCTCTCTCAATCCCGAAAACACTTCGATGTATTTTTCTCCCCGAATGCCAGCCCTTATCGGCAACAGGTAGACGCGGTTGCCCCTGACCTCAAAGACATATTCTTTCCCGTCCTTCATGATCAGAGCTTCCACCGGAGCGACAAGAACATCTTTTCTACGGGCAGTTATCACCTTGACGTCCGCATACGCCCCATACTTGAGCGCCAGCTTTTTGGGATTGAAGATCATGCAGGTGGTCTCCACATAGGTCCCGATCTCTTTGTCCACGAATTTACTGATCTTTGAGACCTTGCCCTGAAGGCTACTTCCCGATAAAAAATCCCCGCTGATCCAGACCGGCTGCCCTTCTTTGACCTTCTGGACGTCAGATTCTTCCATCCTCCCCTTGACCACGGGACGATCCATGTCCGCCAGGAAGAACATTTTCATTCCCGGCACAACCTTGGAGCCGTTTTGCACTTCAACCTTTATCACGTCACCGCTTATGTGCGCTTTAGGCTCCATGGTTTCCTCAAGGTCCGAGATATTGTCTCTTATAAAATTATACCGGGCCCTCCCCATTCTCCTTTCAGGAGCGGTTGCGGCTGTCAGCATGTTTTCCTTGGCGGTCCTGAACTCAGCTTGCATCCCCAGCAGTTTAGCCCGAAGGTCGGGGCTCCGAACCACACACAACCTCGCCCCTTTTTCTATCTTTTCCCCCTCTTCAATGCTTAATCTATCGATTATCCCCTCCGCGTTCGAGATGATGCCCTCGGTCTCTTCCGCGTCAACATATCCCGACATCTTGACGATCTCTAAAACATTGCCCACCGTGATGGTCGCGGCCTCAATGTTGATCTCCGCTTCGAAGTAATATCTCTTCGCCAGCATCGCGCCGTAAATGGCAACCATCAAGAGCAAGACGGCAACAATTTTAAACCGATGTTTTTTCATTTTTCATTTAAATCTTACAATAGAACCGAGCGCTTATCAATGTAAGATTTCATCCTTGACGATCAGCCCGTCATACAAGGAGAGCTTTCTTCTAGCCACACTCGCGATCTTCTCGTCATGGGTCACCAGGATTATGGTCGCCCCCCTTCCACTCAACTCCCTGAGAAGCGAGATCACCTTATCGCTGGATTTGCTGTCCAGGTTCCCGGTCGGCTCATCCGCCAGAAGGATGCTAGGGCGGTTTATCAACGCCCGTGCAACCGCGATCTTCTGCTGTTGCCCGCCGGACAGCTCCGTGGGCGAGAACCTGGCCTTATCCGGAAGGCCAACCTCATAGAGCATTTTCATCGCCAGCCTCATCCGGTATTTGGGCGATCCAATGCCGGAAAAGATCATGGGAAGCTCCAGATTGCGGAGAACGGAAACATGCGGAAAAAGATTGAAGAACTGAAAGACAAATCCAATCTTTCGGCCCCGAATCTGGGCCAGCTCATCATCCGAGAGCTTTTCCACCGTCATATCCCCTAAAAAGTACTTGCCGGAAGTGGGGCGGTCCAGGCATCCCAGAATGTGCAGGAGGGTGGATTTGCCGGAGCCGGAAGGACCAACAATGGATACAAATTCACCGTCCTTGACCTCAAAGCTTATGCCCCGCAGGGCTTCCACCTCTAAAGCGCCGCTCCTGTAAATCTTAGTAATATTTTCAAGCTTTATCATAACACCCTCAGGGTCACCGCCGGGTCCAGCTCCGCCGCGCGCCGGGCCGGGTATGAACCGGAAATGACTCCCACCGCCACGGACAGAAAAAATCCCAAAAGTATCACCCAGAAAGGAATAATAAACGGTATTCCCACCGCCATGGTCACAAGCTTTGAGGATCCCAGTCCAAGCAATATCCCCAGCGCTCCACCCGTCAGGGTCAAAATAACCGACTCTGTCAGGAACAGAAAAAGGATTGCGTTCTTATTTGCGCCAATCGCCTTGGCGATTCCAATCTCATGGGTCTGCTCGGTGACCATGGTCATCATGACGTTCATGATCCCCACCCCCCCCACACTTAGGGATATTATAGCAACTCCGATGATGATAATGGTAAGCATGTTCCCGACGGCCAACGCGGTCTCGACGAATTCAGACCACTCTGAAACATAGAATTCAGAAGGATATCCGAAGCGCTGGAGGATCGCCTGCTTGAGCTGAAGGCGGGTTTCCGGCACATCCACCACATTCTTTACCGCAATTTCCACACTCGAAAACTTTCTTATCCCCACGGTTTCCTGGAGAGAGGCAGAAGGGAAAAGCGCAATAAGTTTTCGAGGATATCCAAAGGCAAAGACCAACCGCTTGGTCGTCCCCACGATCTTATATTTATCCTTTCCGATGAGGACCACTTTTCCTACCGGTACTTCCCCACCAAAGATCTCCCTGGAAAACTTGCTTTCCTCTATCACGCAGACTTTTGCCTTTGTCTTGACGTCCAGATCGGAAAGATATCTGCCACGGGAAGGATCAACTCTCCAGATCTCCCGGGCAGCATGCGGCGACAACAACCCCAACGCCTTAATGGTGTGATACCTCCCTCCATAACGAAGAGGTGCGGCTACAAAAAGGTAGGGAGTAATATCCTTTATGGTCGGGCATTGCTTTTTTATGTATTGAAGATCCGCTTCGGTGATCGACATCTCTGGTTTATAAGAAAGGCTTTCCATGTCCGGAGTAGCTTTGCCTTCCGGCTTGATATAGAAGAACATAACATCCGCCCCCCCGCGGGCCAGCTTCTCCATGATCGTTTCCCGGTTTCCCACCCCGAGTATGACCCCGGCAATGACCGCCGCCACCCCGATGGTTATTCCCAGGACCGCAAGGAAAGAGCGCCCTCTTGACAGGAAGACAGAATCGAACGCCAATCTTATGCAATCTCCTACCCGCATACAATATTAATCCTTTGGAAGGATCAGGTCATAGACCAGTGCCCTGCGTTCGTCCACTTTGGTCCTTGCTAAAATCCTTCCGTAGGGATCGATCACCGCCGAAATGCCGGTGTTTGCCGCCTGAACAAGATACCTGCGGTTCTCGATCGCCCTGAAGATGTCAAAATCAATATGTTTGTAGGGGATAGAAGAGTCCAAAAATTGAGCGTCAGTGGTCAGGGTCACCAGGAGATCCGCTCCCCTTCTGGTCATTTGCCTTAAATATCGAACAAAGACGGATTCGAAACAGATGACCGTTCCAAGCTTGATCTTTCCGATCTCCAAGAGATTGCCTGCGGGATTGGTCGAAAAATCTTTCTCCCAAAACCTGGCTTTCTTCACCATCGGATGAATCAAGACATGCAGCGGCACATAGGTTGCCAGGGGGAGCAGGCGCTGAGCATCGTATCTTCCTGTCATTCTCCCTGAAGGGGAAAACACCACCGCTGAATTAAAATAACGGCCCCCTTCTTCATAAGGCGTACCGGTTATCAAAAAGCATCCCGCATCGCGAGCCAATTTCTGGATCCGGGAAAGGAACATTGAATCCTGCATAATAAAAGAAAAGACCACGGTTTCAGGCCAGATGATCAGGTCCGGTTTTTGGTCGATGATCCTGCGGGTCAGCCTCTCATAGGTATTGAAAATAGGAAGGGTCAAAGCGCGGTTTCTTTTTATCTTATGCGGTATATTCCCCTGGATGAGAGCGATGCGTAATTCTTCGCCCGCTTCAGGAAGAGGTCGATCCATTGCCCGCTGCCCATAAGCACAAACCAAGACCAATATGAGCAGCGTGCCCCCCGCTTTTAAAGTCAGCGCAAGCCTTTCCCCGGATCTTAAGTCATTGACCAGGTCAAAAACCATATAATTGACCCCGGCAATCAATAAGGACACCCCGAAGACGGTGGTAAACGCCGCAATCTGAATGAGAGGGAGAAAATGGGCTTGGGAATAACCCAAAATTCCCAGCGGCGCTCCCCAGGGACCAAGGGTGCGGAGCCACTCAAAAAAGACCCAGATAAATGGGATAAGAAAAGCGAAGCGATCCATAACCTGTTTTGAAAAATAGGCGAAAAGCAGTATGAAGACAGATTCAAACAACGCCGCCGCCACCCATCCCAGATATGCCAATCCACCGGAGAAAGCAGCAAGAACCGTGATCCAGCTCATGTCAATGATGAAAAGAGATGCCCCGCAGAGAAATCCGCAGAAAGCGGCGTCCATCGGCGTACGGGAACACTGGACCGCCACAAATAAGGGGACCAGGGCTAACCATGCCAAAAAATACAGGTTAAATTTAGGGAAGATCAAAGCCAGTAAAATGCCGGAAAGAACAGATAACACCCATCGCCAAGCCCGTTCTTCCAGAAACCCGCTCCCGTAAAATTTAGAGATACTTTGGGAATTCATCATTACATCCTCAGGGCCACGATCGGGTCCAACTCTGCCGCCCGCTTAGCCGGATAAGAACCAGAAACGATCCCCACCCCAAGGGAAAGAGAAAAACCCAATATTACCGCCCAGGACGGCACAATGAACGGCATTCTCAGCGCCATCGTGACAAGCTTGGAAGCCAATATCCCCAGCAGGACTCCCGCCGCCCCGCCAAAAAGGGAGAGGATGGTAGATTCAATGATGAACAAAAAGAGAACCGATCCCCGGCTGGCGCCAACGGCCTTGGCAATCCCGATCTCGCGGGTCTGCTCGGTCACCATCGCCAGCATCACGTTCATGATCCCCACCCCACCCACGCTCAAAGAAATAATGCCCAAGCCAACCAAAATGATGTTCAGCAAACCCAGGATCTCCAAGGCGGTCTCAACATGACGCTCAAACTCCCCAATATCAAACTTTGACGGCCCAAAACGCTGGGCCAGCGCCTGTTCGAGCTGGTACCTTGCCCGGGAGACGGACGCGATCCCGCTGGCCGCCACGCTTACATTGCTGTATCTTCGACTGCCGACCGTCTCCTGCAGGGAGGTAGAAGGAAAAAGCACCAGGAGCCTTCGAGGATAACCAAAGGCGGTAATGAGCTCTTCTGTGACACCGACTATTTTATACTTGTCCTCGCCGATTAAGACCTCTTCCCCGATCGGTATTCTTTTGCCAAAAATCTCATCGGAGAAGTCGGTCTTTTCGATAACACACACTTTTGCCTTGGATTCAACGTCAAATCGTTCGATAAACCTTCCCTGAATGGTCTTGATCTTAAAAATTTCCCGGGAGCTTCTGGGCTCCATCATCCCGATGGCTTTGATCGTATAATATTTCCCCTCATGCCAGAGGGTGACCGGCACAAAAAGATAAGGTCCCAGGTCTCTAACTGCACTGCAGTGTTCTCGGATATATGCCAGGTCCGGTTCGGTTATGGAAACATCCGGTTTATAAATAAGGCTCTCGACCGTCGGAAAACCAGCTGCCTTGGGCTTGTTGTAAAACCAGAGCAGGTCCGCCCCGGAGCGGGCCATTTGCTGCATGATCGACTCGCGGCTTCCCAGCCCAAGGATGGCCCCGGAGACAATCGCCATGACCCCGATAGTTATCCCCAGGATCGAAAGAAAGGAGCGGAATCTGTAAAGAAGAACGGACTCAAAAGCCAATGTTATTATGTCTTTTGTCTTCATAGGTTCCTTGAAGCATCAATAAAGCGCAAAAACTTCTTTTCCCACTGCCAAATTAAACTTGGCCTTAGCAATCTCAAGACCAGTTTCGGAATGAAGAAGATCGGTTTTTGCTTGATTTAAAATCCTTTGCGCCTCAAGAAATTCAATATTTCCGACCACCCCGCCGCGGTAGCTTTCCAATGCCTGCCTGAGATTCTCTTCCGCCAGATCAACCTGCTCCTTGGCCACAGGGATCTTCGATCTGGCGGCCTCAAAGTAAAGCCTGGCCTCCTTGATCTCAGATAAAATGCGATTTTTTATCTGCTCCTCGTAAGTCGCGATCTCCTCCATGCCGGCTTCCGCCTCCTTGACCCGGTTCTGAGTGCGGAAACCATCAAAAACGTTCCATGAGAAAACCCCGTACAGAAACCAAGAGTCCGATCTTAATATGCCCTCGGTTTCGTTCTCGGGAGGAGTATCCGGGTCCAAGTAAGACTTCGAAATGGAACCATGCAAGGCAAGGGTAGGAAAAAAATCCGCCCTCGCCATTTCCACGCCTCTTTTTCCGATCTCTTCCCTATAGCGGTATGCCTCCCATTCCGGACGATTCTCAAGCGCCAGTGTAAACAGCTCTTCCGACCCCGGCAAAGAGACCAAGGGTCTTTCAGCCTTATTCTCCTCAATTTCGATGGCTTCGTCCACGCTCCTTCCCAAGATTTCATTTAACCCCACTTTGGCCTCATCCAGCTTGTTCTGAGCTTCGATCTTGTTGAATTTTTCCTGCGCCAGCCTGAGCCTGGCCCTGAGAACATCGGCGTTAGAGATCCTGCCGAACCTGAAATAATTCAGGGCTTGATCCAAATGCGTCTTGGCCAGCTTTTCAGAGGAGGAAGCCAGTTCAAGCATTTTTTTCCGGAGCACAACGCCGTAATATGCCTCGACCACCCTGTAAGTCAGCAGCTGTCTCCTTCTTTTCGATTCTTCCTCCGCGATCCTGAGGCTGGCCTGCGCCGCCCTGAGTTGATGAATGCGCTTTCCGCCGGAAAACAGTTTTTGTGTAAAGGCCAACCCGATATTTCTGGCGGTATGGGGCTCATCTTTATAAGATTCCAGCGTGATGGGAGCAATCGTGGTTTCAGGTGTTATTTTTATGTCAATATAGGGAGCGTTGACCTCAGTCGTTACTGTCGTTTCAGCGGTGGGATAATACGTATATTCGATAGGGGTCCGATATGACCTGCCGTAGGCACCATCCAAGACAATCGTGGGATAAAAGGTGGAGATGACCTGCCTGACCCGGCTCTCCGTGCCCTTTATTTTTGCCGCATGCGCCCGGATCTCCGGGTTGCTTTTCATGGCGATCTCAATGCTTTCGCGAAGGGTTAATCCAAAGGAGGCCGAACTGAAAAAAAATGCGGTCAAAATCAGAAATACTATAAATCGAGGAAGCATTTAAAGGTTATTATATTTCAGTTAGAGAGGCATGTCAACTTTTCGATAATTCCTTTTGCCGCCTCCTCCGGGAAGATCTTATCTGATTCGATCTTGATCTCCGCTTTTTTGTTTTCCTCATAGGGGACATCCACACCAACAACCTCTCCTAAACCCGGGAAGCCCTTCCCCTCCTTCTTCCTTTCCAGCGCCTTCTTATAAAGATCGGCCATGACCAGCCCCTCTTTTCTTCCGCTTTCTCTCTTAATGCATGTATCCAGATCGCATTTCACGTAGACTTCCAGAAAATTTCCTGCTGCGTTTCTTACCAGATCCCTCCACTTTTTTCGATGAGCGGTGGCATCCAGGATAACATTTTTCCCCTCCCGAAGAAGCTTGAATCCGCGTTCGGCATAAGCCCGGTAAACCTTCTCCCTTTCCTCTTCCGTGTAATGAGGATCGGGTGCGATCTCCTTTCTTATCTCGTCCAGCCTCAGATAGGCTGCTTCTATTCCTCGATCAGAAAGAAGCCTTATCAGCGCCTGAGCGACGGTCGATTTGCCCGAACCGGGAAGCCCGGTAATATAGATAATCCAAGGCATATTACTTCAAATACCTGTGTATTCTGCGGGGGTCGAACCGCGCGGCTTTCAGAGCATTTTTTATGAAATTGAGCATTTTCTTCCTGACCAGAACGGATTGCTTTGGATAAAAGGTAGGATGGATCACCACCACGCCGCGGAAAGCGAAGAAAAGGCCGACGATCTCAAGGATGCCGCGATCCCTAGTCTTTTTGAGGTAATTATCAAAGAAGATACGAAAAAGCTCGGCGAACGGCCCGGAAAAGTTGCCTTTATGCTGAACTGCGAACCAGATATAGTTGATGGCAAGGGTGGTCAGGTCATCCGCCGGCTCTCCCCACAGCTCCCGCGAGGCATCCAGCACCACAAAATCCCTGCCGTTCTTGAAAATGATGTTTCCGGGATGGCAATCGCCGTGCATCCGGCGCAGCCGGTTGTGGCGGTCCTTGATCCGCTCCCTGAACTTGACTGCCAGATCAACCAGGTTGACCGTTTCCTTTTTGGAGAGCCAGGTCACTCTCGCTGGATAGGTGTCCAGAACCCCCATCAACATCTCACCGTGTCCCACCGCATCCCGAGTATGCCGGCGGTGAATGGATCTGGCCAGTTCCTTGCCATCCCGGAATTTCTTCCGGTGAAGATCCGCCAGATAATTTGAGAGAAGAAGGGCTTTTTTGCGATCGGCCGAGGTCAACTCCCCTCTCTGTTTTATGTTCTCCAAATCCTTCATGTATTCCCGGCCGGTGACCTTTTCCACGACCTGGAAGAATTCTTTGCAATTCCCGATCGAGACCATTTCCCCCCTGGGCGCATAACCACCCACATCCAGGGATCTGATATGCTTTGGGACAAGCCTGGAAAGACTGTGCTGCAGGAGAAAGACCCTTGCACGGTCAGCCGCGTATTCATGGGAGAAACCCAGCGGCCGCTGGGTTTTGAGGATAATATTTTTTGTTTTGCCTCTGGCCCGATAAAGAACTTCATACCCTGCTCCATGCCAGCCCGCACCCAATCTTTTATATTCCAAGATCTTAACCGAAGCCCCCTCTCGTTCCCCAAGATAGTTTTGCACGATCTTTTTTGGGATCCGTACTTCCAAGCGACTTTTAAACATCCTTTCCCCCTGAGCTTCCAAGTATAACAAAATAAACCCGATCAAGGAAGAAAAAAATCCCCTATTGTATAATTAAGACAAAAAATAGTACAATTATCCAGCATATGGCATTTTTATTATTTTTAGTGCTCATAATTGCCCTGGCCGCCAGTTTTCTCCTTTTCTTTTATCGAAACCCCGAACGCGTCCCACCCTCGGGGGAAGCAATCCTTTCGCCTGCCGATGGTAAAATCGTGGAGCTCCGAGAAGAGGAGGGCTGGGTCAAGATCGCCATTTTCATGAGTTTCTTGAACGTTCACGTGCAGTGGGCCCCCTATCCGGGAAAAGTGATCTCGATCGAAAAAATCGATGGGCCTGCTAAACCCGGCTTCCTGCCGGAGGCCTCAAAGAACAAGCAGGTCGTCACCACCCTGGAAACAAGGATCGGGAAAATGATTGTCAAGCAGATCGTCGGGATACTGGTAAGAAGGATCGAAACGTTTGTGAAAATTGGGGAAGATGTGAAAATCGGTCAAAGATTTGGTAGAATAGTCTTTGGTTCCCGGGTTGAATTGTGGCTGCCTCAAAATAGGGTAGAAGTAAAGATCGATAAAGATCAAAAGGTCCTAGCAGGAGTTACGATAGCGGCGCAACCAAAGTGATCTATAGTGGAGCAACATAAAAATGAATCTCGCCAATAAAATAACTTGTCTGAGGATTTTGCTGACCGGCTTAGTCTTGATCTTTGCTTCTTTTTTGAATTTTTATTCTATCCTTATTGCAGCCATTCTGGGAATCAGCATATGCCTTTTGGATGTTTTGGATGGATGGCTGGCAAGAAAACATAAAATAACCACTGATTTTGGAAGGATCGTTGATCCCCTAGCCGACAAGATCTTTTCTGCTGTAGTTTTTATATTCTTCGTTTCCATTGGAATGATGCCCTTCACAATAGTTGCAATTATTTTGTCTCGGGAGATAACGGTCTGCGGCATGCGAACCCTGAGCGCCAAAAAGAATGAAATCATCGAGGCCGATGTTTTTGGAAAAATCAAGGCCGCATTTCAAGATGTCACTTTTCTCTTCTTTGGCCTGGTTCTGCTTCACCGCCTCTATGTAAGGGATTTCCACGTAGCAGGGATTATAAACGAGGAATTTGTAAAAGGCTTTGTCCTAAACCCCCTCCTTTATCTCACCCTTACTTTTACGATTCTTTCGTTTATAAATTATATCTATAAAAATCGACATCTTTTTACGGATTTTTGATGGGATATCCATCGTGGCGAGACCGGGATAATAGCCGCTCACTTCCTCCGCCTATCTCCCGCCAGCCATCCTCCGGCGGAAATGAACTCGGAACGCAAGGAGTATAAATATTAGCAAAATGACAAAAAAGGTCAGTTCACGCAACAAAACCGCCAAAAGGATTAAAATCACGATATAGACGACGCGCCCGAATAATTTTCTATCCATAAAAAATTTAACCGTAAAATAAAGATGGAAAAACTCGTAATCCGAGACCATCATCCAAGCAGTCAAAAAACCCAAAAAGGGCAAAGCAACAAATAGATGGCTTGAAAATTGGGCGACAGCGCTTTCGGAAAAAATATTCCACAAGCCCCTTACAAACAGGATGCTCTGATCTTGAAGGCTGGCATACAGCAGTATGACGGCGCCGACCACTGCCCCCGCCGTAGGCGTGGGCATACCCGAAAATCTCAAATGATGCCTCTCGCCAGGCAATGTTGTTGCGTCAAACCTCGCCAGCCGAAAAAGCGCCGCGCCCAGATAAGCGATCGCGCTGCCCCAGGAAAACACCTGCCAATATAAATTCGCCCCCAAGCTTCCCAGGAAGCCGATGATCATGGCGGGAATGACCCCAAAAGTGACACCGTCGCACTGGGAATCGAGCTCCTTGCCCAGTTCGGTCGATACCCCCATCCGGCGGGACACCAGCCCGTCAAAAAAATCAAAGGCTCCTCCAAAAATCATAAACAACCACACCAGTCTCAGATATCCCAGGGAATAAATGGAAGGCCCGCTCCACGCCATCACAAATTTCACGAGAAAAAAAGCGGCAATGAGCCCGCAGGCGGCATTCGCGATCGTCGCCAGCTCGACAATCCAGTGGGCTAAAGCATAAGGTCTTTTTGTCCTTATCAAATCGGTTATAATCTAAATGATTGTGCCCTGCTTGTCAAGAAAATTCTTATCTTTAAAAACTGCTGACCGGATAAAAGGATCGGCGATGGATCGCGCTTGGGCCAAAGCGGTAGATCTTCCGCATATGCTCCCGGGTACCGTAGCCCTTATGGCAGTCAAAGCGATACTCGGGGTATCTCCGATGATAACGAAGCATGATCCGGTCCCTGGTGACCTTGGCTATAATGGAAGCCGCCGCGATCGAGGCGCACTTTCCATCCCCGCCGCTGATCCCTCTTTGCTCAATAGGGAGGTCGATCTTATACCTCCCGCCATCGATCAAAAGATAATCCGGTGAAAGAGACAGTTTTTCAACCGCCTTTTTCATGGCCAAGAGATTGGCCTTCCCTATCTTGAGCCTGTCGATCTGCCTGTGTCCCACCATACCGATACCGATACCGGCCGCCTTCTTCTTGATCTCGCAGAAAAGCTCTTCGCGCTTCTTAGGGGTTAATCTTTTGGAGTCTTCGAGGCCTCTGAGCATTACATTGGGAGGGAAAACTACCGCCGCCGCCACCACCGGCCCGGCTAATGGACCACGTCCAACCTCATCCACTCCTGCCACATACTTTAAGCCCTTTCTCCACAAGCGACGCTCGCAAGAGAAATTCACGGCACAAAGCCAAGTTTGGTAAGCGGCCAGATGCGGACAAAAGCGGGGCCGATCACGTTTTCCTTGGGGAGGAATCCCCAGTAGCGGCTGTCCGCCGAAGCCGGTCGGTTATCACCCATAACAAAATAGGCATCTGGAGGAACGACGATGGGACCAAAATCCGCAAAATCACGGTTCATAGGATGTTCTTCTTCCACCGCTCCGCCATTTATATAAACGATTCCGTCCTTTATTTCCAGCTCTTCCCCCGGCAGCCCCATCAACCTCTTGATGAGATCACGCTTTGAGCTGCCCGGAGGGGCGACCTGCCTGAAAACAATGACCTCCTGCCGCCGCGGTTCACGGAAATGGTAAGAGACCTTGTTCACCACAATGCGGTCGTTAATGTCCAGGGTAGGCTCCATGGAACTGGAAGGGATCCAAAAAACCTGAATGAAAAAAGCGCGGATAATGAGCGCGAGGATGAAGGCAACAACAATGGTCTCGCCCCAATCAAAAAACCAATGTTGAAGGCGGCCCTTTAAAACCTTGGGGTCAGCTTCCTTAGGCATTTTCCTTGGCCGGTTCGCCAGCCGCCAGCCCTCTTTCCTCTTCCACCCGGGTAGCCTGGCTGCCGATGCGCTTTCGCAGGTAATAGAGCTTTGCCCGGCGCACCTTGCCGCTGCGCAGGACCATTACTCGCTCGATCCGGGGCGAATGCAAGGGGAACGTACGTTCGACCCCACCTCCCTGGACAATCCTTCTCACGGTGAAAGTCTCTCGGGGCCCTCCTCCCTGACGCTTGATCACGATACCTTCAAAACCTTGAACCCTCTCTTTGCCGCCCTCGATAATCTTGGAAAAGACCTTGACCATATCCCCGACCTTGAACTCCGGGGCATCCTTTTTCATCTGCGATCTTTCGATATCCTCAATAATTCCCATCGCCAAAAACTCCTTTTTCTTGGTGGTTAGGTGGTTAGGTAGTTAGGTGGTTAGGGCCCTAGCGACCCATCAACCTATCGACCTAACAACCTGTCTAATATTATAGCAGTTGCGGAGCGAACTGACAAATGGTTGTAGTCCGATTCGCCCAGGATCGGCCCCAGAACATGGTCGGCTTTTTCAAAAACCTCATCCGCCATGCCCCACCCCGTCCCAAGAAGGACCAGGTAAGGATGCCGGGAACTTCCAATCTCAAACTTCAAACTTCCAAAAGTAATTGTGCCGCGCGGCTTCGCCGATGTGGCAATCACCTCTGGCTTGATCCCCTCGATCTCCTCGATTTCCTTGATGACCTCGTCCAAATCGGCTTTGATCGAAATCAGCTTAAAGGCCTCTGCCCGGGTCCAGTTGAATTCCATGCTGCCTTCTTCCATCCAGAAATCAATGATGCGGTGCGCGAATTCCCGCTGTGCGGCAAGGGGATTGACCACATAATATTTTTTGACCCCGTAGGTGAGGGCTGAGCGGGCAATGTCGTGCAGATCAAAGCCGGTAATGCAGGTTGAGACGACTTCCTGGCGCTTGTTGTAGACCGGGTGATGGAGCAAAGCAATATAGAGGTTCATTCTGTCAGTAATTCCTCGACCATTCCCCTGTCCTCTGCGGACAAATCTGCCTTTGCCAACAATTCGGGCCGGCGTTCTAAAGTACGCCGCAAGGATTCCTTTCTTCTCCACCGTTCAATTTCCGCATGATGACCAGAAAGCAAAACCTCGGGAACTTTTTTGCCTTCAAACTCTTCCGGCTTGGTATAACTGGGATGATCCAGGAGGCCTTCATAAAAAGAATCCTTCTTAACCGATTCTTCCTCTTTGACCACTCCGGGAACCTGCCGGGCCACGGCATCCACCAGCACCATGGCCGGGATCTCTCCTCCCGTCAGCACATAATCGCCAATGGAGATTTCATCGTTGACCAACTCGCGGACCCGTTCGTCAATCCCTTCATAATGTCCGCAGAGCAGTATTAAATGTTTCTCACGGGCCAACTCTTTAATTCTTTCCTGTGTTAACACCTTACCGGCAGGACACATTAGAAAAACCTTTGATTTTTGACTTTTGACTTTTGAGATTGCGGCAGCAATCACGTCCACTTTCATGACCATTCCCGGCCCGCCGCCATAGGGAGTATCATCCGCGGTCCGATGCTTATCCGTAGTAAAATCGCGGAGGTTAATAACACTTAAACTCAAAAGGCCCTTTTCCTGGGCCTTTTTAAGCAAACTTTCATTTAGCGGTCCCTGAAACATTTCAGGGAAGAGGGTCAGGATATCAATGCGCCTCACGCGCCGCGGATCTCCTGGATAATGCCGTCCTTGACGATGATCTCCGCCCCACCGACCTTCTTGTAAAGGTTGTCGCCGATGCTGACGTCGACCGGGCCTTCCAGGGGCCCCTGCACGAATTCGCTGCCAAGCTGGAGCTTTTTGGCATCCTCAATCTTCATCATCAGGTCCGACTTGGCGGCCGCCTGCCTGCTTCTTTCTTCCTCCATTTGATGCTTGAAAGCCGCGGCTTTTTGCATCATCCCTTTCTTTTTAAGGTTATCCAGATAGGCCTTGCTCCTTCCGTCCATCTGAGCAGTCTGGGCGTCAATGTTGGCCACCGCTCTTTCCAGCTCTTTAACCAAATTCTGTTTGAAGGCCTCGGTCACGATCGCCTTGACCATGACCACGCGCTTCAATTCTATTAAATTTCTCTTTTCTGCCATCGCTTACCCTCCTTTTGCTTCGCCTTCGGCGGTCAAGATCTCGACCGTTACCCTTTTGTTCTGTTTTGCCGCGGCCGCCTTGGTGATGGTGCGGATCGAATTCGCGATCCTTCCCTCGCGGCCGATCACTTTCCCGACATCCTCCGGCGCAGTCCTTATTTCCAGAATGGTGACGGTTTCTCCCAGCGTTTCCTTAACGCTTACCTGGTCCGGCTTGTCCACTAATGCTTTAACGATATACTCTACGAGTTCCTTCATGTCTGCTCCTCCTGTGCCTGTTCCTGTGCCTTTTCCTCCTCTCCTCCTTTCGCCTCTTCAGCGGGCTTCTCTTCTTTAGCCTCTTCTGCCTTTGCCTTTTCCTCTTCCTTCGGTTTCTCTTCCGCTTTGGCAGCTTCCGGTGGTTTCTCAGCTTTTGCCTCGGCCTTGGGTTTGCGTTTAGGTAGAGCCGCCAGATCCACCGGGGGAAGTATTCCCGCTTTCCCCAAAAGGATCCTCACCTTTTCGGTCGGCTCGGCCCCTTTGGACAACCACTCCTTGGTTTTTTCCTTATCAACTTCAAAAAGGGAAGGCTCAAACCGCGGATCATACTGCCCCAGTATCTCGATCACCCTGCCGTCGCGGGCGGCGGATTCATCCTGGACCACCACCCGGTAAAATGGTTTGTTTTTTGCGCCTTTTCTCTGCAATTTTATCTTAGCTGCCAAAGTAAAAACCCCTTTCTTTTCACAAATATGGAATTATATCAACTTTCTCCGGGAAGGTCAAATAATCCTCGCCTGATAAGCCTTATACGAGGCAGCCACATCCTCCATCGCATCGCCGCCGAATTTTTCAAGAAAAGCGGCCGCCAGCGCGATCGCCACCGCCGCCTCTCCAACCACGGCCGCGGGTTCAACTGCGGAGATATCCGAACGCTCCACGTGCGCTTCCGACGTCTTTTTTGTCGCAATATCAACGGATTTTAATGGTTTCTTGAGGGTTGCAATCGGCTTTACCGCCGCCCGGATCAAGATCGGCTCTCCATTGGTAACTCCGCCCTCAATTCCTCCGGCGTTATTGGTTTTGTGGTGATAACCCTTCTCCTTGCTGTAGAAGATCTCATCCTGTAACTTTGAACCAGGCAGGTCCGCCGCCTTGAACCCCATCCCGATCTCCACTCCTTTTACCGCCGGAATCGCCATGATCGCCTGCGCCAGGATCCCATCCAACCGCCGGTCCCAGTGCACATAGCTGCCCAGCCCAGCGGGAACGCCGGTAGCCTGGATCTCTATCGCTCCCCCCAGGGTATCTCCGTCCTTTTTGGCATTGTCGATCAGTTTCTTCCACTCTGTCTCCTCGCCCGCTCCTCCGAGGCTTACCACTTCGCTGAAGATGTTGATCTTGAAATCAGAAAGCAGTTTTTTGGCGATCGCCCCCACCGCGACCTTGGCCGCGGTTTCCCGCGCGGAAGCACGCTCCAGCACGTTTCGAACATCCTTCTGGTTGTACTTGAGCACCCCCGCCAGGTCCGCATGACCGGGCCGAAGCTGGGTCACCTCTTTTTCAAAGAGCTCGGTGCTTTGGTTGGGGATGCGCAAGGCGATGGGGCTTCCGATGGTTTTTCCGTTCCTTATCCCGGAAACGATCTCGGCCTTGTCGGCTTCGATCTTCATCCTTTCACCGCGGCCGTAGCCCTGCTGCCTTCTTTCCAGCTCCCGGTTGATATCCTCCTCCGAAAGAGGAAGGTTGGCAGGGCAGCCCTCCAAAACGGCGATCAACGCTTTTCCGTGTGATTCTCCGGCGGTCAAATATCTCAACATGGTGAGGGGATTATAGCATGGTAAAAACGGAGAAGCAACCCGATGGCTTGCGGTTGTGCTCCGGGCGATCTTGCTTTATAATAGGGGCAACATGACCGTTCTCAGCCAGTACTTAAAAAGGGTCGAATTCCAGGATAAGCAGTTCATCGGGACCATCGCTTTGCGCAGCGAAGAGTTCGCCCTGCCCGACGGAAGCAAGATCGCGCTCGGCATCGATGACGGCCTCTGGGTCCTCATTTATCAGACGCCGGCCGCTCCCCATATCCGGGTCTATAAATACGACCAGCATGAGAACCGGATCACAGTCGATCAAAAAACGGGCAAGGAGAAAGAGTTGGCTGAATTCAAAAAACACCTCAAATATTTTATGGATCACGCAAAGGTGGAAGAGCTGGTCACTCTTCTTCCGCCGCAGGCGCAGAAATGATCGACGTTCACGGCATAGGCGCATACGGGATCGTTCCCTTCTTGAGCGAGGATGTGCTCAAGCAGGCTAAACTTGCCAACATCAAGACCCGCGCAGGGAAAATAGCTTATATCCTGACTTTGGGGGACAAAGCCAAGAAACCCGTCGTCCGCGAAGGGGTGCATGAAGCGCGCGGGGCCTTAAAATGGATCACGGAAATTCTGAAGGAAGGTGAAGGAAAGTGAGATCCGATCGAGCCAAAAAAGGACTGGAAAGAGTTCCAAATCGAGCCTTGCTTTATGCTACGGGCGTAACAAGATCCGGGATGAAAAAACCTTTTATCGGCATTGCGAACTCCTACACCAACCTTGTTCCGGGCCATGTGGACATGCGGCCGCTGGCAGAAGCCATCGCCAACGGGATTTTCGCCGGAGGAGGACAGGCGTTCGAATTCGGCATCCCCAGCATCTGCGACGGGGTTGCCATGGGGCATCGAGGCATGCATTATTCTCTCCCCTCCCGCGAATTGATTGCGGACTGCGTGGAATCCATTGCGCAAGCCCATGCCTTAGACGGGCTGGTTCTTCTGACCGCCTGCGACAAGATCACCCCCGGCATGCTCATAGCGGCCGGAAGATTGAATATCCCTGCCATCGTGGTAACTGCCGGTCCTATGTTTTCCGGAAGACACAACATGATCAGGCGGTCGCTTGTTCGCGACACTTTCGAAGCGCTGGCCGCGCACCGAGCGCGCAAGATAACCGCGCAAGAGCTGGAGTGCCTGGAAATGGAATCCTGCCCCGGAGCAGGGGCCTGCCAAGGCCTTTATACCGCCAACACCATGGCCTGTTTGACCGAAGCCATGGGTGTGTCCCTGCCCGGCTGCGGAACAGCTTTGGCGGTCTCAGCCAAAAAGAAAAGGATCGCCTTTGAATCCGGCGAGACGGCGGTCAGGCTGGTAAGAAACAACATCTCCGCCAAGAAGATCTTGAATTCGAACGCTATCTATAACGCGATCGTTATGGATAACGCTCTGGGCGGATCGACCAATACCGTCCTCCATATTCCGGCGATTGCCCATGCCGCAGGAGTCGACATTAAGCTCGAGCTCTTCGACGAAGTAAGCAAGAAGACCCCCCATATCACCAACCTGCGGCCGGGGGGAGAGTACTTCATGGAAGATTTTGACTGGGCGGGCGGTGTCCAGGGGGCTCTCCATATCCTGAGGAACAAGATAAAGAACAATCCCACGGTCAGTGGAAGAAGCATAAAAGCATTGGCCGCCGAAGGAAAGATCGCGGATCATGACATTATCCGCGCCCTGGGCAATCCCTACCACAAAGAAGGCGGCATGGCGATCCTCAAGGGGAACCTGGCTCCGAACGGATGCGTGGTCAAGCAGAGCGCGGTCTCTCCAAAATGCATGAGGTTCAAAGGAAAAGCGGTGGTCTTTGAATCTGAAGAAGCCGCCATGAAAGCCATTATGGCCAGGAAGATCAAAGCCGGCATGGTCGTGGTGGTGCGTTACGAAGGGCCAAAGGGAGGACCGGGCATGAGGGAGATGCTCTCGCCAACCGCAGCCATCGCGGGTATGGGTCTAGGAGAATCCGTGGCCTTGATTACTGATGGCAGGTTCTCGGGCGGAACCAGAGGCGCCTGTATCGGCCACGTTTCTCCTGAAGCCGCCGAGGGCGGACCGATCGCGGTTATCAAGAATGGAGACATAATTGAAATTGATATTCCGAAGCGGAAAATCAATCTAAAATTAAGTCAAGAGGAAATCAATTTAAGATTAGCTCGATGGAAAGCTCCCAGACCAAAGATCAATTCCGGCTGGCTAGCCCGCTATCATGAACTGGTAAGTTCGGCCAATACCGGCGCGGTCCTAAGGGGCTAATCCCCTTTTGACCCCAAGCGGCAGGATGTGGTAGAATTCACCCACTATGGAAATGACCGGCGCGGAAGCGTTAATTGAATCCCTCAAAAAAGAAGGCGTGGAGCATATTTTCGGCTACCCGGGCGGAGCGGTCCTGCCCATCTACGATGTTCTCTTCAAGGAAAAGGCCATCAAGCATATCCTGACGCGGCACGAACAGGGAGCCGCCCATGCCGCGGACGGATACGCCCGGACCACCGGCAAGGTGGGGGTGTGCATGGCGACTTCCGGACCGGGGGCGACCAACCTCACCACCGGTATTGCCACCGCTTACATGGATTCGGTCCCGATCGTGGCCATCACCGGCCAGGTGGCAACCCCCTTGATCGGCCGCGACTCTTTTCAGGAGGCGGACGTCACCGGCATCACCCAACCCATCACCAAGCACAACTATCTGGTCAAGAGCGCGGAAGACATTCCTCGTGTCGTCAAAGAGGCCTTTCATATCGCCGGAACCGGAAGACCAGGCCCGGTGGTGATCGATATCGCCAAGGACGCCCAGATCAATAAATTGAAGTTCAAATATCCGGAAAAGCTTGATCTCCCCGGGTATAAGCCGACCATCAAGGGGCATCCGCGCCAGATCAAGGCCGCGGCCAAGATGATCTCCATCGCCAAGAAACCCTTGATCTATGCCGGCGGCGGGGCCATCGCCTCCGGAGCGACCAAAGAACTTAGAGAATTTGCCGAAAAATTGGAGATCCCGGTTACCACCACCATGATGGGGCTGGGATCCTTTCCCGCCGATCACGAATTAGCGCTCCACATGCTTGGGATGCACGGGACCGCCTACGCCAACTACGCGGTCCAGGAATGCGATCTCCTGATCGCGGTCGGCGCGCGCTTTGACGACCGCGTCACCGGACACCTGCCCAGCTTTGCCCCCAAGGCCAAGCACATCCATATTGATATTGACCCGGCAGAGATCGGCAAGAACGTGCGGATAGACGTTCCGATCGTGGGAGACGCCAAACAAACCTTAAAAGACCTGATCGCCAAGATCGAGCCCGAAAAAGGAAAGCACGTTTCCTGGCTGAAGCAGATCCAGGAATGGAAAAACAAATATCCCTTGACCTACAAGAAAAACAACCAGCTCAAGCCGCAGTATGTGGTCGAGATGATCGATCAGGTGACCAAGGGCAAGGCCATCATTTGCACCGAAGTGGGGCAGAACCAGATGTGGGCCGCGCAGTATTACAAATTCACCAGGCCTCGGACCTGGGTCTCCTCCGGTGGATTAGGGACCATGGGCTACGGATTCCCCGCCGCCATCGGCGCGCAGATCGGGAACCCGGACGCGATCGTATTTGACATCGCCGGCGACGGCAGCATCCAGATGAACATCCAGGAGCTGGCGACGGCGGTCAACAATAAACTGCCGATCAAGATCGCGGTGCTGAATAATTGTTACCTGGGGATGGTAAGGCAGTGGCAGGAGCTGCTTTACGAAAAGCGCTATTCAGCCACTGATCTCTGCAACAATCCAGACCTGGTGAAGATCGCGGAGGCCTACGGGGCCGCCGCCCTGCGCATCACCAAGCCGGAAGAAGTTAAGCCCGCCCTGGAAAAGGCCTTAAAGATCGCGGATCGCCCGGTCCTGCTGGATTTTGTGGTGCACAAGGAAGAAAACGTGTTCCCGTTCGTTCCGCCGGGGCAGGCGATCAATCAAATGCTTATCGATTAGGATTTAGGTTGTTAGGTGGATAGGTGGTTAGGGTATGAAACATACAATATCAGTCATAGTCGAAAATAAACCCGGGGTCCTGCAGCGGGTCTCGGGGCTTTTCAGCCGCAGAGGGTTCAATATCGAAAGCCTGGCGGTGGGAACCGCTGAGAATCCGGATATTTCCCGCATGACCATCGTGGTGGAGGGGGATGAGCAAACCCTGGAGCAAATCACCAAACAGCTTTACAAACAGATCGACGTTCTAAAGGTCTTTGACCTGCCCGCGGAAGAAGCGGTGGAAAGAGAGCTGGCGCTGATCAAGGTCCATGCCAACGAAAAAACGCGCACCGAGATCACCCAGATCGTGGATATCTTCAAGGCCAAAATCGTGGATGTGGCCGAAGACTCCCTGATCATCGAGATCTCGGCGGAAAAAGACAGGGTCGATAACGCGCAGAAGCTGCTGGAAAAGTTCGGGATCCAGGAATTGGTCCGGACCGGCAAGATCGCGCTGCAAAGGGGAGGGAAAGAGTAATGGCAAATGTCTACTACGATAAGGATGCAAACCTGGAGATCCTGAAGAACAAGACCATCGCCATCATCGGCTTTGGAAATCAGGGAGGAGCCCAGGCACAAAACTTAAAGGACAGCGGCCTGCATGTGATCATTGCCGAGGTCGAGGGAACCCCCAATTGGAAGAACGCCCAGGAAGCAGGTTTTGAGGTCACCAACGCAAGTGAGACCGCCAAACGCGGAGATATCATCCAGATCCTTATCCCGGATGAACTCCAAGCAAAAGCTTATAAGGAATCTATCAAGAAGCACATGAAGCTGGGAAAAACCTTGATGTTCTCCCACGGCTTTAACATTCACTTCAAAGCCATCAAGCCGCCCAAGGAGATCGACGTGGTCATGGTCGCCCCCAAGGGACCGGGCACCATGCTCCGACAGACCTATGTTGAAGGCGCCGGTGTTCCCTGCCTGATCGCGGTCTACCAGGATGCCAGCGGCAAAGCCAAAGAAACTGCCCTGGCTTATGCCAAGGGGATCGGTGGTACCCGCGCGGGCGTGTTCGAAACCACCTTCAAGGAAGAGGTCGAAACCGACCTTTTTGGAGAACAGAACGTCCTCTGCGGCGGCTGCACCTCCCTGGTCAAGAACGGCTTTGAGGTCCTGGTGGAGGCCGGATACTCCCCGGAAATGGCCTACTTTGAGTGCTGCCATGAGCTCAAGCTCATCGTGGACTTGATCTACAAGAAGGGGCTGTTGGGCATGCGCAAAGCCATCAGTAATACGGCCGAGTACGGCGACCTAACCGTAGGCCCCAAGATTATTGACGAAAAAGTCAAGAATAAGATGAGAAAAGCCCTCAAACGCATCCAGTCCGGCGCCTTTGCCCGAGAGTGGATCAAAGAGAACAAAGAGGGCTGCCATAAATTCAATGAGCTGCGCGAAAAGGACAAGAACCATCCCATTGAAAAGGTCGGCGAAGAACTGCGCGGGATGATGCACTGGTTAAAGAAGTAAGTGTGGCTGGTCAACCTACTTAAATCCCTTCCCCACGAGCTGATCGTCTTCATTATCTCGGCTACGCCGGTTATCGAAGTCCGAGGCGCGGTCCCGATCGCCCTGCTCTATTTCAAACTTCCAGTTGTCACGACCCTGCTACTTGGTATCCTGGGAAGCATCCTGCCGGTCTTCCCCATCCTCTGGTTCTTGAACACTCTGACCGAAAGGCTTAGAGAAGTAAAACTCTTTGACAAATTCTTTGAATGGCTTTTTCATCGAACCAGATCCAAAAGCAAGATCATTGAGGAGTTTGAGCTGGTGGGCTTAACGCTTTTTGTGGCTATCCCATTCCCGGGGACCGGTGTTTGGACCGGCTGCGTGGCCGCCTATCTCCTGGGGCTTCCCTGGATCCCGACCTTTATCTGCGCGGCCATCGGAACCACCATTGCCTCGCTCGTAATGTGGGCCGCCAGCGCCGGGATCATCAATTTCTTCCTATGACACCGCAGTGCCGGCACTTTGGTCAATGCGGCGGCTGCGAGTTCCAGAACATCCCTTATGAAGAGCAATTAAAGAATAAAGCAGCAAAGATCCGGCAGCTTTTCGGCGATAGCGCTTCAATCATTCCCTCCCCTGAGATCTATTTCTATCGCAACCGAATGGATTTTGCCTTTGGTCCCAACTACACCCTGGGCCTGAAAAAAGGCAAGTTTGACGTTATAAATATTGAAAAGTGCTGGCTCATGTCCGAGCACAGCAACCAAATCCTAAACCGCCTGCGCTATTTTGTCTCCTGGAAAAAACTCAAAGGCTACCGCTATGCCCTGCCGGATAAAAACAGGGGGCCCATGCGGCATGTGGTCATCCGCGAAGGCAAGAACCTAAAGAATACGGTCTTGAACATCCTGACCTCGGACCAGGGGGAGTTTCCGCTGGAGGAACTTTGGGGAAAGATCCAGGGCCTGGTCCAGGGGATCACTTGGAGCATTAACCTCTCGCCGGCAGACCGATCCTTCGGCGATATTCAAAGAACTTTTGGCCAGGACCACCTGCTGGAGTCTCTCAACAATATCAAGTTCAGAATCCCGGTCCAATCCTTCTTCCAGACCAATACCCATCAAGCTGAGAATCTGCTGCAGATCGTAAAGGACTTTGCCGCTCTTCAAGGGGATGAAACCATTCTGGACCTTTATTCCGGCACCGGAAGCATTGGTCTATTCCTGGCCGATCGAGCCGAGGAAGTCATCGGCATTGAAGAAAATGAAGCCGCGGTAGAGCTTTCCAAACACAATGCGGGATTAAACAATATCAAGAATTTTTCAGCGATCGCGGGAAAAGCAGAAAAAACCATGCAATCTATCGAAGGAAGGTTTGAAACCATTATCCTTGATCCACCACGCCCGGGAGTTCACAAAAAAGTCCTAAGAAAAATCGGAGAGATAAGACCCAAAAAGATCGTCTATGTTTCCTGTAATCCTCTTACCCAAAAACACGATGTGGATATCTTAGAAGAATTTGGATATAAGATCGAGAAATGCCAGCCCCTGGATATGTTCCCCCACACCCCGCATATTGAGAATGTTATCCTGCTAAGCCAAGGTCAGAAATCAGATTTCTGACCCTGCGTCAACAGGAAGGGAGATCGAAAAGGTTGTTCCCCGCGTTTTATCGCCTTCGATCCTGCAGGCCCCGCCCAGCGCTTCGACATATTTTAACGCCGTGGCCAGCTTGAGCTGTTCAATGTACATATAGGTAACGCCGTGAGATAAGGGCGGCCTCCCAAGAATATCCAGAGATAAATCCTGATGACGGACTCCATTATCAGAAATATTTATTGCAACCGTTACCCCATCCCTCTTAACGTCAAGTCGGACATATGCCTCTTCCTTGTCCTCCCGCCTATCGATCGCCTCCAAAGCATTCTGGATAAAATAACTGACCGCCCTGCTCAACCATTCCTGATGCGCCGCCATCTTCGGCAGGTCAACTGAACTCTCAAAAATGATTTTCTTACCCTGGTTTTCAAAATCGGCCAAGCTTTCCTGGATAATTTTATAAATGCTTACCGGTTCTGCTTGAATCAGGAGGCCCCTCGCGGCTTTCGCCGCATGCCTATAATCCCTGAGCAAATCGATCGTATTGATGCTTACATCCGCGGCATCTTTTATGTTCTTCAAAGATTTTAACACCGGACTGAAATCCACGGCTTCATATTTTCGCATGATCTGACCAAGCCCGTTGAATTGAGGGTCAGCATAAAAATCAAAGACGCCGAATACTTGGCCAAAATGATCAGCCACGCCGTTAAATATGTCAAGTGCCGCCGCAAGCTCTGCTTCCCGCCTCTCAGCTTTTCTCAGCTCCGTAATATCCAGAAAGGAGGTTTGCACAAAACTCTCCGCGCCATTATTGCCCCTGACGACCGTGTCATGTGTTTGGGCATAAATTGTCGTGCCATCCTTCCGCAAATATTTCCGGTCGCCCTCCTTTTTCGGCAAGGGCCATCTTTCCAGACGCGCCCTAAATCTTGCTTTTGCATTTTTCCGTTGTTCCGGAACAATAAAATCGAAAATCGATTTCCCTATCACCTCTTCTCTTCCGTAACCAAGCACCTCCAGCCACTTTTTGTTCACATCCATTATTTTTCCTTCGGGTGACACATTGTGGAATCCCATGGGCGCATTCTCAAACAGGTCTCGGTATCTTTCCATCAATCTTATCAATGCTTTTTCTGTCTGCTTTCGCTCGGTGATATCCCGGACGACCACGCTGATCATTTTCTCGCCCGAAGAAATCCTCAGCAAAGATGCGGTAAATTCGGCAGAAAGCTCATCCCCGTTTTTTTTCACAATCATGACATCGGTCGGGCTTATGCTCTCCCCTCCCAAAACCTTTTGGATGCTTTCTAAAACCAACCCCTTAAAGTCGTCTTGGACAAAATCAACCGGGCTCTTTCCCAAACCCTCTTCCAACGAATATCCGGTCAGGTCTAAAAGTTTCTGGTTTATTTGAAGCATTTTTCCGTCCGACCCCATAATTATTATTCCATCGTTCAGACCCTTCAGAATATGTTCAAATATCTCCTCCGTCCTGACCTTTTCCTTCTGTACGCCCTCTGCCAGTTGCAAAATTCGTCCCTCGATCCCGGCGATGGCCCGTTCCAGGCGGGGACTGTAGCCCGGATTAAAAGCGGTAAGTGTTCGCAAAGGGTATTTTGACCATTGCAGGGCCTGGATCTTGAGCCGGTTCCCTGCCCCAAGCTTTCTTTTCCCCAGGTACTCAAAGCCCCGGGGAACGACTGCCTGTATTAACGCTTGTTTTAAGGATGCTTTCATACAGTTTTCTATCGACGGCTGAACCAGAAAATTTCATTCTGCAGCAGATGATTATTTAAAGAGGTTCTCGGGGATCTTCATGGGGCGGAA